>Ga0272449_1000941_pt1 | contig 31892 bp, 31 predicted proteins | sample YNPCB0241_FD_198679 | JGI IMG/M metagenome (GOLD analysis project Ga0272449, IMG submission 198679) | Hot spring sediment microbial communities from Yellowstone National Park, WY, United States - YNP-CB-024-1 | ecosystem: Environmental > Aquatic > Thermal springs > Hot (42-90C) > Sediment... | reverse complement strand
GGCGGAGAGGAGGTCAGCGCAGTGAATCGTATAAGCTTTGAAGTTAAAGAAGGTGAAATTTTTGGTTTTCTCGGACCAAACGGAGCTGGAAAGACAACAACTGTCAGGATTTTAACCACTCTCATAAAGCCTGATGGGGGCAAAGCATTCGTTGCAGGCTACGATGTTTTGAAAAATCCTATAGAAGTGAAGAAACGCATCGGAGTGGTTCCAGAAGTCTCAAACGCTTATGTGGATCTCACCGTTTGGGAAAACCTGGTGTTGATAGGTAAACTATATGGCCTTCCGGTAAAAAAAATTAAAGAGAATGCCACAGAACTTTTAAAGGAGTTTGGATTGTACGATGTTAGAGACAAACTCGTCAAATTCCTTTCTAAAGGCATGAAACAGAGGCTTTTGTTGTGTATGGCATTGGTTAACGATCCGGAAGTACTTTTCCTTGACGAACCCACTTCAGGGCTTGATGTTGAGAGTGCAAGACTCCTGCGGGAAAAAATAGTCCAGTACAACGGGGAAGGAAAAACTGTTTTTCTATCAACCCCACAACATGGAAGAAGCGAACCAGCTTTGCCACAGAATAGCAATAATAAACCATGGCAAGATCGCGGCTATAGACACTCCCGAAAACCTAAGGGCTCAGAGCACGGACCTCCAGTACATCGAAGTGACTTTCAACAAGACCGTAGAAGCAGGGATATTTTCCGAAAACCCAAACGTGGTCAAGGCAGTGCCTGCAGGCAATAAGGTGCGCATATACACTCCAGACCCATCCGCGGTGATATGTTTTCTCGTCGAGTACGCCAAGAAGAACGATCTGCGCATTATAAGTTTAAACACAATGATGCCTTCGCTGGAAGATGTTTTCCTAAAACTCACAAAAAGGAAAGAGGTGGTTCTGTGAGCAACTTTGTAGAACAGTTTAGGTGTTCCCTCGTCGTGAGCAGAAAGAACATCAAGATCTACTACTTGAAGGGTCCAGTTGTAACATTCGGGCTTATATTTCCCCTGTTCCTAGCTTTAGCCTACCTGATCGGGCGTAACGTACCGCTTGAAGACGTTTTGCCGGGTCTTATTGGCATGACAGCATTTTTTACCGCCACGGCCGTGGGTCCATCAATTGTTCCCTGGGAAACCCGTTCAAAAACCCTCGAGAGGCTTTTATGCTGCCCAGTTGCCATGTGGACAATTGTAGTCGGTGACATGCTTTCGTCTTTTATTTTTGGATTCGCCATTTCGGTAATTCCACTAGTATTGACATTGTTCTTCGGAATTCAGCTATTAAACTCCATAATTCTGCTTCTGGCACTGATAATCGCAAATCTGTGTTTTGCTGCTCTGAGTGTGCTGCTATCAGCCTATCCGCCTACGGACGTCCCGGCCACGACAATGATGCTCTCATCTCTCGTCAAGTTTCCACTTGTCTTCATAAGCGGGGTATAGAAACTGCTTCATTCTAGCGTAATTTTATTACTAGCATAATTTTCCTTAAATGGAATGCCAGAGAAGCTCTACACGACCGAGGTTCCTCGGCGAACAGGTGCCAAAAGGCAAGGTCGCGATTTATGCTAGGGTAAGCTCAGCAGATCAGAGAGGCAGAAACAAAGACCTGTCGAGTATGCTAAGAGCAAAGGGCTACAAACTGCTTCTTTCTAGCGTAAGTTTTATAAACTTGAATTGAAAATTAATGCGTTGATGCCTGTGCCCGATATGTGGGGAAAAATTAAGCCCGAATGGGTATAGGCAAATGAAGTGCAGTAGCTGTGAAGAACCTGCTCTGCAGGTACCAGATGGATGTGGGGGCTTCATCCGTTCACCCCGAAGGCCCTCCCATGAAAAGAGGAGGGAAGGGATGAAAGTTAATGCTAGACCGGAACGGAAGAATCATTGCCTCTTTTTCTCCGTTAACATACTTCACAGATATTGTTAGGTTGCTTTTCATAAACAGAGGTTTTTATGGATTGGCATTGGACTTTCTGGCACTTTTAGCGTTTTTAATAACATTTACGATTGCGGCAATAAAGATACATGAAAGAACTCTTACAAAGAGGCTATAGAACAACATAAAAATTTTTTAAGCATCGCCCTTCAGAGGAAGAGGTCAGAGCAAGCTTTATTAATGTTTGTTAATAATTCGATACGTGAAAGAAGAAATTAGGGTTTTTGCAGAAAAGGCCAGAAAATTTGAGGATGCAGCCAGATATTTTGCCGAGAAGGAGGTTTACGATTTAGCTGGTTTTCACATCGAACAGGCACTGCAACTCTACATCAAGTTCATTCTCGCAAAAGAGCTCGGTTATTTTCCTCGAGTTCACAGTCTAACAAAACTTTTTCAGGAGCTTGGAAAGCTTGATGAGTCCTTTAAAGAATTCTACGAAGAAAAAGAGATTGTGCTGAAAGACATCGAGGATGCATACATACTTTCAAGATATTTTCCCAGGATTTACTCGAAGAAGGAAATTGAAGAAATGATGAGGTCGCTTGAAGAATTTAAAAGGAGGTTTGAGAAGTGGTTGTCGATAGACTGATCGAGGAAAAAAAGAAGAACTTGGAGATACTTGAAAAACTGGATGAGATCGCAGAAGAAATTAAGGAAATGGCTTTTCAGTATTTTGGACCCTGCAAAGTCTTCATTTTTGGTTCTGTTTTGCGAAAAGACTGGCATCCAACCCTATCTGACATAGATGTTGCAATCGTCACAGATTGCGAGAAGATAGAAAAAATTTTGAAATTTAAGACAGAAATAGCGAGAAAATGGAGCATTTTTGAGCTTCATGTAATGAACGAGAGGGTTTGGAATTTTTATAGAAGATTTATAGATGAATTGAAAGAGGTTTAATTCTTGCCTGACCTCCTCTTCGCCCTGAAGGGCGAAGAGGAGCAGAAGCGTAACAATTACAACTACTATGAAGCAGAAACGCAGGGCTTCAGCTACTTCGCTGCAATTACCAGGCCCATTGAAACTCCAGTGCCTACACCCCAGTCTTTACACCAGCTGCGACAGCAACGTCGACAACAGCTACGACCGCTCCTGCGAAACCGTTCATTCCGGGCTTCGAAGTTATCTTCAATTGCAGGACTTCTTGTAGCGGCTTATCTGCTCAGGAGGAAGAATTAGATTTCAGATTTTCAAATTTTTTTAATTTATTCTCTAAATTTTATTGGCGGCAAGATCTCCAATCCTTGAGGTTACAACCGAAAGCCTCGCCCTTCAGGGCGGGGATGATAGAAAAGCCTAAATAAATAGAAAGTCTGAATAGAATGTCCAAATAATCCATATCTGGGGAATCTCTGGCCACCCCCCTCTGCCCCGCAGATGACAGATGTAACTCCGAACAGATGCGGGGAACCGAACCGCCCTTTCAGGGCGGGGAGGAGGTCAGCTGACCAAGAAGGCTGGTGGAGGAAAGAAAATAGAGGTCGAATAAATTATTTTTTGTTGTATTTTTTGTCTGTGAAGAAAATACTCAGAAATTTCGCTCTGCTGTGCAAATTGCGAAAGAAAAATTTAAAGCAAAATAGATTTAAGAAAGAATGCTTTCAAAGACCTTTTCATCGACCTTGTGAATCATGGGTATTCCGGTAACTTCGCTTGCAAGCGGTGACAACGCCGCGAGATCTTCTCTGCTGACTAAGTCCAGCCTGAACTTTCTCATTCCCGCGAGCAGCTGCTTCATGCCAACGCTTATTCTGTAGAGGTAGCTGTAAAGCCCAACTGCACTCCATGGAATCTCATTTCCGAGCTTTTCTCCAAATTTGGCCTTGAATTCGCTACTCAAGGCAAAGAACTTCTCAGGCTTGTCTCCGTATACCTCAGTAAAGCTCTTTGGCAATTTTCCTTCTTTTGCGAGTTTTACAAAGTATTCTGACTTCATTACAGCAGTCAGTGGCGCTCTTGCAGTTGTTACAGTCTTAATCATTGGTCCGTCTCCGAAGTTGCTCATTGCAATTGCTTTAACAATCTGCGTTTCGTTTATGAAGCCACCGGCAATGCTAATGTCTGGAACGTATTTGTGCTTCTCCTTCAGGATTCTCGCTGCCTTTAGCACAAGGGCTTCGAGGTATACCGTTGGAATTCCCATTTCATTCATCATGGGTACTGGGCTCATTCCGGTTCCGCCGCCTGCCCCATCGAAGGTTATGTAATCAACCTCAGCTTCGCTGGCAGCCCTCATTTGCCAGGCAACATCGGCTGGGCGGTAAGCCCCTGTCTTTAAAGTCACGCTCTTAGCTCCTAAATCCCTTATCTCTTCAACAAATTCGACCAATGACTTCTCCGTCGGCATTCCTACACGGCTGTGCCTTTCAAAGCCATCAATTATTCCATCTTTAAAGGCCTGCTGAACGGTCGGATCCTCTGGATCGGGAAGAACAATGTATCCCCTCTTCTTCAGTTCTATCGCTCTCTCCAAATCCCTCACTCTTATCTCTCCACCTATCGCTTTAGCTCCCTGTCCCCATTTTATCTCCACGGTGTCGACTTCGAGCTTCGAGACGGCGTATTCGTAAACGCCAAAGCGGCTGTCTTCGACGTTTACTTGCACAACTATGTCCCCATACTTTCCGTCCCAGAACTCCCTGAATTTCTTCACCCTTCTCTCCATTTCTGGCGATCTAACGACCTTTCCGTTCTTAAACTCCGACTTTGGATCGACTCCGCAGACATTTTCGCCAATGATTAGGATGCATCCAGCAAGCGCCGCTCCAACAGCAAGCCCGTCCCAGTATTTTCTTGCAACATCTGTAGATCCAAAGGCACCCATGGCCAGCGGGAGCTTCACCCTTGTCTTTCCGATCTTCGATTCCAAGTTTACGTTTGGAAAGATTGCCACGTCCGGGTCGGGAGCAATTCCTTCTGCACCCCTAAGCCTCGCAAGCAGATTGAAGTGCGACCAATCCAAGCCGTAGTCCTTCAGAGATGAAGCGGTACTTTCGCCGAAGTATCTCGTCTCCGGGTATAGGGCCTCGTTTGCCCTGAATGTCGACAGGGCTATCTCGCAGATAAAGGGGCAGTCGCTTATGCAGATCGGGCACATTCCGCTCTGCGGATTCACATCTCTAACTCTCGTTCTCGTTCCGGTTGTGGACATCGCGTTCAGATAAGCCGAATTTTTCTGAACTCTCTCCATCTTTCCACCTCCGCTTCGTCGCCTGACGCTCCAAAAGCATAAAAATTTTACGGTCATATACATTTAATACTAACTAATACAATTATACATAGAGAGATAAGTGTCTATAGGCATATATTGCATGACTCGAAAGCTGAAAGAGAAGACCTGATTTGGTTAGAGTTGAGGTTCTCAAAAATTGGAAAAATCAGAAAATTTTAAAAAATCAGAAAAAACTGATTACATGGAATGCAAGGTTTGCAATCTCGAAGCCCTAGTTAGCATAGATCAGCGGGGACAGATAATTTTGCCAAAGGAGCTCAGGGAAAAGGCAGAGCTGAAAGCTGGAGATAAGCTTGCGATTCTCTCAGCCTGCGACGAAAATCAGAAAATCTGCTGTCTCATCTTCATCAAGGCAGAAGTCATCGAAAAGATTGCAGTTGAAAGAATCTCCCCGATATTAAAGTCGATTTTCCAGAGGTGATTGAATGGAGAAAAAGAGGCTGGGTTTAATTGAAAAGTATCTCACTCTCTGGATATTTCTCGCAATAATCCTCGGAATTGCTTTAGGCTACGTATATCCTGATATCTCAGCCATTCTGGCAGCGATGAGCGTCGACACAACTTCCATCCCGATAGCCATCGGCCTTATTCTGATGATGTATCCGCCGCTTGCGAAGGTTAAATACGAAGAGATGGGGTTGGTATTTCGAAATCTGAAACTCCTCGGCTTTTCTCTTACGCAGAACTGGATCGTGGGACCAGTAGTTATGTTTCTGCTAGCAATAGCCCTCCTCAGGGACATGCCCGAGTTCATGATGGGAGTTATCCTTGTTGGTCTAGCGAGATGCATAGCAATGGTGATAGTCTGGAACGAGCTTGCAGAGGGTGACAGGGAGCTCGCTGTCGGGTTGGTTGCATTTAACGCAATCTTTCAGATACTGTTCTATGCGGTGTATATCTACATCTTCATAACTCTGGCCCTCACGAATTTGGGGCTTGCAGAAGGCGTGAATGCGGAAGTTAGCATCTTAGATGCTGCCAAGACAGTCTTCATATATCTTGGTATCCCGTTCATTGGCGGTGTGGTAACAAGGTATGCAAGCTTCAGGTTCAAAGGCAGGAATTGGTTTGAAAACGTTTTGGCGCCGAAGATCAGCCCAATAACTCCAGTCGCGTTGCTTTTCACGATTGTCGTGATGTTCTCGCTGAAAGGGGAATACATCGTCGAGCTTCCCTACAGTGTCCTTAGGGTTGCCATTCCGCTCGCGCTGTATTTCCTGATCATGTGGTTTGCAACATTCTTTATAGCCTACAAACTTGGCGTTGATTATCCGAAGACGACAGCCGTTGCTTTCACGGCAGCGAGCAACGACTTCGAACTGGCCATAGCGGTCGCGATAGCAATATGGGGCATTCAGAGTGATCAGGCCTTCGCAACGGTTATAGGTCCTTTAATTGAAGTCCCCGTGCTGATAAGCCTCGTTAACGTTGCTCTTAAGCTCAGGGCGAAGCTTTATGCTACAAGGAGCTGAACTGGAAGCTTTAAAGCTTATAAACGCAGGTATTTCGGCGCTTGCGGAATACGTGGCTTTGCACGTACTCACATGCTTAATACCAGCTTTCTGATAGCCGGAGCAATAATGGCGATGGTGAACAAAGAAGTCCTTCTCAGCTATCTCGGAACTAGCGCTTCGAAGCTGAAATCATTTCCGGTCGCAATCTTCTCCTCGTTCCTTCTTGCAGTTTTGCTCCTGCACGGTGATACCTATTGCTAGCGGAATCTATCACAAGACAAGAGCAACCTCCACCGCGATGATAATTCTCTGGACGGCACCAGCGGCAAATATCCTTGCTCTTGTATATACGGGAGCAATTCTCGGAGTTGAAATGGCACTTGCAAGGCTTTTAACCGCTATTTTAACATCTTTTGTCATTGGAATAACCCTTTTTGTCATATTCGACAAAAAAATCGCCAGCGAGGAAAGAGTTTCATTCAGCGGTAAAATCTTGGAAAAAAGAGCCGTTTATCTGCTCCTTCTGCTGATCATCAGCCTTCTGATTCCGAACTATCTCGGAGTGGGCAGAAGCTACGAATTCAAGGTCGCCATCTTTGCACCACTCATCGCTTTGGCCTTGGCTTATGCTTTCAGAGCTTTTGAAAAGGAGGAGCTCAAGTTATGGTTCATGGAAACCTGGTTTTTCGTTAAGCAGATAATACCGCTGCTTTTAATCGGCGTCTTCGTCGCGGGAGTTGTAGGGGAATTGCTGAAAGAAACCGAACTGGTTTCAACATACTTGGGCGGAGAAGGTTTGCAGCAGAGCTTTCTGGCCTCAATAATCGGAGCCCTGAGCTATTTCGCAACACTAACCGAGGCCCCGTTTGTGAAAATGCTTATGGAACTCGGAATGGGAAAGGGAGCTGCAATTGCTTTGCTTTTGGCAGGTCCAGGTATTAGTTTGCCGAACATGCTTGCAATAGCTAAGCTTTTTTTGGAGTTCGCAGGGCAGCGGTTTACGTCTCTCTTATAGTTTTATTAGCAGCCCTTGCGGGCTGGTTTTTGGGGTATAGAAACTGCTTCATTCTAGCGTAATTTTTATTAACTAGCGTTAACTTCCATTGATTGAATGTTTGAGAAGCTCTACACGACCGAGGTTCCTCGGCGAAGCACCAAAAAGCAAGGTTGCGATTTATGCTAGGGTAAGCTCAGCAGATCTGAGAGAAGATCTGGAGAGACAGAAACAAAGACTTGTCGAGTATGCTGAGAGCAAAGGGTTACAAACTGCTTTTTTCTAGCGTAAGTTTTATAAACTTGAATTGAAAATTACATACGTTGATGCCTGTGCCCGGTATGTGAGGAAAAATTAAGCCCGAATGGGTACAGGCGAATGAAATGCCCCGGATGCGAGCTGTGAAGAATACCAGATGGATGCAGGGGCTTCCGTTCACCCCGAAGGCCCTCCCATGAAAAGAGGAGGGAAGGGATGAAAGTTAATGCTAGACCAGAACGGGTGATAGTATGGAGGTTGTAGGACCAGGCTGTGCGAGATGCAAGGCAACTTTGGAACTTGTTAAGAAGGTCGTGGAGAGGGAGAAGATAAACGCAAAGGTGGAATACGTAACCGACATGAAGAGAGGGGTCGAGCTTGGGATCATGGCAACTCCTGCCGTGATCGTTGACGGAAAAATCGTGGTCCAAGGGAGAATCCCGTCCGAAAGCGAGATAGTTAAAGCGCTAAAGAAGTGATAAAATGGAGATAAAGGATCTTCTTCCATGCATAGCAGATCCGAGCAAGTACCGCGTTATAGGGAGAATTGATGTGGAGAATCTCAAGGAAGTGGCCCCCTATCTCGCCAGAGTGCTCCCCAATGCAAGCTACAATGCGAAGGAAGGATGGATCAGCTTCAAGAAGGGGCAGAGGATTATAACCATACACGGCGACGGTTTTGTGACGATGACGATGATAAGCGACAGGGAAGAAGCTCTGAGCATTCTTAAGGAGCTCGAAGACAAGGCTAGGCTTGCCTGGGAGAAGAGGAACGAGATCGACATAAGCAAGCCGCTGCAGAAGACCTTTGTTGGTGTTCTCGATGTATACAACTATCTACCCAAAACAAACTGCAAGAAATGCGGTGGGCAGACTTGCATGGCCTTTGCCGTTAAGCTTTTGAATGGGGAAAAAGACATAAAGGACTGCAAACCCCTGTTTGAGGAAAAGAAGTACATGGGCATCCGCGAGACGCTTATATCCCTTCTTTCAGCTGCCGGCTATGACATAAACGTTTGAACTGCACAAAATGTTTTCAGAAAAGTACGCCGGGGGTGGGATTTGAACCCACGCGGGCAAAGCCCAGTAGATCTCGAGTCTACCGCCTTAGCCGGACTCGGCAACCCCGGCAACAATTCAAACTGCAAAAAGCAATTTATAAACCTTTTGACCTTTAAAGAAAAATTGAGCCAACGCAAAAGCTCCCGAGTTTAATCATGAAGAGTTCAATAGCGCCCGGGCCGGGATTTGAACCCGGGGCGTGGGCTCGACAGGCCCACATGTTGGGCCGGGCTACACCACCCGGGCTTGAAATTTGTTGCACTGACGATTTTTAAATCTTTGCAAATGCAAGACAAAAAATATTAATTCTCACAACATAAAGGTTTCCGATGTTTAAATGTCACGTCTACAACTGGAATGATATCGAGAGGCTTTGTAGGGAACTTGCAAGAAAAATAAAAGCTAGCAATTTTAAAATTGATGCGATTGTCGCAATTGCAAGGGGGGGCTGGGTTCCTGCTAGGATTCTCGCAGATTTGCTTGGTGTTAGAGAATTGCACAGCGTGAAAACAGAACACTGGGGGATAGTGGCGACTGTTACCGGTAAGGCGACTATAACACAACCTCTGAATACAAGATTTGACGGAAAAAATGTGCTCATCGTGGATGACGTTGTGGATACCGGGGAAACGATGAACATAGTCAAGGATCACGTGCTATCATTAGGGGCCAAAGAAGTTAGAACTGCAGTTTTAGACTATAAGAAGACTTCTTCATTTGTTCCAGACTACTTCGGATCGGAGATGGAGAGCTGGAAATGGATTGTCTATCCATGGAGTATTAGAGAAGATGTTAAGGGTCTCATAGCAAAAAAAGGTGCCAGAAACTTTGAAGAAGCTCTAAATGTTCTTAAAGAATTTGAAATAGAAATCGAAGATGATATCCTCAGAGAGATTATCGAAGAATGAGCTTAAGAGACTAATTTCTGTAGCAAGGGGAAAAGAGAGAGCAGATTTAGTAATAAAAGGAGCTGAAGTTGTCAACGTACTTACGGAGGAAATTTATCCGGCAGATATAGCAATATGCGCAGATAGGATAGCAGGAATTGGAAACTACAGTGGAATAAAGGAGGTAGATGCTAAAGGACTATACGCTGTTCCAGGGCTAATAGATGCCCATACACATGTTGAGATGAGCATGCTTACGCTTTCAGAATTTTCAAGACTGGTCGTGCCAAGAGGAAACACGTGTATAATCGCTGACCCGCACGAAATTGCAAATGTTTTGGGTAAAAAGGGGATAATTTACCTTCTCGAAGAAGCGAGGATTGCACCAATAAGGTTCTACTGCATGGTTCCTTCATGCGTACCATCCTCTCCTCTTGAGACTTCGGGGGCATATCTGGGTGTTGAAAAACTCGAAGAACTCCTCAGCATTGAAGGTGTCATAGGCCTTGCAGAATTCATGAACTATCCGGCAGTCCTAGATCTCAGAGATTATGCAATTGAGAAGATAATAAAAGCTAAAATAGTAGACGGGCACTGTCCGAGACTTTCCGGAAAAGACTTGAATGCGTACATTTCAGCTGGAATTCTTTCCGATCATGAAAGTACAGAATTAAATGAAGCAGTAGAGAAACTGAGGCTTGGGATGAGAATAATGATCCGAGAGGGGTCGGCAGGCAGAAATCTAAAAGCCCTAAAAAAGATTGCCGGAAATAGATATACGATGCTCGTAACCGACGGAGATAGAAGTGTAAAAGATTTGCTCAATGAAGGTTATCTTGACAGTGTATTCAGAAGGGCAGTTGCCGAAGGGATCGACGAAATGAAAGCTTTGCAAATGGTTACCCTAAATCCGGCTGAATATTTCGGAATAAAAGCTGGTCTGATCTCACCAGGAAGATTTGCAGATATAGTTCTTCTTCGAAATCTAAGAAATTTTGATGCTGAAAGGGTTTTTGTTGGAGGTAAAAGGCCAGAATTTAAGTTCTATAAATATCCAGAAGAAGCAACAAGCTCCGTTAAAGCCAGAAAAATATCAAAAGAGGATCTCATCATAAAGAGTGGAATTGCAAGAATTATTGAAGTTCTGGACGGTGAAATTATCACTGAAGAGAGCCGGGAATTCGTAGAAGGAATAAACGTTGAAAGAGATATTCTCAAAGCGGTTGTTATTGAAAGGCATAAATTTAGTGGTAGAATCGGAAAAGCCTATGTCAGGGGATTTGGATTAAAAAGGGGCGCAATTGCTCAAACAATAGCCCACGACGCTCACAACATAGTCTCAGTGGGAGCGAGCGATGAAGCGATCTGCAACGCTGTTAACAGATTAATAGATCTCGGAGGAGGAATTGTTGTTTTTGACAGAGAATTCTACGAACTTCCACTCAGAATTGCCGGACTTATGAGTGACGAAAGTGCAGAAAAAGTTGCTGAAAAGCTTGAAAAAATTGAAAAAAAGCTAAAAGATCTTGGATGCAAGCTGAAATCTCCCGTAATAACCCTATCCTTTATAGCTCTCCCAGTAATTCCGAAATTGAAGCTAACAGATCTGGGACTCGTCGACGTTGAGATGTTCAAGATTGTTGAACCCATAATCGATCAGAAGACTTATTAGCTCTTATAGCAATTTTTTTTAATGATTGAAGAAGAAATCCTCGACATACTTGCAGAATTCGGACCTCTAAGTTCCCAAGAAATAGAGAAAGAATTGCAAAACAGAGGATTCAGTATAACATCAAGAACAGTAAGATACCACCTCAAAAAGCTTGAACAGAGAGGCCTTGTTAATAAGGGAGACCACGGAAAATCACAAATTACACTAGAAGGAATAGATTTCCTCAAAGGACTCAGAGCCTTCGAAAGATTGGGGGAGTTTAGCGAAAGGATCGAAATAAACGTTTATTCCAGCGATTTCGACATTTACAGAATGAAAGGAAAGGTGCCAACGAATCTGGCAATAATAAAGAAAGAAGAATTTGAAAAATGTGTAGAAGTTTTAGCAGAAATGGAAGATTTTCCCTTCATTATCCATAACGGGGTCTTTTTTGCAGATGAGGGGGAGGAGATAAATGGCAAAAAAATCCCGAACGGTCACTTTGGTATCGCAACGATCTCAAACACGTTCTACGACGTCCTCTTAAAATCGGCAGGGATTAACACTTATCCCGAATACGCAGCATTGCTTAGAGTTGAGAACATGGTTCCGAGCAGGATTATGGAACTGATAAGCTACGTCGGAACAACTATGAGCCCAGGGTGGCTACTTCTTCGTTCAGGTCTGACTTCAGTTAGCTCTGTGTTGAAAAATGGTAGCGGAGTAATAATCTCGGCCGTTAGAAGTTTTAGCAGATATGCCATAGATATAGCGCTTAGAACAGTTGAAACCGCCAGCTCAAGGGGCTTTAGAGGAGTTCTTGCTGTTCTTCATCCATCAGACAGACGATTCAGTCTTCCTTTTGGAAAAAGAGCAAGAATTATCATAAGCGCAGGACTGAACCATCTAGCACCCATACATGAAATGGGAATTGATATGGAAATAAGAGTAAACGAAGTATTAATCGAGTTCTCAAAATTTAAACCAATTAGCACTATTAAATGACATATTATTTTGGAGAAACATTTCCAAAAAACTTAAATATGTGAAAAAACACTATTGACTATGGTGAAAAAAGGGATTGTTGCTATCCTGCTAGTCGTAGCTTTAGTAGCAGTTTTTGCCGGTTGCCAACAGCCCCAGCCAGCTACTACGCCGACGCCAACCCCTACGCCAACGACGCCGAAAATAACTTCTCTAACAATAGCATCCGGAACCGTTGGGGGAGTATATATTTATTATTGCTCAGGGCTCGCCTCCATTTATTCAAAGTATTTGAACATTTCAGCAAATGCAGTTCAAACGAAGGCAAGTGTTGACAACCTGCTATACGTTTACAAATCACCAAATGACACAATTGGGATTTCGCTGATCAAGTCCGTTCACGATGCTTGGCACGGGAATCTCGACGCCTTCGAGAAGAAACCTCAAAACTGGATTAGAGTACTTTGGGTCACCTATGTTACCCCAATCCATATCGTAACAACCTCTGATAGCGGAATAAAAACAGTCTACGATCTAAAAGGAAAAAGAGTTTCAACAGGCGCTCCGGGAAGTGGTACTGAAATAGATGCGCTCGCAATTCTAAGCGCGGCAGGGATAGATCCTTCAAAAGATTTCTCAGTCTGGCAAAAACTAGGTGCAAAAGAATCCGCAGATGCTTTGCTTGATGGAAAGCTTGATGCTTATTTCTGGAGCGGAACGATCCCAACAGCTTCTGTTTCAGAGCTCGCAACAAACTTGAAACAGAGAGGAAAACAGATAGCCTTTGTCGCTATTCCAGATGACGTCGCAAAGAAGTTGAACGAAATGTATCCGGGCCTTTATGTCTCTGATGTTATGAAGAAGGAATACTACGACTCACCAGCTGATGTACAAACAGTTTCGACGCTCAATGTCATATTCTGCCATAAGGATCTCCCGGAGGACTTCGTATACATGCTCGTTAAAACCACCTTCGAACATCTGGATGATTTGTACGCTGTGCATCCGGCTGCCAAGCAGACAACAATTCAAAACGCCGTGATTTACAAGGGAGATGTACCATATCATCCGGGCGCATTGAAATACTACAAGGAAAAGGGAGTGCTAAAGTAAATGAAATTGATTTTTTTAATTATTTTTATATTATTTGTTCTTTTATCAGAACCGGGAAAGATCATATGCCTAGAAACAAGAGATAATGTTACAAAAATTCCAACAAGCAAACTAGAACTCGAATTCAGACATTCTATGTATGGAGGGTGCATAACTTTGTTCGTACAAGTTTCTAATAACAAACTGTTCATAGAAAAGATCTCAAGCGACAATGAAGCCTCGATTTCATACTATACTGACCAATACTTCTTTAGAGATGGAAGGTTCTTCGCAGAGATCAAAGAAGAGAGGAGTGAAATTTTGGTAAATGATGGCTGGAAACTGAAGTTTGGAAACGAAGAGATTGTTACAAAATACTTGACAAAAATATTCATTTGCGGGTGATCTAATGAGTTTAGCAAGATATTTTGGAGGATTACTGGCATTTTACAGTATTTTTATTCTCTTTTACCCCGATCTCATTCCATACCTAACTTGGCTTCCAACTAGCATTAGATACTGTTTCGACCAAATTCATCTTATTAGAGGCATTCACTTAATGCTCTGCATATCTGCTCTGGCCTTTATTGCTTACGGCAAAAAAACGAGTTTTTTAGGAAACGCCATATTATCGGTGATGTCTTTACCCTGTGCAATAATCCTCTCACTTGTAATAAAAAATCCTGCGGCCTCTTTTATGATCTTTCTTCTCTGGTTCGCAACATTTCCACTCGATGCGATCTTTTCAGCTATAAAAAAGCAGGTAAACTGGAAGTTCATAATTCTCCTGCTTTACCTTCCTGCTACTATTTACTTAATAATCGATTATGAAAAAATAATATACAGAGTCGTTTTTCCAACAGATCTGGATGTTCTAGTAGGATGGACAATGATTCTGCTTCTTCTATATGCCACAAACATCAAAATAGGCTGGCCTCTACCGGCAATTGTTCTAGTCTTCCTCAATTATACCCTCTTCGGTAGCAATATCCCTCCCCCTATAGGCCACAATTTTAGAGACATTCCCCTAGCAATCGGAAAAAGCTGGATGGAAACGGAAGCAGGAATATTCGGTTTGCCACTTGGGGTTTCTGCAAAGTATATAGTTTACTTTACAATTCTCGGCGGCGTTTTGCAAGCAATAGGTATAACCAAATTTATATCCGAATTTGCCTTGGCTTTCCTAGGTAGATCTCCTCAAGATGTTGGGAGAGCTACAACTGTCTATTCCGCTGTTATGGGAATGGTTTCCGGCTCAGGTGTTGCTGTCACAACTACTGTTGCAACAACGATGCTCCCCTCGTTCAGAAAGGCTGGTTATGATGACAAATTTTCCTCAGCCTTCATAGCTGGTACGGGAACGGCGGCGCTAATAACTCCGCCAATTCTAGGAGCTGCAGCCTTCATAATGATGGAAGTGATGGGGGTAGACTACAAGACTTTAATAGTGATGACAATTCTACCGGCTCTCCTTTATTATCTATCCCTCCAGATTTATCTCGAGCTATTCACAAAAAAGCATAGGTTAACCAAACTAAGTGATGTTGAAAAAAGAAGGAAAAAGGATGTTATAAGGGAACTTTACATGCTACTACCGATTGCAATTCTGATCTATATGATTTTCCAAGGCTACACGATCGCAATGTCTGCTGTCACAGCGATATTTGTCTCTTGTCTAATCGGTTTAGTGAGGAGAGTAAAAATTCGAGATCTCCTGAAAGGTTTTAGCGATGGAGCTCTAGATGTAATACCAGTTGCCCTAGCGTGTGCGTGCGCTGGAATAATCCTGCATTCACTCCTAGTTACGGGACTTGGGATGAAAATAGAAGAGATAGTGCGCTTCATAAGTGCTGGAAATTACTATATATCCCTACTTCTTCTTGCAATCTTTACCCTTATTCTCGGTATGGGCGTACCACCAACTGCAAGTTACGTTATAGTATCAGCTTTGGTAATTCCGGCAACTGTTAAGCTTGCAATAGCACAAGGATTTCCTGAGGTTGTTGCCCACTACAGCGTTCACGTTTTTGCCTTCTATTACGCAATCCTTGCAGACGTAACCCCTCCCGTTGCACTCGCAGCTTATGCGGCAGCAGCTGTAGCAGGACAAAATCCCCTCAGAGTTGCGGTTGTCGCAGCAAAAATTGCCATAATAAAGTACCTAATAGCCTTTTCATTTGTATTAGCTCCTGCTGGCTCTGCTTTGCTTATCGTTCTACATCTTAACAATCCGGCAGAAATAGTGATAAGAGCAGTCCTAATATCTGTTTCTGCAATCGCAATTAACAGTGCAACAGTAGGGTACTTCAGGAGAAATCTGAACATTTTAAAGAGAACAGTTCTCTTTGTTGCGGGAATCATGCTAATAATCCCACTAACGCTCACTAATGTTCTAGGATTAATTCTAGTGGCTTTGATGCTTGTTCCAGAGTTTCGTAGAAGTCCTAGTTAATCTATTTTTTGGTCATTCATTGCCGAAAAACTTATTAAATAAAATTCAAAAGAATCTTCGGTGAGAAGATGTTTAGAGGTGTTGACTTCTACGGGATAGATGAACTCCTCACAGAGGAGGAGAGGCTTATAAGAAATTCTGTAAGAGAATTCCTAGAAAAAGAGATAGCCCCATTGGTTGCCGAAGCATGGCATAAAGAGGAGCCGCTAAATTTTAGAGAAATTGGAAAAAAATTCGGCGAACTAGGAATGCTAGGGCCTTTTATTCCTGAAGAATACGGTTGCCCGGGAATGAACTACACATCCTTTGGTCTCATCTGCCAAGAAGTGGAGAGAATCGATAGTGCCCTGAGAAGCTTCGTGGCAGTCACATCTGGTCTTGTGATGTATCCAATATGGAAATTCGGGAGTGAGGAACAGAAAAAGAAGTATCTTCCAAAACTCGCAAAAGGAGAAATAATAGGCTGTTTTGGGATGACTGAACCCAACGTTGGTAGCGATCCGGCCAGTATGGAAACAAACGCTAGAAAGGAAGGAGACGAGTGGATTCTTAACGGAACCAAGACTTGGATCAGTGAAGCGGAAATTGCAGATATAGCAATCGTTTGGGCAAGAGATCTCGGAGATGGAAGAATAAAGGGCTTCATTGTCGAAAAAGGAATGAAAGGATTCAAACAGTCAGCTATTAAGAAAAAAGGCTCGATGAGGGCTGGTGACGTTGGAGAGCTTTATCTGAGTGACTGCAGGGTTCCAGAAGAGAACAGGCTGCCAAATGCTATCGGCCTGAGACCCGCTCTCAGTTGTCTCGATCAGGCGAGATTTGGTATTTCTTGGGGCGCAATAGGCGCGGCAATGGATTGCTACGAGACAGCATTGAACTATGCAAAAAACAGAAAACAATTCGGGGCCCCCATCGCATCCTATCAGCTAATCCAAGCTAAGCTTGTGGATATGCTAACAGAGATAACAAAAGGACAACTCGTTGCTTGGAGGCTCGGAAAACTGATGGATGAAGGAAAAGCAACTCCAGAACAGATATCATTTGCAAAGAGAAACAATGTAAGAGTTGCGAGATTCTGTGCACGGACAGCAAGAGAAATACTCGGAGCTAATGGAATAAGTCTCGATTATTCGCCGATAAGACATATGGCAAATATAGAGAGCGTTTACACGTATGAAGGGACAGATGACATTCACACCCTAATTCTCGGTAGATATATAACTGGAATTCAGGCATTCAGGAGGGAGTTGTGATTTGAAACCATTTGAGGACCTACTAGTTCTAGAATTAGCACAGGCTGTAGCTGGGCCTTATATTGGAACCCTCCTTGCAGACCTTGGAGCCGAGGTTATCCACATAGAAAGACCAAAGATCGGCGATCTTGCTAGGCATTGGATACCTATAAGAGGGGATCTAAGCTTTTATTTCGCAGTCGTGAACAGAAACAAAAAATCCATGACACTAGATTTAAAGAGTAGCGAAGGAAGGGAAATTTTTCTAAAGTTAGCAGAGAAAGCAGATGTTATAATAGAAAACTTCGTACCTAGCGTCGTTGAGTCTCTCGGCGTTGGCTACGAAGTTGTGAAAAAAATAAATCCAAAAGTCATCTACTGTCATGTTTCGGGATTCGGTCAGGATGGTCCATATCGCGATCGGCCTGCCTTTGATCAGCTGATACAGGGAGAGGCAGGGATAATAAGCTACACTGGTACAAAAGAGACCCCCTGCAAGATAAATGTACCAATTACAGATATCCTAGCAGCAATGTATGGAGTTTACGCCATTCTCGCCGCTCTTTTGCGCAGAGAGAGAACGGGAGAGGGGGCTGAAATAGATATTTCGCTCTTTGATTGCGCAGTTACCATGATGACCAATCTGATGAATATGGTCCTAGTAGAGGGGATGAAGGACGAGGATTTGAGAATGGGGACAAAATATTTCCTTGCAACACCCTACGAACCGTATCCAGCCGGCGACGGAAAACTCTTAAATATAGTTGTGGCCACAGAATGGCACTGGGAAGCTTTTTGCAAATCCGTGGGTTTGGAAAACCTGCTAAAAGATGAGAGATTTAAAACAAACCAGCAGAGACTTAAGCATAGAGAAGAACTTGAGAAGATCATAATTGAAAAACTTAAGGAAAAATCAAGAGACGAATGGATAGAAATCCTTTTAAAGGCTGGAGTTCCGTGCGGAGCGGTTAACGAGATAAAAGAAGTGATAAACCACCCACAGACTATAGCCAGAAATGTAATTGTCGAAATCGATTATCCCGAACTGGGTAAGATAAAAACATTCAACAATCCTGTAAAGATATCCGGAATCCGATTTTCGGTCCAAAGGCCACCTAAACTAGGCGAGCATACAGAAGAAATTCTTAAAAAGCTGGGATACTCGGCTGAGGAAATAAAAAAGCTCAAAGAGAAGAATGTAGTATGATTATGAGGGCAAGGTATAAATAGCTTCGCGACAAAGAGTGTCAATGGAAAAGCTCCTATTTAAGAAAGGCATCTCTACTGGAATTTCTCTTCTTGACAAGAGATTAGATGGTGGGCTACCTGCTGGTAGCTTTGTATGCCTTTATGCTGATCCCATTGCAATGCCGGAAACTTTCCTCTATCATTTGGCAAGTTCATCTAAAAGCTACTACATAACAACAAACCGCCCGGCTAAATATGTCGTAAGAGATATGGAAATTTTGCGATTTAGAACGAAGGATATTACATTCATCGACGTATTTTCACAGTATTTCCTCAATGAATATGGACAGTTTGTTGTCGAAGACAGATACAGAGACAAAGAAATCTTCGATTTTCTAGCCGATAGATTCCAAACCATGAATAATAATGAAGACTACGTCGTCGTTCTCGACAGCCTTTCATTCTTCCTAAACCTACAAGTGGAGTGGGGCCTCAAAGAGTGGTTGTTGAATAGGCTTTATTCCATCGCAAAGGAAAAAAATACTGTAGTATGTGCTTATATGATCAAAAAATTCCATCCAGAGAACATCGTTTACAGAGTCCTCGATCTATCAGACGTGGTTATAAACGTTGAAGCAGAAAGAATTGGAGAAAAAATTGTAATGAAGTTTGCTCTCCCAAAGATTAGGGGTAAAAAGCCGATAACCGAGTTCTACAGGTTCACGATCGATGAAGGAATACAGATAGATACTTCAAGAGATATTGCCTAAAAAAGCAAGTGAGCCATCCCACATTTAAAGGCGAGGCTCCCGGTGTTAAGGCTTGGGCAACTGAAGGGCGAAGTTTTCGGTTATAAAAAACTGAGATTTTTAGAGAACATTTTAACTAGCATTCGCATTTGAAGCTGAGATCAGCGACACTATTCTTTAGAATTCCGATCTTCTCTATTTCCACTTCGACTAAATCCCCTTTTTTAAGCATTCCAACACCGGCCGGTGTTCCGGTTGCAATTACATCGCCCGCCTCCAGCGTCATTATTGAAGATACAAATTCCAGTAAAGTAGGGACGTCGAAAATCATACATGAAGTGCTGGATTTTTGCTTAACTTCCCCATTAACCCTTGTCTCAATTTTAAGTTTCGAGATGTCATCGATCTCCGCTATATATGGGCCTATAGGTGCAAACGTGTCAAAACTCTTAGCTCTTGTCCATTGCCCATCTTTTACTTGCAGATCTCTTGCGGTCACATCGTTAAAACAAGTGAAACCTAGAATGTAGTCAATGGCCTTCTCTTTCGAAACATTCTTGCACCTCTTTTTTATAACAACCGCAAGTTCACCCTCATAGTCGACTCTCTTTGCAGAATTAGGAATCACTATTGAATCCCCATCGCCTATTACTGCAGTTGGAGGTTTAAGAAAGATTATGGGTTCGTCCGGAATTGGCAATCCGAGTTCTTCTGCATGATCTGTATAATTCAAGCCAACAGCAATTATCTTGCTCGGTCTTACGGGCGGAAGAAACTTCACAGCGCCAATTGGAAATTCCAATGATTCAAAAACAATTTTATTCTTCTGAAGCTCAAAGTATCCCTCGTAAATATTTCCATATGCAATAAATCTGCCAATCATATCAGCACTCCGACTTCCTTCCTAAAAGCCTCAACTTGTTCCTTGTTTATATCCACAAAGATGACTTTTTTAAGTCTGGTCCCGGATTCTATGTGTTTTCTCAACTCCTCTACCATTATCTTCGCAACCAGATCTTTCTGCAATCCACCAACTCCGGTTCCCAATGCTGGAAATGCTATGCTCTCAATTCCAAGTTCTTCAGCTTTTTTCAGAGCGGCTTTCATTGCCAGCCTCACTTTTTGTTCGTCTGTTTTGAAGTCGAGCTCCATCGTTGGAGCATGAATCACGAACTTTGCCTTCAATTTTCCGGCTGAGGTTACAACTGCCTCTCCAATTTTTATGGGTCCTTTTTTTACAGCTTCCTCTTCTATTTCCTTTCCCCCAGCTCTCTTTATAGCTCCTGCCACTCCTCCACCCATGTAAAGATGCGTGTTTGCAGCATTGACAATTGCATCGACTTCAAGTTTTGTTATATCCCCATGTACGACTTCAATAGCAACCCCTCGGAACATAGAAATACTCAATTGCTCAGCTAAAAAGCTTTCTCCATTCCAAATATCCGTCCCGCTGTTTTACATAGTTCAAAAATCTCGAAAGGAGTAGATTTTTACCTTCAAGATTTTTAGCATTTCCTATTGCAATAAACTTGCTCCTCGCTCTTGTTAGTGCTACATTGAAAAGCCTTTTATCAGACGGAAAATAGAAATTCTTTGTTGCTGTTATAGAATAAATTATGACCTCCTTTTCTCTTCCCTGATAACTATGAACCGTGCTTACTTCGCATCCAATTCCAAAATCCTCAAGCATCTGACTTATCAGTTCTCTTTGCCTCACATAAGGAGTTATTATTCCCACCTCGTTTTCATCCAAGACACTGACCAGTTCGTCACAAATTTCGACCACTATTTCGGCCTCAACTTCGTTTATCTTCGAAGATCCAACTTTTCTTTCTTCACCCTCGCAATCTATAAAAACGAGGGGTCTCATGGGATCACCAATTTTCGGAATCGTAGTCTCTATTTTCGGAATTTTGATATTTCTACACCTCTCGTCAATTTCAAGTCTGCCGTATATTTCTTTAGCCGAAAAATAGATTATTTCAGAATTGCATCTATAATGTTTTCTAAGCCAAAGAGCTTTTCGGTACTTTTCGTATAAATGATTGAAAGCTGAAAACTTGTATGAATTCGGAATGTTTATTTCGTAAACGGGAGGAAGCTGGTATGGATCCCCGACTACAACCGCTTTTTTTGCCTTTTCTAGAGCTATTAGGGCTGTCGAAAGGCAAGTGTTGCTCGCTTCGTCGATTATAACCGTATCAAAATTGAAGTTTCTAACAACACTCATAGCTCCTTTTAGAATTGTCGCTCCAACCGTTATCTTTCCCTTTTTGAGAATTTCTTCCTGCATTCTAATTATTTCCCTGTAGGCATTAGCTATCCTACTTGCAAAATCCTCGTAATTCTTAAAATCTATTTGAGAAAGAATTCTAGCTTCCAGACTATGTTTCTTAGCATCATCAGTTATCTTAGAGGGGTGGCCAATCCTTATAGCTTTTTCCAACTTTTCGAGAACATTGTCTACAGCAACATTCGTATTAGAAGTTACCCATACTCTCTCGTTCTCGGACAAGAATTTTGCACTTTCGGCAATGAACGTAGTTTTCCCAGAACCTGGTGGTCCAATTACAAGTAAAATTTCGCCCTCCTCAAGCGAGCAGGCTGCCGAGTAGCATTCCTTCTGCCATTTATCTAACCAAGCAGGAGCTTCAACATTCTTTTTTCCGCTCCAGTATTCAAAATTGAGAATTTCATCCATTCTTTCTAAGGCTTCTCTCCTTAGTGCCAGATTCAGCAGGTTCTCCGCTTCGATTATTCTTTCACCCTCCATCCTTTCAAACTCCTTTACGGCCAATACAAATCCATTTCTTGTCTTCCTAGCATCTACAACAAAACCAAAAGGAAAAATTCCGTCTTCAACCCAAGCAACAGAGTTGCCGGGTTGTATCGCTCCAGATGATAAAATAACAACTATATCCCCCTTCCTTACTATAACTTCGGCTTCATAAACTTCCTTTTCTAGCAACCTTTTTTCAATCGTTTTCTCGATTTTCTCAAGTATTTCAGAAAGATTCATACGAGATTAGTGAGCTTCTTACTAGCAATACTATATGCCCTTTTCATCTCCTCCACGGTCAGCCTTCTAGCGATTTCTGGGTACTCATAAGCCTTGTAAGTAGGGTAATACTGAAACATAAGGTTAAATCTCACATCCCTCCCAAGATTCTCCGAGACCCACTCAACAACCTTGCTTGTGCAACATTCTATGTGCTCTGGCATTACAAGGTGCCTTATCAGCAATTCACCATTTTCCTTTGCCCTTAAAAAGTTTCTCTGAACGACTTCCATATATCTCGGCACCTTTGAGTACCTTAGCGCGCACTTATCATTGCCATATTTGAAATCTCCGAGCCAGACATCCACAAAGTCCTCTATTATTTCAGCAAGTTCGTTGCTGTGGTACATATTTGAGTTCCAAACAACAGGAATGTTCGACTCAACATAAAGCAAAATTTCAGCAATTGTGTGAGAGTGCTGATCGGGGTTTCCACCGACGAAATTCACATTTCTACTACCCTGCCTGTATCTCCTGTCAATTATATACGCCAGTTCCTTAGGATCCGCGATAAAATCATCGCTGTAAACTATGTCATAGTTCTGACAAAAAACACAGGCAAAGGTGCACCTATTGAAAAAAATTGTGTGCGAAGGAATTAGCTCAGGCTCCTCACCCATGTGCAGAAACTCGCTGCTGAAATAGCTAACAACCCCACACTTGCAAAATCCTTTTTTCTCATACCTATTTACTTCGCATCTTCTCTCACAAAACTTGCATTCCTTGAGCATCTCGAAAAGTATGTCTCTCTTTAGATGAAGAAAGGAATATTCTTCGGGCCTCTCTTTAAGAATTTCAGCATCGTTTAAATATTTTCTGAATTCTTTCTTCAAACTAGAATGGATTTTCATCTTCTCTTCAAAACTCTCGGCTTTTTCAGCCGGTATTCTCTTCGCTATCTGAAATTTCGCAACAGCCTCGCCAGAATTTATCGCAGTATACCTCTCAAGTCCCCTAACCACGTAAAAAATTGGTTAAAATAGAGATAAATTCTTTGCCCTCTCCCTTCTCAATAGCCTATTTCTTTCAATCTTTCCTTAAGAATTTCTGCTGATTTTCTGAGCTTTTCTAGGTCTTCCTTGCTCAAATTAAATTCTAAAATTTCCACCCCATTCTTCCCAAGTCTAACTGGAACACCGATTGCTACATCCTTTATCCCATACTCCCCCTGAAGGACGACGCTGCAGGGCATGATTTCTTTTGTATTTTCAACTACAGCTTTTATCATCCTGAAAATAGAGACCGCCGGGCCAAATATCGTTGCCCCTTTTCTTTTTATTACTTCAGCGGCAACTTCTCTTGTGGCCTTCTCTGCAGCTTCCAAGTCCGCTCTTTCTATCTTCGAGATACTTCTAGCTATGAACATGCTATCCCCATGTTCTCCAATAATCCAAGCTCTTTCGAACTTCGCATTCATGTCATGCAAAACTCTTGCAAGCCTTGAGGAATCCAGAACGTTTCCCATACCAAAGACTTCATCTCTACTTTTTCCACTTTCTTTCCAAGCCACATAGGTCATCAGATCCATCGGATTCGTCACCATTAGAATCTTACTTTCAGGAGAAACTTCAACAATCTTTTTTGATACGTCTCTAATTATTCCTGCATTCTTTGTCGCCAAGTCGAGTCTCGTCATCCCAGGTTTCCTTGCAAATCCAGCTGAGACGACGACTATTTCACTTCCTTTTAGTAGCGAGTAATTGCTACCTCCATATATTTTTGGATATTTTCCGATCGCTGAAGCCGCATGTGAGAGATCAATCGCTTCTCCAACAGCCAAATCCTCGGCTATATCAACCAGCGCAATTTCGTCGACTTCTAAATTCATTAAACAAGTAAAAGCGGTAACACTTCCGACCCTCCCAGCACCCACAAAACCTAGTTTCATAACATCACCTAATTCACAAATCTTTAAACTTTACTGAATTTTCGCCTCCAAATCGCGAATATAGAAAGTTGCGGTTGCAACGGCTAGCGTTTCACCCTTCTCATCCAAAAGTTCTCCAAAACCAACAGCAACTTTGGATCCAATATAAAGCGGTCTTGCAACTGCTCTAATTCTTCCCTTTTGTAGCGGCTTTAAATAATGAATGTTTAGCTGGGAGGTAACAGCAACCTTCCCCTTAAGGACTAGTTCTCTATTTATATTAAGTCCAATTGCCGAATCTAAAACGCTCGCCGCAACACCTCCATGGGCAACGCCAAGTGCTTGCAAATGCTTTTCCTCAACTTCCAAGATAATTGCAATCCTTTCTCCTAGCTCTATTTTCATTCCGAGGAGTTTATACCAAGGTGCACTGCCAACTTTTTCGACAAATTTTTTTATTAACTCCATAAGAAGCACTATACGCAAATTTTAAAAACCTTACATTTACCAAAAAACGATGTCTGCAAGAAACCCAAAAGCTGTAATATTGATGGGTTCAAAAGCGGATCTCGATTTCTGCAAGCAAATAGCAGAAAAGTTGAAACTCTTCAGCATAGAAAGCGATTTAAGAATAGCATCCGCACATAAAACCCCGGAACACGTCTTAAACATTCTAAAAAGCTATGAAGAGGACCGAGTTGTTTTCATAACAGTTGCTGGAAGAAGCAACGCCCTGAGCGGTTTTGTAGATGCAAACACCGATAAACCGGTGATAGCGGCACCGCCGATAAAAGATAACTGGATAGATCTTTTCTCCAGCATCAGAATGCCTTCAGGAGTCGCTCCCATGCTCGTTCTCGAAGCCGAAAATGTTGCGCTCGCCGTTGCAAAGATCTTTGCCTTAAGCGATGAAAGAGTTCGAAGAGCTGTAATAGATTACCAAAAAAGAAAGAAAGAGGAGATCTTAAAGTCTGATGAAGAGGTGAAATAGGGTGGGGAGTGTTAAGGATCTAATTGTAATAAAAGAACCCTCAGAAAAGTTAGGTGAAGGCATTTTCGAATTTTCTGATAGATTTTCCGTATTTGATTACGGTGAAATGCCAGACAAGATCGAAGGAAAAGGATGTTCCTTATGCCTTATTTCGGCCTTCTTTTTTGAAAAAATAGAAGATAAGGGTATGAAAACGCACTATCTTGGATTAATCGAAAATGAAAAGCTGAAGAGATTTGATGAACTGGAAGGTGTCACTAACAAAATGCGTATAAGACTTGTAAGGGTGATTAGACCGAAAAAGGAGAATGGTTACGACTACTCAATATTCAAGAGAGAGAGGGGAAACTTCCTTTTACCGTTAGAAATAATATACAGAAACAAAATACCCGAAGGTTCTTCTTTGCTCAGAAGAATTGAAAAAGGGGAGGTATCACCAAAAGATTTTGGACTTAAAGAGATAAGAGCAGGAATGAAATTAGAGAGACCTATTATCGATTTCAGCACCAAGTTGGAGGATATAGACAGATATTTGAGCTACGAGGAGGCAAAGAATATAGCGGGTCTTAGTGATTCAGAGTTTGAAGAACTGAAGAATATTACACTCGAAATAAATGAATTGATAACGAGAGAGACTTCAAAAGTTGGATTGGAAAACGAAGATGGAAAAATAGAAATGGCTTTCGATGTCGATCGGAATTTCATGATAGTTGACGCCGTTGGAACACCAGACGAGTGCAGATTCAGTTTTGATGGTTTTGAAGTAAGTAAAGAGTTTCTCAGAATCTACTACAGAAAAACTGAATGGTTTGAGAGAGTAAAGAGATACAAGGGCTTACCCAACTGGAGAGAACTCGTTGGAAGACCACCTGAACTGACTAAAGATATAAAAAGGTTAAGCTCACTCATCTACAAATCTCTCTGTAACGAGATTACCGGAAGAAAATTTTTCGACGTTCCAAAGCTTAAGGAAATCGTTAAAGAATTTAGGGAAATGCTATGAAGGCCGCACTCGCACTTGAAGATGGCACATATGTAGAGGGAAAGGCTTTCGGGGCAGAAAAAATAGCTACGGGGGAAATAGTTTTCTGCACTTCCATGACGGGCTACGTGGAAGCTTTGACAGATCCGAGCTACAAGGGACAAATTCTAATGATGACGTATCCCTTAATTGGCAACTACGGAGTTTGCAAGGAGGACTTCGAAAGCGATGGAGTAAAAGTTGAGGGATTCGTTGTAAAAGAACTTTGCAAAAAACCTAGCAATTATAGGAGTGAGATGACTGTAGATGAGCTTCTAAAAAGTTACGATGTCGTAGGAATTGAAGGAGTCGATACACGAATGCTAACAAAGAAGATCAGAGTTTACGGCTCAATGAAAGCCGCAATTGGTGTTGATGTTGAGAAAGAGAAGCTGATAGAGATTGCAAGGAATCAACCGTTTATATCGGACATCGATCTCGTTGACAAGGTATGCGTAAAAGAACCAAAGAGATTAGATGTTGGCGGAAAGTTCGAAGTCGTGCTGATAGATTGTGGGGTCAAGATGAGCATAGTCAGGCAACTCCTGAAGAGGGAGATAAATGTCACTCTAGTTCCATTCAACTTTCCGGCTAGGGAAATATTGGAAATGGATCCCGATGGTGTTTTTGTTTCAAATGGTCCAGGAGACCCGGCAAGGGTTAAAGAGTCGATCGAAACAATAAGAAATATTGCCGGAAAATTGCCACTGGCAGGAATTTGCCTCGGCCACCAGTTAACAGCCCTTGCTTTCAAAGCAAAGACCTTTAAGTTGAAATTTGGACATCACGGAAGCAATCAACCAACAAAAGATCTCGAAACAGGTAGAGTTTTTATTTCAAGCCAAAATCACAACTTTGCTGTAGACGAAAAAACGCTACCCAAGGATTTCATAGTAACGCAGATAAATCTGAATGACAGAACTGTAGAAGGTTTGAAACACAGAGAACTACCGATAATAACGGTACAGTACCATCCGGAAGCAGGACCGGGGCCGCATGACACATATTTCTTTTTCGACAACTTTGTCAAAATGCTAAAGGAGTGGTAGAATGCCGAAAAGAGAGGACATAAATAAAATAATGGTCATAGGAAGCGGCCCAATTGTAATAGGCCAAGCGGCAGAATTTGATTACTCCGGAAGTCAAGCCTGCAAAGCTCTAAAAGAGGAGGGTTGCAGAGTTGTATTGGTCAACTCCAATCCTGCAACAATAATGACAGATCCAGAAATGGCAGACAGGATATATATAGAACCCCTAACCCCTGACGTCGTTGCAAAAATAGTTGAGAGAGAAACTCCGGATGCCATACTGCCCACTCTTGGCGGACAAACTGCGCTAAACTTGGCAATTCAGCTCGACGAAATGGGTATACTCGAGGAATACGGAGTAAAGTTAATAGGAGCAAACGCAGAAGCGATAAGAAAAGCTGAGGACAGAGAGCTCTTTAAGCAATGCATGCTGAAAATAGGTCTAGAAGTGCCTAGAAGTAGGAGTGTTTATGACGTCGGCTCCGCACTAGAGTTTGCTGAAGAAGTCGGATATCCTGTGATAATAAGACCGGCCTTCACTTTAGGCGGAACTGGTGGGGGAATAGCCTACAACAAAGAGGAACTTAAAGAAATAGTTTCCAAAGGGCTAAGACTTTCACTAATAGGTCAAGTACTAGTTGAAGAGAGCGTTATAGGCTGGAAAGAGTTCGAACTGGAAGTCATGCGTGATCTGGCTGACAATGTCGTAATAATCTGTTCGATTGAAAACTTCGACCCGATGGGCATCCATACTGGAGATAGCATAACAGTTGCTCCTGCACAGACACTTACGGATTACGAATACCAGAGAATGAGAGATGCTGCGATTGCAATAATAAGAGAGATAGGCGTTGAAACCGGCGGTAGCAATATACAGTTCGCGATTAATCCGGAAAATGGAAGAATGGTTGCGATAGAAATGAACCCTAGAGTATCGAGAAGTTCGGCTCTCGCTTCAAAAGCGACGGGATTTCCAATTGCAAAGATAGCGGCAAAACTTGCAATTGGCTATACTTTGGATGAAATCCCCAACGACATAACAAAAGAGACTCCCGCAAGCTTTGAACCGGCTATCGACTATGTCGTTGTTAAAGTTCCGAGATTCGCATTCGACAAGTTCCCAACTGCGAATCAAGTTCTTGGAACTCAGATGAAAAGCGTTGGAGAGGTTATGGCAATTGGAAGAACTTTTGAAGAGGCTTTGCAGAAAGCCCTAAGAAGTCTAGAAATTGGAAGATACGGGCTTGGTTGTGATGGAAAAGATAAAAAAGTTACAAAAGAAGAAATAATAAGAAAACTCAGATTTCCGAGCCATGATAGGGTCTTCTACATACGCTATGCCTTCCAGCAGGGATTTACGGTGGAGGAAGTTTACAGATTGACCCAAATAGATCCTTGGTTCCTAGAAAAGATAAAAAATATAGTGGATTTTGAAGAAAAACTAAAAGAGCTTGCAAAAAGGTACAGACTAGAAGAGATACCAAAAGAAATTTTGAAAGAAGCTAAAAAGCTCGGATTTTCAGACAGACAAATTGCACACATCTTTGGTATTAAAGAGTTTGAGGTTAGGAGAATAAGGAAAGAGAAAGGTGTTAAGCCTGTATACAAAATGGTCGACACATGCGCTGCTGAGTTTGAGGCAAAAACACCATATTACTATTCAAGCTATGAAGACGAGAATGAGGCAATTCCTACAAAGAAGAAAAAGGTGATGATTCTCGGATCAGGACCGAACAGAATTGGGCAGGGAATAGAATTTGACTACTGCTGCGTCCATGCTGTATTGAGTGCCAAGGAGGAGGGTTATGAAACGATAATGGTCAACTGCAATCCCGAAACCGTTTCAACCGATTACGACACATCAGACAGACTATACTTCGAACCTATCACCTGCGAAGACGTTATGAACATTTACGAGAACGAACAACCTGAAGGTGTTTTTGTACAGTTCGGAGGTCAAACACCACTTAATATATCCAAGGATCTGGAATACTGCGGTGCGAGAATACTCGGGACTTCAGTCGATTCTATTGACATAGCTGAGGATCGAAAAAGGTTCGACGAACTTTTAGAGAGACTCGGAATTCCTAGACCAAAAGGGGGGATCGCCTTTAGTATAGAAGAAGCGAAGAAAGTCGCAAAAGAGATAGGATATCCCGTTCTCGTGAGACCCAGCTATGTACTTGGCGGAAGAGCTATGAGAATTGTTTACGATGAAAAAATGCTCGAAGAAGTTGCAAACGAGGCGATAGAGGTAAGTGAGGCGAAACCAATACTCATAGACAAATTCTTGGAAGATGCCATAGAAGTTGAAGTAGATGCAATTTGTGATGGCGAAGAAGTCTTTATACCAGCTATTATGGAGCACATTGAAGAAGCGGGCGTGCATAGTGGGGATGCGGCCTGTGTCATCCCACCAATTTCTTTGTCGAAAGAAATAATGGAAACAATCGAAGAGTATACCAAAAAAATCGCATTAGAATTGAAAGTTGTTGGACTGATAAATGTGCAATATGCCGTTAAAGATGGTATTGTTTACGTACTCGAGGCAAATCCAAGAGCGAGTAGAACGGTTCCATTCGTAAGCAAGGTAACAGGAATACCTCTTGCAAAGATAGCAACAAAAATAGCGCTTGGTAAAAAGTTAAAAGATTTCAACCTCAAAAAACCCGTGCTGAAGCATATTGCAGTAAAAGAGGCCGTTTTTCCTTTTGCAAAGCTTCCAGGCGTTGATGTTGTTCTTGGTCCGGAAATGAAGTCGACAGGAGAAGTGATGGGCATCGATTACGACTTTGGACTGGCCTACTATAAAGCAGAACTAGCTGCCGGGATGCGTTTACCGTTAGAGGGGAACGTCCTGCTCAGCGTAAAGGATGCAGATAAACCAAAAATTGTTAAAATTGCAAAGAAATTCATGGAACTGGGTTTCAAGATATTCGCTACTGAGGGGACCGCTAGATATTTGAAACAGAATGGAATCGAGGCCGAGCTGGCTTTAAAAGTGAGTCAAGGAAGACCGAACGTCGTAGATATGATAATAAATGGTCAGATACAGTTAATAATAAACACCCCAAGCGGAAAAACAGGAAAAACAGAGGGCTATGAGATTAGAAGGACTGCAGTTGAGTATGGAGTGCCATATATTACTACAATTCCGGGTGCAATCGCAGCTGCAAAGGCGATCGAAGCCATTAAAAAAGGAGAAATAACGGTTAAGTCGATCCATGAGTACCATGAAGAAGTTCGAAGACTATCTTGAAAATCTCGTAAAACTCGATATAGACAGAGACTTAAGAGCTGGAAAACCTGAAGCCGTATTTGGCGAAGGGAAACCGGTTGAGGTATTAGTCAAAATAGCAGAAGAGTATAAGAAAAAAGGGAAGCCAGCGTTGTTCACAAGACTCAGCAAAGAACAAATGACGGCCTTGAGATCGATAGGTGCCGAAATAAACGAGACGGCTAGGACGGCAACATTTGGAAAAGCTGAGAAGATTATTGGAAAAGTTGCAATCGTAACAGCTGGGACAGCCGATATAGGTGTTGCAGAGGAGGCAAGAGTTACAGCAGAGTTTCTAGGCTTAGAAGTTCTCCGATTTTACGATGTCGGAGTAGCGGGTCTACACAGAATCGTCGAACCGGTTAGAATTATAAGGGAAAATAACGTTGACAGCGTCATAGTAGTAGCTGGAATGGAGGGTGCGCTACCATCAGTTATAGCAGGCTTGCTGGATATACCAGTTATTGCAGTTCCGACTTCAGTAGGATATGGAGTCCATTTAAAGGGCATTTCTACACTCTTTGCAATGCTCCAAAGCTGTCCTTCGGGAGTTGCAGTTGTTAACATAGATAATGGTTTTGGAGCAGCAGTCTTTGCGTACCTGATTTCGAGAGTTAAAACAAAATCGAACATAAGATAATCAAAATTCGTTTAAAGGCGAAGCTTCCGGAGTTAAGGGGCTTTGCGCTTCCTTATCTGCCGGTTTGGGTAAAAAGAGCATTTTCGCCAAATAAGAAAAGGAAAAGAAATTTTGGGGTCAATGGATATCGATGTTGAAATTTTAGGTCTTTGAGTAAATGAAAATTGGAAGTTGAGGTCGTTGAATAATTATAAATAACATTGAGTCTGACCTCCTCCCCGCCCTGGAGGGTGAAGCTTCAACGAATTTGTTGTGAAGTGCGAAAGGATATTGTAAACACCTAGAGGAAAGCTTATAAAATTCCATTCGTTCGAGGGGTGTGGAAGTCTACAAAAACTTGCGGATAATCGAGGGCCCCGAGTTCGGGAGGTACCCATACAGCAACAGCCTGCTCGTGGGCAGGAGCTGTCTGATAGACGCGGGGGCTGGCGAGGCCCTCAAGGACGTCAGGGTCGACTGGATCCTGAACTCGCACTGGCACGAGGACCACATAGCGTTGAACAGAGTCGGGAGGAGGGTCGCGGTCCACCACCTAGACGCCGAGGCCGTCCAGAACTACGAGGAGTTCAAGAGGAGGTACGCGCTCGGAGACCTGGTCAAGCTCTTCGTGAACTTCGAGTTCGGGAGAGTCGACAGGACATTCGAGGATGGCGACGTCTTCGAGTTCGAGGGGGTCCAGGTGGAGGTCCTCCATACCCCCGGGCACTCCGCCGGGCACAGCTGCTTTGTGATCGGCGGCGTGATTTTCCTCGCGGACGTGGACCTCACGTCCTTCGGTCCGTGGTACGGCTGCCTCGACTGCGACGTCAGGGACTTCGTCCTCTCTATCGAGAGAATAA
>Ga0272449_1000939_pt1 | contig 31903 bp, 24 predicted proteins | sample YNPCB0241_FD_198679 | JGI IMG/M metagenome (GOLD analysis project Ga0272449, IMG submission 198679) | Hot spring sediment microbial communities from Yellowstone National Park, WY, United States - YNP-CB-024-1 | ecosystem: Environmental > Aquatic > Thermal springs > Hot (42-90C) > Sediment... | reverse complement strand
TCCCAGCCCAGCAGCGTGCGCGCTTTGGTGATGTCCGCCCAGGTCGCCTGCACATCGGCGGGGTGCATCGGCTGCGTCTGCCACACCGCCTGCTTGCCCACCAGTTGCTCGATGGTCTCGATGATCCGCTTCAGCGACACGGGTCGGTCGCCACCGAGATTGATGATTTCGTAGCCCAGTGGTCTGAGCGCAGCTATTGTGCCTCGCGCGATGTCGTCCACATAGGTGAAGTCGCGCTCCTGCAGCCCGTCGCCGAACACCTGAATCGGCTCGCCCTCCGCTATCCAGCGGATGAAGCGGAAGATGCTCATATCGGGTCGCCCTGCAGGACCGTACACGGTGAAGTAGCGCAATACGGTGATGTCCAGCCCGTACAGGTGATGATAGGTGTAGCACATCGTCTCCGCGCCCTTTTTGGACGCAGCGTAGGGCGAAAGCGGTCGGTCAGTGGGCATATCTTCGCGGAAGGGTCGCTCGCTGTTGGCGTACAGGCTGGAGGTGGACGCCAACACATACTTGCGTATGCCGTGCTGGCGACACAGTTCCAGCAGGTTCAGCGCGCCTGTGGTGTTCGTGGCGACATAGACCCACGGGTTCTGCACGCTTTGGCGCACGCCCGCCCGCGCCGCTAAGTTCACCACCGCGTCGTAGGGCATGTGCGCCTCAAAAACTTGGCGCGTCGGTTCCCACTCGCTGATGTCTACCTGCTGGAAGCGGAAATTGGGTTTGCCCTCCAGTTGGCTCAGTCGCCACCGCTTGAGGGTCGGGTCGTAAGCGTCGTTGAGGTTGTCTACGCCAATCACCTCGTGTCCTTGTTCCAGCAACAGTTCGGCGGTCTTTGCGCCGATGAATCCCGCACAACCCGTCAGAAAGATTCGCATTCGATGCCTCCGTGTGCGCATGGAGATTGTACCACAGCAGGCGCGATGGGGTACAATTGTCGTATGCCCGTCCGCGCCCGTGCGCATGTGTACGACATGCAGCCCTACCGCCCTGGCAAGACGCCTGAACAGTTGATGCAGTCGCTGGGGCTAAGCGAGTTAATCAAACTCTCGGCGAACGAGAACCCGCTGGGCGCGTCGCCCTGCGTGAAGGAAGCCCTCGTGAACGCGCTGGACATCATCCACCGCTACCCCGACGGCGCGTGCAGTGTGCTGCGCGAGGCACTCAGCGAGTTCTATGGGCTGCCGCCCGACCATTTCACTTTCGGCAACGGCTCGGACGAGTTGATTCATCTGTTCGGTGTGGCGTATCTGGACTCAGGCGACGGGCTGATGATGGGGCAGCCGTCGTTCGTGCGCTACATCGCGTCAGCGCAACTCAATCAGGCGATCCTGCAGGCGATTCCGCTCACGCCCGACCTTCGGCACGACCTTGAAGCGATGGCAGACGCCATCACGGAGCGCACGAAACTGGTCTACATCGCCAACCCGAACAACCCGACGGGCACGATTGTCTCCCATGCAGAGTTGGAGCGGTTTCTGGCGCGCGCGCCCGACCATGTGCTGGTGATTCTGGACGAGGCGTACTTCGAGTATGTTGACCATCCCGACTACCCCAACGGGCTGGAATATGTGCGTGCGGGGCGGAATGTGGTGGTGTTCCGCACTTTTTCGAAGGCGTATGGGCTGGCAGGACTGCGCATCGGCTACGCGGTGGGCAGACCTGAGTTGTTAGACCCTGTGGAGCGCGTGCGTGAGCCGTTCAATGTGAACACACTGGCGCAGGTGGCTGCCGCTGCCGCGCTGAGCGACCAAGCGCATGTGGCGCGTACCCGCACGCTGAATCGCGAGGGGCTGCAAATGTTCAGCGAGGCGTGCGAGCGGCTGGGACTGCGCTATGTGCCCTCGCAGGCGAACTTCCTGCTGATTGAGGTAGGCGACCACTGCGCCCAAGTGCAGCAGCGACTGCTCCAGCGCGGGATACTGGTACGCACGGGTGAGGTGTTCGGCATGCCGACCTATTTGCGCGTGAACACGGGCACGCCCGAACAGAACGCGCGGTTTGTGGAGGCGTTGGCAGATGCGCTCCGCGAATGAGGCGCAAGGTGCGCGTCAGTACGCATCGAAACTGCTCGTGCTGGGGCTATTTGTGTTGCCCATCGTGCTGACGGTGGCGGTGTTGGCGTCGCCGTGGTTTCGGCAAATTCGTGCGACGCAAATTGAGCGCAACAAGCGGCTGCTGCAAGCCGTCGAGTCGGGCGACATCGAGCAGGTACGGCGCGTGCTGACAGGTGGCGCGGTCGTGAACGCCCGCACACGCGCAGGGCTGACCGCGCTGAGCGTGGCAGTCATTCGCGGCTACGAGGACATCGCGCTGCTGCTCATCGAAAAAGGCGCAAGCCTCGACGCCCGCGACCGCTCTGGCGACCGCGAGAACCAGCACCCCGGCAACTCGCCCGTGCATTACGCGGCGATATACGGCAGGACGCGCGTGCTGGAGGCGATGCTCGATCGGGGGGTGTCGCCGAACCTGCGCGACCGCAACGGGCGCACGCTGCTGATGCTCGCCGTCGAGAACGGGCATCGCGACACCGTGCGCCTGCTGCTGGAGCGCGGGGCAGACCCCAACGCCCGCAGCGCGCTCGGCGAGACCGCGCTGGAGTTAGCCAAGCGGCGGGGCGACGCAGAGATGATGCGCCTGCTGCAACAACGCTCAGGAGAGTAGCCAGCAGGCAGGCTCACAACTTCGGCAACTCCATGTCGCTGCTGTGTCCAGGGAACATCTTGGCGGTGGGGTCGATGATGCTCTTGGCGTGGTTGACGGCGGTGCATACCTCGCCGACGCCTGTGGCGATGAGTTTCAGCTTGCCCGCGTGCGTACATACATCGCCTGCCGCGTAGACGCCCGGCAGGTTCGTCTGCATATAGGCGTCCACCACGATCTGGTTGCCCTGCAGTTCCAGTCCCCAGCTTTTGATGGGTCCCAGCGTCGCCACGAAGCCGAGGTTCAGGATGATGGCGTCGACGGGCAGCTCGAGTTCGTCTTGGGTTTTGTTGTGGAAGATGACGGCGCGCTCGACGGTTCCGTTCCCGCACACGCGGCGCAGTTCGTAGGGGGTGAGGATGTTCACGGGGGATTGGCGCAGCTCCTGCACGCTCTGCTCGTGGGCACGGAACTCGTCGCGGCGGTGGATAAGGGTGACCTCCTGCGCGATTGGGTAGAGGTTCAGCGCCCAGTCTACTGCCGAGTCGCCCCCGCCGACAATCAGCAGCCGCTTGCCTGCAAACACAGACTTGTCGCGCACGCCGTAGTAGACACCGTTGCCTTCGAACTCGGCGACGCCTTCGGCGTTGAGCTTGCGTGGGGAGAACGCCCCAGCCCCCGCGCAGATGACCAGCGTGCGCGTGTGGTGGACTTGCCCCGTGTGGGTGGTGATTGCCAAGCCGTCGTCGGTGCGCGTGAGCGTCTCGGCGCGCTGCTCAAGGCACACCGTCGGCTTGAAGCGCATCGCTTGCCGAATCATCGCCTGCGCAAGGTCTTTCGCCAGCACTTCTGGGAAGCCTGGCATATCGTACACATACTTTTCGGGGTACAGCGCGGTCAGTTGCCCGCCCAGTTCGGGCAGGCTGTCGATGATTTTTGTGCGCATCCCGCGCAGCCCCGCATAGAACGCGCCGAACAAGCCCACAGGACCGCCGCCGATAATCGTGATGTCGTACAGGTCGGAGTGCATACGCCCCAATTCTACCCGAATTCGGGGCAAATTAGGACTTAAGTCCCTAACATTTTGCGGGGGCGTCGGTGTATTATAACGGTGAGAGTTGGAGGGCAGGCGCGTCGGCTATGTGCTTCGATGGGATCGCCGCGCCGTGAGAAACGCTTAGGTCAAGACGCTTTGACACACAACACACGCACAGGGCAAAGTCCCTGCCGTGCCTGCCAACCCGGGAAGGTTGACCAGCCCTTCCCGGGATTTTTTTACAGCATCTGATACTCAGGCGCGCTGAAGACGATTTGCAGTGCGCCTTGCACGGTTTGGCGGTCGCGTTGGCGCAGGGCGTTTACGCCCCCACGCTTTTGCAGGTACTCCAGCAGGCTGGCGCGGGTTTTAGGCTGCAGCGCGACATCGAGCGTCTGCTCCAGACGGTCGGCGAACTCCTCCAGCGTGCGCGGGGCGGGCAGTCCGACCAGCTCGTTCAGGGTGGCGAAGCCCAGCGCGCCCCGCTGCGGCAGCAGAAACTCCGCGAAGCGCATCCGCTCCAACATCGTAGTGGAGGTAATCCACGCCTTGCCCCACTCCCAGCCGGCGACATCGGGCGGGTAGAGCAGCACCTGTCCGATTCGGCGCGTCCACTGGGTCGCAAGGCGCAGGTACGCCGCCAGCAGTCGCTGCCCTGCGCCGTCGCTGAGGTTCGCCGCGCGCAGCCGCTCGCCGACGCCGACCTGCCGAAGCGCGCCCACCACGAACTCCACAGGGCTTTTCACGCGCTTGCGCCAATTGAGGTGGCTCCAGAACGCAGGCGTCAGCAGCAGTCGTCGCATCAGCGCGCGGATACTGTAGCCCGACTCACGGAACGCCTTCGCGAGGTCTTGCACGGTGCGCTCGTCAGGCGGCTCGGTGTCGTTGACGAAGTGCTGATAGAACTTGCGGGCGATGTGGAGCGCGGTAGCGGGATGCTCGACCGCCATCTCGATGATGTCTTCGCCTGTGAACGCGCCGCGCTTGCCGAAGACCTCCTTCTCGCCCGCGTCGTGCTGGTCGCGGTTGAACACGAAGCTGGCGGTCACGCGGCTGAACGACCAGCCCGTGAACGCGCGCGCCGCCTCCTGAATATCGCGCTCCGTGTAGTTGCCAATCCCCATCGTAAACAGCTCGAACAGCTCGCGGGCGAAGTTCTCGTTCGGCTTGCCCTTCACATTCCGTACCCCGTCCAGCCACACCAGCATCGCGGGGTCTTTGGCGACCTCCAGCGTGAGCGTCTTGAAATTGTCCAGCCCCAGCCGCTGGAGGAGCTGAATCTGGATAAGCATCAGCCTGCCCGCCTGCACTTTGGCGGCGGAAGTGGCGAAGTGGTTGTGCCAAAACAGCGCCATGCGTTCCTGAATCGGCTGTTGCGAGACGAGCATGCGGTACAGCCACCATGCGCTGACCGCCTGTGGCTGCAGGTTGTTCTGCTCGCCCTGCAGAATGCGCAGCACTGCCTCGTCGTCGATGCTGTGGTCGTAAGGGCTTTCCAGCAGCTTGTCGACCGCGCCCTCGATGCCCAGCGCAATCAGCGGCTCAATCTCGCTGGCGCGTGCGCTGAAGCCCGTGCGTCGGCGCAAATGCGCCAGTCGCTCCGTCAAACTCGATTGCATCGTCTCGTCGTCCCGCATGTCATGACGATTACGGGCGTCGGTGTGTTCATTCTGCAACGGTCTACACGGGGCGTCGCACGCGGGTTTCGCGAAGGGGTATAATACGCCCAAGCAGCAGGAGGAGAGACAGCCTTGAACAAACAGTTTATTTATCTGGGTATCGTTGTGTTGCTCGCGGCGCTGGCGGGCTACCTGGTCGCCACGCTACCCATTCGTCGCGGGCTGGATGTGCAGGGCGGGTTGCGCATGACCCTGCGCGCCGAAATCGAGAAACTTTCGCCAGAGGAACGCAAACTGTGGACGCCTGAGCGCATGCGCACGGTGATCGACATCCTGAGCCGCCGCATCGACTCGCTGGGCGTGATTGAACCCACGATTTATCAGAAGGGCGATACGGAGATTGTTATCGAGCTGCCGGGCTTCACGGACGAGCAGGAAGCGCGCGACCTGCTGCAGACCACCGCGCGCCTGGAGTTCCGCTACCTCAAAGATGTGCGCACAGAGAAACAGCCGACAGGGCGTTATGAGATTATCATCGACAAGCAGGGCGACAACGAGGTCGTCAAGTTCCGCGACCTGACCAGTCCCGACGGCAAAATCATCGAGCCAGGCACGCCCGAATACCAGAAGATTATCGAATCCTCGCCACTGATTGTCACAGGCGACGAGCTGGAACGCGCCGAGGTGGTGCGCCAATCGTTCTCGCCAGAAGTGCTGCTCATCTTCAACCGCGAGGGTCAGGACAAGTTCGCGCGCGCCTCGTCGCTGTATCTGAAGGAGCATATCGCAATCCTGCTGGACAACAAGATTATCTCCGCGCCCGTAATCCAGTCGGCGAACCTGCGCGAGCCTGTGATTCAGGGCAACTTCACCCTGAAGGAGGCGGCACGGCTCCGCGACTTGCTGAACGCGGGCGCGCTGCCTGTGAGCCTCTCGCTGGAATCGATTACTCGCGTGGAGGCGATACTTGGCGCGCAGGCGTGGGATCGGATCATTCAGGCGGGCATCGCGGGCTTCATCGCCGTCGCCGCGTTTATGGTGCTCTATTACCTGCTGCCAGGCGTCATCTCGGTGATTGCGCTGGGGCTGTATGTGCTGTTCGCGACGGCGATATTCAAGTCGCTGGGCGTGACCTTCTCGCTGCCCGCGATTGCAGGCATTATCCTCTCCATCGGCATGGCAATTGACGCGAACATCCTCATCTTCGAGCGACTGAAGGAGGAGTTGCGCCTGGGCAAGACGCTGCTGGCGGGGTTGGACGCCGCGTTCAAACGCGCCTTCCCTGCGATTTTCGACTCGAACCTGAGTACCATCATCATTTGTCTGATTCTCTACTACTTCGGCACAGGACCCGTGCAGGGGTTTGCGACGACTTTGGGCGTAGGTGTGGCGATTAGCTTTTTCACGGCGATTTTCTGCACGCGCACGCTGCTGTATACGCTGGTCGGGCTAGGCGTGCATCCGAGTGAGCGGCTGTTCGGCTTGCGCCGCCAGTTTGGACAAGAGGTCGGCGAGCAGCTCGGCGCGGCGAAAGACCGCTTCGACTTCGTGAACAAGCGCGGGCTGTATTACGCCATTAGCGGCGTCGCCATCCTGATTGGGCTGGTGTTCTGGTTCGGGCTGGGCGGGCTGAAGCCTGGCATCGACTTCGCAGGCGGTAGCGAGCTGGTGCTGCAGCGACCCATCCCAGGCGCAACCCAGCCGAAGATTGAGCAACCGCCTGCCGCAACGCAGGGCAACCAGACCCAGCAACCGCCCGCGCAGGGCGAGCAAGCGCAGCAGCAACCGCCCGCGCAGGGCGAGCAAGCGCAGCAGCCGCCCGCCGCAACGCAGGGCAACCAACAGCAGCAACCCACCCCGCCCGCCGCGCTCCCCGAACCCATCAACGCGGACTTGGCGCAGGTACTGAGCCTGCTGCGGCAAGCGGGCTTCGAAAAGGTCGGCGCGCTGTTCGGCGAGGGCAATCGCCAACTAATCGTGCATGTCGCCGACGCCGACGCCGATAGCCAGCAGAAAATCGTCGACGCGCTCAAGCCGCTGGGCGAGCTGCAAGTGGTCAGCTTCGCCAGCATCAGCCCGCGCGTGCGCGAGGAGACCGTGCGACGCGCCGTCACGGCAGTGATGCTCTCGCTGATTGCCATCCTGCTCTATATCGCCATCCGCTTCTCTATCGAAGGCGGCTGGAGCGGGTTCAAGTTCGGGATCGCCGCCACGCTCGCCCTCGCGCACGATGTGCTGATTATGGTCGGTGGTGCGGCGGTTCTGGGCTACCTGCTCGGCTGGGAGATTAACGCGCTGTTTATCACCGCGCTGCTGACGCTGGTCGGCTTCTCCATCAACGACACCATCGTCGTGTATGACCGCGTGCGCGAGAACCTGCGCCAGCGGGCGCGCGGCGAGACCTTCGCGACCATCGTGAACCGCAGCCTGAACCAGACGCTGGCGCGCTCGATCAACACCAGCCTGACCCTGCTACTGGTGCTGGTCGCGCTGGTGATTTGGGGCGCAGTGACTCAGGACTTGCGCTTCTTCTATGTCGCGATGCTGATTGGTGTGATTGCGGGCACTTACTCGTCGATTTTCATCGCGAGCCAGATTATGGTGGACTGGCAGGACGCCCGCGAGAAGTTGCATCAGCGTCAAGCGGAGGCGGCGAAGGCGACGGCGGTCGCGCCCAAGCCCAGCGGCGCGTCCACGCCAACCGCTGCACCCACCACCAGCAGTGCTGATAATGCCCCGCGCAAAAAGCACCACGCGCCGCATGTCGGCAAGCGCAAGCGACGCTACTGATGCCTATCCAGCGGATTACGCCCGAAGCCGATGAGCGGGTCAAACGCCGCGCGTTGCTGGCGGTCTTTATCACGATTTTCGTCAGCCTCGTTGGCTTCGGGATTGTGATTCCGCTGCTGCCGTTCTACGCGCAGCGGTTCAAAGCCAGCGAGCTGCAGATTGGGCTGCTGTTCGCGTCGTTCTCGGTCGCGCAACTGGTTGCCGCGCCGATTCTGGGTGACTGGTCGGATCGCTGGGGGCGGCGCCCCGTGCTGATTTTGAGCCTGTTGGGGTCGGCGGCGAGTTTCGTGATGCTTGCGCTCGCGCCGAACCTGTTTTGGTTGTTTCTGTCGCGCCTGTTGGACGGCTTCACGGGGGGCAACATCACGACGGCGCGGGCGTATATTGCCGACATCAGCCCGCCGGAGCGACGGGCGCGCAACTTTGGGCTGATTGGCGCGGCGTTCGGGCTGGGGTTCATTTTGGGTCCTGCGCTGGGGGGCGGGCTGGCGTCGTTTGGGCTGGCGGTTCCTGCGTGGGCGGCGGCGGTGATTTCGCTGCTGGCGGCGGCGTATGCGTTCGTCGCGCTGCCCGAAACGGCGCACCTTGTGCCCGCCCACCGTCCCTCGCCGTGGCGCGAGATGCCCACTACGCTCACGCGCAGCCCCGCCGCCCGCCTGCTGTGGATGAACTTCATCCTGTGGCTCGGCTTCTCGGTCTACCAGACGACCTTCCCGCTGTTTGTGAAGATGCGTTTCGGGCTGGGTCCGCGCGAAATCGGCTACATCCTGGCGGTGGTGGGTTTGGTGGGCGCGCTCTCGCAGGCTGTGCTGGTCGGGCGCGTGGTGCATGCGCTGGGCGAGCAACGCACGCTGCTGGTCGGGCTGCTGCTGAACATCGTCGGGCTGTCGGGCGCGGCGTTCACGCACGCGCTGCCGATGTTCTACCTATTGGTGGGCGTGGCGTCGGTGGGGGGCGCGCTCGCGCTGCCCAGCGTCGTGAGCCTGATCAGCCGCTCGGCGACCGACGCGGAGCAGGGACGCATTCAGGGCGTTTCGGGCTCGCTGGAGAGCCTCGCACGCATCCTCGCGCCGATTGGCGGTAACGGTGCGCTCAAGTATAGCGACGCGCTGCCCTACGCAGCAGCGGCAGGGCTGCTGGTGATTGGCGCGCTGCTCGCGCTGGGTGTGCGCTCCCCCGAAAAGCCCGCACCCTCACAAGAGGTACAATAACAATACAGATGTCCGTGCATGATGAGGCTCTAACGCGCTGGCGGCTGATTCTGGGACGGCGGGCAGAACAAGCTAACCCAGCATTTCGTTTGGGAGATAGGCGCGATGAGGATGAGTCGGGCGACGCCCCCCTGCAACGCGCCATGCCCGCAGGGATAGGACTCACCGCGCTGGACCGCGCGCTGAGCTTCGTGTACGACAGCAACGAACGCTTCGGCGGCACGGGCGACTCCGCGCCGTATGTCCCCCAGTGGCTGGAACAGATGCGCGCGCTGTTCAACCAGTCCACGCTGGCGATGGTGCAGCGCGACGCGTTTGAGCGCACAGGGCTGGCGGAACTGCTGCTGCAGCCCGAAATCGCGCCGCGCCTGCAACCTGATGTGCGCCTTGCCGCAACCATCCTGAGCTTCAAAGAGCAGATCCCTGACGAGGTCAAACAGACCGCCCGCGACCTGATACGCCAAGTGGTGGACGAGCTGCGCCGCAAACTGGAGACGCAAATCGTGCAGACCATCATCGGCGCACTGCAACGCAACCGCTACTCGCCCATTCGCAGCGCACGCAACCTCGACTGGCGACGCACCCTCAAAAGCAACCTCAAGAATTACCTGCCCGAACGCAAGACCATCATCCCCGAACGACTCTACTTCTGGGCGAACGAGAAACGCTATCGCGACTGGCAGATTATCATTTTGGTTGACCAGAGCGGCAGCATGGCGAACTCGGCGATTTACGCGAGCCTAATGGCGTGTATCTTCGCCTCGCTGCAGGTGCTGGAGACGCACTTGGTGGTGTTCGACACCAGCATCGTGGACTTGACGCCGTACCTGAGCGGCGACCCTGTGGAGTTGTTGTTCAGCCTGCAGTTGGGTGGGGGCACGGATATTGCGCAGGCGGTTGCCTACGGCGCAAGCTTGGTCAAGCGCCCTGAAAAGTGCATCTTCGTGCTGATTACCGACCTGTTTGAGGGGGGCGATGAAGCCGCGTTGCTGACGCGCCTGCGCGCGCTGCGCGAGAGCAAGGTACAGGTGCTATGCCTGCTCGCGCTGGAGGATGGCAAGCCGCAGTACAATCGGTCGCTGGCGCGACAGGTCGCCGCGCTCGACATCCCGACCGTCGCTGCCACGCCCAACAAACTGCTGGAACTGATGGAGCAGATTCTGAAGGGGGTGCGCCGCTGAATGACGCCGATGACGCTGGACGCGGTGCGCGCGCTGTGCGATATGGCGACCTACCGCAACGCCGAGCAGATTGCGGCAGGCGACCAGTTGCTGCACTTGGCGCGCTCAGATACGACGCTGTACGCGCAGGTGCAAGGCTCCAAGCCCTACACGGTGCGCATCGAGTTCAGGGACGGCGCGCCGAGCGCGAAATGCACCTGCCCTGCCGCACGCTTCAGCAAGTTCTGCAAACACGCGATTGCCGTGCTGATTGTGTGGGCGCAGTCGCCTGAACGGTTCGCCTACGGACAGCAGACGCTGATGGAGACCCCGCCCGCCGCGCCTAAGCGCGGGGGCAAACGCGCCGCCAAAGCGACCGTCGAGCGCACCGAGCTGCAAACCCAAGCCCTCGAACAGACGCTCCGCCTCGCCCAAGAACTCGCCGAACGCGGCGCAACGGGCGTGTCCGAGGCGTTCCTCAAGCAACTGCTCGACAGCGCGGCGAACCTGCAGTCGCTCAAGACCCGCCGCCTGCAACAGCGCATCGAGACCCTCGTGCGCCTGATCGAAGCCGCGCGCGAGAATCCCCCTTCCGAGCAGGACTACACCCGCGCCTTTCTGGACTTGTGGGTCACGGCGCGCGCCATCGAGGAGCATTTCGCCGAGCGACGCCCCCTGCCCGAAGAGCAGCTCGAGGAGATGCTCGGACGCACTTGGCGCGACAAGGACCTCGCTATCCGCGAGAACCTGCGCCTGATGGAGCTGGCTTACGAGAACATTGAGCTGGCGACGGGCTTCCGACTGGACATCAGCACGCTGCTTGACCTCGATTCGGGCGAGTTGCTGCGCGAGATTAAGATTGTCCCGCTGCGCTTGGGCAATCGTGAGGCGCAGGCGTTCAAACCGCGTCGTGCCGAGCCGTTTCTGGCGACGCGCGTGGGGGTCTACCCCGGCTACGCGCCGAAGCGCCTCAAGATTTACGACGCGCAGCTGCTGAGCGAGCCGCGCGACACACTAACGGCGCAGGCACTTCAGCACGCCCAAGCCGAGTGGCAACCCCTACTGGAGCGCTACCTCCTGCAGCGGCTCGACCCGTTCGCCCCGCGCGAGATGCCCTGCCTGGTGCGCTACCAAGCGATTGCCTGGCAAGACGGGCAGCCGTGGCTGGCGGACGCGCACGGGCGACTCGTGCCGTTGGCAGTACTGACACCTCATGACCGTTCGCAAATTCCTCACGACACGAGCCTCATAGATAGGCTGCGATTCGTCGTATCGTCTACCATAGACCCTGCGTCCAGAGCGTCCCGAAATCTTCCACTCGAAGAGGCGTTGCTACGCCATCCGTGGGATGCGCTGTTTGGCTACCTTGAGGGCGAAGATACGGTCTACTTCCGCCCCGTGAGCGGGCTACACGCGCGCGGCGTCGCGCCCTTATTGTTCACGATACAGTTTCGGGAGTATTAGACCCACACCTTGACTTTCAGCACCCGTGTTCCTCAAAGTTCCCCCGCTGAGCGGGGGTTGGGTTCCCCCCAGCGTGCAGGCAGAAACCTTGAGGCTGGGGGTTCCAACTGCCCTTCAGAACCGATAGCCGACCTGCGTGGCGAACACGCCCGCGCGGTTGCCCGTCGGACTGGGACCGCCGCTCAGGAGCGCAACGCCCTTGCCGTCCGCGTTGATATACTGGTACAGCACGCTCAGCTCCGTGTCGCCTGCGAGTTGGTACACTGCGCGCAGGGTGAGGTAGTTCCATTCAGGCTTGCCGCGCTGGTTGTTGAGCGCGAAGCTATTGATTTCCCAGCCGACATTCTCGTAGGTGAGGTGGAACCGCAGGCGCGGGGCGTAGCGGTAGTGGGCGTCCAGCTGGACACGCCGCACGCGGTCGCGCCCCTGATAGCCCCGATTGAACGGCAGTTTCGCCGTGCCCGTGTAGGCGTCCACCGCCAACGCGACGCTTAGGTTCTCGGCGACTTGGTAGTCGGTGCGGAAGTAAGTGCCCTTCAGGTCGGACGGGTTATACAGGTAGCCGATGCGTCCCCAGTTGCCTGGCGCGACGAAGTAAGGCTCGATTTCGCGATAGCCCAGCGTGCCGCGCCAGCGGTCGTTGAAGGGGTAGCTGGCGCGAATGTCGAACGCCGTGTTTTTGCTGCCCACGACGCGGTTATCGCCGCGCAGCAGCGTGCTGACGGCATAGTCGAACGCTGCGCTCAGCCCACTGAACTCTGCCGACAGGTCGAGCGCCAGCACATCGGCGCGGTTGACATCTGTGCGCACCGTGTTAAGGATATGCTCGAAGCGGCGGTTGCGCCCGACGCCCGCCGCCATGTAGGTCGCGCCCAGGTTAATGGGCGTCTCCCCGAAGCGCAGGGGGTACTGTAGGCGCAGCACTGCCATCTGGTCAACGGGCGCGCTGACGGAGGCGTTGTGGTTGGCGAATCGGATGGGGAAAAAGCGCGTGGTGTTGGATTGGATGCCGTAGCTGCTCACCAGAAACAGTTGCGCGTTCACCCCGCCAAAGGTCGTGCTCAGCCGTGCGCCGTCCACGCGGAACGCGCCGTCGTCGTAGCGCGCGGCGTCGATGTAGTAGTCGGGGTCAATCCGCTGCAGGGTGTAGGGGGTCAGCTTCAGCGGGATGCGCCCGACTTGCGCCTGGAACTCCCTGCCGAACAGCTCCAGCGGCAGCGTGATGTAGGCTTCCCAGATGGCAACATCGGTCGCGCCGACGGTGTACGCGCCCGTGTTGACGCCGAAGCTGTCGGCGTTGCGGGCGGCGTCGCGCGTGTAGGGCAGGTAGTTGCCGACGATGAAGGTCGCCTTCGCGTCGATACGCTCGTTGATGGGCACATCGACCTGTAGCCCCAGTTCGTGCAGCACGCCCACACTCTGCAGGAACTTGCCTGAGGGGTTAATCGCGTTGCCGTTGTAGGTAAGCGCGCTGCGCTTATCGTAGCTGTGTGTGCCGAACACGGCAAGCAGCACATCGCCTGTGAGGCGGTTGCGCCGTCGCTCTTCGGACTTGAGGCGTTCGCTCAGCGCGTCGAGGTCGCGCCGCAGGTCGCGCACGCCTACATTCAGCTGGTTCAGCTCAGTCTGGAACTCCTGCGCCAATCGTTGCAGAGTCTCCACTGCGCTGCGTAGTTGTTGTAGCTCTTGAACGGCTTGCTGCAGCTCGCGCAGGCGCGCTTCAGGCGTCGTGGGCTGGGGCGCAGTGGGCGTGTCGGGTGCGATTCGGTCAATCCGTTGCTCCAGTTGGCGGATGCGCTCGTCGATGACGCGGTAGGCGCGGGCAATCGCCTGCGCGAACTCGGCGCGGGTGACCTGTCGGTTCGGCTGGAAGGTACCGTCGGGGAAGCCCTGCAGAATGCGCAGGCGCACCAGCTCGCGAATCGCCTGATACGCCCAGTGGTTCTGGGGCACATCGTTCAGCTGCGCATACGCGCTTAGCGTCAAAAGACCTGCTACGAGTAGCAATACTCCTGCTCGCATCGTCTCCTCCTTGAGTAAAGGGATGGCTGTAGGATACCCGATAGGCGCGAGGTATACTACGGGCATGCTGCAACGCCTACGCCTGCGCAACTTCCGCAGTTTTCGGGACGCGACGGTCGCGTTTGGGTCGCTGAATATCGTGTTGGGGGCGAATGCGTCGGGCAAGACGAACCTGATGCAAGCGTTCCGATTCCTGCGCGACCTGACGCGCCACGACCTTGAGTACGCAGCGGCGCAGCAAGGCGGCGTGGAGTACCTGTGTCATCTTGGCAGTGCGGAGTCCACTTTCACACTGGAGGCGATGCACAAACTGCGCGGCGGTGGACGCAAGACTTCGTGGCGGGTAGCGCAGGTGGAACACGCGCTGACGGTGCGTGTCGTGCGCACCCGCTTCGCAGTGGAGATTCTGCAGGAGTCGCTTGTGGCAACGCTTGGGCGGGACGCTGCTGCAACGGTTCATCTCACAAGGCGTGGGGATACAGCAACCGTGCGTATCGAGCCGCACAGCGTCGCCGAGGCGGTGGGCACGCCTGCGGCGGGGCAGTTCGAGTTGCCGAAGACAGCGTCGCTGCTGTCCGTCGCGCCGTTCCCGCTGCACATCCCGCGCCTGTATACCGACTTGCTCGCACTCTACGACTTCGCGCCGAAGACAGCGAAGCGGAGCGCGCCACTGACCGCGCACCATGAACTCAGTGAAGACGCCAGCAACCTCGCGCAGGTGCTGGCGCGAATCTTGCAGCATGAGGCGCAATGCGCACGCCTACAAAACCTGTTGCGCTACCTGCTCCCACATCTGGAGTCGCTCGAAGTCGCGCCAATACTGGGCAAAGAGGTTCAACTGCAGGCGAAGGAGCCCCACTTCGTGCAACCGATTCCCGCCGCGCTGCTTTCAGAGGGCACGGTAGAGGTGATTGCGCTGGTGGTCGCGCTCTTCTTCTCCAAGCCACAAGCGGAAACGCTGCTATTTGAAGAGCCTGATCGCAGTTTGCATCCCCAGGTGCTGGCGCGTCTGATGCCACTCCTGCGCGAGGTCGCCGCCCGCAAGCAACTTATCTTCACCACGCACAGCCCAGAAATCCTGCGCCACGCGCGGGTGGAGGAGTTGCTCTTGGTGGAGCGCGACGCGCAGGGAGGCTCGGTCATCAAACGCCCTGCGGAGCTGGAGATGGTGCGCCACTTCCTTGAAAACCAACTGGGGTTGGAACATCTGTTTGTGGAGAACCTGCTTAGCAGATAGCCATGAACGGCTGGCGCGGTGTATATCTATTTGTAGAGGGACAAGATGATGTGCTGTTTGTGGAGCGCATTTTGAAGCCGCGCTTGGAGACGCACTTTGAGTTCGTTGCTATAATCGCCTACGCCAGCATTCGGCAAGCGACTTTGGCGCAGCAAGCGCGCGCGATACAGAAAAGCGGAGCGCACCTGTGGGTGATTGCAGATTACGACAGTGCCCCCTGTTTCACCGCAAGGCGCATAGAGGTCGTACAGCGGTTTGACGACGCGATTGAGACTACGCAGATTCTCCTCGCGCGTCCTGAAATAGAGGCGTGGTACTGTGCAGGCATATCAGAACCAGCCCAGTTTCGGGTACAACTGCCCAGCGACATCGAGAGCGTCACGAAGGAGCGTTTCAATCGCTTGTTCGCACGCTCGCTAAGCAGACAAATTCGCACGGAACTGTTGCTGTCGCTACTGGGCAGTTATGATTGGGAGGTTGCTTTGCTGCGCAGCGCGTCCCTACGCTACTGTGCGAGGAAACTCGGTATAGCATCGGGAGAACTACCATGAGAATCGTTATCGCAGGCGGTACAGGGTTCATCGGCAAAGCGATGCTCGCGGCGTATCGGGCGGAGCATACGCTGGAGGTGCTGACGCGCGACCCCAGCGCGGCACAGGCGCGTCTGCCCGAAGGCGTGCGTGCCGTCGGCTGGGACGGCGCGACGCTCGGTGAGTGGGTCAATCGGCTCGACGGCGCGGACGCGGTGATCAACCTCGTGGGCGAGAGCATCGCGCAGCGGTGGACGCCCGCCGTCAAGCAGCGATTGTGGGACAGCCGCGTGAAGACGACCGAGCTACTGGTGCAGGCGGCGCAGCGCGCGAGTACGCCCCCGCGCATTTGGCTGCAGGCGTCGGCAATTGGCATCTACGACCAAAGCCCCGACACGACCGCCGACGAGTCCAGCCCGCCTGCCAGTGGCTTTCTGGCGGATTTGGGCGTCGCGTGGGAGGCGGCGGCGCAGCCTGTCGCGTCGCTGGGTGCGCGCCTGTGCTATATGCGTATCGGCGTCGTGCTGGGGCTGGAGAGCGGCGCGCTGCCGCAGATGCTCACCCCGTTCAAGCTCGGCGTCGGCGGACCCATCGGGTCGGGCAAGCAGTGGCTCTCGTGGATCCACCTCCGCGATGTGGTCGGCGCGGCAGCGTTTTTGCTGGAACGGGACGACCTGTCGGGCGCGTTCAACTTCACTGCGCCGCAGCCTGCTACGATGGACGAGTTCGCCAAGACGCTGGGGCGCGTGCTGTTGCGCCCTGCAATCTTTCGTGCGCCCGCGTTCGCTGTGCGCCTGATGCTGGGTGAGATGGCGGAGTTCGTACTGCAAGGCTCGCGCGTGCTGCCCAAGCGGTTGCTGGAAGCGGGCTACGAGTTTCGCTTCCCGTCGCTGGAGTCCGCGCTGCGCGATTTGCTGGGCAAGTAGCGGTCGCGCACTGGCTGTCGACGGCGCTTGGCAAGGCGTCGCGTCGCTACCCGCTCCCACCGGGGGGCTTACGGCACACGGGGAAACGACTTACCGTTGCTTCCTTCCGGACCTGGCGGGGTTCACCGTCCCTCCGTTGCGTAAGTCCCGATGATCCTCACGGGCGCGTGCGCGGCGGGTCTTGCGGCTGTCCCGCCTCGAGCCAGAGTTCAGCCCTGCTATGGCGGATTGCAGGTACAGGGAACCGCCAGCTCCCCGCTTAGCGCGACCGTAACCCAGAGTATACCCGACGGCTACTCTTCCAGCTGCGCGATGGGCACGGGCACGCCGCCCTGCGCCGCCGACTGCCACGCCGCTTCCGTGAACGCAATCACGCGCAACCCGTCTTCAGGCTTGGATTGCACCTCCTCGCGCCCCAAAATCGCGTTCACAAAGTTGATAATCGGCTGCGATCCCTGCGGCAGGTTCTCCTGCTTGTAGCGATTGCCGTGCGCGTCGCAAATCTCCAGTTGGTCATGGCGAATGAGATAAGTGCCCTCGCTGCCGACGACGGTAATCTCCTCGTGCCAGCCGACCGTCGTGCTGCCGATAATCGACAGGTTGCCGATGGTTCCATTCGCGTACTCGAACGCCAGCGCGGAGTTAATGTCCACCTTGCGGTCGAAGTATTGCATGTACGCGCTGACTTTGGTCGCGGGCGCGTCGATAATCCACATCAGGAAGTCCACCAGGTGCGAGCCGGTGTCGTTGATTTGCCCGCCGCCCGACAGGTCGGGGTCTTGACGCCAAGTGTTGGCGGTGGCGCGCATCCAGTTCTGCAGGTTGAGGGCTTGCACGAAGTGTACCTCGCCGATTTCGCCGCGTCGGATGCCCTCGTACACATAGCGGTACACGGGGATGTAGTGGCGCTGGTAGGCAATAAGCCCGACCTTGCCCGTCTCGCGGATTTTGCGCACGAGCGCGCGCGCGTGTTCCACCGTGCAGACCATCGGCTTCTCGATCATCACATGCAGTCCTTTGTCCAGCGAGTCCATCGCCTGCTGGTAGTGCAGGGTGTGTGGCGAGACGATAATCACGCCGTCCATCTCCACTTTGTCGAGCATCTCGCGGTAGTCGTCGAAGAAGGGCACGCCTTGCAGGTTCCGGAAGCGCTCGGTGGTTGCCTTGCGCTGGTCGGGGCTGGGTTCCGTAATGGCGACCAGTTCCGCGTCGCTAATCCCTTGCAGGATGTTGATATGGTGGCGTGCCATGCCGCCGCTGCCAATCAGTCCTAAGCGTACTTTGTTCATTCGGTGCCTCCATGTTCGGTTCAGAGTGAGGGGGCGTTGCGCCCCGCGCTTGTTTCGAGGCGAGTCGGTAAGTTCCTGCTACGGCGCATCGGCGTTGAATAACGGAGCGACGCGCGTCCATAGCTCAGGGTCGCCGACCGCCTCGCCAAACTGTTCCACCCAGTAGCGCACGCAGCTAAAAATTCACTTTCGAGGGCATGTGCGTCTCGATCCATCGGCGTTTGGCTTCAATCCAGCGGTCGCACAGTGGGCGCGTGTCGGGGTCGGGGAACTTGCCCAGCAGTTTCCAGAAGGCGTAGAGCTGCTGGATAGCGCGGAACCGCTCGGCGTAAGTGCTTTGGAGACGCTCAGTGTTGGTGAGCGTCTCCAGTTCGCGCAGTCCGTCGCGCCAGCGCCGAATCGCTTCGGCGGGTAGCGTTGGCGGGCGATTCGCGTCCATCGGCTGCCTTCCTCACGACGCCTGCTGGATGTCGTCGGCGGTGAGGATTTCGGGGTCTTTGCGCTGCGTGACAGTCTCTTCAGTGATGATCACACGCTTGATGTTCGGGTTAGACGGCGCTTCGTACATCACATTCAGCATGACCTCTTCGAGGATGGCGCGCAGGGCGCGTGCGCCTGTGCCGCGCCGAATCGCCTCTTGGGCAATCGCGCGCAGCGCGCCCTCCTGAACGACCAGCTCGACGCCGTCCAGCTCGAAAAACTTCTGATACTGGCGCACGAGCGCGTTCTTGGGTTCGACCAAGATTCGCGCCAGCGTCGCCTCGTCCAGCGCGTCCAGCGTCGCCACGATGGGCAGCCGCCCAATGAACTCGGGAATCAGCCCGAACTTGAGCAGGTCTTCGGGCATCACATGCTGGAGCAGTTCGCCCACATTGCGCTTTTTGCGCGTTTCGGGACTGGAGCGGAAGCCCATCGACTGGTCGGTCAGCCGTCGCTCGATGATTTTCTCCAGCCCGTCGAACGCCCCGCCGCAGATGAACAGGATGTTGGAAGTGTCGATCTGGATGAACTCTTGGTGCGGGTGCTTGCGTCCGCCTTGCGGGGGCACATTCGCGACCGTGCCTTCCAAGATTTTGAGCAGCGCCTGTTGCACGCCTTCGCCCGACACATCGCGCGTGATGGAGGGGTTATCGGCTTTACGGGCGATTTTATCGATTTCGTCGATGTAGATGATGCCGCGCTCGGCGGCTTTGATGTCCATGTCGGCGGCTTGGATGATGCGCAGCAGGATGTTCTCCACATCCTCGCCGACATAGCCCGCTTCGGTGAGCGCGGTCGCGTCGGCGATGGCGAATGGCACATTCAGGATACGCGCCAGCGTCTGCGCCAGCAGCGTCTTGCCGCTGCCTGTGGGACCAATCAGCAGGATGTTGCTTTTTTGCAGTTCCACCTCGCTGCCGACGCCCGCCTTGATGCGCTTGTAGTGGTTGTAGACGGCGACCGACAGCACCCGCTTGGCGCGCTCCTGTCCCACCACATATTGGTTCAGCACGCGATAGATGTCTTTGGGTTTCGGGATGGTGTCCACCGAGCCGATGGGCTGCGTTGCGGGCGTCGCGCCCGATTCGCTGCGCAGGATGTCGCTCGCCAGCTTGACGCAGTCGGCGCATACGCCCCCGTACATGCCCAGAATCAGCTTGCGCACCTGCTCGCGCGACTTGCCGCACAGCACACACCGATCGGTCATGCGTGTATCGTTTATTCGTGCCACTCTCGCCTCCTGTTAGCGACCGCTGCGGTCTAACACATGATCGATTATTCCATACTCTTTGGCTTCCTGCGCGGACATGAAGTAGTCGCGTGCGGTGTCTTGTTCCACGCGCTCGATGGGCTGACCCGTGTGCTTGTGCAGGATGTTGTTTAGGATGTCTTTGTAGCGCAGCACCTCGCGCGCTTGGATTTCGATATCGAGCGCGGTTCCCTGAAAGCCTGCGTGCACTTGGTGGATCATGATGCGTGCGTGGGGCAGGGCGTAGCGTTTGCCAGGCGCGCCGCCTGCCAGCAGCACTGCGCCCATGCTGGCGGCTTGCCCGATGCAAATCGTGGCGACATCGGGGCGAATCATCTGCATCGTGTCGTAAATCGCCAGCCCTGCGCTGACCACCCCGCCGGGCGAGTTGATATACATATCGATGTCCTTGTCGGGGTCTTCCTTCTCCAAAAACAGCAGCGACGCCACGACGAGGTTCGCGATGTCGTCGTTGATGGGCGTGCCGACGAACACGATACGGTCTTTGAGCAGGCGCGAGTAGATGTCGTAGGCGCGCTCGCCACGCGCCGTCTGCTCCACCACCATCGGTATCAGTTGGTTTTTCGGGTAAATCATCGTCTCAATCTCCTTGCTCTGTATTTTGGACGATATCGAGCAGTTTTTGCAGGGCGCGATCGAGGCGTATCTCTTGGGCGACGCGCTGGCGCAGCTCGGGGTCTTCCTTGAGGCGCGTGCGCATCTGGGGACCCGCGTCGGTCAGGGCGATTTCGGTGATCGAATCGAGTTCCTCGTCGGTGACCTCAATCCCCTCTTGGTCGGCGATTGCCATCAGCAGGAAGGTGTTCTGCAGGCGCACAATGCCGCGCTGGCGCAGCTGTTCGATGACCTGCTCGCGCGTAAGTCCTGCCTGCTGCGCGAACATCTCGAAGGTCAGTCCGCTCTGGCTGAGTTCGCGTGCGAAGTCTTCGGCTTCCTCGCGCAGCTGCTCGTCGATGAGCGCGTCGGGCAGGTGGACGATGCTGCGCTCGCGCAACGCCGCCAACGCCTGACTGCGCGCCTGATCCTGAAGGTACTCCAGCTTCTGGCGCGTGATGCGTTGACGCACATCCGCGCGCATGGCATCGAGGGTTTCGAAGCCGAACTGTTTCGCGAATTCGTCGTTGAGTTCTGGGTAGATCGGCGTGTAGATTCGATCCACCGTGACGGCGACGGTGAGCGTTTTGCCCGCGAGTTCGGGGTCGTCGAAGTTTTCGGGGAAGGTCGGCGTCGCCTCTTTGGTCTCGCCCTCGCGCATGCCGGCGAGTAGGTTATCCAGCGCGCCGAAGGTCTCGCCCAGCGTCATCATGTAGCGGTTGCGTCGCGCGTTCTCCTCCTCCAGCGACTGAATCCCGACGATGAGTCGGTCGTCTGTTTGCGCGGGTCGGTCGGGCGCGGGTTCGAGCTTCATTTGTTGTTTGCGCAGCGATTCAATCGCTTGCTCCACCTCTTCGTCGCTGGTCTCTTGCGGCGGGATGGGAAAGCGCAGGTCGCGATACTCGCCGAGTTTCTCGACAACAGGGCGCAACGGCACGGTGAGCTTGAATCGGAACGGCTCGCCCTCCTGAAGACGCTCGATATCGACTCGCGGTGCGCGGTAGGGTTCGAGCTGCTCCTGTTGCAGCACTTTGGGGATGAATTCGTCCATCATCAGCTCGCCTGCCGCGCGGCGCAGGTTCTCTTCAGGAACCATACGGCGCAGCATAGGCAGGGGCGCCTGCCCTGGACGGAACCCTGGCACGCGCAAGTGCCGTCCGATTCCCCGAAGCGCGCGTTCAAACATCCGCTGTGTGGTGGTCGCATCGACTTCGACGGTCAGGTGAATCGTGACGGGCGACGGCTCCTCACGGCTCAGGATTTGAAACGGTTGCGTGGATTGCGCTTGCATAGCACCGCCTCTAAATTAAGATGGAGCGGGAGACGGGACTCGAACCCGCGACCCTCTCGTTGGCAACGAGATGCTCTTCCACTGAGCTACTCCCGCACATCGCGTTTATTATACCCGATTTGGTGGGCGAGGGGAGACTCGAACTCCCACGGGCAAAGCCCACCAGATCCTAAGTCTGGCGTGTCTACCGATTCCACCACTCGCCCTGTGGTGGTGCCGAGGGGCGGATTCGAACCGCCGACACCCGGATTTTCAGTCCAGTGCTCTACCACTGAGCTACCTCGGCGTATGGCGGGGCTGACGGGACTTGAACCCGCGACCTCTAGCGTGACAGGCTAGCGCTCTGACCTGGCTGAGCTACAGCCCCGTAAACCTTGGCTCGCTGGTGGGCGAAGCAGGGCTCGAACCTGCGACCTCTTCCTTGTAAGGGAAGCGCTCTCCCAGCTGAGCTATTCGCCCGATTGCTCAGGCAAGCGATATTATACCATACCTCCCTGCGCGTTGTCAAGAGGTCAAGCGGGTGTTCGAGAATGGGGCGCAGTATCCGCGACCGTATCTTGGTATTAGAGGGGCGGGCGGAGCGCGCGGGTATAATAGCGCGCAGGGAGTTATCGCCATGAGAAAACTGGTTGCACTCATCACGGCGTTCGCGGTGTTGGTGGGCGGGGTCGCGCAGCAGAACGCGCCTACGCCGCAACAGCAGCCGCCGAAGCAGGAACAATCGCAGCAGCAACAACCGAAACAGCCCGAACCGCCCAAGCCAGGCGTCTTCACTGCCGAGGGGCGGCAAATCAACTTCTTCTCGCGGGGCGAGGGCACGCTGGTCTTTCGCGGGCGGGGGTACCTGGTCATCAACACGGTGCGGGGCAAGGTACAGATTGAGGGCTTCCAGGAGGTCAAAAAGTTGCCGCGCGGCGTGCGCATCAAGCCCCCACTGAGCGAGCGACTGAAGGTCTACATGGGGCAGGGCACGGTGCGCATCGAGGGCAAATACGACTCGGTGCGGGCGGTGCTGCGCGATGTGCGCATCGATTTCAAGGGCGTTGCCGCGTTCACGATGCAGGGCACGGGAACTGCGTCTATCGACGGCGTCAAGCGCGAGCTGACCCCTGTATCCGCCTTCACGATGCTGGTGCCTGAACCGAACTGGCAGACCGAAGAGGATGTCCAGGTGAAGACGCCCAAAGCCGGCGAGCGCTAAGCGATGCGCCTGATTGCGCTGGAGCTGGAGAACTTTCGCCAATACGCCCACGCGCAGGTGGCTTTTGAGTCGGGCGTGACGGCGATTGTGGGCGCGAACGGCGCGGGCAAGACCACGCTGCTGGAGGCGATACTGTGGGCGTTGTACGGGGCGCGCGCGCTGCGGGAGAGCGCGGACACGCTGCGCTTTTTGTGGTCGCAGGGCGGCGCGAAGGTGCGCGTGCAGCTGGAGTTCGAACTCGGCAACCGTCGCTACCGCGTGCGGCGCACCCCCACTGATGCGGAGCTGGCGCAACTCAACCCTGACGGAGGGTGGCTTGCGTTGGCGCGCGGCACAAGCGCGGTCAACCGCCAGCTGGAGCAGCTGCTGGGCATGAACCACCTGCAGTTCCAGACCAGCTTCTGCGCCCGCCAGAAGGAGCTGGAGTTTTTGGGCTACACGCCCCAAAAACGGCGCGAGGAGATTAGCCGCATGCTGGGCTACGAGCGCGTCGGCGAGGCGGTGGAAGCCATCGGCAGGGCGGAGCGCGAGCTGAAAGCGTCGGTGGAGGGTCTCCGACAGGGCGTCGGCGACCCGCGCGCGTTGGAAGCGCAGCTGGACGCCGTTGAGCAAGCCCTGCACGAGACCGAGACCGCCCTGCACGCGGAGCAAGCCGCCCTGCAACAAGCCGTCGCCGACCGCGACGCCGCACGCGCCCACTACGACGCGCAAGCCGCCCTGCGCGAGCAGTATCAGCGCATGCAGCACCAACGCACCCTGCTGCAGAACGACCGCCAGCACGCCGAGCGACGCATCGAGGAGCTGCGCGCTCAGTGGGAGCAGCTCAAGGCGGCGTGCGACCGCTACAAAGCCATCAAGCCCGACGCCGAGCGGTATCGCCAACTCGCGCGCGAGCTGGACGCGATGGAGCAACTCGCGCAGGCGGCGCAACAGCGCGCCCAACTGCAGGCGCGGCTGGACGCGCTGGGCGAGCGAAGCGTCCAACTGCACGCCGAACGTGCCGCGCTGCAGCAGAAGCAGGCGCAGCTCGATGCGTTGCAGCCCCAGCGCGAACGCGCCGAGCAACTCAGCCGCGCGCTGGAGACGCTGCGCCAAATCGCCCGCCAAGCCGCCCAACGCGCCCGCCTCGAAACGCAACTGCACGCCGTGCGCGAGCAGCTGCAACGACTGCACGCGCGGGCGACCGAACGCGACGCATGCGCCCGCGAGACGCAAGACGCCGAAGCCAAGCTGCAGGCGAGTCAGCGCGCCTGCGCCCAGACTGAAGCCGACCTGCAGCGCGCCCAAGCCGAATGGAGCCAGCAGCGCGCCGACCTCGACGCGCAACTGCGCACCCTGCAGGCGAGCTTGCAGCAGCAACGCGCGCGCGTGCAACAGCTCGAGTCGCTGGGCGAGTCGAGCGAGTGCCCCACCTGCGGGCAGCCGCTGGGCGACGCCTACCAGCGCGTGCTGGCCGCCGCGCAGCAGGAGGCGCAGGCGACCGAGCGCGAGCTGCGCGCCCTGCGCCAGCATCGGCGCGCCCTTGAGCAGGAGCCTGACACCATCCGCACGCTGCGCCAGCAACTCGCCGAGCAGCAGCAGGCGCGCGACCATGCCCAGCGCCAACTCGCCGAGCTGCAGGCGCGCCTGCGCCAACTGGACGCCGAACTGCGCCAAGCCGACGCGCTGGAACGCGAGGCGCGCGAGCTAGAGCAGCGCATTGCGCAAATCCCGCCCTACGACCCGCAGGCGGAGCAGCGCACCCAAGCCGAACTGGACGCCCTGCAGCCTATTCTGCAGCAGGCGCACGCCCTCGAAGTCGAGCTGCGTCGCCTGCCCGCGATCGAGCGCGAGCAGCAGCAGACCGAGCGCGAAATCCAGCGCATCCAGCGCGAGCTTGACCGCCTGCCCGACGGCTACGACCCTGACCAGCATGCCGCCCTGCGCACGCAAGCCGAGCAACTGCGACCCCTCTACGAGGAGAGTCTCCAGCTTGTGCCCATCATCCAGCAGCGGGACGCCCTGCGCGCCCAAATCGAGGACGCCAAAACCGCCCTACAGCAGATTGTCGCCGACTGTGAGCAACTGGACGCACACATCGCGCAGCTCGGCTACTCGGAGGCGGTGTACCAGCAAGCGGCGGAGGCGTACCAGCAGGCGGAAGCGCAGGTGAACGCGCTGGAGCGCAGCCTCGCCGCGCGACGCGCCGCGTATGCGAACCAGACCGCCCTGCGCGACCAGCTGCGCACCCAGCTCGAACGGCTGCTCGAACTCCAGCGCGCCCTGCAGGAACAGGAACATCAACTGCGCGTGCATAGCCTGCTGCGCAAGGCGATGCAAGACTTCCGCGCCGACCTGAACACGCGCCTACGCCCCACCCTCGCTGCACTCGCCACCGAGTTCCTCAACGCGCTCACCAACGGACGCTATTCCGAACTGGAGATCGACGAGGAGTACCGCTTCACGCTCCTCGACGAGGGGCATCGCAAACAGGTCATCTCTGGGGGTGAGGAGGACATCGTGAACCTGAGTTTGCGCCTTGCGCTGGCGCGGCTGATTACCGAGCGGGCGGGGCAGCCGATGTCGCTGCTGATCCTCGATGAGGTGTTCGCCTCGCTGGACGCCGAGCGACGCCACAGCGTGATGGAGCTGCTGAACAACCTGCGCACTTGGTTCGACCAAATCTTGGTCATCTCGCACTTCGAGGAGATTAACGAGTCGGCGGATCGGTGTTTGCGCGTGCGGCGCAACCCGCAGACCCGCGCGAGCGAGATTCTGGAGGACGCGCTGCCCGACCCTGCGACGCTGACTGCCGCCGCGCTGGACGCTGAATCGCTGGAATAGCTACCGCCGCTTGCCGAACGGCGACCACTTGTGCTTCTGCATGCGCTGCTGCAGCTTGGTCATCTGCTTCATCAGCTTGCGCATCTCAAACAGCTGGTTCACCAGCGCGCTGACCTCTTCCAGTTTGACGCCGCTGCCTTTGGCGATGCGCACCTTGCGGCTGTAGTTGATGATTTCGGGATGGCGACGCTCCTGCGGGGTCATCGACAAGATAATCGCCTCCGCCCGCTTAATCGCGCGGTCATCGATGGGCATATCGCCGACCTGTTGCTTGATTTGGCTGAAGCCTGGCAGCATCTGGATTAGTTGCTCGAACGGACCCATCTTGCGGATTTGTTGCATTTGCGCGAGCATGTCTTCGAAGTCGAAGCTGGCGTCGCGCATCTTCTTTTCGAGGCGTTTCGCCTCCTCTTCCTGCATGGTCTGCTCGACGCGCTCGATGAGCGAGAGCACATCGCCCATGCCGAGGATGCGGCTGGCGATTCGGTCGGGGTAGAACGGTTCGAGTGCGTCGGTGCGTTCGCCGACGCCGACGAATCGCACGGGCTTGCCGACGACCGCCTTGACCGAAAGGGTTGCCCCGCCACGCGCGTCGCCGTCCATTTTGCTCATGATGACGCCTGTAAGTTCGAGCCGTTCGTGGAACGCCTGCGCGACATTCACCGCCTCCTGCCCTGTGGTGGCGTCCACGACCAGCAGCACTTCGTGGGGCTGCAGCGCGGCGTGCATGCGCTGTAGTTCGTCCATCAGCAGTTCATCGACCTGCAGGCGTCCTGCAGTGTCTACGATGAGCACATCGTTGCCGTGCGTGCGGGCGTACTCAAGGGCGCGCTGCGCCGTGCTGACGGGGTCTTGGGTTCCTGCCAGTTGCGGGGTGAACACGGGCGCGCCGATCTGCTGCCCCAGCACTTCGAGCTGCTTGACGGCGGCGGGTCGCTGCAGGTCACACGCGGCGAGCAGCGGGTTGCGCCCCTGCGATTTCGCCCAGCGCGCGAGCTTGGCGCAGGTGGTCGTCTTGCCCGACCCTTGCAAGCCGCAGAGCATGAACACCGTCGGCGGGCGCGCCGCCCAGCGGATCGGCTCCGCCTCGCCCCCCAACAGCGCAATCAGCGCGTCGCGCACGATGCGTATCACCTGTTGGTCAGGCGTAAGGCTCTTCAACACCTCCTCGCCGACCGCCTGCTCGCGGATGCGGGCGATGAAGTCTTTGACCACACGGAAGTTCACATCCGCTTCCAGCAGGGCGAGCCGAATCTCGCGCAACACCTCGTCGACGGTCTTCTCGTCGAGGCGACCCTTGCCCCGAATGCGCTCGAAAATCCCCTGCAACTTGTCGGTCAGGCTTTCGAACATAGCCTCATGAGGATACCTGACCCGTTCGCGGGGGCGGCTATTGCCACCGTCGGTACTCAGCGAGCAGGCGCGTCTGCACATCGCGCAGCGCTTGCTCGGGCGACTTGTTGCCGCTAATCAGGTAGTCCTGCGCGGTGCTGAGTTCGTGCAGGTACAGCGCGGCAATCGGCGTGATGGGAAAGTACCGCGCGTTGGGGCTGTCCAGCAGATCCAGGAACTTCGCGTAGCCGCGTTTCCACGCCTCGTCGGGGTGACGCACCGTGCGCAGGCGGGGGTGCTTCAAGATGCGCCGAATATTAGGCAGCCCGTGCATCGTCTCGGCGAACAGCAGTTGCGCCGCCTCGCTCTGCATCCACACGAAAAAGTCCCACGCCTCGCGCGGGTGGCGCGACTCGCGCGGGATGCAGAACATATTTTGCCCAATCCATGTCGGGCGACGCAAGTGAGGCTTGCCTGCGGGGTAGGGGATGGGCGCAATCGCGTAGGGCACATGCGGGGCGTACTTCTGGAACCAGTAGGTGTTCCACTGCCCGTTGAACATCATCGCGATTTTGCCGAGGAAGAAAGGGTTGTTGGTGCCCTGCTCGTTGCCGAAGCTCATGGTGAAGGCTTGCACGGCTTTGCCGTCGCCCATCGCTTCGATGAGGGCGCGGTAGTAGCGGGCGGCGTGCAAGTTGACGGGATGGTCGGCGGTGGGAGCCCCAGTGTGCGGGTCAACGAACTGCCCCCCGAACGCGCCGATGATGTAAATCAGGTCGGGCGGGCGCAGTCCCAGCGTGCGGATGGCACCGCCACGCTCGCGCACGGTCAGCCGACGCGCGTAGTCCAGCATCTGCTCCAGCGTTTCAGGCGGGCGGTCGGGTGGGATGCCCGCGCGTTTGAAGTGGTCGGGGTTGTAACACAGCGCCATCGCATCCAGCAGGTAGGGCATCGAATAGAGTCTGCCCTTGTAGCGTCCCAGCTCCAGCGCGCCGGGCACGAAATCCGCCTCGCGGAAGCCCGATGCGCGGAACCAGTCGTCCAAAGGTAGCAGCGCGTCGTTGGCTGCCAGCGGCGCGAGGTAGCCCGGCTCGCGCAGCGTGAAAAAGTCGGGTGGCGCGCCCGCCGTGACCGCACGCAGAATCTTATCGTCTGATACCGCGCCCAAATTCTGCAAGTACACCTTATCTTGGGCGCGGTTGTAGTAGTCCACCACGCCCTGAAAGACCTTCTCCTCGTCGCCCGTCCACATGCTCCACACGCGCACGACGACGCGCTCCTGCACGGTCGGCTCGCGCCGTACCCCACAGCCGCTCAGAATGGCTGCGCCCAAGCCCAGTCCACTGAGAGGGATTCGCATCGAGTCTGCAGTATACCGCGTGCGGTACAATTCCCTCGATGGACACGGTGCTGATTACAGGCGGCGCGGGCTTTTTGGGCTACCATTTGGCGCACCACTTTGCCCGCAACGGCGTGCGCCCCGCCCTGCTGGATATTGCGCCCTACGAGGAGTCGGAGTACCCTGAAGGCACGCTGTTTCTCAAAGGCGATGTGCGCAACCGCGACGAGGTGCGCGCGGCGCTGGAGGCGTCGCGCCCGCGCTGGGTCATTCACGGCGCAGCCGCACTGCCCCTGTGGAAACGCGCCGACATCTTCAGCGTGAACGTGGACGGCACGCGCACCGTATTGGACGAGTCGTTCCGCGCAGGAGTCGAGCGCGTGGCGCATGTGTCGTCCACCGCCGTGTACGGCGTGCCGAAAAAGCACCCGATCGAGGAGACCGACCCGCTGAGTGGCGTCGGTCCCTACGGCGAGAGCAAGATTCTGGCGGAGCGCATCTGCGAAGAGTTCCGCGCGAAGGGGCACATCGTGCCTGTCATTCGCCCGAAGACCTTTATTGGGCAGGCGCGGCTGGGCGTGTTCCAGATTCTGTACGACTGGGTGGAGTCGGGCGCGCGTATCCCGATGATTGGCAGCGGGCGCAACCGCTACCAGCTGCTGGAGGTCACCGACCTTGCGGAGGCGTACTGGTTGGCGTGTACGGTGGACGCGGCGCAGGCGAACGACACCTTCAACATCGGCGCGGAGCGGTTCCAGACCGTGCGCGAGGACATTCAGGCGTTGTGCGACTTCGCGGGTTCGGGCGCGCGTCCGATGGGCACGCCTGCCGCGCTGGTCAAACTCGTGCTGCGCGTGCTGGAGACGCTCAAGCTCTCGCCGCTCTACAAATGGGTCTACCTGACCGCCGATAGGGACTCGTTCGTGTCCATCGAGCGGGCGAAGGCGCAGTTGGGCTGGCAGCCCGTGTATAGCAACGCCGAGGCGCTGATTCGTTCCTACCAGTGGTACTTGGAGCATGCGTCGGGCTTGGAGGTCGGCACGGGCGTGACGCACCGCGTGGCGTGGGAGCAGGGCGCGCTGAAGGTGTTCAAGTGGCTGCTGGGCGGGCGCAAGAGACCGCGCCGCGCCTCCGCGCCAACCCGCTGACGCCTACCCCAAAATCCGCTCGATGTAGCGTTGCGTTTCGGGGAATGGGGGCACGCAGCCGTACTGCAACACGCGCCCTGGTCCTGCGTTGTACGCCGCCAGCGCAAGGCGCAGGTCGCCGAACCGCCGAAGCAGGTGGCTAAGATACCGCACGCCACCCTCGATGTTCTGTACGGGGTCAAACGGGTCTTGGACGCCGAGCGCGCGGGCGGTTTCGGGCATCAGTTGCATTAGACCCAGTGCGCCTTTGGGCGAGACGGCGCGCGGGTCGCCTCCCGACTCCGCCTCGATGATGCGCAGCACCAGTTCCGTATCCAGGTTGTAGCGGGCGGCAATCGGGGCGACGACAGGTTCCCACTGGCGCACGCGAATCTGCATACCAGGCGGGGGCGTCCCGCCGGCGGGGAAGCCCACAGGCGCGACGAACGCCGATTCGAACGGCTGCGACGCGCGTGCGGGCGGCTCGCCGCGCAGCGACTGCAGGCGCGCCTCAATCGCCTGCACCCGCTCCAGAGTCCTCTGAAAGGCGTCGCTGATACGCATAGACGGCAGCCTCGTCGATGGCGTACTGCATCAGGCGGTTCATCTCCTGCTGGTGCTGTTCGTGGGCGCGGATGCGCAGTTGGGTGAGCGCCTCGCGCTCGCGCCGCGCCTGAAGGTAGACCTCCCGCGCGTGCGCCTCCTGCTCCAGCAGCAGCAGCAGCGTGTCCTGCAGGCGTTGCAGGCGGGTCTGCAGCGCTTCGAGGGTTCGCTCGCGCTGCGCCCATTCGTGGGGGCGGAGGGCTGCGCTTGCCAGCTGACGCATCTGTTCGGTCAGCGCGCGGATTTGCTCTTGGAGTTGGGCGCGTTGGCGCGCCGTCTCCTGCACCGCGCGGTAGGCGATTTCTTCGCGCGTCTCCCGATAGCGCAGCACCCGCTCCAGACGAAACCGAAAGCGTCGCATATCCGCAATTCAGTATCGGCGTGTGGGGCGATTCTCTGCATAGGATGCTGCTACTCGTTTCGCGCACTGACTGTCCAGTAGCCTTGCATACGCAGGGTATGCACGAGGGTCTGCGCGTGGGTTTCCGATTCGCACAGGGCGGCTTGCACTGCGCCGCTGCCACACAGAATCACGCGCAGTGCGCCGCCCTGTTCCAGAAGCGTGCGCAGCTCCGCCAGCGCGGGGATGGCTTGCAGGATGGGCGCATCGAAATCGTTGTGCAGCAGGGATGCAAGGTCGCGGGGTGTGCGAAGGGTCGGCAGCAGGCGCAGGAGGCGTTCGGTATGCTTGGCTTGCATCGTGGGGATGTACGCCCCGCGTCCAAGTTGCGCATACGCCCAGCCTGTGGGCACGCCGACCCCGTAGGGCTTCGCCAACACCCACCAGAAGGGGGGCAGTGTCGGCAAGGGCTGGAGACACTCGCCCTTGCCCGTTGCGAGGGCGCACCCGCCATGTAGAAAGAAGGCGACATCCGCGCCTAACTCGCTGGCGAGGGTGTGAAGCGCATCGTCCGAGAGGGCGCGCTCGTATCGGGCTGCCCACTGGTTGAGCAGGCGCAGGGCGCACGCGGCGTCGCTGCTGCCCCCACCCAATCCTGCCTGCGGGGGAATACGCTTTGTTAGGACGGCGCGCCAAGATGCTTGAACCCCCTCCTTAAGGTTCCCCCTGCTGGCAGGGGGAACCGAGGGTGGGTAGTTCCCCTCGCGAAGCGGGGGGAACCTCACGGAGGGGGGTAAATTCAACATCTCGCAAAACCGTTCCACCGCCTGCCACACCAGATTGTGCGAATCGGTCGGGATGGCGTCGCGCAGGGGCGGGCTGTCGGACGCCTCCATGATGTGGATCTCGCCAAGCGCTGGGTTCAGTCGTTCAGGCGAGGGCAGCTCCAGCGTCAGCGTGTCGCACAGGCTCAGCGTGTGCATCACGCTGGCGACTTCGTGATAGCCGTCTGCGCGACGCCCCAGCACCTCCAGCGTTAGGTTCAGTTTCGCGGGCGCGTGCCCTTCAATCCTCATCATCCAGCACAATCCGCAGGTGCAACTCGCGCAGCTGCTCCTCGCTCACGGGCGAGGGCGCACCGAACATCAAGTCCACCATCGCCGTGTTTTTCGGGAAGGCAATCACATTCCGTATCGTCTCGTCGCCTGCCAGCAGCATCACGAGACGATCGATGCCTGGGGCAATCCCGCCGTGGGGCGGCGCGCCGTACTCGAACGCCTCCAGCAGATGCCCGAACCGCTCCTGAATCTCGGCGTCGGAGTAGCCCAGCAGGTGGAAGATCTTGTCCTGCAGGTCGCGCCGATGGATACGGATGCTACCGCTGGCGAGTTCGTTGCCGTTGCACACGAGGTCGTAGCAGTTGGCGCGTACCCTGCCTGGGTCGGTGTCCAGCAGGGGGATGTCTTCCTCGCGGGGCGAGGTGAACGGGTGGTGCGACGGGTTCCAGCGACCCTCCTTTTCGTCCCATTCCAGCAGCGGGAAATCCACCACCCACGCGAACGCCATCAGGTTC
>Ga0272449_1000936_pt1 | contig 31953 bp, 28 predicted proteins | sample YNPCB0241_FD_198679 | JGI IMG/M metagenome (GOLD analysis project Ga0272449, IMG submission 198679) | Hot spring sediment microbial communities from Yellowstone National Park, WY, United States - YNP-CB-024-1 | ecosystem: Environmental > Aquatic > Thermal springs > Hot (42-90C) > Sediment... | reverse complement strand
TGGACGCGATACTCATTGCGGGAGGACGGGCGAATGCGCCGCTGTCGGAGGTCGCGGGGCACTCGGTCAAGGGGCTTTTTTCGCTGCACGGCGCGACGCTGATTACGCGCGTGCTGCACGCCCTGCAGCAGGCGGGGGTGAGGCGGATTGCCGTCGTCGGCTCGGAGTTGCTACTGCACGCGCTGCCGTCGCTGGACGCCGAGATTCTGTTCGCTGTGGAGGGCAGCGATCCTATCGACAACCTGCTGCGCGGGGTAGAGCGGCTGGGGTTGCCTTTGGAGGCGCAGTTCCTGCACTGCGCGGTGGACTTGCCAATGCTGACGGGGAGCGCGCTGTGCGATTTGATACACGCCGCGCCGCCAGACGCCGATGTGGTGGTCGGTTGGACGCCTGAGTCGGCGTTCGTGCAGATGTTTCCTGGTGCGCCCTACACGGCGTTGCAGTTTGCGGAGGGGCGGTTTCTCACGGCGTCGGCGAGCGTGATGCGGGTGGGCTTTCTGGAGGCGCAGTTGCCCCTGCTTCGGCGGCTGGCGGCGGCGCGCAAGTCGGCGGGCAAGGTCGCCCTGACGCTTCTCCGCGCCTTTCACTACCATCTGGCGACGACGGGCATGCCCTTGGCGGCGCGCTTTTTCACGGGGCGCCTCGCGCTGGCAAGCCTGCCCCCGATTGCCCAGCGGCTGCTCGGCGCGCGGCTGCACCTGTGCCTCAACGCCGCGCCCGAACTGGCGTATGACATCGACGCCGATGAGGACTACCGCTACGCGCAGGCGTGGCTGCAGGCGCACAGCAGGTATACTCTCTAAGCAGGGATGCTGGGCAGAGTTTGGCGGCTACTGATTGGACCGGTGCTTTCCACGCGGCGGGTACGGCACGAACGCCTGCCCGTGCTATTGGCTCTGCCCGTGTTTGCTTCCGACGCGCTTTCGTCCTCCGCCTACGCGACCGAAGAGATGATGCTGGTGCTGTGGTCGGCGGGCGAAGAGGCGTTGCGCTTGGCGTTCCCCATCTCGCTGGCGGTCGTCGCGCTGCTGTTTATCGTGGTGTTCTCCTATCGGCAGACGGTGTACGCCTACCCGCAGGGCGGCGGTGCGTTTATCGTCTCGCGCGAGAATCTGGGCGAGTTTTGGGGCGTGTTGGCGGCGTCCGCACTGCTGGTGGGGTATGTGCTGACCGTAGCGGTGAGCATCGCGGCAGGCGTGAACGCGATTATCTCGGCGTTTCCTGCGATGTTGCCCTATCGCGTGTCACTGTGCATCCTGTTTATCGCGCTGATGACGCTGATTAACCTGCGCGGGGCGCGCGAATCGGGCATGGTGTTCGCGCCGCCGACCTACGGGTTCGTGCTGACCTTCGCGATCCTGATACTTGTAGGGTTAGCACGCGGCTTTGCGGGCGATATTCAGCCTGCCCCCTACCCGCCTTATGGCGAGGGGGCGCAGGCGCTCGGCTTGCTGGTCATCCTGACGGCGTTTGCGCGGGGCTGCTCCGCGCTGACGGGTGTGGAGGCGATTTCGGACGGCGTGCCCGCCTTCAAGTCGCCCGAATCGCGCAACGCTGCGCTGACCCTGTTGCTGATGGCGCTCATCTTGGCGGGGCTGGTGACGGGTATTACCTACACCGCCTCCTACTTCCATGTGCTGCCCGTTAAAAGCGAGAACGGCGAGATTGTCGAGACGCTCACCTCGCGTCTGGCGCGAACGGTGCTGGAGGGCACGCCGTTCGAGTGGTTCTACTATGTGGTGCAGGTTGCGACAACGCTGATTCTGATTTTGGCGGCGAACACGGCGTATGTAGACTTCCCGCGCCTGTCGTCAGTGCTGGCGAACGCGCGGTTTGCCCCCCGCCAACTGGCGAACTTGGGCGACCGTCTCGTGTTCAACAACGGGATTCTCCTGCTGGGGCTGCTCTCCGCGTTGCTGATTGTCTACTTTCGGGGCGACACGCACGCGCTGATTCCGCTCTATGCGGTGGGCGTGTTTATCGGCTTCACGCTCTCGCAAGCGGGCATGGCGCGCCGATTTGTCCGTCTCAAGCCCCCACGGTGGCGCATCGGGATGGCAATCAGCAGTTTCGGCGCGTTCACCACAGGGCTGGTGCTGATGACGCAGCTGATTGCTAACTTCCGCTACGGCGCGTGGATTACGCTGGTCTCTATTGGCGTGCTGATGTTCCTGCTCTTCAAGGTCCACGAACACTACATGACCCTCAAGGGGCAGCTGAAGCCCAAGCCGACGCCGCCGCGCAACTTGCGCCATAAGGTGGTCGTGCTGGTTCCCAGCGTGCATCAGGGCGTGCTACAGGCGTTGGACTACGCCCGCACGCTCAGCCACCCCGACGAAATCGTCGCGCTGCATGTCAACCTTGACCCGCGCCCGCCCGCCGTCTACCGCCGCGTGCTCAAACGCGCCAAAGACGAGGAGACCGAACTGCGCCTGGTGACCCCCGCCGCCGAAAAGATGCAGCAGGAGTGGCGCGAGTTCGTGCCCGACATCCCGCTGGTGATTCTCGATTCGGAACACCGCTCGCTCATCGAGCCGATAGAGGACTACATCGATGAGTTGCTGGAGCGCGAGCCCATTGACCAAGTGACGGTCATTATCCCCGAATTCTATCCGCGCAAGTGGTGGCATCACTTGTTGCACAATCAGTCGGCGTGGATCTTGCGCCTTGCACTGATGAAAAAGCCGAAGGTGGTGGTCGCCACCGTGCGCTACTTTCTGGAGCGATAGGTATGCGAACGATTCTAATGGCGTATCGTGGCAGCGAGCAGGACAAGCGTGTGTTGCGCTGGCTGTGCCGTTTTGCCAAGCACACGCGCAGCAACCTGCGGCTGGTCTATGTACTGGCGGTTGCCTACACGCACGAGGTAGACGACCCTAACGCGCCCGGCGCGAAGGAAGCCGAGCAGATGCTGTTGGAGGCGGAACACCTCGCGCAGGAGGAAGGCGTGGTGGTCGCCGCCGACTTGGTGCAGGCGCGTGAAGTCGGTCAGGGACTGGTCAGCGAGGCGGAAGAGGTGGAGGCAGACCTGCTGGTGCTGACCGACCACCGTAGACTGCTGCCGATGGAGAACCCGCTGGGCGTCGGCGTGGTCGCCTATGTGATGAAGCACGCGCCCTGCCCTGTGTGGCTCTGCTACGAGCCGCTGTAGCCCCCGCAGAATCGCGGTAAAGTTTTTGCCCCGCCCTGCCCAAAATACTCTCGGCTCGAAACCTTCCGAGGGGGTCGCTATGGAACAGCACTTCGACTGGCGAAAACTGGTAGGGCTGGAAGCAGCGGACGACGACGAGCAGCCTGCCAATCAGGCAACCGATGTCACCCTGCAAATCGCGGGCGACGAGCAGTCGGTGGAGGACATCACCATCGACGACCTGCTGCGCCAGTGTGTGGAGCGCGGCGGGTCCGACCTGCACCTGACGGTGGGACTGCCACCCACGATCCGCCTCAGCGGGCACCTCACACCCCTGCCCTACAAGCCACTCACGGCGCACGACACCCGACGCCTCATCTACGAAGCGCTGAACGACCAGCAACTGGAGCAGTTCGAACGCCACCACGAGCTGGACTTCGCCTACACGGTCAAAGATACGGCGCGCTTCCGCTTCAATGTCTACATGCAAAAGGGCGCAGTCGCCGCGGCGATGCGCGTCATCCCGTCGCGAATCCCATCCATCGAGTCGCTACGCCTGCCGTCGGTCATCTACGAGGTGGTCAAAAAGCACAGTGGGCTGGTGCTGGTCACGGGACCCACAGGGTCGGGTAAGTCCACCTCGCTGGCGTGCATGATCGACCTCATCAACCAGACGCGCCCGTGCCACATCATGACCATCGAAGACCCCATCGAGTATGTCCACACCCACAAGCGGGCGATGGTCAACCAGCGCGAGGTGCATACCGACACCGAGTGCTTCCACAACGCGCTGCGCGCCGTGCTGCGTGAAGACCCCGATGTCATCCTGATCGGCGAGATGCGCGATCTGGAGACCATCCAAGCCGCGCTCACCCTCGCCGAGACGGGACACCTCGTGTTCGCCACGCTGCACACCCGCAACGCGCCGCAGACCATCGACCGCATCATCGATGTGTTCCCGCCGCACCAGCAGGAGCAGATTCGCGTGCTGCTGGCGAACACGATTGAAGCCGTCTTCGCGCAGCAGTTGATTCCGATGATTGGCGGCGGGCGCGTGGCTGCCATCGAAGTGATGCTCGCCAACGCCGCCATCCGCAACCTCATCCGCGAGGGCAAGACGCACCAGATCTACTCGATTATGGAAACCCAGTCGGGACAGGGCATGATTACGATGGATCGCGCGCTGGCAGACCTGCACCGCAACGGCTACATCACCTACGAGGAAGCCGTCAACCGCGCGATGGACAAGGAGAACTTCACCCAGCTGCTCAAGAGCGCGTAAGGAGGATTGCTATGCCGCTGTACGGATACGAAGCCGTCGATAACAAGGGACGCACGCTCAAGGGCGCGATAGAAGCCGACAACGAGCAACTCGTGCTTGCCAAACTGCACGAGCAGGGACTGCATGTGGTGCGAGTCGCGCCCCAACGCACAAAAACGCAACTGTTCAGCGGGTTTGGCAAGTCCAAAAAGCCGAAACTGCAGGCGTTGGTGCTATTCACGCGCCAGTTCGCCACAATGATCGACGCGGGCATCCCCATCCTGCGCTGTCTGGACATCCTGCACACGCAGACGAAAGACCACGCGCTCAAAAACGCTATCGACGCCATCCGCAAGGATGTCAAAGCGGGCATGGCGCTCAACGAGGCGATGGAGAAGCACCCACTGGTGTTCTCCGACCTGTTCGTGAACATGATTCGCGCGGCGGAGGTGGCGGGTATCTTAGACCAGATTTTAGACCGACTGGCGACCTTCCTCGAGAAAGACCTCGAAGTGCGCCAGAAAATCAAGTCGGCGATGATGTACCCCGTGATGGTGCTGGTCTTCTCGTTCCTGGTGCTGATCGCCATCTTCACCTTCGTGCTGCCGAAGTTCAAGGAAATCTTCGCCAGCATGAATGTGGAGATGCCCACGATGACGAAGTTCCTGTTCAGTGCGAGCGACTTTATGGTGGGCTACTGGTGGGCGATTGCGGGCGCGCTGGTGGGCGTGGTATTCGCGATTAAGGCGTACATCCGCAAGCCGCGCGGACGCTACCAGTACGACTACCTCAAGCTGAAGTTCCCGATTTTCGGCGACTTGGTGATGAAGTTGGCGGTGGCGCGATTCGCCCGCACCTTCGGCGTGCTGATTGCCAGCGGTGTGCCGCTGATGCGCACACTGGAGATTGTCGGGCAAACTTCGGGCAATCAGGTGCTGGCGACCGCGATTGAGGGCACACGCCAGAGCATTCGCGAGGGGCAACCGCTCAGCGCGCCCTTCGCCGCCACAGGGCTGTTCCCGTCGATGGTCATCCACATGCTCGACATCGGCGAGGAATCGGGACGCCTCTCCGAGATGATGGTCAAAATCGCCGACTTCTACGAGCAGGAGGTGGATGCGACTATCAAGGGGCTGACCTCGATGATTGAGCCGCTGCTGATTGTGTTTCTGGGGGGCATCGTCGGATTCATCGCCATCTCGATTATGATGCCGATGTTTAAGCTCATCAATGCGATACAGTAGTGTTGTTGGGCGGGCAGCTGCCCGCCCTGCCCGCGTGGTCGGGATGACCATGCAACTTAGGCTCAGGAGGAGCGCGCCATGCTAAAACGGGATACGGAGGAACTGGTGTTGGAGTATTGCCAAACGCGCGACTTAGAGTTGCGCGACGCCATCACCATCCAGCTGTCGGGGCTGGTGGAGAGCATCGCCCGTAAGTTCATCGGCTCAGGCGAACCCATCGAAGACCTCATCCAAGAGGGCTATCTGGGGTTGCTGAACGCGCTGGACCTGTTCAAGCCTGAAAAGGGCGTCAAGTTCACCACCTACGCAACGCACCTAATTGTCGGGCAAATCAAGCACTACTTGCGCGACAAGGGCAAAATCATCAAGGAACCCGCTTGGCTGCAGGAGCTGAACAGCAAAATCAACCGCGTCACCAACGAACTCAGCGCACGCTACGGACGCCCGCCCACTACGCAGGAAATCGCCGAGTTTCTGGGCATGACCACCAAAGCCGTCGAGGATGTGCTGATGACGCGCGAGGTGTTCAAGGTCAGCTCGCTCGATGCCATCTACGAAGACGAGGAGGAGGAATGGAACGGCTACGACCTCGAGAAACTCAACTGCGAGCCGTGCCAGACCTTCAACCTGCCGATTGAAGAGCGCGTCGTCGTGGAGACCGCAATGCAACAACTCAAGCAGATTGAGCAGCAGGTGCTGCACCTGTTCTTCGAGGAGGGCTACAACCAGACCGAGATTGCGCACATGCTTAGCATCTCGTGCAACTATGTCTCGCACATTCTGCGCAACGCGACTCAGAAGCTGCGGCGGATTATCAGCGAGGCGGAGTGGCTCGACGAGCAGCGGTTCCGTGCGCGTGCGCTGGCACGGGGCGACTTCGAGGCGCGGATTCTGGACCCGCAGACGGGGCTGTTCTCGGCGGACTACCTCGCGGTGCGCCTGCGTGAGGAGCTTCAGCGCGCCGCCCGCTACGACCAGAGTGTCGGCTTTGCGGTGTTCGAGTTCGCCGCCGAGAAGAGCGCGCTCGACGCGCTGGGCGAGTTCGCGATTGGCGAACTGCTGCTGCAGGCGTCGGCGGTCGTGCGCGAGACGGTACGCAAGGCGGACATCGTGGGGCGCTACGGGCACACGACACTCGGCTTGCTGCTGCCCTACGCGGGCGAGCATGCGCCCAGCATCGCCGAGCGCGTGGCTGCCGCGCTCAGCGAGTGGCTGCAGACTGCTTTCAGCCCTTCCATGCACGAGCGGTTCCACATCCACTTCGGCTGGGCGTACTACCCAGGCGACTGCGACGACTCGGAGCAGATGACGCGCCTCGCCGAGCAGCGGCTGCTTGAGCATCGGGCGCGGGCGCGCCTGATGCACGACGCGGCGTAGAGGCAGGGCGTCCTCGCCGTGCCCTGCACTTCCTCGCCCCCAATGTGCCATAATATAGGGGCGGGCGCGCGATACGCCGCGACGCCTGTAGGTCGAGGACAACCATGACGGTACTGCTGACGATTGTCTACTTGGTGGGGATTTTCACGCTGCTGGTGGCTGCCCACGAGTTCGGGCATATGTGGGTCGCCAAGCGGTTCAAGATGAAGGTCGAAGAGTTCGCGATTGGCATCGGTCCGATCCTGGCGCGATTGTGGCGCGGACGCGACGGCACGCTTTACACCATCCGCGCCTTCCCTGTCGGCGGGTTCGTCAAAATCCCCGGCATGCTACCCGACGAGGAGCATATCGAGGGCAGTTTCCAGTCCAAGCCGCTCTACGCGCGGTTCCTCACGGTGCTGGCAGGACCTGTGGCGAGCATCCTGTTCGGCTACCTGCTGTTCGTGGTGATTGGGTTGACGGCGGGGCTACCCTCGTTAGACGACCCGACGCCGCAGGTGCGCATGGTGATGCCCGACACGCCTGCACAAGCCGCAGGACTGCGCACGGGCGATGTGCTGCTGGCGATTAACGGCGAGCCTGTCAAAAGCGCGGAAGAGGCGGGCAAGATTATCCGCGCGAATGCCAATAAGCCCCTCCAGCTAACCCTGCAGCGCGACGGCGAGCCGTTCGTGGTCACCATTACGCCCAAAGAGGTGGAGGCGGAAATCGACGGCAAGCCCCAAAAGATTGGGCAAATCGGCGTGCTATGGCATGTGCAGCGCAAGCGCGAGCCGTTCCTACAGGTACTCTCGCACGCGGGGCTGATGACCGTCGGGATGACCGTCGGGATTGTGGACGGGCTGCGCCGCATGATTTTCGGGCAGGGCAACATCCACGAGGTGGGCAGTATCATCTCCATCGCCAGCGTGACCAACGCCACCGCGCGGCTGGGCGTCGTGGAGGTCGCCGACTTCGCCGCCAAGTTCAGCGTGATGCTCGGCATCGTCAACCTGCTGCCGATTCCCGTGCTGGACGGCGGGTATCTGATGATTTTCACCGTAGAAGCCATCCGCCGTCGCAAGCTCAGCCCCGAAGCGATGGCGCGCGTGCAACTCGCAGGGCTGGTGATTGTGCTGATGATTTTTGTGACGGTGTTCTCGCTGGACATCTACAAGCTGCTGACAGGGAAGCTGATTCGCTGATGCGTGCGGTTTACTTAGATCACGCGGCGACGACGCCTGTAGACCCGCGCGTGCGCAGGGCGATGGAGCCGTACCTGAAGTCGGAGTACGGCAACCCGTCCAGCCTGCATCGGGGGGGTAGGCGCGCGCGTATGGCGATTGACGCTGCCCGCGAGACGGTCGCAGCTGCGCTGAACGCCGACCCCGCCGAGATATGCTTCGTGTCGTCGGGCACGGAGTCGTGCAACCTCGCGATTATCGGCTGCGCGCTCAAAGCCCCACCCCACCGCAGGCACATCCTCGTCTCAGCAGTGGAACACCACTGCGTGCTGCACGCCGCCGAGTGGCTGATTCCGCTCGGCTACAGGGTGGAGTATATCCCTGTTGACCGCTACGGGCAGGTAGACCCCGACGCCGTGCGCGCCCGCATCCGCGACGAGACTTGGCTGGTCTCCATCATGCACGCCAATAACGAGATCGGTACGCTGCAACCAGTGGAGGCAATCGCCCGCATTTGCAAGGAGCGTGGCGTGTGGTTCCATGTGGACGCCGTGCAGACCTTCGGGCTGCTGCCTGTGGATGTGGAAGTGATTGGGTGCGACCTGCTGAGCGTCTCGGCGCACAAGGTGTACGGACCCAAGGGTGTCGGCGCGCTCTATGTGCGGGCGATGACCCCGCTGCAGCCGCTGATGGTCGGCGGCGGGCAGGAGCGCGACCGCCGCGCAGGTACGGAGAATGTCGCGGGCATCGTCGGCTTCGCGGAGGCGGTCAAACTCGCGCAAGGAATGCTGCCCACCGAAGCCGAGCGTCAGACCGCCCTGCGCGACGAGTTTATCCGCGCCGTGCTTGAGGCAGTTCCCGACGCCTTCCTGACGGGACACCCCACCGAGCGGCTGCCAGGAAATGCGCACTTCCGCTTCGCTGGCGTGCCGTCGGATAGCCTGCTCATCGCCTTGGATCGCGCGGGGATAGCCGCCAGTAGCGGCGCGGCGTGCAGCGCGGGGTCGCTGGAGCCATCCCATGTGCTGCTGGCGTTGGGCTGGGACGAGACGGCGGCGCAGGAGGGCGTGCGCTTCACATTGGGACGCGACACCACTTGGGACGACTTAGCGTACACGGTAGAGGTGCTGCGTCAGGAGGTCGCGCGGATACGGGCTACTCGTTCACCCGCGCGCCCCACAGCAGGCGGTCGCGCAGTTTCTCAAAAAACTCCCCTTCGTTGAACGCGAGCAGTTTGAGGCGGTAGGGCGCGGCGCTGATATGAACGGTCTGCCCCATCTGAAGCGTCTGATGGCGTCTGCCGTCGGCGGTCATCACGGCTTGCGCGTTCAGCTCGTTGGTCGCAGCGCAGTGGATGGTGATGCTCACCCGCGCGGTAGGGGGCAGCACGAGCGGGCGCGCGCCCAGCGTGTGCGGCGAAATTGGCGTCAAAATCAGCGCGTCGGTCTGCGGATGCACCACAGGCGCGCCCGCCGAGAGCGCGTATGCTGTGGAGCCTGTCGGCGTGGCGACCAGCGAGCCGTCCGCAGGATAGGTGGTCAGCAGCAGGTCGTTGATGCGTATCGTGAGATCCAGCATCGGCGCGGTGGGCGTGCGCAGCAGCGTGATTTCGTTCAACGCGATGGACGCGCGCGTTTCGCCTTCCAGTTGCGCCTGCACCATCAGCCGCTCTTGTACCTGATAATCGCCTGTTTGCCACCGCTGGAGCGCGTCCAGAATTGCGTCAGGCTCCACCTGTGCGATGAAACCGAACCTGCCCAGATGCACGCCGAGCAGCGGCGCGCCCGCAGGGGCGGCGATGACCGCGCCTGTGAGCAGCGTGCCGTCGCCGCCGAGCGTCATTACCAGCGCGAGGTTCGGGTCGGGCGGTGCGTCCCAGCGAGCGGCGGTCGGCTGGTCGGTTAGCACGACGCTGTAGCCCGCCGCGCGCAGCCACTGCGCTGACTCGTGCGCCAGGCGCGCCGCGTCGGGCTTGCCCGCGTTGTAGACAATCAGCACATCCGCCATCAGTTATCGGTTTGAGATGCGTTGCAAGTTTTTGCGGGCATCTTCCAATTTGGGGTCAAGTTTGAGCGCCTCTTGGTACATCGTGCGCGCTTTGGCGAGCTGCCCCGCGCGTTCGTAGGCGGCGCCCAAGTTGTTGTGATACACCGCCGAGCGCGGGTTCAGCGCGACGGCGCGCTCCAACGCTTTGATGGCTTCCTGAATGCGGTTGGAGCGCATCAGCGCAAGACCGAGATTGTTCCACGCCACATGCGAGCGTTCGTTCTCCTTCAGCACGGCTCGGTACTGCGCCTCTGCGCCACGCAGGTCGCCCCTCTCCATCAACAGGTCGCCAATCGCCAGTCGCGCTTCCTGGCTTTTGTGGTTCTCGGCGACCACCTGCTGATAGAGGCGCAACGCCTCATCGCTCTCGCCCTTGAGGCGCTTTACTGTGGCGAGGTTCAGGCGTGCGCTGGTCAGGCGCGGGTTAATCTCCAACGCGCGCTGCAGAGTCGCCTCCGCGTCGTCCAATCGCCGCTGGCGCAGTTGCACAAAGCCGAGCTGATTCAGCGCGTCGGCGTCGTTGGGGCGCAGGTTCAGCGCGTTCTCGAAGGCGGTCGCTGCTGCGGCAAGGTTGCCGCGCTGCAACTGCGCGACGCCCAGGTTGTAGTGCAGGTCGGCGTTATCGGGGTTGGAGGCGATGCCCCGCTCCAGGGATTGGATTGCTTTTTCGGGCTGGCGCAGTCGTGTGTACGCCTCGCCCAGCTTCAGCCAGCCATTGGCTTCTGTAGGCATTTGGGGCATGGCGCGCTCCAGTAGGCTCGCTGCCTGTTGCCACTGCCCCTGCTCTGCCAACGCCAGTGCGTAGTTGAACTTGAAGGTCGCGTTGTTCGGGTCTAACTCAGTCGCCCGCTTGTAATGCTCCGCTGCCCGCGCAGGAAGCTTCATCATCTGATAGGCATAGCCCAGATTGTTGTGCGCGTTCGCGTCGCGCGGGTTCAACTGGATTGCTTTCTGGTAATGCTCCACCGCTTTCTGGTACTGTTTTGTTTTGGTGTAAATGTTGCCCAGATTGTAGTGCGCGTCGGCGTCGTTGGGCTTGAGTTCGATTGCCTTGCGGTAAGCGTTGATGGACTTCTCCAGCTGGTTGGTGTGCAGGTAGGCGTTGCCGAGGTTGTTCCACGCTTCGGCGTTGCGGGGCGTGAGTTGGGTCGCCTTCTCCAGCATAGGAACCGCTTCCGCGTACTTGCCCGTCTTCAGGTACAAGTAGCCCAGCCAGTTGGCGACCGTGGGATTGTTCTCGTCGCGCTGGTACAGCGTCTCGAACATCTCGATTGCCTCTTGGGTCTTGCCCTGATTTGCCAGTGCGACCGCCTCGCGCACGCTCTGCGCTGCTAATACACCGCACATTGCCACAACAAGTGTCCAACTCGCCACGATTCGCATAGTCGCCTCCAGAAGCTTAGACGCCCTCAAGTATACCCGTGTGCCCACAAACGCGCGACTTTCAAGTGGTTTTCATTCAGTAGCTGTAGTAGTCACCGCTCTGCGCCATGTACGCGCGGTAGGTCAACCCCACAGCCGCCCCGCCCACCACCAGCACGATTGCCAGCGGCAGAGCGAGCCGCACAGCAGGCGACAATCGCTGCATCGCGGGCAACAGGCGCAGCGCAGGGGTTAGCGCGAGCAGGTACAGCACGACGAGCTGCCCCGGCGTCAGTTGCGCAAAACCCAGCGCAGTTGTCCACAGCGACATAAACAGCAACATCGCCAGCGCGACTGCCCCGCGCCCAATCGTAAACCCGCGCAGGAACGCCAACGGCACGCCCACGCCGACCACTGCGCCCAGCGTGCCCGATAGCTGCGCCAGCGACGCGCTCTTCGCACCGTAAAACAGCACGCCCGCGCTCACCCCGCCCAGCAGGGCAATCAGGAACGGCGTCGCCAGCCCGCGCTCCTCGCCCAGCGGCGCGGTCAGCGTCATCAGCAGCCAAGTCGCGAGCGCGAAGCCGACGATATACGCCACGCCCACCGTCAGCGACCAGAAGCCCGACTCCAGCAGTGGGCGGAACGGCGGCACAAACAGCCACAGCACGCCCAGCAGCGCGCCCCACACCCACACCCAGCGATACGCAGGCGTAATCCCCGCCAGCCAACCCAGCGGCAACGCCAGCAGCGCGTGCCAGAACACCCACTGCGTGGCGTCAATCGGCGGGAAGTCGGGGCGACCCTGCACCCGCCAATACAGCACAGCAAAGCCCACGCTGACGCCCAACGCGCTCAGCAACGCATGGGCGCGGCGGAGCCGCCAGCCCAGCAGCCAGAACACCCCAGCCGCCAGCGCTGCCAGCCCCGCCGTTAGCATGCTCTCAAAGACTACGCTCACTGACGAATGCCCTCCACCGCGAAGGTGACGCGCACCTCATCGTCCAGCCCGCCGTTCAAACCGTAGTTGATGTTGAACTGGCTACGGCGGATGGTGAAGGTGGTCTCGAAGCCGCTGATTTCCTGCCCGCGCTGGTTGCGCCCCTTGCCCGTGAAGGTCACGCGCGCGGTAATCGGGCGCGTGACACCGCGCATGGTCAGGTCGCCCTGCACCTCGACGGTCGTGTCGTTAATCTTGCGCACGCGCGTGCTCTTGAAGGTGATTTTCGGGAACTGCCGTGTGTTGAAGAAATCGGGACTGCGCAGGTGATCATCGCGCTGGCTGTTGCCGGTGTCCACGCTGTTCGCGTCAATCTCCAGCTCGATGGAGCTATTGGCGGGGTTCTTCTCGTCCACGACAATCGTGCCCGAAAAGCTGTTGAAGCGCCCGTAAGCGAAGCCTGTGTTCAGGTGCTTCACGCGGAAGATGATGAACGAATGTATGGGGTCTATGCGGTAGGTCACCGCTTGCGCCTGCATCGATTGCATCGAGCCGACCAGCATCGCCAGAATGCTGAGATACGCCACGAAACGAGTCTGTTTACGCATAGTTAACCGCCTCCTCTAAAGTGGATTGGTCGCACTCGGTCTGGTCGAGTGTGGCGAGCCAACATGCGAAGGCGCACAAGGTGTCGCGCACGGGGCGGAAGTAGTGGTGCTGTCCTTGCTTGCGCATGGCGACCAGCTCGGCTTGCATCAGCGTGTTCAGGTGGTGTGACACTGTGGATTGTGCGATGGGGAACCGCTCCGCCAGCTCGCCGCACGAGAGTTCGCCGTGCTGCAGCAAGGTGCGCAGGATGCTTAGGCGCGTGGGGTCTGCCAGCGCCCGCGCGACTTGGGTCGCCTCGCGCTCCGTTAGCTCGCGTCGCTCGTTCATAGACCGATGTGCATATATCTATACGCACGAGGCGCGAGAAAGTTCCCTGTTGCGGCTAACAGGGGCGATCACTCGTCTTCGGCATCTTCGGCGTCGTTAGGGATGCGACGCAACGCGATGAAGCCCTCCGAAAGCGTCTTGCCGACATACCACTCGACGCCGCGCATTTCGGCGCGTGTGCGTACCTTGTCGCTGGTCCACTTGTCGCCGATGACGACGGGCACAGCGTCGATGCCCGCGCCGCGCAGGGTGGTCGCGCGTGCGTAGGCGCGGTCAACATCGTCGCGGTCTACCTTCACGGACACCTCGACCACGATGACCTTCCCGCCCTTGCTCCAGATGAGATCCGCGGCGGTCGGGTCAGCTGCCGCATCCGAAATGGGATCGTCTCCGTTGACCGTGCGCAGCCAAGGTCTCAGAAGCCTGCGCACGAAGGCTGACTCCTCAATGTTTCCCCCGCGTCCGCCCACGAAGATGGTTGGCGCGCGCAGACACACTTCCTTCTTCAGCGCCGCGTTACGATGCCTCTCATAGAAGCTTCGTGACCAATCCCTAAGCTCGCATAGGTCGCGGGCTATCTGCTCTTGCGCCTCGACAACCTGAAATATTCGAGTGGGTTCCACCACGCTAATTATACCGCTTGACTGGGGGTATACTCCGTTGCAGAATGCTTGACCAGCGCGACCTTCAGAAGTGTATTCACTGCGGTCTGTGTTTGCAGGCGTGCCCGACCTATGTGTCCACAGGTCAGGAGGCAGAGTCGCCGCGCGGGCGGATTTACCTGATGCGCCAGGCGATGGAGGGGCGCATCGAGTGGGCGCAGGCGCGACCGCATATCGACGCTTGCATGGGGTGTCTGGGCTGTCAGACGGCGTGTCCGTCGGGCGTGCCGTATGCGAAGCTCATCGAGGGGGCACGCGCCGAAGTGGAAGAGCACGCCCGCACGCCGTTTCAGCGGTGGGTGCGCCAGCAGGCGATCGCCCGCTTCACGAACCCGATGCAGCTGCGCCTAATGCTGGGCGTGGCAGGCGCGCTGGGGGTTCGGCGCACGCCACGCTGGATGGCGCGCCTGCTGGGCGCAAGCGAGTCGGCAGTGCTGCTCCCGCGCCTGCCCGACCGTCCGTGGCAACCGACGCAGACGGTGTACCCCGCGAAGGCGCAGCCGCCCGAAGCGCGTGTGGGGGTACTGCTCGGCTGCGCGATGCAGGTGCTGTTCGGGCGGGTGCATCGCGCCACGGTCGGCATGCTCACGCTGGCGGGCTACGAGGTGCATATCCCCCGCAATCAGGGCTGTTGCGGCGCACTGTGGGTGCATAACGGCTATCCCGACCACGCGCGGCGCAACGCCCGACGGCTACTCGCAGCGTTCCGCGAGGTGGATTACATCGCCGTGAACGCGGCGGGCTGCGGCTCCACGATGAAAGAATACGGGCTGCTGTTTCGCGACGCGCCCGACCACGCCGAAGCCGAACGCTTCGCCCAACGCGTGCGCGATGTTCATGAGTTGCTCGCCGACGCCGACTTGCCGCCCCCCGCACGCGACGACTCGCTGTGCATCACCTACCACGACGCCTGCCACCTCGTGCATGGGCAGGGCATTCGCGAGCAGCCGCGTGCCCTGCTGAAACGCCTGCCCAGCGTCAAGCTGGTGGAGATGGACGGCGCGGATATGTGCTGCGGCTCGGCGGGTATCTACAACCTGCTGCATCCCAAGCTCGCCCGCGACGCGCTCCAGCGTAAGGTGCGCGCCATCCAGCAGACGGGCGCAACAATTGTCGCCAGCGCGAACCCTGGTTGCACGCTCTGGATACGGCAGGGCTTGCAGGAGGCGGGCGTGCCCATCGAAGTGCTGCACCCGATGGAGATACTCGCGAAGGCATACGACGCCATGCCATAATTGAATCTATGCGGTTTCAGAAGGACGCGCCGCCGCGCTGGATACGGCGCTGGTGCCCCGACGAACATGTGCAAAGCGTGGCGGAGATTACGCCCGAACGCCTGCAGGCGCAGGGCATTCGAACGCTACTGCTGGACTTGGACAATACCATCACGCCGTGGCGCAGCCGCAAAGTGCCCGCCGAAGTCGCCGAGTGGGTTAGACAGATGCAGGCGGCGGGCGTCAAGCTCTGTTTCGTGTCCAACACGCGCAATCTGGGGCGGCTGCAGTGGCTTAGCGAGACTTTGGGCATCCCCTATGCACGGGGACCGATGAAGCCGCGCCGTGCAATGCTCCGCCGTGCGCTGGAGATGCTGAATGCCGAACCCGAACACGCCGCGATTGTCGGCGACCAGCTGTTTACCGACATCTGGGGGGGCAACCGCTTGGGCATCTACACAATTTGGGTGCGCCCGATGCATCCGCGCGAGTTTATCGGCACAAAGCTCAGCCGCCAAGTGGAGAAGTGGCTGCTCAAGCGGCTACAACCCTACCGTATCGAGGACGGCGGATGATCGATGCGCACACTGTCCTGACAGGCGTGCTGGGCTACCCCGTGCGCCACTCGCTCTCGCCCGCAATGCATAACGCGGCGTTCCGCGCGCTGGGGCTGAACTGGGTCTACTTGGCGTTCGAGGTCGCTCCCGATAGGCTGGCGCAGGCGATTGCAGGGATGCGCGGGTTGGGCATTCGCGGGCTGAACCTGACGATTCCGCACAAGGAGGCGGTCATCCCGCTGCTGGACGGATTGACGGACGCTGCGCGGCACATTCGCGCGGTCAACACGCTGTTTTGGGACAGCGAACGGCTCATCGGCGACAACACGGACACAGAGGGCTTCCTACGCGCACTCTACGAGTCTGGGGTAAACCCTGCGGGTCAGACGGTGCTGGTGCTGGGCGCGGGCGGCGCGGCGCGCGCGGTGGTCTATGCCCTGCGCCAACAGGGCTGCACGGTGTGGCTTGCGAACCGCTCGCAGGAACGCGCACAGGCGTTGGCGGACGCTTTTGGCTGTGCGGGGGTGCTGCCGTTGGAACGCGACGCGCTCGCGGAGTGCGCGGCGCACGCCGACGGCGTCGTGAACTGCACTTCGCTCGGCATGGAGCCGCACGCCGACACGATGCCCCCCGTGCCCGTTGATGCGTTGCCTGCAAGCGCTTGGGTGTGCGATTTGGTGTACCGCCCGCTGCAAACGCGCCTGCTGCAAGCAGCCGCCGCACGCGGGCTGAAGACTATCGACGGGCTGGGCATGCTGGTGCATCAGGGCGCGCTCGCGTTTGAACGATGGACAGGCAGCCCTGCGCCCGTGGCAATACTGGCACAAGCCGCTCGCGCTCAAATCAGCGGTCAGTAGACTCCTTCTCAGGCGATTGCGGGCGCAGAGATTGCCACGAAACAGCATAATGCGCCGCCTGACGAACCTCGAACCCAAAGTAGAGAGAATAACTGTGTCGCTCACGCTCTTGAACCGAGACACTTACACCAGACACAGCAAACTCCTGAAGCGTCTTCTGATAATCCTCCACATCCTCAAAAACAAGCTTGACCTGGGGTGTGCTGACTTCAAAAGATGAGTTTTTCCAGAAATCCATGTAGAATGCAAGACTTTCCTGCGATTCGGGTTCATAGAGGCGATCGAGGTTCAGCAAAAGGTCGCCCGTCGAGATGGTCGGGTTTGTTAGCGCATGCTCGACAGCGTCCCAGAAGAGGCGTTGCTGGATGGTGCTGAGGGTGGTATAGGCAATCGGTTGTCGCTCGCGTGCAGTTTGTTTCTGCGTTGGCGTGAGGCTCGCCCAGAAACGCAGCGCGGGCACAGCGTTGTAAAGTGGCGTAGGGTCGAACCGAAGCGCGAAACCGTTAGGCGTCTGAAGGCGTCTTTGCTGCTCGCGCGTGAGTTGGTAGGCAAGCGCAGCGTAGTCGTCCAGCGAAAGACCGTCCGATTGGGCGCGCTGCTCTATCGCCTCCAGCGTCGGCTCGTCGATCTCGCTGGTCAGCAGGGTATCCCGCTCGAGATGGCGCAGGAGCATGAAGCCGTCCCGATAGGTCACATCGATAGGCTCCTCGCGCATTAGGTTCTGTACCCATTCTCGCAAGGTGCGAGCATTCCGATGGGGCTCCAGCGCGCGCAGCGGCAGTCGGAAAGCGTCGGCGATAATCGCGACATCACAGCGGTCTGCCAGCCACTCCAGATGGTCTGCCAGTGTCGCTGAAGACTGCACATAGGGGGGCTGGAACGGCGTCTCATCGGGGCGTCGACGAATAGGAGTTTCAGGAACGCTCTCGAGCCGTTCCTGAAGCGATACCGATGTCACCTCGCTCACGGGCGTATTGCCCACAGGCACGATCTCGGTGAACAGGAGCGCCTGTTCGCCAGCGCGTGCAATGAGAAACAGATGAATTGCGCCTGCCTCGCTGTCCCAGCGCGCCAGCCATAGCGCCGAGTCGGGCGTCGCCTCAAAGCTGTTGGGCGACCAGAGCATCATCCACTGCAGCAGCTCTTTCGGCAGGGGTAGCGCCACAGGAATCGGCTTCGTGGACGCCAGCATGGCTTGCCCGCTCCAGAATCGCGCCCACTGTTCTTGGCTCCACTGCGCTGTCAGTTTACCCAACAGGTATCGGGGCAGCGTTTCGGCGGCGTCGCTGAGTTGCGTCCGCTCCTGCGCCAGTCGGCTCATGGCGTCCATCCACCCAGACGGCTGGGTCTGCTGAAGCTTATCTTGCTCGGCGTCTATTTGCTTGAGCCGGGTGTGGAGAGTGCTAAAATCAGTCTGCGCCTGTTGCTGCAGACGCGCCAGTCGTTCGGTGGCGTGTTGGCGATGCTGTTGCTCTGCCGTGCGCGCCCGCTTCAAACGCGCTTCTCGCACCTGCGTCGGCTCCACCAGAAAATAGCGACCCTGCGAATCTTGCTGCCACTCCAGTGTTAATTGCTGAGCGACATGGGTCAGTACCACACCAGCAGGGCGATTTACGACAAAGACCGTCACTTTATACTGCTCGATGGGCTTGGAGACTCCCAGAGTTGTTTCGGTCTGCTTGGCGACCTGCTCAATGAGTTCGCGCAAGGGACGCATCTTGAGTCGCAGGGAGACGGGCTTCTTGAGCGAGTCTACCTGGGCGAGGTCAATCGCTTGTGCGAACACGCCTGTGAGCAGGCTCGCCCCACAGACGACAATCGCTATCCAGCGCGTCCAAAAGCGATTATCCACTGCTCTGGCTCCTGAGACACAGGGAGGGGGTGGCATAGTGTACCCCCCCCAAGCGTCAGTTTAGTAAGGTCCGACGATTCGCACGGCGTCTGCAATCACCACATAGCCCGACGCGCTATTAGCGCGCAGGTACACATTTCCACCGCCACGCGGTAGGGGGAACCGTCCCAAGTAGACCCAGCGTCCGCCGTTGGTCTGTTGATTGACCGTCACGACGCTGGTTCCGTTCGCATGGGCGATCTCGTAGCGCGCCTGTGGGCTTCGATTCGATCCTTGGCTCCACCAGGCGTAAACATCGTATGCCCCATCGATAGGCGCGTTCAGGTACCAGCGTGCAAACGCTGTAGAGGATGGGTTGGTGCTAATCCAGCGGTAGTCGCTGCCATACTTGTCGGACGCCACCGTGCCCGTAGACCACGAGCCCGACACTGAGAAGTTCGCGCTGGTGTTATCGTAAACCAAATCCCACGGAACCACTTGGATGTTGAACTGCACAATTGGACCGAACCACTGAACGCCTTCTTGCACCAATTGGTAGCTTTCGGTGTAGCTGCCGTAGCTGCGTGGGCCTGTCAGCACGAAGTTGAATGACCCAACACCGCCAGGCGCAACGGTCGTGTTCACATTTGCAGGACGGTTCGCGCTAATCCAGTTGCCTGCCGTGAAGAAGGGGCTGCTGCGATCACGCGGGTTTTGCGTGCCTAAGCGCACAGGGTTCGTGCCACTGGGCGACCAAGTGGTGCTGCCCGTGTTGCGGAACTGGACGCTCGCGTTGAGCCGCTCGCCGGGGCGAATGGTCGACGGGAAGTTCGCGCCTACATACGCCGCATTCCGCGAGTCGGCGATTAGGCTCATGTAATAGCTCCAGTTCCAGTGCGGACCAGGATCTGTATGAGTCGCACCGGGTACCTCGTTATGCCCGATGATGTATTGGCGCGTCTTCGGAATACCGTACTGGTTGCAGATGTATCGAGAGACATTAGCAGAGGCGCGGTACATCGCATCTGTAAACCAGCGCGGGTCGCTTACCCAGCCCTCATGCTCGATACCGATCGACTGGGTGTTGTAAGTCCAGTTGCCCGCGTGCCACGCGATGTCCTTGTGGCGCACCATCTGGGTGATTTCCCCATCCGAGGAGCGCAGCACGTAATGCGCACTCACCCGCGCACTGGGGTTCTGGAACCACGAAATCGCGCCTGCATAGCTCCCTTGAGTCACATGAATGATGATATACTGAATGGGGTGAGAACTGGGACGATTGGCAACCGTGTAGTTGCCTGAGTAAGCGGGAACCCAGCGCGCCCCAGGATAATCGGGCTGCGCCGTAAGCGTCGCTTGAGCAAGCACCAAGCCCACACACATACCGTAGAAGCGTCCTCGCATGGTGTCACCTCCGTGCCCATAAATTTACTTGGGCAGAGGCGGACTCCTGCTGCAGGAATGTTAAGATTCCGAGAAATCGCAGGCATGGTCAGTTGGCTCGCCACACTTGCCAGAAAGTCGCCGCGTAGCGCCGAAATCCCGCGTGCCTGCCCAGCGTAAGCACGACGCCCGCCAGCCCCAGCAGCACGCGCAGCAGCGCGCCGCCTTTGTTCAGCCAGCGACACACCCGCGCCTGCCACGCACCGTGAAACTTGCGAAAGTACCGCTCCTTGCCGCGATTGTAGTAAATCACCATCTGCGCCCGCTGAGGCTCGCCGCTCGCGCCCAGATGATGCACAAACACTGCGTCATGCACATAATAAATCTTGCCTCCCGCTTGGCGCACGCGGTAGCACAGGTCAGTGTCCTCGCAATACAGAAAGTAGTCCTCGTCGAAGCGCGGAAACGGGCGTCGCAGCATCATGCACGCGCCCATCACCTGCTCGGTCTCGATGGTCGCGCTGAAGTCCCAGTGGGTGCGCCAGTAGCCCCCAAACAGGCGCGTGCGCGGGAACAGTTTCGCCAGCATGCTCTGCTCGCAGAAGACCCACCACAGCGTGAGGTCGCGTGCGCAGGAGGGCTGGATGCGCCCGTCGGGGTAGCGCAACTGCCCGCCGCAGACGGCGGCGTCGGGGTGAGCGTCCATAAACTCTACCAGCCGTTGCAGTGCGCCTAGCTGGGCGCGGATGTCGGCGTTCAGAATCAGCGCGTATCGCCCGTGCGCGACCTCCATGCCCTGATTGCACGCTGCACCGAAGCCGCGATTGTCGGGGTTCGCAATCAGGCGCACTTGGGGGAACCGCTCGGCGACCATCGCCGCGCTGCCGTCGGCGGAGGCGTTGTCCACGACGATGACCTCCACCCCAAGCCCGTCCTCCTGCTCGCACAGAATCGACTCGATGCATTCGCGCAACAGTTCGCGCGTGTTGTAGCTGACGATGATGACCGAGACCTCAGGCGCTGCGTGCATCGAGAAACGCGAGTCGGATTTGGTAGGCGTAGCCGTGTCGGGTCGGGGCGCGTTCACAGGCGACGACGCGAGCGCGGCACTCCCCGTCGCAGCAAGTGATGCCGCGCAGGGTCGGCGGCATCTCCACGCGCAGGTGCGCGTTCAAGGGCACGGGCGCGGGCGCGTACAGGCGCAGCCCCCCTTGACTGGCGTCATGCGCCCACGCGATCCAGTAGTCGTTCGCAAAGCGTAGCGCGACATTTACTTCGTCGGGCAGCAGGATGCGTTCGTAGCGGCGGCGTTGGGTGTGTCGCCAGCGCGAGGCAAGTCGGGCAATCAGGCACGGCTGCGGGCGCGTCTGGCGTCCGAGGAACTGTACCGTCGCCTCGTGGACGCCTGCGGAGGTTGTCAGGCACAACTCGGCGAATACACCCGCTTCGAACGAGACGGGCAGACCGCGCTCCAGCGGCGGCGCAAGGCGCAAAGCATCGCCGCCCACCCCTGTTAGCACGGTGGCGTATCGCTTGCCCGCGACGGTGAACTCCACACGCTGCCCTGCCTCCAGCGCGGGGCACTCCCGCAGTGGGCACAGGCTCCAGCGGCGGCTCCCCAGCGCAATCAGCATGCCCCCCAGCAGGGCGAATCCCAACCCGATCCCCAACGCAGTCCAGTCGGTCATGGCGCAAGTTTCGGAAGCGCGTTCCGCGCCGATTCCAGCTCGCGCATGGATTCGATGCGCAGCAGGCTGGCGCGCGCTTCCTCCTCCGGGTTGCGCGACAGCAAGTATCGTGCCATATGTTGCGCGGCTTGGGCAAGCATCTGGCTGGCGAAGCGTGTGTGGGCAATCGTGCGGCGCGTGGAGTCGGTCGGCTGGGCGCGTTCGAGCCACTGTCCGATGCGCAGCGCGTGCAGCACGGCTTGTTCCCCGCGCGTGCGCAGCGCGCTCCAGTCGGGGCTGGGGGCGCTGGCGAGGCGACGCAAGTCCAACAGCTCGCCTACGAGGTCGGCAAGCAGCCCGCTGGCGACCTGCAGCCACAGTGCGGCGCGCGCGTCGGTGAGTTCATAGCTGCCGTCGGGCAGATTCTCCAGCGCGCGGGTCGCGCCCAGCAGCAGGTAGCGTCGATAGGCGACCTCCGCGCCGTTCTGCTCGGCAATCGGCTGCAGTATGTGCGCGGCGGCGGGCGCATCCCCTTGCATCAGTAGCGCGTCGAACAGCGCGAGGCGCAGGGCGACCGAGTCGGGCTGCGCCTGTAGCGCGGTCTGCAGGCGGCTCACCGCCTCGGCAGGCTTGCCTTCCGCTTGGAGCAGTGCTGCCCACTCCAGCGCGAACCGCTCGTCGTTGGGGTACAGCTGTACGGCGCGGGTCAGCTCGCGTTGCGCCAGCTCGCCGAGATTCAGCCGACGGTACAGGCGGATGAGCGCCATGCGCAGGTTGGCGTCTTCAGGCTGCGCGTTCACGGCAGCGCGCAGGTGGGGCAGCGCTTCGGCGTACTTGCCCTCGCGCAGCAGTTGCTCGGCAAGCGGGCGCGGCTCAGCGGGCGCGGGCGACTCCGCGCGCGGGGGCGAGGGCGTGGGCGTCTGCAGTTGCTCGGCGAGGCGCGGCAGGGTGTCCCATAGCTCCGCATCCAAGCGCAGCGCGACGGTGCGTCCCAGCGTCTGCAGCGCGGTTATATCGTCCGACTTGCCCTGCCGTGAGGCGACCTGCTGGAAGCCCTCGGCCTCCCACACGGGCGCGCGTGCGCCCAGCCGCCAGACCTTGATGCTGTACTCGAAGCTGTTCTGTTCGGGGGCACGGGTGCAGCGCACGGTCATCACGAACTCTGCGCCCCACGCACGCGCCAGTTGCCCGCGCAGGGCAGGCGTCGGGTTAGCGAGTTGCTCCGCGCTTAGCCCGCGTTGCTGGGCGAACTGCTGGGCAATCGGGTGCGTCGGGCTGTACCACTCCACCCGTGCCTTGCGCAGCTCCTGCAAAAAGGGCGTTAGGTGCGGCTTGAGGTCGATATTGGGGTCATAAGGCTTGTTGTCGTGCTGAATCGGGGGCGCAGGATCGGCGAAAATCAGCAAGGTCGGCTGCGCCCAGCCACCTACGAGGAGCAGAATCGCGACCCCAAGCAGCGCGGCTACTCGTTGCATAGCAGCAGCCCGTTCTGGCATGCGGCAATGCCCTGACGCGCGGTTTCCACCTCGCGCCCCGCCTGAATCTGCCGTTCGTACTCGGCGATGGCTTGCTGGAAGTGGGCGCGCGCGTTCGCCTTGTCGCCGATGCGCAGGTAGCAGGTCGCGATTTGCTGATGCACTTCGGCGGGGTTCGGCGCGGTTGGCAGCGCTTGCAGGTACGCTTGGATTGCCTCGCGGTAGTTGCCCGCGCGTTGCAGGTTTTGCGCCTGCGTCAGCGCGTCCGAAGTGCGGGGCGCGCCACGATTGGGCGACTGGGACGGCGCACGCTCCACACGGATTTCGTACACACCGCGCTGGGTCTCCTCGACTTTGACATCGGGCATCACTTCGGAGTCGCGGGGGCGGTCGCCGCTGGGCATAGGCGTTTCGCTCTTGGGCGTAGGCTTCGTTTCGGGTTCAGGAGCAGGCAGGGTCGGAATCTCGCCGCGCGGGGGATTGGACTGCGCGGGCGCAAGCGCGAGGCGCGACGGGTCAATCATCACAGGGGGCACGACTGCCTGCGGCGGGTTGGGCGTGGGCGTCTCAGCGGGTGGCGCGGGGATTGTCGCGCTGGGCGGCGGGCTGGCAGGTGGGGGAATGCTCTCAGCCGTAGAGGCTACGGGTTGACTTGGCGCGGGCGCAGGCGGCGCGCTCCAGCGCAAGACCAGCGCGAAGCCAATCAGCAACACCAGCCCGACGCCCAGAAACGCCAGCGCGACGGGCAGCGTCTCCGCCCACAGCGGGCGCACAGGCGCAGGGCGCACCACCGCGCGCGCCTGACGGCGCAGGGCGTCTAAGCGGGCGCGCTCAGCGACGCTCAGCGGGTTCACCGCCTGCACGCGCTCGTAAGCTGCCATCGCCTCGGCGACCTGACCCCGCCGCTCGTGAATCAGCCCTTTCAGCGACAGCGCAGGCGCATAGGTCTCGTCCAGCGCCAACGCGCCTTCACACGCCAGCAACGCCTCCTCCAGCCGCCCCTGCTCAAACAGCGATACCGCCTCGCGCATCAGTTGCTCGGCATGCGCCTTCGTGTCCGTCGTTCCGTTTTTAGACATCGCTCCCCGCCGTATTGTACCTCAATTGCGAAATAGCAAAGCCCCCGAAACTCTTCGGGGGCTTTGTGGCTCGGTGTGTCGGCTGTGGTAAGGTCTACAGTCCGCGCCTGCGCAAGAAGGTCGGGATGTCAAGGTCTTCGCGTGAGGGGCGCGGTTCAGGTTTCGTGCGTTCGGGCGTCGAGCTTGCCGCGCGGGGCGGTTCGGGTGTAGGCGTGCGCGGCGGGGTTGGGATGTCCGCCCGTGTGCGGGCGATGTCCAGCGGGTGCGGTTCGGGCTGCGGCTTGAGTTGAACCGCCGCCTCCTGGTGCTGTACAGGCTCTTCGGGGAAGCCCGTCGCCAACACCGTCACCTGCACCACATCGGTCATGCCCGGCTTGATGACATGCCCGAAGATGATGTTCGCTTCGTTGGGGTCGGTCATCTGGTACAGCAAGTTCATCGCCTCCTGCACCTCGAAGATACCGATGTCCTCACCTGTGGTGATATTCACCAGCAGTCGGCGCGCACCGTAGATCGACGATTCGAGCAGCTTACTGGTGGACGCCTCCTGCACGGCTTGGATCATACGGTTCTCGCCTGTGCCCTTGCCGATGCCCATCAGCGCGGTGCCCGCGTTTTCGAAGATGGTGCGCACATCGGCGAAGTCCACATTAATCTCGCCTGCGTAGTTGATGATGTCGGAGATGCCCTGCACGCCGCTACGCAGCACATCGTCCGCCATCCGAAACGCCTCAGTCATCGTGGTGGTGCGCTCCGACACATCGATGAGGCGGTCGTTCTGCACCACGATCATCGCGTCCACATGTTTGCGCAGCAGTTGCGCGCCTTCTTCGGCGACTTTCCAGCGTCGAGGTCCTTCGAACTTGAAGGGTTTGGTAACTACAGCGATGGTGAGTGCGCCCAGCTCTTGGGCGATTTCAGCGATGATGGGCGCGGCGCCTGTGCCCGTGCCGCCGCCCAGCCCAGCGGTGATGAACACGAGGTCTGCGCCTTCCAGCACCTTGCGGATTTCGTGGCGGCTCTCTTCGGCGGCGCTTCTGCCCGCTTCGGGATTGCCCCCCGCCCCCAGCCCGCGGGTAATCCCGACGCCGAGTTGCATCTTAATCGGCGCACGCGATTTGTTGAGCACCTGCGCGTCGGTGTTCATGGCGATAAACTCCACGCCTTGCACGCCGACTTCGATCATGCGGTTCACGGCATTCCCACCGCCGCCGCCGACGCCGACCACTTTCAAAACGGCTTGCACTTCCAACAGTTCATTCTCCCGATGAGTCGTGCGTTCCTTTGCCATGATGAATCTCCTGAAACTATGGGGTTAGCGATTGCGGTTCAACCAGCGTTGAACGGTTCGAACGATCTGTTTCCATAGTCGGCTGGGCGCCATCGTGCCGTCGGGTTCGGGGAAGAGCTGCACACCGTAGAGCGCGAGTCCGACCGCCGTTGCGAACGCGGGCTTCTGCAGCGCGCTGGGCAGGGCGACCTCGCGCGGCTGCGGCGTCCCCAGACGCACTGGCAGCGCATCGAACACCTGCCGCCCCAGCTCGGTGGTGCATGGCAAGCACGAGCCGCCCCCAGTCAACACGACTCCTGCTGCCAGACGGTCGTACAGCCCAGAGCGTTCCAGCTCCTCGCGGGCAAGCTCTAAGATCTCGCGCATCCTCTCCTCGATGACCTCCGTAAACAGCCGTCGGGGCACCCGACGCTCCTCGTTGGTTCCCATTTCCCGATAGGATACCCTCTCGGTTTCGGGCACTCGCGCTGCCAGCGCGCTCCCGAATTCGTGCTTCAATCGCTCGGCTTCCTGCGGGTCTGCCAAGCGAAACATGATATACAGGTCGCGGGTGACCTGGTTCCCGCCGTAAGGCACAGCGCTGGTATACACCAGCGCGCCGTCCATAAAAATCGCCACATCGGTTGTGCCGCCGCCAATATCGAGCAGCGCGACGCCAATCTCGCGCTCTTCGGGGGACAGCGTGGCTAAGCCCGACGCCAGCGGCTCCAGCGCCATCGCCTGCACCTCCAGCCCTGCGCGCTCCACGCAGCGGCGTAGATTCTGCAGGAAGGTCAGCCCGCCCGTCACGAGCGTCGCCTCCGCCTGCAGGTGCGACGCGCTCATGCCGAGGGGGTTAAGGATACCCGACTGTCCATCGAGAATGTATTGCCGAATTAGCGTATGCACCAGCTCGCGGTCGGGCGGCAGGTGAATCTGCGTCAGATGGTAGCGCAGCCGTTCCAAGTCTTCGTGGGTGACCTCGCGGTCGGGGCGCGTGATGGTGATTTCGGCGCGTCGCTGAATCGATTCGATGTGTTCGCCCGTGACGCCCAGCACGACGCCCGTGATGCTCAGTTCGCCCATCGTCTGCGCCTCGTGAACGGCTTGCTGGATTGCGCTCACGGTCTGCTCCATATCGACCACTTGCCCCTGCTTCAGTCCGCGGCAGGGCGCGACGCCGTAGCCCGCAGGCTGCAGCGTCCCATCCGCGCCGCGTTGCAGCGCGAAGCAGCACACCTTCGTCGTGCCGATATCGAGCCCAGTAATCAGCGTCATCCTCGTTGTCGCCTCAGCGCCAGTTGATTGAGATAGTAGCGACGAATGAGCGATAGGTTCAGAAACATCCGCCCGCCGAGCGTCACCACTGCCGCAAGGAACAAATCCACGCCGATACGGTCGCCCAAGTATGCCAGCAGCGCCGCCAGCAGCGCGTTCACGATAAAGCCCGACACAAACACATCAGCGTGGAAGCGTCCCTCGAGCGCGGCGCGCCAGCCCCCGAACGCGGTATCGAGCCCCGCCAACGCCGCCAGCGACATATACGCCGCCCACTCCTCAGGCAGCGGGATGTCCAGAAGCAGCGAGGCAATCATAACGCCCAGCAACAAACCGACAAAGCCAACCGCAATCATGGCTTTTGCTCTCCCTCAGTCGTCACGGGACGCGCGTAGCGAAACTGCGTCGAACCGCTGTAGGCAGGAATGCGAACAGTGTCCAGTCGGCGAATCTGCACCATCTTCGGGTCGACGCTCTTGAGGTCTGACAGCGCGCCGCCGGGCATCTCCAACGCGCCGATTAGCGTCTTCGGGTCGCCAATCGCCAGCACCACAAACGGCGACGCCATCTTCACATCGTTGATGAACACCACAGGTCCCGTGCAGCGGATAGCCGTCGAGGCGACGATGCGCTGCCCGTTGATGCTAATCGCCTCTGCGCCCGCCTGACGCAACTCGTTCACCACGCGCAGCAGGTCGTAGTCGTGAATCGTGTAGAGTTCGGGCAACAACTCAGGCGAGTCGCCTGCAGGACGCTTCTTGCTGTCTTGCAGGGTCAGTTCTATGCCTGGTCCCTCCACTTCCAGCAAGCCCGCAAGCATTTTCGCTTCCTGGAGGCTCTGGCTCAGCACCTGCGCTTGTTTGGTGCCGCTGGCGAATGCGTTCTCCAGTTCGTTGATGCGCTGGCGCAGTTGGCGGATCTCCTCTTCCAGCGCGGCGTTGGAGCGTTTTTCTTGCACATAGGCGCGCGCGAGGTCGGGCAGGCGCGCGCTGGGCAGTTCCGCCGTGCGGATGCGCGTCTGCTCCTTGAACGCCATCCCAAGCAGCAGCCCTACCACCAGCCAAATCGCGAAGAAGACGGTCATCTGCTTCAGTTTGTTCTCGCTCATGGTTGACCCCCCGTCGTCGCACGCAGTTTGACCGCCTCCGAGCCGGGCGCGCTGATGTCCACATATTCCCACTGGCGCAGGTCGGCAAGCGATAAGTCGAGCAGGCGGTGCATGGTGGGCAGTTGCTGTTCGAGCGCGCTCGCGTCGCCGAAGCGCAGTTGCACGGCGACAGGCGGCTCCGCGCCCCGCTGGATCTGCGCGAAGAGCCGTATGCCGTGCGTGCAGGACACTTGCACGCGCGGGCGATAGACATCCGCGCGGCGGCTGACCGCGTGCAATATCTCCAACGCTGCTCGCATCTCGCCCTCTATATAGCCGCCCAAGCGAAGGCGCGAATCGTCCTGCGCGAGGCGAATCACGCCCGAAAGTGGCTTCATATAGGGGTTCGGCGGGCGGAACAAAACTCCTGTGGGGTCGGCGAACAGTCGCACGCCGTTTGCGGTCTGAATCTCGGCGAAGGGCGTGCACGGCGTAATGATTAGGCGCGCCTGCCCGACCCCCGTCGCCTGCCAGCGCGCCTGCTGCACCCAGTCCAGCGACTGCACGGCGCGCTCCACCTGGCGGGGCGCGTCGCGCAGCGCAATCGGTGGCTGCAGGCGCGGGCTTAGCAGTGCGTACAGTTCGGCGTGCGCTTCTGACGGCGCGCCTACCACCTCCAAGCGGGCCAGTTGCGTGCGCGGCGAGAACCATAGGCTCAGCGCCAGCGCGCCCACCACCGCGCCCCACAGCAGCGGCTCCGCGTTGCGCCAAAGCCAACTCCAAAGCGGAGCCACGCGCCGCGCCCGACGCTTCGGACGCACACGCGCCGCCGCACGCGCAGGCGCGGAGACGCTGAACCGCCCCGTCGGCTCCAGCACGGGCACAGGGCGCCCAGACGCGGCTTGGCTCCGAATCCGTACCCGCTTGCCGCGTTCCCGTAGTCGCATGCCTACACCTCCTCCAGCGCGTCGCACAGGATGCGCTCCACCAGTTCGCCGAAGGCGATGCCCGCCGCCTCCGCGCTGCGCGGCAGTAGTGAGGTCGGCGTCAAGCCCGGAATCGTGTTCACCTCCAGCACATACGGGGTCGTCTCGCGCACAATCATATCCACGCGGCTCATGCCCCGACAGCCGAGCGCGAGGTGCGCCGTAATCGCCGTCTGCTGCAACAGGTACAATACCTCGTCGGGCAAGCGCGCGGGCACAATCTCCTCGGTCTCGCCCGGCGCGTACTTGGCGTGGAAGTCGTAGTAGCCGCTTTTGGGGGCGATTTCCACAGGGGGCAGCGCATACGGCTCGCGCCTGCCCAGTACGGGCACGGAGACCTCCACGCCCTCGATGAGTTCCTCCACGAGTGCGTTCTCGTCGTAGGCGAACGCTTTGCGCAGGGCGCGGGGCAGCGCATCCCATTCGAACACACGCGTCGCGCCCAGCGTCGAGCCGCCCTGATTCGGCTTGACGATAATCGGCAGGCGGAGGCGACGCTGCACGCGCTCAAGGCTCTCCTCGTCCGCGTCGCTGAGCAGCAGCGCGTTCGGCGTGGTCAGCCCTGCCTCGCGGAACGCAATCTTCGCGATGTATTTGTTCATCGCGAGTGCACTGGGCAGCACGCCTGAACCCGTGTAGGGGACGCCAAGCAACTCCAGCAGCCCCTGCACCGAGCCGTCCTCACCGTGCCTGCCGTGCAACGCAATAAATGCCACATCGGGTCGCTCGCGCGTCAACAGTTCCTGCAAGCCCCAGTAGCCCTCTTTGCCCGTCATTAGGGCTGGATCCACTGCAACAGCGTGATACTTGTCGGGGTTCAACGCCTGCATCACGCGCAGCCCCGACAGCAGCGACACATCTCGTTCGGGCGAATCGCCGCCCATCAGCACGGCGACCGTGAGCCGCCGCGCCTGCCCCCGCGCCTCCAGCCGACGCAGTAGCATTGGCGCGACCTTCTCGATATCCCCGGCGCCCATCACGACCACCACATCGTTGGGCTGAAGGTGCGGGATCAGGCGCGACGGGATCTGCTCCTTGACGGGCACATAGAGCGTGGGCGGGCTGTCGCGCTCCAGCAGCCCATCGGCAATCAACGCCGCGCTCACCCCTGGGATTGGCTGCTCGCGTGCGGGGTAGATGTCGGTGACGACCACGAAATCCGCCGCGCCGAGGCTGTCAATCAGCCCGTGCAGTTGGTCGCGCGTGCGGCTATACAAATGCGGTTGGTAGACCACCACCAGGCGACGATTGGGGAACCGCTGGCGCAGCGCGCTCAGCGCGGCGCGGATCTCCGTCGGGTGGTGCGCGTAGTCGTCCACGACTGTGATGCTCATTGCCTCGCCGACGATTTCCTGCCTGCGCTTGACCCCGCGAAAGTTCGCCAGTGCGCCCGCAATCACCTCCGTCGGTATCCCCAGCAGCAGCGCGATGCAGGTCGCCCCCAGCGCGTTCTGCACATTCTGCTCGCCCAAGTACGGGATGCGCAGCGTCGGCTCAGCGTCCGAGAGCCAGTGGCTGTTGTAGACGCGGAACACGGTGTGGGTCGTCGCCTGCTCGATAATCTCGGCGCGCAAGTCGTTGTGCGACGCCAGCCCGTACAGTATCGGGGGTCGCTCGTGCCCGCCGATGCTGTGTAACATCTTGAGCATCTCGCGCACGCCTGGGCTGTCCCCGCAGGCAATCAGGTAGCCCTCGCGCGGCACATGCTTGGCAAAATTCACGAAACTTTTCAGCAGCCGTTCGAAAGTGCCGTGATAGTCCAAATGATCAGGCTCGATATTCGTAATCAGCGCAATCTGCGGCTGGATGTCCAGGAACGAATCGTATGCCTCGCACGCCTCCACAACTGCCCACTCGCCCTTGCCCAGTCGCAGGTTGCCCTGCCACGGTTCGGGCAGGGGCACATCCGCGCCGATGAGCACGAGCGGGTCGTGCCCTGCGGCTTCCAGAATCGTCGCCGTCATCGCGGTCGTGGTGGACTTGCCGTGCGTGCCCGCGATGGCAATCACTTTGTGGTCGCGCAGCAGCCAGCCCATCAGTTGCGAGCGTCGCCAGATGGGAATCTCGCGTCGCATCGCCTCAATCACTTCGGGGTTGTCGGGGTGGATAGCGTCGGAGACTACCACCCAGTCGGGCTGCCCCATGCGGTGGGCGTCGTGTGCGGCGTAGGCGTCTACGCCGATTGCACGCAGGGCGTGCAGGGTGGACGACTCAACAAGGTCGGAACCGCTGACCGCCGCGCCCTTGTGCCGTAGCCAGCGCGCGAGCGCGGACATCCCTGCGCCACCGATTCCAACACAATGGAACCGCATCGACAGGCTCGGCTCCCGATTCGTCGTTAAACGGATGCCTGTGGGTGTGTACACTGCCCAACCTCCTCCAGCAGTTGCACGATGCGCTCGGCGGCGTTTGGAATCGCCCACGCTCGCCCGGCCGCTTGCATCTGAGCGCGTCGTTGCGGGCAATCACGTAGTGCCAGCAGCGTCTCCGCCAGTCGCTGGGGTGAGAGCGCGGCTTGCTCGATCACCTCCGCTGCGCCCCGTTTCGCCAGCGCCGTGCAATTATACCGCTGATGCCCCCCCGCCGCGTGGGGGTACGGGACGAGGATCATCGGCAAGCCGTTGAGCGCGAACTCGGTCAGGCTGCCTGCGCCCCCGCGCCCGATGACCACATCCGCTGCGCGATATGCCAGCCCCATCTCGCGTCCCGCCAGAAATGCCCGCGGGTGATAGTTGCCGTTCAGCCCCAGCCTGTCGGCGGTGCTGCGCACCAGTTGGTAGTGCGCCTCGCCTGTCAGGTGCAGCCACTGCAGGTCGCCCGACGGCAGGTACTGCACGGTGTTCAGCACGGCTTCGTTCAACGCCTGCGCGCCCTGACTGCCCCCGACCACCAGCACGCAGAACTTATCGCGTTTTAGCCCAAAGTGGTCGCGTGCGGCGGTAGGCTTCACTTCGGGCAGGTACACTTCGGGGCGCATGGGCAGCCCAGTGCGTATGGTCTTCGTCCCGCCAAACGCCTGCGCGGCTTCCTCGAAGTTGACGCATATCCGAATCGCCCGCCGCGCCAGCCAGCGGTTCGCCTTGCCAGGCAGCGCGTCAGGCTCCAGCAGCACCAAGCGTCGGCTGAGACGCAGGAACCCCATCGCAAT
>Ga0272449_1000933_pt1 | contig 32043 bp, 31 predicted proteins | sample YNPCB0241_FD_198679 | JGI IMG/M metagenome (GOLD analysis project Ga0272449, IMG submission 198679) | Hot spring sediment microbial communities from Yellowstone National Park, WY, United States - YNP-CB-024-1 | ecosystem: Environmental > Aquatic > Thermal springs > Hot (42-90C) > Sediment... | reverse complement strand
GATACTTCGTATCCCAACACCCTGTATGTTTTTATTGAAGAGTGCTAATAAGCACAAAGTGCTATTAAGCACTTTTTAATTAAAAAGATGCTTTGCATCTTTTAGAATAAATTTACAATGATAGAACAAAAGGTAAGAGAAACAATCAAAAAATATAACCTAATAGAAAAAGATGACAAAATCATTTTAGCACTCTCTGGTGGTCCCGATTCAATGTGCTTGCTAAACATCCTAAACAAACTAAAAGAAGAATACAATCTCTCCATTCATTGTATCTACTTAAACCACATGATAAGAGAAGAAGCAAAAGAAGACGAAAAACTAATATCCTCCTTCTGTAAAAAAGAAAACATTACCCTATCCATATACAGAAAAAACATACCAGAACTATCAAAAAAACTAAAATTATCACTAGAAGAATGTGGAAGATTAGTCAGATACAAGATATTAAAAAAAGAACTCAAAACAAAAAAATTTACAAAAATAGCAACAGCACACCATTTAGACGACAACATAGAAACACTCCTAATGAGAATGTTCAAAGGAACATCAATAAAAGGCTTAAGCGTAATCAAACCGAAAAAAGGTAAAATAATCCGCCCACTCATAGAATGCACAAAAAGCGAAATACTCGAGTACCTAGAAAAAGAAAAAGTACCATTCATAATAGACAAAACAAACTACGAAACAACATACGAAAGAAACTACATAAGAAATGTAATTCTACCACTAGTAGAAAAAAAATTCCCAAACTACAGAGAACACCTCAAAAACCTAATCCAAGACCTATGGCTAGAAGAAAAACTATTAGAAAAACTAGCCAAAAAAACCTTCAAGAACTCCCTAATTAACCCCTCAGAAAACCAACTAACAATTGATATTGAAAAACTATCAAGAACAAAAAACGAACTCATCATAAAAGAAGCAATAAAAACAGCATTCAAAACACTGAAGCACATACCCACAAGGAAACAAATAAACCTAGTTTACGAAAACATCAAAAACAGAGAAGGCAACAAAGAAATACTAGAAACCTCAAAACTCAAAGTCCTGAGAGAATACAACAAATTGACAATTTACAGAAAAACCCAAAAAGAAACACAAAAATCCTCAAAAATCTTTGAAATCTGCGGAATAAAAATAATAGACCACACACAAAACACAAAAATACAAGTACTAGAAATAAAAAAACACTCACAACTAAAAAAAACCTTGTTAAAAACACTCATAAAAATTCTGAAAACACTCAAACTAATCCATCACCAAACATTCAGAAAATTACTAGTTCAAAACCTAACACTACTAGAAAAAGAAGACTTGAAAGAATTCCTAAAAGAAGAAAGCAAAAAGGGAATATACTACATAGATGCCTCAAACATAAAATCTATGGAGATAAGAAAAAGAAAAGAAGGAGACTACATGAGGATAAAAAAAGGAAAGAAAAAACTAAAAGACATAATCATTGATGAAAAACTACCACTAACCGAAAGAGAAAACATTACTGTATTTGACATAGGAAACAAAGAAATATGCCTAGCTAAGCTAGGTAAAAAAATTAGAATATCTGACAGTTTTTTCGTAACCGAAAAAACAGAAAAAATTATGATTATCGAATTTCCTCACCTTCAATGAACTTGTTTATTTCTTCATCAGTACCCGAGAGAGACATAACATTCTTAGCATGTATATAAGAGTACTTAGCAACTACAGAATCTTTAACAAATTTCTTGAAATTAAGAAGTGGAAGCCTAGAGAAGAAGAAATAAACGGAACCTATAAGAACGAATATTACCCAAGCTCCAAGCAAAGCCCCCAACACCCTATTTATAATTCCGATCCTAAATATGTCTATAACTCTCTTCAACAGTAGGTGAATAATGAAAAACAATAGAAAAACTATAGCAAGTATAAACAAAACAGAAACACCATAAGAATAATTTTCACTAACACCAACCTTGACAAGAAATTCTGAAATAGGCTTTGAAAAAGCATCTACCAAAACAATAGAAACTACAATACCAACAACAAGTATCAAAATCCCAATAAAACCTCTCCTAGCCCCCCAAAAAATCCCCAAAGCAACACCAACAATAACAATAACATCAAGCAAATTCATATCTTCTAAATTATCTAAAAGATAAATCAGACATTTCAAGAAAAAATAATCGTTAAAAATAATTATACCCAAACCCTTGTAAGGTGAGATTAAACAAAGAAATCCTATAAAATTTTTTTATGCTACTGAAAGAAAAAATAAGAGAGGCTACCGATAAGGTAATTACCGAAAAATTTGGTGTAAATATTGATAATATTGATGTTACCTATCCTGACAATCCTTCATTTGGTGATTACACTACTACCGTAGCCTTCAGAGTTTCAAAACTCCTAAAAGACAAAGGCTACAAACTACCTGACATCTCTTCAAAAATAGTGGAAGGTCTAAAAGAAAAACTAAAAGAAGAATTTTCAGAGATAAATTTTCTTAACGGTGGATTCATAAACCTAAAACTATCAAAAGAATACTTATCAAAACTCACTGAGGAAATTTCAGAAAATGAGGAATACGGTAAATCTGATTTCGGCAGGGGAAAAGGTAAAATATTACTGGAATATGTCAGTGCAAACCCAACCGGACCACTACACATAGGACACGCAAGATGGGCATCAATAGGCGATAGCCTATACAGAGCTTTCATAACCTCAGGTTATGACATAAAATCTGAATTCTACATTAATGACGCCGGAAACCAAATAACATTACTAAGGGAATCGGTAGAAGCAGTAAGACAAGGCAAGGAAATACCAGAAAATGGATATCATGGTGAATACATTTACGAACTAGCAAAAACCAAAGAAGACCCAGTAAAAGTAATTCTTGAATGGCAAAAGGAAGATTTGGCACTGTTTGATGTACACTTCGACAATTGGTTCTCAGAAAAATCATTACACGATAGCGGATATGTAGACGATACATTTAACCTTCTCAAAGAGAAAGGATTAATATACGAAAAAGATGGTGCTTGGTGGTTCAAAAGTACACTATTTGGCGATGACAAAGACAGAGTAGTAAAAAGGTCAAACGGTGAATACACATATTTCGGAGTCGATATTGCCTACCACAGAAACAAAATAGAAAGAGGATTTGATAGGTTAATAAATATATGGGGGGCTGATCACCACGGATATGTAAAGAGATTAGAATCCGCCATATCTTCAATAAACACCGATGTAAAATTTGAGGTAGTAATAGGGCAAATGGTATCACTCTACAGAAATGGTGAACCCGTAAGAATGTCAAAAAGAACCGGAGATATAATCACCCTTAGAGAAGTGCTTGACGAAGTAGGTAAAGATGTTCTTAGGTATTACCTAGTATCAAAGAAGGTTGATACACATATAGACTTTGATATAGAAGAAGCAAAGAAACAAAGTGAAGACAACCCAGTTTATTATCTTCAGTATGCACACGCAAGAATTAGCGGCATACTCAGAAACTCCCAAGGAATACCCGAAATAGAAGGTAGCAAAGACATAATAGATACCCCAGAATCAGAAGAAATAGCTCGAAAACTAGCAAAATTCCCCGAGGAAATAGTAGATATAACACTATCATTAGAACCTCAGAGAATGACAACTTACCTTTTAGACCTAGCTTCGTTATTCCACAAATTCTACTCAAAACATAGAGTAATAGACAACGGGAAAGTACACAAAGGAAGAAGAGTATTAGTAAAAGCAATTAAGAATGTTTTGAAAAAAGGACTCTGGATAATCGGCGTAAGTGCTCCAGAGGTGATGTAATGAAAGTTAATAAAGAATTATTAGATTCACTCTACCAAAAATTTGCAACAGAAAAGTTCATACACTCCGACCCAATACAATTTGTTTACAAGTTTGACAACCCGAAAGACAAAGAAATAGCAGGATTTATAGCCTCTACCCTAGCACAAGGCAAAAGAGTAAACATAATAAGCAAAGTAAATGAAATACTATTCAGCATAATGAAAGGCACACCTTACGATTATCTAATGACTTTTGACCCTAATAATCCGTCTCAAGAACTAAAAAGCTTCTCATACTTTGCCTATAGAGTAATAAACGGTGAACACTTACTTTACATATTCTCAGCACTGAAAAATATCATAAAAAAGTACGGAAACCTAAAAAACGCTTTTTATGAATACAGTAGAAGAAATATAAATTCAAAAAATGTTCGCGAAATCCTCACGGATTTCGTAGATGAATTTTTTATAAATTTTACCAGAGTACCACTAGAAGTATCATCACTCGTACCGAATCCTAGAAAAGGTAGTGCCTGTAAAAGGCTAAATATGTTCTTAAGATGGATGGTAAGAAAAGACAAAGTAGACACAGGACTATGGAACGATATAATTCCAACATCAAAGTTGATAATACCTCTGGACTTCCATGTCTCAAAAATAGCTAGGGAAATGGAACTCACTGAGAGGAAACAAGATGACTGGACAACAGCAGAAGAAATAACAGAAAACCTGAAAAAATTTGACCCTGAAGATCCAGTAAAGTACGATTTGGCTATATTCGGATACGGTGTAAGCAGAAAATAATTGTATGTTCCTAGCTCTCTCTTTAATAATCATTAAGTATGAGTGATGTCAGAACGAAGTATAAAGACCTAATAGAATTCTACAAAACAAAAAACATTGCTGTTCTAATGGGTGGATTATCCTCAGAAAGAGAAGTTTCAATAAGGTCTGGAGAGAATGTATATAATGCACTTGTAAATCTAGGATTCAAAGTAACCAAAATGGATGTTGATGCAAACATAGCAAGAAAGCTCATAAAAGATAATATTGACGTAGCAGTGATAATGCTACATGGTAAGTATGGCGAAGATGGAGTAATACAGGGAGTGCTTGAATTACTAGGTATACCTTATACTGGCTGTGATGTCCTAACAAGTGCAATAGGCATGAACAAAATAATAACCAAGGAATTACTCAAAGCCAAAGGCATACCCGTAGCAGATTATGTTGTCCTAGACTCATCAAACCCAGATAAATCATTTAATGACATTCTGTCCCTGGGATTGCCAGTCGTGCTAAAACCTGTTGACGAAGGATCTAGCGTAGGAGTGGAAATAATAAGAGAAGAAGACCAACTAAAAGGTAAACTAAGAAACTATTTAAGAAGGCATCCAAATTCGTTTGCAGAAAAAGCTATAATAGGCACTGAAATAACAATAGGTGTAATCGGCGATCAAAAGAACATAACCATATTACCGATAATGGAGCTTAGACCAAAAAAGGAATTCTACGACTACGAAGCAAAATACACCAAAGGAATGACTGACTTTGTAATCCCTGCTGAAATAAGCAAAGAACAAGAAGAAAAAGTAATAGAGTACACAAAAATAGCATTTAAGACTCTCAATTGTAGGGGTGTTGTAAGGTTCGATGCAATAATTTCAAAAGATGACGGACTCCCCTATTTCCTAGAGGTAAATACAATACCAGGAATGACAGAAACAAGCGATATACCTGCAATGGCAAAAGCTGCCGGCATGTCATTCGAAGAAGTTGTTCTAAAACTACTAGAATATGTAAAATGGTAAACCACCATGCAAGAAATGAAATACACCGAAGAGATATTTAAAAAGTATGGTAGGATATATGATGAAGGGAAAGTAATATTCAGGGAAGGTGAACCCGGCAACGAAATGTTCATAATAATTGAAGGGAAAGTCAAAATTACTAAAAGTGCCGGAAATCTAGAAAAAACATTAATGATATTGGGAAATGGCGACTTCTTCGGAGAAATGGCTCTAGTTGATGACAAGCCAAGGTCAGCCTCAGCAATAGCACTAACAACATGTAAACTAATAGCTTTAGACAAAAACACTTTCAAAAATGTAATTCTCAATAACCCTAGTTTCGCCTATAAAGTCATACTCAAAATGTCAGAAAGACTCAGAGAGGCAGACAAACAAATTGAAGAACTCCTAAAATACGACAAAAGAACAAGAATAATAAAAAGCATAGCAGAAGCATTTGAACAAAAAGAATACTCAAAACTTTCTGATTTAGTCAAAGATGTTTCAGATTTGGTAGGAGTAAGCGAAAGCGAAGTACTATCAGTAATAAGAGAATTGGTAAATTCGTCAGTAATAGGACTAAAGGCAGGAAAAATAACTATAAACAAAGAAGAACTAAAAAGAATTTACAAATTCCTGTCTTTCTCAAAGCCACACTATGAAGCTGATTAAAATTCATGCTCTATCATGTACTTACTAACAACAAAATAAGCACTATCCCTAGAACCATCATCAAGCTGCGATGTAATATACAAACAACTACTGTTGTTTCTTATAGCCTTCTCCTTCACCTCATCAAGCTTAGCTTTATTGTCAACACCCAAAACGATAGTACAAACCCTATCAGAATCTATACCTGAGTAATCACCATAATTAAAATTCTTAAATCCATCATACGGTGACTCAAAAACAATTATTTTGTCAGCTATACTAAAATACCTCTTGCTAACTGTAGTACCAGGATTGAATATCACTACTTTATCGTTCCCGTAAGTTTGCTTAACATAAGATGTTAAGTTAGAGTAATAGTTGAAATATTCCTCTTTCATGGACACTTCATCAAAAAATATACCATCAATCCTATTCGTCCCATAAATTGAAAACCATTTGTCAATATCTGTTTTTACATCTGAAACACTTCTCGCACCATAAGAAGTATAAACATACCCTATAACATGAAATCCTTTAGAGCGAAGATTTGATATTGCTTGGTCAAAATTAGCATCCCTTGAATTCCCCGGTCCATTGTCAGCATTTATTATAACCTCAACTCTCCTACCCCTACTATCAAAATCAAATAACTTCCTCCACTCATTAGAATAATAACTATCGCCAGGATACGAATAAAGAGGTACAATATAACTAGTAGGAGAAGAAGAGCTACTACTCAAAACACTACAACCAACAACCAAAGTAGATAGGAAAAACATGAAAACCACCAAAGTAAACCTTTTCATAACAAAAAATGTTAAACCTATTAAATAATATTTTTCAACAGGTTATTGAAAAGTTCACATGCTTGGACTGTGAACTTGGTTCTTTTTATTAAGAGGCTAAGCCTCCTTAAAAATAATTAGGTTGCGGGGGGTATACTTAAAGTAATGTGCTAATTAGCACCTTTGTAAAAACTCTTTCTATGATGAAAGAAAAAACCAAATTCATTAAAATCATAGGTATGAAAGTAAACTATGTAAATGTGGTAATTTTTGTTTTGATAATTGGGTTTGTCTTCTTCGTTGGATACCAACTAGGATTACAGAATACCCCCCAGAACGCTATAAAAGCAAAGGCAAAGTACTTATCAGAAAAAGGCAAAAAGGAAGAGGCAATCAAAGAACTTGAACTAGGCTCTAGAGAACTACAAATTGTAATTGATCAAGTAGAACTTGATGTTTTCAGAGCTGAAATATACAAAAACCTTGCAAGGCAGTACTTCATGCGTGATATGTGGGCTAAAGCAATTGAAAATGCTCAAAAAGCAATAGACTTTTTCCCAACGGACTCAAGCTTATACTTCATAATTGGAACTTCTCTATTCCAGCTTTCAAAAGTAGTTGAAGACGAAACAACAAAAAACGCATACATCAACAGAGCAGAAAAAAACCTAGAAAAAGCAATAACTTTAAACCCCGATTACATTGAAGCAAGATACACCTTTGCACTTATAAAAATAGAGAAAAGAGACTACTTAGAAGCACTAAATCAACTAAACTATGTACTTAATTTAGAACCAAGAAATGTTCCCGCTCTCTTTGCCAGAGCAAGAGTTTACTACGAGACAGGACAACTACTTAAAGCACGAGATGACTACTCAAAACTCCTAGAAATACTAACCCCCAACAACCCAAAAAGAAAAAAGATAATGGAGAACATAAGAATAATAGATGAGGAACTACTCAACAGGTAACTCTATAAAAAACTCACTCCCCTTTCCTAATTCAGATTCAAAATAAACCTTACCCCCATGATTCATAACTATAGTTTCAACAATTGATAGCCCCAAGCCACTACCTGACCTCTTCGTAGTAGTATAAGGTTTAAAAATCTCTTTTTTAACATCCTCAGATATCCCCTCACCGTAATCCTTAACACTTATAACAACAAAGTCCCCTCTTCTGAAAGCTTTTATATCTATCCTTGGTGATTCCCTTTGTGCTTCAATACCATTTTTAACTAGATTTATCAAACACTGCTTCATCTGGTCATAATCAGCATCCACCTTAAGGCTCCCATCAACCTGAATGTTAAATTCAACATTATGTCCCGAGAAAAGTTCCTTAACAGAAAGAATCAAATCTAAAACTTCAAATTTTGTTTTGACAGGCATAGAAATTTTAGCAAAGTTAGAAAGCTGAGAAACAAGGTTATCTATCCTATCAACCTCCTCGAGTATAACCTTGAGCGAAGGAATTAGATTCTCCTTCAACTTTGGTGAATCAGAAAGAAGCATAAGCCTCTGAAGAGTAAGCTTTATAGGTGTCAGAGGATTTTTTATCTCATGAGCAAACTTCCTAGCAATCTCCCTCCAAAGTTCTATCCTCTCCATCTTCATTAACCTATACTGGTATTCCCGAAGCTTAACAACCATATCATTAAAAGACCTTATCAGGTCTTTTATCTCACCAAAAGCAAAATTATCACTAACGGAAACATTTAAATTACCTTTAGATACTTCACTCATACCTCTAGCCAAATTAGATATCGAAGCTGAAACATACTCAGAAGATAGATAAGCAAAAAGAAGTGACAAAAATAAAGAAGGTATATTAATAAGAAGAATGAAGTAAACTATGTAGTTACTGAAAAAACTCTCAAAAAGAAATTCAATCTTACTAAAAACACGGAGTATTCCTGATAAACTTTCCTTTAAGTAGGTAATCCTTTCATCAATCTTGGTATAAGCCACCAAATAACTGTTCCCTTCTCTCTTAAAGGAAAAAAGAAATTCGCTATTCCCCACCTTCACTATACTCCTACCTTCATTAACTCCTGAATACCTAAGATGTTCCACTATATTAGAAATTACATCATCTTTGTATTCTAAATCCAAGCTTATTAAAGCATTTTTAATGCCATTTTTATACGAACCACTGCGAATAGCCTTATCCAACTCCTCAAAAGTATCGACATAGTACCCTGACAAAACTTTTAAAGATTCCTTAGGTAACGAATGAAACTTCTCATCAGGAGAAGCATAAAATGAGAGCCTCAAAGAATTAAAAACCACAACAAAAACGATAGATAAAATTAGTGTAGAAGTGATACTAATCAAAAGGAACATAACAAGAAGCCGCATCCTTATCCTAGAACCTATCTCCTTCTTAACGAAACTAGAAATCGACTTAAAAAGAATATAGACCGAAAGAATCAGCAAAACAACAGAAACGAAGGTAACACCAAAAGCTGTAAACTTATTCACAGCTTGCCCGTAACCAGACGAAAGAAACCAACCAGTAATAAATAGAGACAAAACATAAGCCACAACAAAAAGTAATATAAAAATCACTACCCTTTTCGCCATAGCCTCACCTAATCAAAAAAGGCTCAGAATACATTTCTCTCCCCTCCCAACCACCCAAATTCAAAATGGAAGCTATAATACTAAGAGGTGGCCTCAGCTCTAAACTTGAAATCCTCATCTTCGCAACAACAACAAAATCAGTATCATCGTAAATAGTTGACAAATCAGGTAACTCCTTCAAATCCGAAATTTTCTGTCTAATAACCAAAGGAAAAATATTTTTAGGAACCTCTTCCAACGAAGAAGCTAATCTAAACCTTATCCCATCAAAAACTAGAAATTTCTCAGTCACAAGGTCATAGCTTATCTGCCTTACAATTCTATAATTTGTTACCTCAGTAACAATGTTTAGAGGCTTAAAATCCCTTCTCAAGATTTTAACAGACACAATGACTTTGAAATCCATGTTATTTTTTATCATTTTTTCAAAGTCCTTAGGGAATTCACCTTGCCCCCATATCTTTATATTAAGATATTCCTTATCAACATAAACATCTACTTTTTCTAAATCCAAGCAGTAAACAACGTCGGAAAACAAAAATATCGGTATTAACGCCACTAAAAAAGGAAAAAACACCCTTAAATTCATCTTCTAATATTATAGTTACAAAAACACAGCTTTTGAAAATTAACAAGTAATCACAATATCAGCATAGCATCACCGTAACTATAGAACCTAAATTTCTTTTCTATCGCGTACTTATACGCTGACATTATCAAATCCTTATCGGCGAAAGCCGATACTAGAAGTATCAAAGAAGACCTAGGTAAATGAAAATTCGTCACCAAAGCATCAATAACCTTGAATTTGTACCCAGGGTATATAAATAAACTTGTCTCCCCTATATAAGGCTTTGGTGGTGTTTGAGAAAAAGTTGTCTCAAGTGCCCTAGTCACCGTTGTACCAACAGCAACAACTTTTTTGCCTTTTGCTTTTGCTTCATTCACAACATCAATTACATCTTGCCTTACTTCCAGAAATTCAGAGTGTAATTTCACATCCTCCACCCTCTCAGCCTTTATCGGCTCAAATGTACCCAATCCAACATGCAAAGTAACATACTTTATTACCACTCCTTTGTTTTCTATTTCTTTAAGCAACTCTTCAGTAAAATGTAGCCCAGCAGTAGGAGAAGCAATAGACCCGTAAACTCTCTTATATACTGTTTGATAAAATATCTCATCTTCATTTTTGACCCTTTCAACTCCTAACTTTTCCCTCTTCTTCTCTATATAAGGTGGCAAAGGAACCTCACCTACTTCGTTTAGCTCACTAATTCCAAACTTCTTGTTACTAACCAAAACCCTCAAACCTTCCTCTACTCGACTAACTTCAAACTCAAAGTCCTTGACAACCAATTTATCACCAACCTTCACCCTCCTAGCGTTTCGTATCAAAGCCAATGATTCATAATCACTAAGGAATTTAGTAAATAAAACTTCGTGTATCCTTCCTGTTCTCTTACATGTCATGTAAACTCTAGACTTTATAACACCCGAATCATTAAGAACTAAAACATCACCTTCGTTAAGAAAATTAACAATATCCCTAAAAATGAATTCCTCAAAAGTTCTAGATGCTCTATTTACAACAAGTAATCTACACTTGTCTCTTTCCTTAAGTGGCTCATGAGCTATTAGCTCCTCAGGTAAATCAAAATCAAATTCCTTTATATTCATAACACTAACCTACTCATACCTTATTCTTGGGTCAACTACAGCATAGAGCAAATCTGCTATCAACAAACTTATCAGCGTTAGAAGTGCCGAGATAGCACTTAATCCCATAACAACAGGGTAATCCCTAGAAAACACAGCAGAATAGAAAAGCTGTCCTATTCCCGGCAGTGAAAAGATTTTTTCAATTATAACGCTACCAGCGATAAGAGAAGGCAAAACCGTACTAAATATCGTTATAACAGGTATTAAGCTATTCCTTAGTATGTAATGCCTTCTTATAGTTTTTTCATCTATCCCCAAGGCTCTGGCAAATTTAACATATTCCTGGTTACTAACTTCTATCACTGAAGTTCTAACAATTTTGGCAACGAAGGCAATACCAGCATAAGAAAGAACAATAACGGGCAAAGCAATATGATTCATTACATCCGCAACTTTCTCAAAGAAATTCATTTGGTCAAAGTTTATAGAGGTGAAGCCACCAATTGGGAAAATACCTAAATTAATTGAAAAAACAAGTATAAGCATGAGTGCCACCCATGGCTCAAAAAGAGAGTACAACCCAAAAAGAACGACACTTGACACTTTATCAAAAAGCTTACCTCTATATATCCCCGCCAAGACACCCATAGTTACCCCAAATATCAAAACTATCAAGTTAGCAAAAATATTTATCGTTATGGTGACAGGTAATCTATCAAGTATTAGTTCACCTACCCCCTTGCCATACTGGAAGGAATTACCAAAATTAAAAGTTAGGAAATTTCCTAGCCAGACTATATATCTTTCAAGTATTGGCTTATCCAAACCATAGGTCTTTTTAAAAAGTTCGTAAGCTTCAGGTGAGAGTTTTGAACTCATTTCCCCTATCATACCTTTTATTGGGTCACCAGGTGCAAGATGTACAACCAAGAATATAACAAGAGTTATACCTATAAAAGTCGGAATAATCAAAATAGTTCTCTTAATAACATACCAAAGCATAAGCCTCGAACTACTTCCTTTTTACCGCTTTACTCATGAACCTATCTATATACTTGTTGATTCCTATAGTTATAAGAACACCCAAAACGATCATTCCTAGAATAAACAAACCGTACGATATGGGCCAAGGTATCCCCTCTGTCATCATCGTATATTCAGACATACCACCAATACTAGCTATAAGGTTAAGTGGAAGCATAACAACATTGATTATTGTCAGGTTCTTTATCAAAATGTTCATGTTATTGTTAACAATGCTAGCTCTAGCGTCCATCAACTCTGACAAAACCATTGAAAGTATTCTAGCCTGCCTATAACACTGCTTCTGGTCTATTATAAGGTCCTTTATCCTCTCCACATGACTTTTTGAAAAACCTAACTTACTAGAATTTTCTTTTAACTTTATCAGCACCCCTAAATTAGAATTTAAGGAGTTAAGGTAGTAAACCAAACTTTCGCTCAAATTGAACATATACAGAAGATAAGTGTTATCAAGCGAAGTAGTAAGTTTTTCCTCTATCTCAGACGAAATAAGCTTTATTCCCCTCAAATGCCCGTAGTAGTGGCTTATAGTTGAATGAATAAGCGAAAGAAGAATATCGTATGTTGTGGCTATGTTTCTAAAATACTTAGACTCAAAAAAACCAACTTCATCAGGCGAGATAATAACGATATTATTACCCGAAATAAAGATACCTATGGAGGAAACATTGAATACCAGTTGCCCGTTGTGAGAGTAATTTTTTGGTATTTTCCATATTATGAAAACCTCACCAGTTTCGTAAATTTCCAAACGAGAAATCTCTTCAGGGTCAAAAGCAGAATTTATATCGTGTTCACTTATCCCCATCTGCTTTATTAACTCTAGTTCATTTTCTGATGGTTCTATGAAAATTTTAATAGGCGATAAAGGATTATCAGAAACCTTAGCTATGCCATTCACAATTTCATAATACTTTATCATAGAAAACCACCAAAAATTCTCAGAAATTATAAAACCGACAAGAAAACTGAAACAAATTAACAATTAGCAGAAGAACGAAGGTAAACTTCGTCTCTCACTCTAAAAAGTTATCCGTGAGGTAAGATTTTTTTATAGCCTTGAGTACTTCCAATTCATTAGCTGGCGACAAACTAGTAATAGCACTTATCCTAACAAATCTATCATAAGTTCTAAGTTTGACTATAAGGTTCTTGTAGTTCTCCGTTATGTTTGAGTCAACTATTACAACAAGTCTTACATTGGTGTTGACATACTTTGAAAATGCTTCCTCTTCAGATGTAGCAGTATAAACATCTGTATCAGAGTAAAAATCTGGTGATAAAACGATACCTTCTTTCTTAATCTTCTCAACAAACAATGCAACAGCCTCTGAGTGCATAAAAAACTTCTGGAGATAGTTACTATCAGTAGCCTTCATGAATGTAACAAGCAGAAGCCCTCTTTCAGAACTATAAAAACTTATTTCAGCCTTCCTATCAATACTACCCTTTATCCTATTCCACTTCTCAAAGGAAATTTCTTCGTTATAACCAATAATAACTTCCCCTTTACTAAATATCTCCATAGCAGAAAAAACGGTTCTTTTCCTTTTGGACAACCTGTTAGCATCGTCTATCGCCGAAATGTACCTATCAAAATCTATAAAACTTTTAGTAGCAAACGGTAACCTGTAAGTCTGTGGGAATAAACTAACAAGCTTAGCAAACAAAAGTTCTGAATATACCACATCTATCTTGTCTATTCCATTTCTCAAAAGAACATCATAATGGTCAAAATCAAAAGTTGTTCCCTGGAAAAATCTAACCTCGTGCTTAGTTACTTTATCAACAAACCTTACATCTCTTTGGTATATTACAGGAACTGAACCACCATATTTTTCAATCACCCTAAGAGCTTCATCAATTTTTATTTGCATACCAATGAAATTTTACAAAGCTAAAATAATGAAATACAAACTAAAAAACTGGAAAACCACTAAACCAAATTCCTCAAAGCCACCATAACACTTATTAAAAATTGGAAAGCGTAAAGAGGTAAAACATCTCTAAGGAGTGAAGAGAGGCATAGCCTCTCTTTTAAATCTACTTTTCTTGAATAACGAATTTGAATTATTTAACATTTTTGTTGTGTGTGGAGGAAGAATATGTTCAAAGGTTCAATGGTTGCAATAATAACACCCTTCAAGGGACCTCAAAAGGAAGTTGATTACGAGACCTTAGAGTACCTGATAGAATGGCATATCCAAAACGGTACAAATGTAATAGTAGCATGCGGAACAACTGGTGAATCCCCAACACTCTCATTCGAAGAACATACCAAAGTTGTTGATTTCGTCGTAAAGAAAGTCAGAGGTAGAATACCAGTCATAGCAGGAACAGGGACAAACTCCACCCAAGAGTCTATCTACCTAACAAACGAAGCTAAGAAGAGCAAAGCTGATGCAGCTCTGATAATAGCTCCTTATTACAACAAACCAACTCAAAACGGTCTAATTGAACATTTTACAGCAATTTCAAAAGAAACCGGAGGTTTCCCAATAATCGCCTATAACGTACCATCAAGAACAGTAATAAACATTGAACCGAAAACCCTAGCAGAAATAGTCAAAAGAAACCCAAATGTAATAGGAGTAAAAGAGGCATCAGGAAACATAAAACAATGTATGGATATCCTAGAGTTCGTTGATAAACCTGATTTCTTGCTAATATCAGGCGACGATGGAATAAACTTACCAATTCTAAAAATTGGCGGCGTAGGAAGCATATCAGTAACTGCCAACTTAGTACCCAAAGATGTCTCTGACATGATAAACTCATACCTAAACGGAGACGTAAAAAGAGCAGAGCAATTAGATAGAAAACTCCAGATTCTAAACAGAGCACTCTTCTTAGAAACTAACCCAATACCTATAAAGAAAGCAATGGAAATCGCGGGAATAATAAAAGACGGCAGCCTAAGACTACCTCTAACAGAACTCACACCTCCTAATGTAGAGAAGCTAAAAGAGGCAATGAGAGCTTACGGGCTAATATCCTAAGGTATATCTATAGCGAATCCCATAGCACTCTGAGAGTAGCCAAACTTCCGAGTTAGGCTATCATACCTACCACCAGAAGCAATTGGGTCATTGGAGTTAGAGGTATAAACAACAAAATATACACCATTGTAGTAATTCATTTGAGGAACTAGCAGAGGGTCAAACAATATCCTATCACCAAAACATGCACTCATAGCCTGGAAACCCTTATTAACATTATCATATGCCTCAATCTTGCTTAAAATGAGCTTTAGGACATCCTCAGAACTCCTCTTTAGAAACTCTTTAAAAATTTCTGAAATCTCTTTACCTTTGTCACTAAAAACTTTTGAAATAGATGTTAGGTCCCTAACTCTTAAAAGTTCAATAAACAATTCTTTGTCTTCAGCGTCAAAACCTTCCGTTAACTTATCCAAAACTACAGTAAAGTTAAAAACAACTATGTATTCACCAATAACTTTTAATTCTCTGAGTTTTTCCAGTAGCTTTTTAAGAAGTGATACTATCTCTTCTTCGTTAGAAGAACCAATTATCTCAACACCAAACTGCTTTATCTGCTTTCTGTGCCACTCTGAATCAGGAGTCCTGAAAACATCACCAAAGTAATAAAGCTTAACAGGAAGCTTAACATCATTTATCCTTGGTCCCAAAAACCTCACTATCTGAGTTGTTATATCATACCTAGGAACGAGAAACTCATTGTTCTCATCCTTAACAACAAACAATTCTTTAGTTGAAGAAGTGCCCAAAGTTCTTTCATAAACCTCAAAGAAATCAAACATAGGTGTATCTATGTAGTTGAATCCCTCAGATTCAACTATCTCCGAAAGGTGATTGAAAATTTCTAAGCAATTCCTCTGCTTAAAAGAAAATCCGCTAGGAGCACCTATTACATTATGCTTTGACAGTATAATAGACCTAAGAAACCTTTTCATGAATCCCCCTCAAAAAGCTAACAACCTTCTCACCATTATTACCTGAGAAAAAGAAACTACCCATCACTAATACATTAGCACCATTTTCTACTAACTCACTAGCATTATCAATATTAACCCCACCATCTACCTCTATTTCTACTTCCCTACCCAAGCTAGAAATCAAGTCTCTAACTTTCCTAACCTTGGGTATAGTTTCCTGAATCAGTTTCTGACCCGAAAAACCCGGTTCAACTGTCATAACCAACACCATATCAACTATATCTAAATAAGGAATAACAGCCTCAACTTCCGTCTTAGGTTTTATCGCTAATCCTAACCTAAAGCCACTTCCCTTTATGAACTCACATAGCTCCCTTGAAAAACCATCAGCCTCAATATGAACAGTTATTATTTCTATTCCTTTAACGAAGAACCTAGAAACTACATCTCTAGACAAATCGATCATCAAGTGCACATCGCCCTTTATACTAGTGCTTCTACTTATAGTTTCAACAACCAAAGGACCAAAGCTTATATTAGGTACAAAATGGTTATCCATTATATCATAATGGATATAATCCACTCCCAACTTCTCAAGCCTATCTATCTCCTCACCGAGATTTAAGAAATTAGCAGCAAATATAGAAGGAGCTATCTTTATCTTACTCATAGTGTGCTTTCCTTCACAAGAGTATCATTAATATAAACCTTCACATTTCCGATTCCTTGTATTCTCAAAGGTAAAACCAACTTTGTAAGTTCCTGATATTCTTTAGTTATAACTCTCTGACCCTGAGAATCACTAACAACAACCTTGACAATAAAATAATTCACACCTTCAACATTATAAAGACTTCTCAAGTCAAGAGAATAAAGCAAGAACTTCGTGTTCTTAACAACATCCTCATTACCGAAAACAGCAACAAAAGCTTGAACATTAACATTAGATGAAACTATATCACCTTCTTTTGGCATTTGGTCAACAACTTTACCATCCTTATCAGGATCCGTAGTTAAAACATTATTTATCGTAACATTTATTCCCTTAGATGCAAAAATTAACAAAACCTGGTCCCATGACATCTCAATAATGTTAGGCATGGGCATAGAAGAAAAACCTGTAGCAACATACACAGTTACCATATCTCCAGGCTTAACCTTAGTACCAGAAGATGGAAAAGTTCTTATTACAGTTCCTTCATTGGCGTTACCCGATTGCACATACTCCAGGCTAACCCTAATACCTTTCGATGAAAGGTAAGCTCTCACATCATCAGCAGGCTTGCCTGAAAAGTCAGGTAAAATAACCTCACCAGAACCAACACTAACAAAAAGTTTGATTACCTTTCCCTCTCTAACTTTACTACCAGGCGATGGAATTTGCCTAATTACTACTCCCCTAGGAACATTAGTAGAAATTACATAATCAACGCTAACAAAAAGCCCAGCCCTCTCTACCTCAGACAAAGCATCAAGTATATCCAAGTTCACAACATTTGGAACCACAGTTATACTAGCAGGTGTAAGCGAAATAGCCAAAACCAAAAAGAAAAACACAACAAAAACGAGGAAAGCAAACGAAAGAATCAAAAAAAACTTCCTAGATTCATTAGAAAAAAAATCAACCTCTTTATCTAAGCCGACAACAAACAAGAAAAATTCGTAGATTTTGTTAAAAACTTTTGAAAGAACTCCCCACAAGAAAATCCCAACTCTCTCAAGAACATCCAACAAAAAATAACCTACCCTCTTAAAAAAACTCATACTCAATACATAAGTTTATATGTTCCCAAACTTTCTATACAATTTAAAAAGAGAGGCAAAGCCTCTCCTAACTCTCTTTTTAGGTAACTACTTTAAGTAGCTCAACCAACCCTTATCTTTTGCTAGGGCACCTAGTATCCCAACACCTTGTAGGTTTTTTATTGAAAAGTGCTATAAGCACTTAAGTGCTATAAGCACTAGTGCTATAAGCACTCACCCTAATTGATTAGAGAAGGTTTATATTCCCCTCTACTCAACAATGTTTAATGAGAAGTGCCATAGCAATTAAGAATTTGCTATTAAGCACATGTGCTTAGTAGCACTTGTTCTATTAAGCACATAAGCATCTATTCAATGTAGAGAGGCAAAGCCTCTCTAGTAAGTTAGAATAATGATTTTGAAAAATGGAAGTAACTCAATTATTATATTCCTAGGAGGTTCATAATGAAAAAACTAGTATTAGCTATATCGTTATTAATTTTCTTTTCAGGAATATCATTCGGAGCAACTTATAAGATAGACCTTATTATTGGTAAAGTTACCTTAAAACAAGGCTCCAAGTCAATATCACCTAGTATAGGCTACATTTTGAAAAAAGGAGACACAATAATAACAGGAAAAGACTCAGAATGTACAATAAAAATAAACGACAAAGGATTATTGAAAATCGAAGAGCAAACGACAGTAACATTTGATGAAATAGAAAAGGTAGCAGCTGGATACAAGATTGATAAGATTTCAGCAAAAGGAAACATAATATTCTCAGCTCAAGGTGTATACTCTCCCAAAAGTAGAGTAACAATAAAAACTGAAACAGCATTTGCAACAGTCAGAGGAACTGAATTTATACTTGAGTCAGATGAACAAGATACTACTGTATACACACTAGAAGGTTCAGTGTTAGTAGCCCCGGCTATACCAGATATAGAATACACAAAACTCATAGATAGATACTCAATTGATGTAAACGAAGAAGAAAAAATAACTCTCTCATCTCTAGACGTAATAAACGCAACAACAAAGTTCAAAGAAGGTGAAGGAATAGAATTTCTAAAGAACAAGAAACAACCATTAACAGAAATCGAAAAGCAGAGATACAAGCAGAGATTACAAATGCTAAAGGAACTGTATAAGAAAAGGAAAAGCGAACTACAGAAGAAAACAAAAGAATACTCAAAAGACATTGAAAAACTGTTTGAATAGCTACGAAAGAAATGAAAATAAAAGTAGTAACTCTAGGTGATAATAACACAAATTGCTATATCATAACGGAAGGAAACGAATGTATAATAGTAGACCCTGGAGACCACCCAGACTTATTGTTAGAAATTATCCAAAAAGAAAACCTAGAAGTTAAGTACATAATAAACACTCACGGGCACTTTGACCACATACTCGGAAATAACAAACTAAAAGAAAAAACAAACGGAAATTTGACTATACACAAAAATGATTCAGAGATGATACAAAACCCATTCAAAAACTTATCAGCCTACATACTAAGTACTCCTTTCTACTCACTACCCCCTGACATAGAACTAAATGACGGAGACGAAATAAAGATAGGAAACAAAAAGCTTCTCACTATTCACACACCAGGACACACAAAAGGTAGTTCATGCTTTTACATAGAAGATGAAAAAATTCTTCTAACGGGAGATACCCTTTTCAAGTTCTCTTACGGAAGAACAGACTTAATTGACGGAAATCAAGAAGAGATAATTAATTCTCTCAAAAGACTCTATAACGAAATACCCGATGAAGTTACATGTTTACCTGGACACGGTGAAATATTCAAAATGTCGGAAATCAAAGAATGGCTAAAGTCAGTAATTTACTAAGAGAAAGCGGAATCTATAAAGGCACTACCAACAACGCAATCACCATCGTAGAAAACTGCTAACTGCCCTGGAGTAACCCCAAATTGTTTTTCATAAAATTCCACCTTAACCTTGTCATCGTCAATTACTTCCAAGTATCCCCTAACCCCTTCACTCTTATACCTAACCTTGATAGTAAATACCCCGTTTCTAGGTTCACCGTACCACAACCAATTAAGCTTTGAGCCATAGAACCCCGAAAAATATGGAGACTCCGAAACGACTATCCTGTTATTTACTACATCTTTGTACTTAACATAAATTTTCCTACCAACTTGTACCCCTAATCCTCTTCTCTGCCCAACTGTATAGAAATAAACCCCATCATGCTTAGAAAGAAAGTTACCATTCTCATCAACTACTTCTCCTTCTAAGGGACTAATACCATTATTAATCAAAAAACTCTTCACATCGTTATTAGGAACGAAACACAAATCCTGACTTTCTCTTAAATGTGGTTTAAGAGGTAACCTTGCTTCTCTCGCAATTCTCTGAACTTCACTTTTCGTAAGTTCGCCAACAGGAAACAAAGACCTACTTAATTGAAATTTGCTCAACCTAGCAAGAAAATACGATTGATCCTTGTTCTTATCAATCCCTTTATAGAGTAACTTTTCAGAATCCACTTCCACCACCTTAGCATAATGACCAGTAGCAATAAAATCACCACCTTGCGAAATAGCATACTCCAACATATAGCCAAACTTAAAGTAAAAATTACAGTTAACGCAAGGATTTGGCGTCCTACCCTCACGATACTCTTTTATGAAAGGTAATATTATCTTTCTTCTGAACAAATCCTTTACATTAACAATCTCATGAGTTATACCTAAGTACTTACAAACATACTGAGCATACTTAACTTCATCTAGAGAACAACACTTTCTTTCACCTTCAACATCAGATAAAACTAGAGTAACTCCCCTAACCTCATAACCTTGCTCTTTGAGAAGCAAAGCAGCAACACTGCTATCAACCCCACCACTCATTCCAACAAAAACAACTGGCATAAATACAATAAGATAATAACTATCCGAAAAATTTTCAATTCATTCTGAAAACTTCCTTACTCAAGTATCTTGTACTAAATAGCACTCTGTGCTTAAAGCACTTTGTGCTAAATAGCACTTGTGCTAAGTAGCACTTGTGCTAATTAGCACTCTTGCTGATTAGTAATTATCTACTAGGGTTAAGGGAGGCTACGCCTCCCTTAGAAATCCCAAGGGCAGATAGGACTACTAATGGTAATGTGCTTAATAGCACCTTATTAATTAAGAAAGAGTCCAAGGCTCTTTAAAAGACTCAGAATTAATATCCTAAAAATGCTAACCTCTCTTACGAAAATAACCTTATGAGAAAACACCAAACACTGAAAGTACTATTCATAACCGTATTACTAACTTTGGTTTTGCTGAACGCTAACGGAGAAAATGTAAAAGTAAGAGATATCGCTAAGATAGTAGGGCTTGAGGAAATACAAGTCTCAGGCTATGGTGTAGTAGTTGGATTAAGGGGGACAGGAGACAACATAAAGAATGAAATCACCAGAACAAGCATAATGAACTACTTAAACAATCTCGGAATAAATGTAAGCTCTACGAATATATCATCAAAAAACATAGCTTCGGTAATCGTAACAGGTAAAATATCACCATTTTCAAAATCTGGAATGACTTTTGACGTTAATGTTTCATCAATCTTTGATGCTAGGTCACTTGAAGGTGGATTTCTCCTAAAAACATTACTTAAAGACATTGACGGTAATATAGTAGGTATAGCTCAAGGAACAATAATAACACCTAAGTCGGGCATAAAAACCTCTGGTAACATTCCAGGTGGTGGAATAGTCATATCAAACATCTCTAAAAACTTCCTGCAAAACGGAAAGATACGATTACACTTTGATGACGATTCTCCTCAAGTAATATCTAGCTTCATCAACACCTTAAAAGAACAGTTTGAAGAAGTCAAAATAACTGTAGAAGTTGAAGACCTATCAACAGTAAGTATAGAGATACCCGAAAGCTTTGAAGGAAACGAAATAGAATTCATATCAAGAATAATGAACATAGAAATAGAATACACAGTCACACCCACAATAGTGATAGACCCAAAAAATAACACTTTGGTTATTTCCGGTAATGTAAGCATACAACCAGTAAGCATATCATATAAAGGAATGAAAATAGAATTTTCAGAGATAGGCGGAATTATGGAATATGGCGAGATATATTCTATTCCAAGCAATCAACTTTCTGAATTTGTCCAATTTTTGTTCAAAAACGGCTTCAAATCCGAGGACATAATAAATGTTATATCGCTAATGAAAGAAGCAGGAGCAATAAAGGTAAGGATAAGAACGAGGTAAACTAAACAACTAAAAGTTCAGTAGGCAAAGTAGTTAGAACCTCGGCCGAATTCTTCCTAACCAAAACCATGTTTTCTATCCTTATACCAAACTCATTTTTGAAGTACACACCCGGCTCAACTGTAACAATCATACCTTCTTTAAGAATATCATTACTTGTCTCATTCAAAGTTGGCAGTTCGTGGATATCCAAACCTACACCATGCCCAGTACCATGTATAAAGTAACTATCTAATCCATACTTAGCAAGATATCCTCTAACCTTGCTGTCAATATCCGAAGCCTTCACCCCTTCCTTTATTATCGCTATCCCTTCATTCATAGCATCAAGAACTATCTTATATGTCTCAACAAATTTATCACTAGGCTTACCTACAAATATAGTTCTAGTAGTATCAGTACAATATCTATCCATCTTTATTCCAAAGTCAAAAATTATAGGTTCATTGTTATTAATGACTTTACTCGAGGCAGTGGCATGAGGTACCGAAGACCTAGAACCTGAGGCAACTATTGTTGGGAACGATACCCCCTCCGCTCCTTTCTTTCTAGAGTAGTACTCAAATTCAGCGGCTACTTCTATCTCTGTCATCCCTGGCTTAATCATCCTCAAGGTATACAAGAAAGCTTCATCAGAAAGTAGTAAATTCCTTTTTATTATCTCTATTTCTTCTTCATCCTTCACAGCTCTGACAACAAGAGGATAATTCTCCGAAAAGTATATCCTTATATCTCCAACGGCAAAGTGGTCATCCCTCAAAGAAATCAGTTTCTTATTTACACCAAATATCTTGTTATCTTTTGCAGCCTCTATCACCGAAACGAATGAATTTATTGTAGTATCCTGCGAAGAGATACATATCTCCTCTGACTCATTTTCAAGAAGTATATCAACAACCAAAGGATTTATTTCCTTCTTCTTAACTACATGTATATTAAACAAACTACTATCAACATCATTATAAACCTGCTCTTCAAACATCTCAGTTGTTATTATATGATTGCTTTTGTAGCCTATAATCATCAAAGCATAATCACCAGTAAAGCCAGAGAAGTAATAAATGTGTTCAGACTTAGAGGTTATAAAAGTTCTGCCTCCAGTCTTCATTAATAGAGCCTCAATCCTTTTCTTAAACTTATTAACATTCATAACTTCACCTTCCAGGAATACTAATAGAGTATTTTATACCAAAACTGAAAAAATTTCAAGTTATTTATTCCACACCACCCAACTCTACATATATGCTTATATCACCAAAAGGGAAAAGATAAAACACCGGTATATTGGCTTTAGAGAATATGTAATAGCCACCTATGTTTGTGAGTTCTATATATCCCCCCTTGATACCATTTATCCTATACCTAGTTCCTTTCATTCTAGAGAAACTTATGTATCTAGAGTTAGTCACCTCCAGAAAATTAACAAAAAACTCATCTGGCAACTTTTCCCAGTACATAGCTCTTATTATCTCAGTAGCAAGGTCATTTATTGTGTCATTTGTATTGTAAATAACAGTGTCACCAAAAAATATACTATCAACAATAACCAAATTTTTCTCCCTATCAAAAAACACAAAGTTCGTATCTTTCAAATCTTTTTCAACACTATAACTTTCCCTTTTTATGGTCTTTAGAGTCTTGGGGTCAATATACGATATAACCAAGTCATCAGCATAAACAAATGGTTTTGTTCCAGGGTAAGTTTTTATAGTAGATATAGCCTTTATATTGGTCTCACTCCTCTCTATATTTACATTTGCTTCACCAGCTCTTATCCCAAGAATAGAAAAGTAATACTTCAAAAACTTCGGTTCACTACCAGCAAAAGAATAGTAAGAAACAAAAAGCACCAAAACAAACAACAAAACAAAAATCTTCTTCTTACTCATATCCATATTTTATGAAAGCAAACGAATGGAAATAACAAGATAATTTGATTGTGTTGAAAAAATTTAATAATGATCCTAAAGCTCTTTTTTTATTAATAAGTGCTAATTAGCACATTGTTTTTAGTAAGTGCTATGAAGCACCCTACCCAACTTAATTAGCTTAAGAGAGGAATAACTTCTCTTCACTCTCTCATTCATAATGAAAAAGTGCTATTAAGCACAAGATTTTTCCAACAGAAATTCAAAAAGTTGATTTTTCTAAAGTAAACTTTGTATAATTTTTCTACTAGTTGTTCCCCGGTAGCTCAGTCGGCAGAGCAGCTGGCTGTTAACCAGCGGGCCGCAGGTTCGAGTCCTGCCCGGGGAGCCTTGCCTATCTCTCACCTTCTGCCTCTCTTGAAAGAAAGACACTGCCTCAAAGAGACAACATCTTTTTTCAAGTAACTAGGGTAGAAAAGTTACTAATAGCAAAGTTCTTAATTAAGTGCTAAATAGCACTTAGTGCTAAATAGCACCTAGTGCTAAACAGCACTAAGTAAACAGCACTTAGTGCTTTAATGATCTCAAAGAGTAAGTTCTTTAACTCTAAAATGCAGTGACTACCTTATCTAAGAACTGCTCATACAAGAATTTCAAGTCCTTTATCTTAGCTTCAATCTCCGAAGCTGTACCTTCAGAAAACAGTTTCTCTATTTTTTCCTTTAACTCAACTATTTCGTTGTATAAATCTACATCAACCTCTTTTATTTTAGGCAATTTCGGCTCTATCGTGGACAAAATCATATTGTATCTACTCCTTAATATTCCTATTCTCCTTATTTCTTCATCCCTTGCCTTGTTTTTCCTACTCTCTTCTATCATCCTGTTTATCTCTTCTTCGCTTAATATCATCCTGTCCTTTATCTCAACTTTCTGTGATGCACCAGTAGACAAATCAACAGCCGAAACCCTCAAGATACCGTCAATATCTATCTCAAATGTAACTTCTATTCTTGGCTCTCCTTTTTTAGCCTTCCTTATGCCTGTCAACTCAAACTTTCCTAAGGATATATTATCCTTAGCGAGTGACCTTTCACCCTGAAGTATGTGGATTTCCACTGATTCCTGATTATCTACAACCGTTGTAAATATCTTACTAGCTGAAGTCGGTATTGGTGTATTCCTAGGAATTATAGGTATGAATATACCGTTCTCTATTTCAACACCCAAAGACAGAGGCGTAACATCCACCAAAGCTATGCCTTTGATTTCACCGGCAATTATACCAGCTTGTATTGCAGCACCGAGAGCTACAACTTCCTCAGGGTCTATCATCGGCTCTGCCTCAATACCTAACGCAGCTTCAACTCTTCTTCTTATGTACGGTATTCTTGTAGAACCACCAACTAAAAGTAAGTGATTTATATCTTCTCTACTGAGTCCGGCTTCCTTTATCGTTTTGTTAAGCAATTCAATTGTTTGGTCTACAAACGGAGCTATAACTTTGTTAAGTTGCTCCCTGGTCAAAGTGAAAGAAAGATGTTTGATTGTATTCTCCGTAGCACTAACAAAGGGCACAACAACATCAACAACTTCCTCATCAGAAAGCAAAATTTTTGCCTTCTCAACTTCTTCATACAATTTCTGAAGCACTAGCCTATCAGAAGATAAGTCTATGCCTTCCTTCTCTTTATACTCCTCAACTATCAATTCTACCAACGCCCTATCAAAATCATCTCCCCCCAAAGAGTTATTACCAGATGTTGCTATAACTTCAAATATCCCATTACTGTAGTTAAGGATTGAAACATCAAACGTACCACCACCTAAATCATAAACAACAATATTTTTTTCGCCCTCAAGCTTATTTATACCGTACGCTATTGCTGCCGCCGTAGGTTCGTTTATTATCCTAACAACATTCATTCCTGCTAGCCTACAAGCATTTTTCAAAGCACTTCTCTGAAGGTCAGAAAAGTACGCTGGAACAGTAATTACAATATCCCTAACAACATCACCTAAATAATACTCTGCTATCTCTTTCAGTTTAGAAAGGATCATTGACGATATCTCTTCGGGTGAATACTCCTTATTATTGATAAAAAATCTATGGTCTGTACCTAAGTATCTCTTTACGGATTTAATAACATTGTTAGTGTCTATGAATAGCCTACTCTTTGCACTTTCTCCAACTATCGGCGTACCATCTGGTAGTATTGCTACAACCGAAGGAATTGTTTTTCTACCTTTCTTGTCAGTTATTATCTTCGCTTTCTCACCATCAAAATAAGCTATAGCACACTTACTAGTTCCGAAGTCTATGCCAATCATAGCACCTCCCCTCTGTAATGTTCGGAATAGTTCTTTCACCTTTTAGAAATTAATTTTTGGGGGTCTAGAGATATTTATAGGATTATCAAACATTATCCCTTCACCACCTAAGTACTCAGGCTCCTCACCCTCTATAAGAACTAAAACATCTTTACAACCTGCAGCACTACCAAGTGTATAGGCAATCTGATAAATCGAATAAAGTACTCCTTCACTACCATAGGAATTGTAATTCACATCTTTTGAAAGGTTTATAACTAAAGTTTTTTCAGGCGTAATCTTGTAATCTATAAGCCTAACCTTTGGGTTAACAAAACTCAGTCTATTACCTTCGCTCTTTACAGACTTAAGCTTACTAAAAACTGTCATTACAGGGTCCTGAACATTTGTTAACTCCACCAACTCGTAGTAAAATGAAATATTATCACCCACCTCCCTGTACAAGAAAATTCTTAATTTTTTAATCACAAATTTGCTCTCAGCTTTGCCTTCCATCATATTTGTACGAATGTTCGTAACTACATTCCTTGTCTCTTTTTTTACACCTTCATAATTGGTAGCTACATTCTCGCTTTGATTATCAATAATATTTGTTTCATAAACCTGAGGTGAAAAACTCTCATCAAACTGAAAATCTTCTTTATCAAAACTGTTAGTAACTTTTAGGTTTTGGAATTTAATTCCTCCCTTCTTAAAGAAATCTTTAAAGAATAGGTCATAAGCGATGTAGCCAATACCAGCCAAAGAAAGTATAGAAAGAAAAGCTATCAAAACTCCGTAATTCCCTTTCTTACCTTTATTACCTGATTTTTTACTTGACTTCCTCTTTTTCATGTATTAAGGTTCGGAACATATCACCTAGTTTTTATTTTCTTTTGTTTATCTTGCGTATGTTTGTCAACGAGCTCCACCCACCTTTTAGTCTTTATAAAGTTGAATCTTACACCTTCTGACACAACAAAGAGAGCTGCAACATTACGGCTTTCAGCAAATTTAGGTCCCCCAACATCCCCCAATGTTAGCAAAACTCTTGACAAAACAACACTATCAACACTGTTCTTACCCACCACAACAACAGATACAACTTTACTATCCGGTGGATACCCCGTCCTAGGGTCAATTATAGAAAAGTAGTTCTTAAAATCAATATTAAACCTGTCCTCATCAACCGATGAGACAGAAACAAATCTATCACTAACGCTGAAACTGTAAACGAATTCACTAATTCCCATAGCCAGAGGATTTTTAACACCTATCACCCAATCACTATTGAATTTTTTACCTAAAACTAATGAATATCTTGTATCAACTGTAACTATAGCATTTTTTACTTTCTGCTCATCTAGCTTCTCTTTGACTTTCTCAAGCGCCAAACCGATAGCAAAAGGCTTCAAATAAAACTTGGTACTTTTACTCTTTAACCTTATTGACCCTTGGTGAATTACCAAATTCTTAGGAGAAGATGCCTTTAGAGCATATTCTATTTCCTCTTTAGTCGGTACATTAGGATTCTTGCCAAAACCCCAGAGTTCAATCAGGCTACCTATTGTTGGGCTTATTGCTCCCTTCGTTGCATAGTAATAATCCAGAGTAATACCAAGGATTTTTAATAAATCTTCGTCACAGCTTACAAAGCCTCTATAGGCTTTGTAAGTTATATTACTTAGATAACTGCCACCTTCGTATGAATAGTTAAACATGTAGTTTGTAATTGTTTCAAAAACATTAAGTGCTAACTCTTCTCCCTTCTTCTCATTCTCAACAATCAAATTAACCAATATCGGCAACGATTCGTAATAAAACTGTTTAGAAACCAAAACCTCGTCTTGGCTAAACGAAAAAGAAGAAAAATAAAACAAAAAGGTAAAAATAAAAACTATTTTCCCAAAATTCGGCTTCATAAATTTGACATAATCTTAAATCAAAACATTTCTTCGTATCAAAAGAAAGTGAGGCTTTTGAAAAAATCTTTCTTCAATAGTAAATAACTACTCCCAAGAAGAAGTATAACCTCTTTACATCAAATAGGGTGGAGTGCTTATAGCACATTCTTAAATTAAGAATCAGGCAATAGCCTGTTAAGAATCAGGCATTAGCCTGTTAAGAAACAGGCATAGCCTGATCAGGCTTAGCCTGTTGAATTTTTCAAAAATACACATACCTTTTTTATAATTTTTTACTATATCAAGAGGTAAAAATGATAGAGATACTTAAGAGTAGCATTTCAGACCTGAAGTCTGATTTCTGTGATGTAAGGTTTGAGGAAATTCACGGAACATCCATAGTTATATCAAACGAAGGCATAGAAGAAATAGCCTACAGAGATTCAAAAGGTGGTATCGTCAGAGTCCTAGACAATGGAGGAATGGCTTACAGCTCATTTAATTTGATTGATGACCTGAAAAACGCAATAATCAGTGCTCAAAAATCCGCAAAACTTCTAAGCACAAAATCAAAAATTGACATTACGAGATACCAAGCAATCAAGGATAAAGTTACCACAAAGTATGAGATAGACCCTCTTTCTTTGAGTTTAGATGAGAAATTAAAGATATGTAACGAATACATGAACATACTTAAAGCTAAGGATATACAATCAGCACGAGTTAGGTATCTTGACTACAGAAAAAAGAAGTACTATGTTAATTCCGAGGGAAGTGAAATAGAACTAGAGTTCACCTATGTAGGTATAAGTTTTGTAGCTTATGCGGTTAGTGGTAACAATGTTCAGAAAGCGGCAGAATCAATAGCCCTTTACAAAGGATTTGAGGCAGTATCTAACTTACACTCAAAAGCTGAAGAAGTAGCCAAAAGAGCTGTTGACCTATTATCAGCCGAACAAGTTGTAGGTGGTAGGTACAATGTAATAATTGACCCGAAACTCACAGGTGTTTTTGCACACGAAGCATTTGGGCATCTTTCAGAAGCTGACCACATATACGGGAATCAAAGATTGATGGAAACGATGAAAATAGGGAGAAGGTTTGGCGTAGAAGAACTAAACATAATTGATGACGGTAACATTGAAGATGTTGTAGGTTATACACCATACGATGATGAAGGAATTCCTGCTCAGAGAACTTACCTAGTCAAAAACGGTGTTTTGAATGCAAGGCTACACTCAAGATTAACATCAAAATTCATGAACGAACCTCTATCAGGTAACGCTAGAGCTTTGAGTTATGAATTTCCACCTTTAGTAAGGATGACAAACACTTTCATTGACAATGGCACTACGCCAGTAGAAGAATTATTTGATAAGCTAGGGAATGGCATATACGTTGTTGACTTTTTAGGTGGACAAACTAATTTAGAAATGTTCACTTTCTCAGCTGCCTATGGGTACAAAGTCGAAAACGGCAAGATAACGAAACTGCTCAGAGATATAACCTTGACAGGTAATGTTTTTGAAACTCTCAATAATATCGTTGCCATAGGCAACGACTTAAAAATCCACAGTACAATGGGAGGATGCGGCAAAGGTGGGCAATCACCTTTACCTGTAGGTGACGGTGGACCTCATATTTTAGTAAAAGATGTACTTATTGGAGGGAAAGTTGGATAAGGAAATAGAAAGAAAAGTAGGCAAAGAAATAAACATAAAGAAAGTAAATACGATGATAGGAAATGAGACAATATTCAGAGGGACTTTTGTTGTAGAAGGAGCAATAAGAATTGACGGCATGTACGAAGGGAATATAAGAACGAAAGACCTTGTAATAGTAGGGTCAACTGGTAAAGTGAAAGGTGATATATATGGCGAGGCTGTAGTTATTGGCGGAGCTGTAAAAGGAAACATATTTGCTATGAAGGATATAGTTTTACTTAGCACTGCAAAGGTAATAGGAGACTTAACAGCAACTAAAATACTTATGGACGAAGGAGCGAAATTCAAAGGGAAATTCAAAAGAGCCAGCGAAGAAGAGCTTAAAGCTCTTTTTGAAAAAGAAGTCAACACCTTTATAGAAAAAGAAAAATCATCTTGGGAGTGGTGAAGTTAAACTTTTTAGTTTTTCCAAGTACTCATTTCTAAAACTTTTGTTGTAATTGTCAGCATTGCTATAATCCAGAAAACAAAGAAAGCCACATCCCTCAAGTCAATTATTCCTGATAGGAAAGAGGAGAAGTGATTCAGGAAAGAAAGCTCATTCAATACATTAGATATAAAATCATTTGCAACAACTCCTGAGAGAATATCTATGAACCAAAGCAAGAATATGAGAGCGAATCCTATTATAGCGGCTACCATCTGGTTTTGAGACAGTGAAGAAGCAAATAGCCCAATTGAAAGGAAGGCACTCATTGCAAGTATAAAACCTACATACCCAGAAATTATAACACCATAATCAGGAGAACCGTAAACCTCAAGCAAAATGACATAAACAACTGTTAGGAATAACCCGCTTAAGAATATAGCTATGCTTGCTAGATATTTACCTATAACAACTTGGTAAAGAGAAATAGGAGATGTTCTCAAAAGTTCATAAGTGTTTGATCTTTTTTCCTCTGACAATAGCCTCATTGTTAGTATTGGGGAAACTAACATTCCGGCTATTATCATATTATTGAAAACTTTACTCAAATCAGATACCCTTACGAACGAGAAATAAAAATGGAACAAATATCCAGAAATCACCAAAAAAGCAAGCATCACAATATACGCCACAGGAGTAGTAAAATAAACTATTATCTCTTTCTTAAAAACATACCAAATGTTTCTCATAAGCTTAAATTATCTCCAAAACCATCAAAACATCACCTTGATTAACAACCTCTGCATTCTTTTTGAATATTTTAACAACTTTGCCTGTAACAGGAGCCTTTATTTCGTTCATCACCTTCATAGCTTCAACAATACACAGAGTAGCCCCAGCATTGACATGCTGTCCTTCTTTAACAAAAGGCTCAGCACCAGGAGCGGGTGCCTCGTAATAAGTCCCTCTTATTGGTGAAACAACTTTGTGATAATTAGGAGCATCAAAAGCGTCAGTTTGCTGAGATTTCTTAGCTTCCTGCGGTTTCGGCTGAACTGAAGGCTTTTGAATTTCAGTAGTAGGTGCTTGTACTACAGTTGAAGGAGTTACAGCACCAACTACTGGCGTAAATAAGCCATAGTGATCTTTGGAAGAGAACTTTATAGAAAACTCTTCCGTCTCTATAACTAGCTCCGATAAATTGTTCTCTTTGAATATCTTTGACAACTTCTCTATCTCTTTGAAAGGAATACCTTCAAGCTTTGCCATGCCAACACCCTTTAAAAAGAATTATTAAAAACAATTATCGTAATTTTCAATATCAAAAATTCTAGACTCATACAAGTTAAAGCACTAGTGCTTAAAGCACCGGTGCTTAAAGCACATTTTTAATAAAAGAGGCAGGATAGTTGTGATGCAAAGCATCTTTATTTCAAATCCATTGAAACTAAAAGTTTGTGTAATTATAATTCCTTCAGAAATGTGAATTGATGAGTTAGTATAAATCCCTGTCTTGATAGGGGGTGTATATGAAAAACAAAATTTTTGAGATTATAAGAGAGAGAGAGGCGTAAGGGAAGCCTCATCCTAACTCTCATTTTTACACTATCAACTTTTGTAACTTTCTCGTTACCTATGCTTGT
>Ga0272449_1000932_pt1 | contig 32080 bp, 31 predicted proteins | sample YNPCB0241_FD_198679 | JGI IMG/M metagenome (GOLD analysis project Ga0272449, IMG submission 198679) | Hot spring sediment microbial communities from Yellowstone National Park, WY, United States - YNP-CB-024-1 | ecosystem: Environmental > Aquatic > Thermal springs > Hot (42-90C) > Sediment... | reverse complement strand
TCCTTTCTGGGTCCAATGCGCCAGTCTCCAGTGCGTGCCTCAGTGCCTTGCCCTTCCCGACCCTCTTCAGCGGTGGATCCATCGAGCAACGAATGTTGTAGCCTTCTTCTTTCAATTTCTCGGCCTCTCTAATGACTTCTTGGAACTTTGTCAGGACGATGAATTCCTCGAAGCCGTTCCTAGCCATGTACCTAATGCATCTAGCTAGCAGTGTCTCTCCGTCTAGTTCTATCAGTGGCTTCGGCACACTTATGTAGCCCATCCTCTTACCCTCCCCACCAGCCATTACAACAACCTGTGTCCGCTTTGCTTGTTCAGAAAGTTCCAAGATTATATGTTTAGTATTCTGGTTCATGTTCTGCTCCATATTTTCCTTTGACAGACTTATATAAATATTAATTCTCGGTAAATCCCTTTAATATAGCTTTTGAAGCAACTTTTCTTGCAATTTTTCTAAAATAAGTACGTGTTGACAATGTTTATCGCGAAGAAGAAAAAAGGCTTTTACATGTACTCGAAAGAGCTTCCTGAAAATGTGGAGCTTTTTACGACTACATTAAGAAATCGTCCTAGTGTGATTCATCTTCTTCTCTGGGCCCTGTGGCCTCTTTGGCTTTTCCGGCTAGGAACATTTCTATTGCTTCTTGTAGGGTCATCGTCTTTTTGCTCTGTGGGGGCGTCACGTAGTAGATCTTTATGCCGAGCTCTCTTAGCCTGTAGTAGGCCCTGTAGCCCGCTCCGAGCGATATGAGGGTGTTTACCTCTTCTTTGCTAGTTTGTTGACTATTCCTGCTCCCCTGCCGTGTGAGTGGGTTAGGAAGGGGTTCTGGAATATTTCGACGATTCTGTAGCTGTTTCGGTCTAGGTCGATAATGGCGAAGCTCGGAGCCCTGCCGAGGTGTGGCACGAGGAGGATTTTGTCCCCGGACTTTACGACTGGAACCGCTATCCTCATGTTTGTCGATGTGTGGTATTCCTACTTTCAGAAATGTTTTTCCATTTATGAATAGACAGGAAGATTTTTGCGTCTAAAGTTGGCTCGTGGTCTGCTTTATAACCTTTTCTAGGTATGGTCGAAGCGTCTCGGCTAATCTGTCGCGGTCGCCCTCTAGGCTGGGCATCTCTTCATGGTATGGGATGCTAGCTATAGGCTCTATGCCTAGGGCTTCTCGGATTCTCTCTGGCTGGCTACACATGTTTGCAACTACTCCCAATGTCTCTATCTTCTCGCTGTCTAGGAACTCGAGGATCCTCTTCGTAGATACTATGCTCATCTTGTCACAGGTGGAGACCACCAGGACCCTCACCTTCCTGTGCAGGCGGAGAAGCTCTAGGAGTGTGTCCGACAGCCCTGGAGGAGTGTCGACAACGAATACCTTGCCGGTCCACCTTGTTACTGCTAGGAGCTCTCTGAACGCGTCAACGCTTTCCCTTCCACGTAGGGGGAGAGCCCTGTCCTTGCTGTAAAAAGCTATGCTCATGAATTCTAGGTTTTCCTCTACTTTTACTGGCAATACTCCTTTTTCCTCTTCTGGCATCAATTCCTCAACGTCCACGCCTAGAGAGATGTGGGTCGTTGGGTTCGTGAAGTCCGTGTCTAGGAGGCTTGCCTGGACACCGCTCCTAGCTAGAGCGAGTGCCAGCCCCACAGAAATCGTAGTTTTACCTACTCCACCCTTGGGACTAGTAACAGGGACAACTAGCTTGAAGCCTCTGAGTCTCTCCCTTATGAGGGGTACGCGGAAATCCGTCTCCATCTAGTCCACCCTTACCTTTACCCCTCTGCCTCTAACTATCTCAAAGTCCCGGCTACCACATTTTGGGCAAGAATAGTAAGAGTGGACAACTTCTGGGACAAAGTGTATCGCCTCCCTGAACTCTTCCCCAATGCTCCAGTCCTTAAGGCTCCACTCGTAGCCGCACACCATACACTTGAAGACTGCCTCTTCACGTGTAATCTTGAAATCCTCGACGTTGATGCCTTTCTCTGTCCTGAGCTCTTCCAAAAGCTCTCGTAGCGCCGTCTCGAAGACCCCCTCGTCTACGGCCTGTAGCTCTCCGAGGACAACCTCTATGTGCCTGACGTCTTTGTTGCTAGTTACAAGCTCTTCAACAGTCTTAACTACTGCCTCTGCAAGCGCCCACTCATGCACAAGGCCCACCTACCTTACGGGTCCTAGATGCATGTCTAAGATTGGTTAAGGTTTACATGGTTAATTTTAAGCTTGCTGGCTCGGTTGCTTCCTTTTATTGTTGCTCTTCACTTGGAACGATGACAGAGATTTTGGTTCTCTTGAGGCCCCTCTTAACTAGGTCCATGTAAGTGTTCTTGAGGAGCTCGAATTCTGGGGTGATATATAGCTCAATACCCTCGCTCAAGGCGGCTACAATGAGTGGGTTCCCCTTTTTCAGCATTTCCAGAGCTTCTCCGAGAGTGTAGGGATATGGCTCTACGGGGAGACTAGTGTCTTTGAGTGCCTCGAAAACCTTGTCTAGCCTTTCGAGGTAAGGCTCTTGGAAGTCGCCAACAATTAGTAAGTCGTAGTCGCTCCAAGGCTTGTAGTCTCCTCTCGCTCTTGAGCCGAAGAGTACAATCCCGTAAAGCCTAAACTTGTCGACAAGTTTCTTTGCTATTGTTTCAATCTCTTGACTGCTCAAATTCCCGCCTCACAAAGCGAATTATTTCTCCACATGCCTCTATAGCTCTCCTAGATATTTCCTCGTCATAGGCTTCGTGTGGAGTACCTGAGGGGAAGGCGTTTGGATACCTGGAAGGTATATAGTGTCTGTCAAGTTCTCGGGCCAATGTTAAAATTCTCTCGTCCTGGCTTTTTCCAGTCTTTGTGAAGTATCTCTGGATAAGCTCTCTTACACTGTGACCCCAAGCGGCCTCGTGAACGTTATATAAAAGAGCTTTCACAGCCTTTCCTGCGGCTTGGTGTGCATAAAAAGCAGCGGCGTTGTATCTTTTCTCTCTGTGGAGGATTCGTGCAGTCTCTTCATCCCACAAAGCCTCGTCAAACCATCTTGAAGCCTCGCTACTCATGCCTCTAGACATCTAGCTCTATTCCCTCCTAGGAAATAAATATCCTTCAATAGCTAAAAGTTTTTTGGAACCCTTGTTTAAAGTGACAAGCAAACATTTCCCACAGAAGTTTTTAACTACTCTATGCCAAAATATTTTGAACAACGCAAGGCGAATAGTCTGAAGAAAAAAGGTTAATTAGCTTTAAAAGTTGAAGCAAATAAATCGATCGAGAATTGCCTAAGAAACACGTGCTCCTAGTCAAAATTTTATAGCAGAAATTTGTATTTTTGCGTTCGATCAGATAGGCTACAACTCAACCGAAATATTTTTGTATGGCACAGGGAAAAAATAAATAGTTTTTCATATACCAATCTATCGTTATAGGGGGTCTCCGTGGACGGCTCAAATATTTCATGGTTGCTTCCTGTTGCCGTCATACTCTATTCTATTTATAGGGCCTCAGGCTCATACCAGAAGGGCCCGCAAGACCCGTGGCTGAAGGTTTCCCTCGCCGTAGCAACGCTGGGCGGAGGACTCACACTGTACTCCTTGCCTTTAATGGTTGTGCAGTTGCCTGGCTGGGATACCTCCATGCTTGCACTTCTCTTCATGTTTGGCTTCGTGCTTATTACTTTCTCTGTTTTCCTTATGAGTCTATGGAACACTTATATGTGTGAGAGCGGCCAGTTGGAGGTGGCAGGCGCCCGGGCGGAGTCGATATTTTTTGCATGCGACATGATGTCTGTCGCGTTGACTCTGGTCTCATTCACGTTGAGCTGGGCGGCGATACTCCTGGTCTCAGATCTTAAGCCCAACATAGTCAAGGGGGCTTCGGGGAAGACCTTCTACGATGTTTCGCCGTTTAACTTTTACATGGTGATTATATCGCTTGCATTTTTGCTTTTATCGATTAGGGCTCGGAGAAAACTAGTAACAACACTAATATTAGTGCCGCAAAGGAGCCAGCCCGTTGTCCTACCGCCCCAGAAGTCCACTGGGGCAAGCTACCAGCAGATAAAAGAGAAAAAAGAGATAAAGGATTCCGGGCTTCTGCTTACAAGTTTTACGGGCTTGGCTCTTTACTTGGTCTTGCTCTTCGTGATTCCAGCTAGCCTAGACCAGCTGGGCTACAATCTTGCTTTCCTAGTGTGGCTCCTGGTCACGTTTTACTTCGTCAAGCGGTATATGGAGGCCCCTATGAGCTATCTCGTCACCATGATGAGTAACCTCCTAAGCTTTTATTGTCCAAGGTGCCAGAAGAAAATCGAGCCTTTCGAGAAGAGCGGCTCGCTTCTGGAGCACTTCATAAATGGTAGGCTCTCGCTTAAAGGGGCACAGGAAAGGGTCATAGTGGCCCACTACAGGCATGTCCACACAGAATACGAGAAGGAGATAAGGGACTTACAGAAGGTCAGGAGCCCGCTTCTCAACAAAGAGCAGAGAAGGGAGGAGCTCAAGAGGGAATACTCAGAGAAGGCTCGCTTTCTCGCCGAAAAGGACGGCCTACTCAAGGAAAAGTAAAAAAATCTAGCTGTAAATATTTCTGGATTCATACAAAAGTATTTGTAAGAAATGTAAAGTTTTCTTCGAATAGACGGAAATTCTCTTAAAGAATAGTATTCCTTGGATGCTTATGTCGATAAGGGTGCTCACAGCTCGGGACATTGCAGAGCTTGTACGCCAAGTAGGAATAGACAAGTTCATGGATGGCCTAATTGAAAGCCTAGAAACCACGCTTAAGAAATGGAAACAGCTAAAGGTGACCCCAAGGGTAAGCTTCCACTATAGGCAAGGCGTCGTAGAAGCAATGCCAGCCTCAGACGACAAATGGTACACAGTCAAAATAGTAAACGGTCACCCCCTAAACCCCTCCAGGGGCCTCCAGACAGTCGTAGCCGTAGCAGTGCTAGTAGACATTGACACCGGCTACCCCCTGATGTTTATGGATGCAACCCTGCTAACGTCTCTCCGTACAGGCGCAGCATCGGTACTCGCCACCAAGTACCTTGCAAGGGAAGACTCTGAGACCCTGGGAGTCATCGGCAACGGGGCGCAGTCAGAGTTCCTTGCCTACGCGGTTACACGTGTCGCCAACAGGCTCGACAGGATACTCGCCTTCGACATCGACAAGAAGGCCACCGAAAAGTTCACGAGAAACATGTCCAACCTAGGCTACACGGTCGAAAGCGCTGACAGCCCACGAGAAGTAGCCTTAAACTCAGACATCATAGTAACAGCAACAGCTTCGCCCGGAAGAAACAGAGTCATCGAGAAGCCATGGGTCAAGCCTGGAACCCACATCAATGCTGTAGGCGGAGACGCCCCCGGAAAGACAGAGCTCGACCCAGGGCTTGTACGCTCCTCAAAACTCGTAGTGGAGCTTCTAGACCAGGCGTTAGTAGAGGGAGAGGCCCAAAACGTTGGTAGAGAACATGTCTACGCGGAGCTATGGGAAGTAGTAGCTGGAATCAAGCCAGGCAGGACAAGCCCACAGGAGATAACAATATTTGACTCTGTGGGAATAGCCATAGAGGACCTCGCGGCGATAACCTACGTATATTCATTGGCTAAAGGCCACGATCTCGGGACAACTATTAAGATTCTGCCTGAGACAAGTAATCCCAAAGACTTGTTCTCGCTTGTAGCCCAACCCCTGTAAGGAAGAGAAAAAAGGCTCCTTAGAAGAACATAAAATTATACGAGGATTAGCGAAGAGAGGGGTTAGTGTATTGTCACGGGTCTATATTCTTCCCTTTGCTGAACTCCAGAAGTTTCGCGGCGGCCTCTCTTAGTGTCTGGATTATGTCTTCCAAGTTGTCATAGATGATTTCTGCGTCTATATCGGCATACATGTGAACAATGATGTTTCTTAGCCCAACGATTCCCTGCAACTTTTTTTCGAGATTTTCATCTATTATACCTTCCTCTCTTACTTTTCTAATGATTTCCCTATAGGTGTCAGGTACTTCTACTTTTAGCTTGGACAAAATATAAGAGGAAAAATCAACTATGAATTCTGTGCATACTTGAATATTTCTCTCCGCTATTGATAACAATTTAAGGTCCGTTAAAAACTTGTCTATCTCGTAGTTTCGTAGCTCCTCAAGAATCTCTAGGCCCTTATTGAACCTTTCCATTCTCTTCAGGAAACTAGGCCTCATCTTGTCACCTTTCTTAGCTCTCTTTCCACAAAGTATCTAGAGAAGTACAACCAGTCGTCATACATTTTTATGGCTCTCAGCCTGTCCTCGAAAAGTTCGTCCTCGTCACTGCAATAAATTACTTTTCCCCTTGTAAGGATATCTAACGCAAGACTGAAAGGTGCAAAGTTCACCACTACGAGGTCGAGGTTTTCTATTCCTATGTCCAACAAAAAGTTTTCCATAAAAGTGTAGAGATTTTTCTTATCGATCTGACGGAGCTTAACGGCTAAGTCAATGTCGCTCTCGCCCCTAATGTATCTGCCATCGACGGCAGAGCCAAAAACTATGGCATAAACAATGCCGTATTTCTCTGCCAAGGCGCTGACTTTTTTTGAGAGTATTGTCAAGATTTGAATATCACTCATCTCTGTATAATAAAACTCGAAGTTATTTAAGCAAATCCTTTAGGTCCCAAAATCGAAGACTTGAAGGAAATGGTTAGCGCGCGTTTGATGGGAATGACCTCACTTATCCTTAAGGATAGACCGCGAGGTATAGGAATGGGAGATATATTGCCATGTTTATGGCTGTGACAATGGTTCCTAGCTTTGCAAACTCTATGAAGCCAAGGGACTTTGAGTATCTTTCCCCTGCGACCTCCATGATTATGATGTTTGAAGCCGCGCCTAGGAGTGTGAGGTTTCCAGCGATGGTTGAGCTACAGACAAGCACTAGCCACGCCCCCACGTCGCTAGGGGTATAGCCGATCGTCTTCATGTACTGGATAAAGAACTGTGTGAATGGGACGTTTGAAAGGAGCTGGCTTAGAGCCAGGCTCTCGACGCTTATTGCCGCTATTCCTTCTAGGCCATAGAGCTTCTTGTCCATTAGGACGGCTACTAGGGGCTGGAGAAGGCCGCTGGACCAGACACCCCTCATCGTTATGAACATTGCAATGAAGAAGACTATTGTCCCCCAGTTAACCTTCTCGAGTATGCCTCTGGGGTCGGACACAAATATGTAAGTTGCCGCGGCAACAATGAATGGGATGAAGCCTATGTTCTCTACGTGTGGGAGGCCAGCTATAGAGAGGGCGTCGTTAGCCAATAGGAGCGTGACGACGCTGGTCAGCCCTATTGCTGCAATCATAGCGTCTCTCCTGTTCCTTATAGCTTCGCCCGGAATAACTAGTAGCTCCAGCTTTTTGTCGCTTATCTTGAACCACCTAAATAGGACCAGGGGGACCACTAGGAGGTTAATCAGGGACGGAAGTAGCAGAACCCTCAGGAAGCTTAAAAGAGGAGCCCTCATCCCGCTTTGAACAGCAATCAATACATTTTGGGGGTTGCCTATAGGCGTAGCTACAGAGCCTATGGTCACGCTGAAGGCGAGCATGAACAGGAAGGGCTCCAGGCCAAGCCCCGCAACACGGGCAATACTGCCAACCATGACTGTGCCCAAGACTGCGACAGCGTCGTTGACAGTGACGGCCGCAAGTAGCCCAAATACAATTGAGAGAACAATAAATAGCCTCCGTACACTCCCAACCCTGGCTAGTAACCAATATGCGACTGCGTCTAGGAGTCCAGAAGACTCTGCGAGGCTCACACTGCTAAACATGCCGATCAAGAAGAGAATAACGTCTATGTCGACAGCTTGCCCGAGACCATCAACTGGCACGAGGCCGCCGGCAACAACTATGAAGGAGGCAAACGCCATCACTGCCCAGAAGGGCAAACGCCGAAACCTTGACCTAGCCAGCAGTCCCCCTATAATAACGGCCAGTGATATGCCTGCAACAAATAGGCTCCACACAAACAGATAGCAAGGTAGAGAAGCTTTTTAAATTTACCCCCCGTGGACTGTCTGGATGTTAACATTGCTATGTAAGGGTGATTCTAATCGTGTGTGAGATTTCTCTACCAAAAATTTTTATTGACATTGTCATTAGGTCTATATTGGAGGGGTCGACACAAAGATGAAACGGCCAGTGTACGGGGATTTTCTTTTAATAGCGTCCTTGCCTGTAATAGTTTTTCTAAGTCTCCTTTCAGGCCCTATTGCAGAGTTGGGCTTCAAAGATTTCCTCTTTAAAATTTTTTCTGTAAAGGCTACCGAGGAGGACTTTGCGGCAAGAGTAATAATGGTCTACCATGTTGCGGCCGCAATTGTAATGGCTGGCACACTATACCTTGCAGTCAAATATGTTGATCACGACGAGAAGCTTAGGAAGCCTGTTCTCAACCTCACAACTGCTGGCTGGATAATAACGGTTCTTTCTGCGATTGTCTTTGCCTATTTCTGGAGAAGCCCGCTTGTCCACGGCGTTTATCTCTTAGGGCTATCATTGATGTTCACGGGGGCTGTGCTTTTTACTTATGCAATGTCACCTTTAAGGATAAGCTGGAAGGAAAAAACCCTAGAGAAGGCGGCCGCGTTTACAACCGCAGTTGCTTTGCTTGGTGGAGTACTTATGGGGGCCATGTATGCTTCTCATCTAGGCTTTTCCAAGGAGGCGCACATATACATCATTGAAGAATATTCGACCAGGGAGTACCGTGGCCTTGTGTCTCCGCAGACTCCTCTGCAGTTGCTTGTCACAGCCCACGCACATGCGGCTGTTGCAATATGGTCGACGGCTATAATGTTTATAGGGCTTAAATGGTCCCGGCTATCGGAGTGGAAGCCCAGGCTCTACAGGTGGGCGTTGATTTTCCAAATATTCGGGGTAGCTGTTATGTTCTTTGGGACAACGGTGGTGCCCATTTGGAGGTCTATAGCCCACGAGATTATTTTTGTAGGTATAGCACCTCTGAACATTACACTCCTGATTTTATGGTTACGGCTCGCCGATATGCTTAGGAATGGTGGCTGGCGTGACCCGGCAAAGGTGGGGCTGTTTCTTGTCCCAATATGGATGACGCTGTTCGTTACATCCACGGGTCCCTTCGTTGCTTCAAACCTGAAGACTATAAGAGCCGTTTGGCCTTTGAGGGACGAAATAGCATCTAACGTGGCGCATTGGCACATGTTGAGTTTTGTGATTACCTCTGCAATGTTCTTCCTCTATCTCGACGAGTTCACCAACATAGTGAAGGACGTCTCTGGGTGGCTCCTAGCATTCGGAGGGACGCTTGCCTTGGCAGGCACGTTTGTATATGAGTTGTCTCCAATGTTTGTAATGGGATCCACTGATATAGCTGGGGCTTCTCTCAGCCTTAAAAAGGCAATTCTACCCGCAATGGAAGTTGGCCTTGCGGCCTCGTTTGCAGGTTTCGCTATCTTTACGCTTTGGCTACTGTATCGCTGGATTAAAACAAAGTAGACATTTTTCTGTGAATATCTATATTTTCAAGTCCAAGGCGAAAACATAAAAAGAATGCAGAACTAGCTTGACAAGTAAAAGGCTCACAGATAAAAAAGTTTTCTCTATTTATGAGAAAAGATATAGGTGTGTTAGACGTATTTGGCAGGAAAACAATGGGTCAAAGCGGGATCGACACACTTATAGTGGTACCGTGGGGCCACCCGGCGGGCTGGCGCCAGGTTACGTATATTAGTAAGGGAATATCACTTGATCATTGTACTACTCTCCCTTTACTTTTAAAAATGTTCCCCAGGGCAGAAGTATTCGTCCTAGTCCTCGATAGCCTTGTAGAGGAAGCCCCTAAGCCACAGTCTCCCAGCAAATGCTGGCAATGCTATGAAGAGAATATCGAGCAACTTCGATATGCTTCTCAAGCAAAGAGCTACAAAGAACTTAGGGATCAACTTGCAAATTTCTTGTCCAGCTATGTCAAATGCCTGCTTGGAGACCAATATAAGCCAGTCATACACCCAGTAATATGTCCAGCCGTGGGAAGGCCTGGCGGCAAGTGGATTTTCAGGGGAAACCCAAGAGACTTCGAGTCAATAGCACTCTACGAGCTCGGGAAAACGATAATGGAGAAGCCCTTTAGCAGTATCGTTGTCGACACGACGCACGGCGTAAACTTTATGCCGAGCCTAACCACGAGGCTTGCCAATAGGCTTGCCAGCCTCTTATTAGCTAGACACGAACACCTCGTGCTTGCAGAACAAAGGGGAGTCAAGATATACATCTACAACGCTGACCCGGTGCCCTTGGCGAGCCCCGGACAGCCAGAGATGAGCCTAAACCTCATAGCCGAAGAGACACATTCCTCGATACAGATACCTCTAGTTATACCTGAAAACCTTTTGGAGACGATGGATCCTGGCAGACAGTTCTCCATAGAATTGAACAAGACTTACTTCGAATATGCCGGCCTCGTGGCAAGCTCCCTCTACTATCCGCTCCCACTGTTGCTAGTACACGCTGTCTCCCAAGAAACAGCGGCCAAAGCCTGGGATGTACTCGTGAAAGCACATGGAGAATGGGAAACCAGCGTAGAGATCTCGGGCAACACTGTCCAGAGGAGGCTAGCCCTCAACCCAGACGCCCTTTACTTGCTTATGCTAACTGTGGCAGTGACAAGACGCCTCGAAGAGAAAGGTCTAAGCTACCCGACCGACACGAGACAACTAGCCCAAGTTCTACCGCTATATGAGGCTGTAAACGAGGCACACAGATACATCATAGAGGACGAGCTCGCCAGGATAGAGAAGAAAACCGTCCGAATACAAAGAATCCTGAAAGAAGCGGACTGGACGCCCCTATACCTAATATACATTGAGCCAAACCAGCATTTCTCTGCCGTCAAGAAGAGGACAATGATAGCACACGCTGGCCTACAGAAAGAAATAGTCCAAGTTAAACTTTTAGAAAATGGGCGAGTGCTCCTCAGATACAACAGCGCCTGGGAGAACAGGCCCCTACAGCAACTGAGCTCTTCAGGCCTGCTTCTCCCACAATATAAGGCAACCTCTTGACGTCTCATTTACACTATAGTGTCAAAAGAAGCATGAGCCAGGCCAGACAATAAGGTTTGAACCTCGAGACCGGAAGAGAGCTCAAGAACGAGAATACATGGATACTTTTAAAAAATTGGTCCAAATTAGTGCTCCAGCGTGGCAAAAACCTTGCAGTCTATCAATCGGTACATATATTGACCTCTTTTACTCTCAGTGCAGTCTTTTGTTTTTCCCAATACTCTACAGGACCGGGAATAACCTTAAAAATCGGGTTCGGCGTGAAGCAGGTGTAGTGTCTGACTTTTTCGAGCCATTCTGGGTTTCTCTGGGAAAGCTTGTATAGAAGCAGATTTACCTCGTAAACTAACTGTCCGCTTGACACGGGAAGACTTATTGAGGTGTCGACAAGGCTCCATGCTATTTTGTTTTCGTGAAATTTGTAGCCTCTGGCTCTTGCTTCCTGCCATACGTAGTAAAGGTAGGTGTTTATAGCTCTTAGGGGCTGGGGGTATGACTTGAACCTGTATAACTGGGGGTGGCTCTTGTAGCCTTTAGTGGAGCCTTCTAAAACCTTCCTTGCGAGGAGAGACTCGCGCCAGAGGGCCACTAGTCCTATGGGGTCGAGGTATTTTGGATGAATGCTCCATAGACGCATGTTATCGCTTAAAACTTATTCCTGTTCCTTATCAAATTTTTTTGTACCCTCGTTTACTTTGTCGCGATAAAAGATAGTAGTGAAAGACTAGATCGTCAAGTTAATTGTTGTCTAGCTTCTTCAAGAGCGTGTAGAGAAGCATTGTCTGTACTAGGTATATGGATGCTGTTAGGTAGAGAGGAGAGTCAAGACTTGTGTTCATGAGTGTTCCTCATATTGCCGAGCCTGCTCCAGTAGCTATCTGCCATGCTAGGATATTTAGCATCGTGTAGCGTGACCTCTCCTCGGGATTTATAGTCTTCATGGTTAGGGACCAGAAGAGGGGGTTGGCGGCATTCATTAGGACTGTTCTAAGGGTAAAGAATGCCGCGGCCGTTAGGAAGCTGGGGGCCTGTGCAGTAGCTACGAGTAGGGGGATTGAAGCTAGCTGTAGTGCTATTACTGCTTTCAAGGTGCCCAGGCGGCTCGAAATAATTGGCGCTAGCGACGTGAAGGGTATCATGAGTAGGGTTTCAACGAGCATCCTCGTACCAAGTTCCCCTGCTTCCACGCCGAATTTAGTCATAAAATAGTAGTTGATCAGCTGGATGGAGGCTTCCGCACCAAGACCAGTTATAGCCGAGAGAACAGTAAATATAATCGTTTCTTGCGAGAAGCCGAGCACAAACTTTTCCGAAGGTTTCGCGTTGTCCCTGACTGGCAACAACAATAGGAAACTGGTAGTAGCAATTATTCCTCCATAAAGCATGAAGGTTCTATAGGCATCTAGCAGGCTGTGGTTGTTGGCTATTAGCTGTGGTACCCATGAGAGTGCCATACCTATAGAGGCGCCGACCAGCATAAGTATCTGTAACAAAGAGCTTACAAGATCCAGCCTGTCTCTAGGTGTGACATCAGCTATGAGGGGATTAAGTGTGACGCCGGCTATTGCATTACCTATACCTATCAATATGAATCCGACAAGCATATAGTTGAAGCCTGGGGCATATAGCACCATCAGGAAGCCGGGAAGAACGGGGACAAGCGAGGACAGGGCAATCTTTTTCCTGCCAAACTTGTCTGCAAGGAAAGCCGCAGGGATAAGGGATGCAGAAAGAGCAATGCTAGAGGCCAGCTGGAGTAGCCCTACTTCCTTTGGGCTTAACCCTATGTGCTTAAGATATGGCTGTATAAAAACATTAATCACACCGTTTCCAAGGGCGCTAAAGAAGCCCAGCAGGAGCAGTGCCGTTACATTTCTCCCAAGGTTTTTTGTTCTCTCAAACATTCGTTTTCAAGATATGATTAAAACAACTGATATATAAAGTTTAATTTATCTATATCATAGAAGCTTTACACATACTTTTCCAATAGCCTTGAAAACTACTTCATATAGGTTGTAAGAGGAAAAATGAAATAATATCAATTGGAGAGCTTCCTTTGTTACCTATGGATTATTATAAACAAGTTATTGATTACCGCTGCCCACGTCAAAATAGAATAAGTTATAGGTGCCAAATAAAGATATACTGCTTCCTTTGTCTTTAGTTTTCTTACGAGTAGTTCTGCTAGAAAGAAGAGCAAAAACGGCATAGATACGTGGATAATGCCCCAAAGTGTAGCTGTCTCCGGTCTTGAGATCATTTGTGCAACTTCTATCTGACAATTAAGGGGGCGCATCTCTCTTGCGCCTTGGGCGTAGTGTAAAGCATAAAAGGTAGTGGCTATGTCCATAAAGGAACCCACGAATCCAAGAAATGCGCCAAGGAAAGACAAGTCTCTAGCTTTCCGGAAGGTGTCTCTACTATTCTGGGAGCTTTTATCGTTCATAGCAGTCATTCAGGGCAGATATTGATAAATAAGTTTCTTATCACCGAAAAATGTCCAACAATAAGATTGCATATTTCTCTTAGGTACCATTCTTTGATTTATGAAGTCTGAGCGCTAAGCATTATACACTAAGCGCCTATGAAGAAGGCGTAAACACTAATCACGAGAAAGCCTTTAGGATTAGAGAAACAAGTAAAGACTGTTCCGAGATGTTATACGCTCAGCTCCTAATGATCCGACGTTATGCTTCGTTGTAGTGTTTCAGGGCTTCACATGGATGCCTAGCGCGACCGCTACTCTCTTCTGCTTCTCGTCGAGGGTGAGTAGAGGTAAGTTACGCTCGAGTGCTAGTGCAACATAGAGGGCATCGTATACTGTAATGCCATAAGTGATGGATAGTGTAAATGCCCCGTCCAAGTACTCCAGCTCAGGCTCCAGCACTAAGTTTCTGCCAACCATCCTAAGTAGCAGGCTGAAGGCCTTCTTGGACTCCTCATCGCTAAGTATGCCTGTGCGCGTGGCTCTCCATATTGCGTTGGCAACCTCTTTGACCACGTGGTCTGGCGCCACAGCGTTGGCGAAGTAGCCAGCTAAGTTTCTCCATCCCTCCTCCCTCAACAAGAACGCTGAAAGAGCCGAAGCATCAACCACGATCACGGTCCTCCCTCACTGATGTGGTTGAGAAGCCCTTGGGAACACTCCAAGAGGCTTGCTCGAGCTCGCGTAAAACCTCCTCAAGCATCTCCCGGGCCTCCAGCTCTCGGAGTTTCTCCTCGACAAACCTTCTCAACTCCTCGCTCCAATTGACAGTTGCCCTATACTTGCGCATCTTTTCCTTAATCTCCCTGCTAACCTTAAAGCTTACTACCTCGCTCATCAAACAAACAACTCAGAAAGTAGTATAAATGGTTTACCTATAGTATTACATTTTGTATATTTCCCCTATATAGGCGTTCACACGCAGCCTTGAAAGGAGGTTCTAGGAAAGGTCTAGCAATCCCCTCATTTGGAGTTGTGTAACATCTAATGAAACGCCGCTATGCTTGTAAAGCATGTAACAGGCAAAGAGGTAATGCAAGAAAAGTCTCCATCAGGAAATTGCTTTGGGCGCATGGATACCATGACACACGTGTGCTGACCGGCAAGGCAGGTTAAGTATTCTCGAAGAAGCCAATTCCACGCTGACCAACGCTTTAAAGTTGCTTCGAGGACTCGAAAGGAGAAAGCAAACAGTACCCGTTATTGCTGTTTTTCTTGTTCTTCTTGTTCTGCTTGTCGTTGAACTATTAGTGCATATGTTATGGTTGCATATATGTGTAGCTTCCACGCTTCGTCGTGTTCGCCGTATACCTTTACTACTTTTCTTGCTAGCTCAAGGAATTCTTCGGCTTCTTCGGGTGTAAGTTCGTCTTTTAGGCTTTTGTCGAAGTATGTTTTTAGTTTTTCCCATTCCTCCTTTGTGAGGGGGTTAGATACAGCTAGCCTCATTGTTTTTGCCGCGTGGCTTACTAGGAGCCTTTTATACTCTGGCCTGATTACTTTCTGGGATACGAGGAACTCGACGAAAAATTCTTGGTAATTAGTGTAGGCTGTGGCAAGTCTCTCGATTTTTGAGTTTAGCCTGTTTTCGAGTTCTCCTAGCCTAGTATCTGTGTAGTTCTTAGATTCCTCAAATTTTTTGTCGATATACTCCTGTAGCTCCTTAAATTTGTTATCAAAGTAACTAGACCTTTGTTCGAGAAACTCTAGTCTCTGGTTAATAACTGCAAACCTAGAGTCTATTTGCGCAAATTTTTTGCCCAGCCAGCAACCGAGACCAACGATTGTAGCTAGTCCACCTATCCCCCCAATTGCGCTAAGTAGCTGGAGTAGGAACTCGGTGTCGTTCAATCTTCTGCACCAATCTTTATTTCTTCTATATGTTTACAACGATCCAAAGTATAAAATGTTGCCTCAGAGACTCCCAATAAGAAATATGACTATAACCGAGAAAGTCTCATCGGGTACTCAAGGCCTTAACAGCTATTCGTTTTTGATGTTCAAAGCCTATATTGGTTTAACATGTAGAGGAGAATCTACCACTGAGAAAATTTTTCTACAAATGCTAAGTCACCGATAATGTTAAGTTTTTTGTGCTCCTTTCGTGTTGCATGGCAGTGATAGAGGTTAAAGATCTAAGCTTCAAGTATCTAGGCGGAAAAGACTTTGCACTGAGAGTGATAGACCTAGAGGTAGAAAAGGGGGAGACAATCCTTCTAGTTGGGCCAAACGGGTGTGGCAAGTCCACACTAATTAGGGCCATCAATGGTCTTATACCGCACAGGTATGCGGGCGAATATAAGGGAAGTATTACCGTCTCCGGGGTCAATATTGCAGAGTAGCGCGCGCTTAAGACCTTAAGCCAAGGCCGATCGCGCGTTGCTAAACGCATATGGGCCCTAGCCAGCCATGCGGGACAAGTATCCGCATGCTCAGAACACCAAACATATGTGCATTCTCCATTGACATCTAGATTTTACTGATGCAAACGTTTTCTCTTATGGTAAAAGTAAGATTAAAATCTTACTTATGCATTACCTTTCTCAATGTGGAAGGTTAGGCTCTCAAGCAAGGGACAGGTAGTGATTCCTGTTGAGATAAGGGAGAGGCTCGGCTTAAAGAAGGGTGCCTTCTTAACGGTCAGGATCGAAGGTAAAAAGATCGTGATTGAGCCCATAGAGGAGCTGTCTAGCGACTTATTTGTTAAAGCCGAGGAGCATTTCGTAAATGGGGTCTTAAGAGAGGCAAAGGAGTCTTCAGATAAAGCTAGAAGGCTCCTAAGGGATCTAGGTGTCGAGTAGAATAGTCCTGGATACAAGTGTCGTAATAGAGTATATAAATAGTGCAGGAAAGCTCCACTTGCAAGCCTCAGCCATTTTTGATGCCATTTCGAAGGGTAGCTTGAGGGCAATAGTGCCTGCCCCAGTTTTAGCGGAGACTTTTTATGTTTCCACGCGTATATATTCTTCGCTTGGGGCTCTAAACCCGGAGGAAAAAGCTGAAAGGCTTGTCACCTGGATTAATAACCATCCCCACGTCGATGTTCCCCGGAATTTTTACTTGGATCTAGAAGCTGGCAGGATGAAGCTCAGATACGGGATATCCTTAACTGACTGTTATGTTTTGGCGGCTTCAAAGGTATACCGTGCAAAAGCTGTTTTTAAGAAGCGGGAGAGGGAGATGGAGAGCATAGAACACGCTCTCAGGAAAGAGCTTGAAGTAGTATTCTTGGAAGACTACCTTTGAAACACGGTTGCAAGGACGAAGGGTGCGGTGCAACATATAGGGAGGAATTGCGAGGCATAGGAATGGGAGATAAAATAGCCATGTTGATAGCTGTAACAATTATACCTAGCTTTGCGGACTCTACAAGGTCGAGAGACTTCAAGTATCTTTCCTCTGCGGCCTCCAGATTATGATGTTTGAAGCCGCCACAAGCGCGCGACGGGAGCTGACTTAGAACTAGGCTCTCAATGCTGATAGCAGTAATGCCTTTAAGACCATAAAGGCTTCTTGTCCATTAGCGCGCGCGATAAAGCCGCATACGTGGTCGAGCTAAGCTTCAGGTATATACCAGAGATGTTTAGAGAGCTTAGAAAGACTCTCGAGGCACAGATGGCTAGAGGCTATAGGCCAAGAGGAGGCAAAGACCCCCTAGCAAGAAAAGTCCAAGTCGTACCCTTGATCCTACCAGTAACTGTGAGCTCCGCTTTGAACCTATACGATATAGCAGACGCGATGGAGCTGAGGGGCTTCGGTTCCGAGAAGTGTCACACGTGGTACCGAGAGCTCAGGTTCTCACTCAAGGACTACCTCCTCATGATCATAGGTGCAACGATCTTCCTTGCATTTCTCTTAAAAAATTTTATTTTTAGGCTCTAGGCAAACTTGGACCTATTATGTTTTGAGAAGTATGAAGAAAGGTTCGAGACTTATAATTAAGCGTTAATTATTTAACTCCATTTTTACATAAATGTAACGTTATGGCAGAAAAAGAAACCAAGAAGAAAGGTTGTGGCAAAAAGAAAGGAAAAGAAAAAGAAGCCACAAAGAAATAACATCTCTAAAATAATTCTTTTTTCCTCTGGATTCCCCTTAGTGACCATAATCTTGATAAAATTGCTGGATAGCACCTATTTATAAAGAATCGTGCCAGTTTTTTCGTAGAGTAAATTTTTTGCTCGGTGTTATCTCAGATTTTGACTGGTTTTTCCTACTCTGTTATCATAGAACTTTGAATATTTCATAAGTTTAATGGGTTCCAGACATTTTAGAGGCGAATCTCTTTGGATAAGTTTTTCCTCTTTTTTCTCTTGTAGCTAACTGTATCACCCTTTTTGGCTGGAGTCTCGAGGTGTCAAAAGATTCAAAGATGGAATCTGGCATAAGATAAATATGTTTTTTCCGGTAAGATTTCTTTGCGCGTCATATGAATGATGAAAAGCGGAGAGCCTATAGTATTATTCTCTCCTTCGGCATTGTGAGTCTCTTAGGAGACATAATTTATGAGGGGTCCCGCGGCACTATACCAGAATACATGAAGTTCCTTGGAGCCTCCGCGGCCGTCGTCGGCACCGTGATGGGGCTTGGAGAACTCATGTCTTATTTTTCCAGGCTGTTAGGAGGCTACCTGGCGGACAAAACCAAGAGTTACTGGCTTCTGGTGTTTCTGGGCTACGGTCTTATCATAGCAATTCCCCTTATTCCACTCAGCGAGGTCCTCGGCCTAGGCTGGGCACTAGCGGCTACACTAGTCATCCTCGAGAGGCTTGGGAAAGGCATCAGGACGCCCTCTAGGGACACGATCATCTCTTTTGCATCGAAGAGCATAGGCGGTGGAAAAGCCTTCGGTATACACGAGCTCATGGACCAGATCGGGGCAACTCTTGGTCCACTATTGTTTGCCGTAGCGATTGCATATTTTGGCAACTTTAGATATGCGTTTTACCTATCCTTTATACCCTACATTTTGCTCGTGTTTACATTGATCTATCTCGGAGCCAAAACAAAGCTACCAGAGGAAATGACAAACAACAAGAAAGAAGAGAACAAGGGCCCAAAGGTTCTATCCCGGAGGGCAACAGCCTACATAACGGCCGTAGGTATAAACGCCCTCGGTCTTTTCCCAGCCTCACTCATCCTCTATCTAGCCGGCGAGACACCCGAGGTCAAAGCGATGGGTCCATGGTTCCCTCCCCTCCTCTACGCGGCTATACAGTTTATAGACGCTGTCTTCGCCTTAACTTTTGGTCTATTATATGACAAGTACAAGTTCCGCGTCCTATTCTTCCCCTTCACCCTCTCAATCCTGGTCCCGTTTTTAGCGCTCCAGAGGAGGCTAGCAATGATAGTTGCATCCGCGGTAGTTTTTGGCCTCGTCCTGGGCTCCCAGGAGTCTGTCTACCGCGCTGCTGTAGGCGACCTTACAGACCCAAGTGTTAGGGCTACCGCGTACGGTGTCTTCAGCACAATGGTTGGCCTAGGCTCTCTCGGGGCGGGAGCGCTATACGGACTAATGATAGACCTTAATGCTCCCATTTGGCTGAGCGGAGCCTACGTCTTAGCGACACAGCTGTTGTCTGTCTCCCTACTAGCCTATGTTTCTAAAACTAAGTAAAAGTCGTTTCCATTTTGACATTTACAGCTAGGCATAAAATGCAAAATTTTTCTGGAGATATACCAATTTTTTCCCAGTTATATTGCCTTGTCGATTCTTTTTATGAAAAACATTCTTTCAACAAGTTGTAATGTTTTTGATTGACTCGTCTTCACTATTCGTGTAAAATATTTGTCCCGGATTATTTATTTATAACAAGAAAAACTTAAATATAATTATATACAGTAAAATCTTGCAGAGACCATGAAAAACACAAACAAAATAAGGGTACTGACATTGCTACTCGTACTAATACTGCCGTTTCTACTTGTGCCTGTTAGGGCACAAAACCCAACAATTCAGGTTTCCGACCCCACTGGAGACGACAAGGGTCCGGGCTACTATGGTTATCCAACGGCAGACGTATTCAAGCCAGGAGTATTCGACATAGTCAAGTTTGAAGTATATGTCGAGGACAAAACAGTCACTTTCAAGGTCTACCTGAAGGACACAGGTGGAAACCCATGGAGCGCCAAGAACGGCTTCTGCCTCCAGAACCTTCAGATATATCTTCACACTGATGCTCCACCAAATGTCCCAGCCCGCTCCTCTGCCCTAGGCCTAAACTTGAACTTCGACCCGTCCTGGGCATGGCACTACGCAATTATACTGGGCCCATGCTGGGAGACACCGCCGGAGCCAATACCCAAGGGACAATGCGCCGTCCTCTATAGGCCCTTCGATGAGGTCGTCCAGGGAGACAACTTCAAAGTCTCAGTACAAGGAAACGCTATCGTAGCGACCCTCGACAAGTCGCTGTTCGACCAGGCTGACCCTGCAAACATAAAGAACTGGAGAATAGTTGTTGCTCTTACCAGCTACGACGGATTCGGGCCACTAAAGGTTAGGGGTACAAGCCTTGACAAGGGCGACTGGGTCATATGGACAACTGCCACGGCAACCAACGAGCAGAAACTAGCAATGGCAAACGCGATAAAGTTCGGCATCGAGCCTAGAGTATATGATATTGCTGTATATAGTCCTGAGTACCCCAACGGGATAACAGACCAAGAACAATACCAGTGGCTAAGTAGCTTCGACGTAAACACAAAGACTCCCGCCACCATCCCGCCAATCCTACCGCAACTCAAAGCCCAGCTCGCCTCTGTTACACAGGAGAGGGACAACCTGAAGACCCAGGTAAACAATTTGCAGAGCCAGATATCACAGCTCCAGAGCCAAGTCAACACTCTACAGAGCCAGGTTAAGAACCTGCAGGACGAAAACTCGAAGCTTAAGAGTGATCTTGACGCCCTGAAAGCCTCTACCATGAACACTGGCACGGCTGTGGGCCTCGCCATAGTTCTCCTCATCGTCGGCCTCGCTGTTGGTTACTTCTTAGGGAAGGGAAAAAAGAAGGAGGCGCCTAAAGCCACACAATAAAAAAATATTTTTTTCTCTTGGTGATTCTTTATGGATAAAAAATTAGTTATGCTTGTTCTTCTGGCGCTACTCATTGTTCAGCCCTTTGGTTCATTCGTGTCTGCGCAAGAGTCAAAGCCTCTCTACGTATCTATTATTTGGCACTATCATCAGCCCTGGTACTATGACGCAGACGGCAAGGCGTTCATCCTGCCATGGACAAGGATGCACACGGTCGGCAACTACTACAAGATGGCGTATATTCTCAGCAAATACCCATCGGTAAAAGCAACATTTACCTTTTCCGGCTCGCTCGTACAGCAAATCCTCGACTACAACCAGGGCATAAAAGACTACAGGCAAATATTGTCTGAGAAAATTGCCACAGGAGCGTCGCTCAGCATAGACGAAAAGTTTTCTATGCTGGTTATGCCAGGAGGCTTCTTCGACGTCAACTGGGACAGGGTCGTCAATGTTGTTCCACGGTATACAGAGCTCAGGGACAGGGCACAGAGTGCACTCTCGAAGTACAGGTACCTGCCGGAACAGGACTACAAGGCAAAGGTTGTCTCAGAGTTCACCGACCAAGACTTCGTGGATCTAGCCGTTCTATTCAACCTCTTCTGGATAGATCCTGAGGTTCTGAGGGAGCAGTACCCACAAGTGTACACCTTAAGGCAACAGGCACTCAGCGGAGGCAAAGGTTTCACAAGGCAACAGCTACAGGACATACTAAGTGTTCACAAAGACTTGTTAGGCAAGGTGCTAGGCATCTATGGAACGCTTGCAAGCAAGGGCCAGATAGAGCTTATACCTGTCCCATATAGCCACCCACTTGCGCCAATCCTGGCAGACTTCGGCCTACAGGACGACGTCAGGCTCCACGTCAGCCTAAGCACACAGCTATTCCAGAAAGTATTCAACTACAAGCCGAAAGGGGTCTGGCCAGCTGAGCAGGCGGTAAACGACCAGGTACTCAACATTTTTGCCAGTGAAGGCTACCTCTGGACAGTCACCGACGAGACACTCCTAGCCAAGGCCGGGCTCGACCCCTCAGATCCAAATGTGGGCATGAGGGGCTGGTACGCTACATACGGGGGAAGCAAGATATACGTGTTCTTCAGGAACCACGAGCTCAGCGACCTGATAGGCTTCCAGTACAGCAGACAGGACCCGAAACAGGCAGCACAAGACTTTGTCAACAGGCTACTAAACCTTGCAAAGAAAAGTGACGGCACAAACATCATTGTTATAGCGCTTGACGGGGAAAACCCCTGGGAAAGCTACCAGGAATTCGGAGACACATTCCTAGAGGCACTATACTCTTTGCTAAGCGATTACCAGTCAAAGGGGATACTCATTACAACCACGCCAGCAGAATACCTCTCAAAGTTCTCTACCACAACGAGGGAGCTCCCACTAAAAACATACAAGTACCTGGACCTAGCTGGTAGAGACATATCCGACATACCTCTAAGCTACACGGACGACGCCTACACTTCTCTCCCAAGGAAAGACGTCCAGGGAAGAATACCTGAAGGCTCATGGTCGGGAGGCGAGCTCGCGATCTGGATTGGACAGAGACAGGAAAACGCCGCATGGATGATGCTGATAAAAACCAGGAATGATGTTCTACAAAAGCTGGGTGTCTCTAGACTCCAGGACGCCTTGTCCATAAATCCAAACGTTGTCGAAGACATTCTGAGGGCCGAGGCAAGCGATTGGACATTCTGGTACGGCGGCGACATGGGTGGAGGGTTCCCAGCAAACCCCATGTACAAAGGCTATCTTAGAAAAGCATACATTGACGCCGGCATGACGCCGCCTGACTATCTCTTGACCCAGTTCAACCCCGACGCCACGCCTGTAGGCGTCTTAAACACGGATACGCCAAAGCCGCCAAGCGTAGAGCCTAAGCTTGACGGGGTTCTAGCGCCAGGCGAGTGGAACGGCGCCCTAAACATGTCTATGGGCAACAAGGTGGCTAAAAGCATACTTGTCTCGCCAACTGGAAATGGTCTCTACTTGGCCGTTGTACCGGTTGATAAGTCAGTGCTTTCAAGGCCTAGCGTCGCGATTGGCATATACACAACTGCTACGTCTAGGAGTGTCAGCCCCATACATCCAGGCTTCAACTCTTTCCCAAGATACTCCAAGCTGGATCTAGGGATGGGCCTGTTCTACGAGATCCTTATCTACCCAGCAAATTCAACGATGATTATAAGCGCGGCAGACGGCAAGGGAGGATGGACCCCCTTATTTTATGGCTCTGTGTCGGTAAACGATGCTGTGGAGGCATATGTTCCCTGGAGCAACCTTGCCCTCTCGCAGGGCGAGCTCGTCTATATTTCGGCTGTAACCTATGACTCTGGAAACATAGCCGAATACTCTACCCGTATCGGGCAAGTCTACCAGCTAGTCGTCCCGAGAGCCACTACCGTTGCTGGAGCCAAGACCGTGTTTGAGGCTTCTGACCCAGAGGGGGACGACGACGGCGCGGGAGGCTACAAGTACCCCAAAGCCGACGTGTTTGCTCCTGGGGTATTCGACTTGACAAAGGTCAGGGTTCTAGACACTGGCACAAGTCTCGTCTTTGAAGTATACGTGAAGAACCTCGGCGGAAACCCGTGGGGCGGGCCAAACGGATTCTGCCTGCAACTCACCCATATCTACATCCATACAACCTTGAAGCTCCCTGGAAGGACTGATACCTTTGGCTTAAATGTTAACCTTACTGACGACTCTGCCTGGCACATAGCTATATTGCTTGCACCAGGATGGGGCTCCGACCCCGTCCCAAACGGCGAAAAGTCAGGCATATACCTCTCTGACGGCACAGTATATGTCCAGGACGGAAATAGGTTCAAGGTCTACGCTGACCCTGCCAGAAACGCAATAATCGGAGAAGTTTCAAAGAGCATTTTGCCTGACGCCGGAAATGCCTCAAAATGGGTATACACTGTGGCCCTGACAAGCTACGACGGATACGGTCCACAAAAGATAAGGCCATTTGGCCTAGACCCAGACGTCTGGGTTGTAGGGGCGGGCGCCAAACATGCAAAAGCAGTTTTGTTCAATGTGATACCGCGCATAATGGATCTCCTTGCGCCCACCGCTGAGGACCAATACAGCCAGCTCAGCTCGTATGTGGCCGACAAGGAAGCCAAGCCAGCAAAGATCCACGGAATATCTGCTGTATCTACACAGCAGGCTGGAGACCAGCTTATAAACCAGCTAAAGGCTCAGCTTGACGCAGTGACTAAGGAGAGGGACAACCTAAAGAGTCAGGTTCAGGACCTCCAGGGACAACTGTCTTCTCTCCAAGCCCAGATAGCCCAGCTCCAGAGCCAGCTACAGGCTATGCAGGCTACAGGCGTGGGTAGAGAGGAGGTTACGCGCTCCCTACTTGTAGGCCTCGTCGCCGGTATCCTGCTCGGTGCAGGGATAGGTATACTGCTTAGACCCAAAAAAGAGGAACAAAAACAGACGAAATAAATTATTTTTCTTTTATTTTTTCTTGTAGAGTATCATCCAGGAATAGGGACCCAGCCCTATTCTTCTAGTTCTTCTGTCACTGTTAAGCTCCGTGTATTCTTCCTTTAGCGCTACATCTATATTTCCTTCACGGTTTATAATTAGGAGGAATTCCTCGGAATCCATCCACCTAGTTATTTTTACTGCCTCACTGTTGAGGGGCTCGGCGTCGAAGAATCCATACTTCACCGAGAGAAACTTCTTTCTCAGCTCCGAGAGTCTGCGTATAAGTTCAAGCAATTCAATGTTCCACTCGTTGGAATTCCATGTCATAGGCATCCTGTTGTTTGGGTCATGTCCCCCTTTCATCCCGAATTCGTCCCCATAATATATTGAGGGCGAGCCCGGAAGGAGAAACATCGCAACATACAAGGCTTTCAGGCATTTTTCTCCGCACTTCTCTGCAAGTGTCGCTATTCGGGGTGTGTCGTGGCTGCCAAGCAGGTTGTACATAGAGTTTGCAGCGTAGAGTGGCATGTTGACGTAAAGATTCTTTACACCCTCAACAAAGCTATAGGCATCGATGGACTTGTTGATGAAAAAGTCCAGCAGGAGTGCCCTGAGGTCATAATTCATCGCTGAGTCGGCCGTGATGCCTAACGGGTAAAGGCTATCGCCATTCGTGATCTCGAGTATTACTGGACAGCTGGGACACTTCTCTTTTACCTTTTCATAGAAAAACTGCATGGCATCATCCGGGATAGCGTGTCCAACATCTATCCTAAAACCCCTGGCACCCTTCTCGAGCCAGAAATGTGCCAGCTTAACTAGTCTCACTTTGACTTCAGGGTTCGAGTAGTTCAGCTTAGCCATGAACCAGTTACAGAAAAACGTCTCATAGAAAGGCTTTTTTCCCAAAACATCGCTTGAAGGCTTGCCACAGCCCCCCGACACCAGATTTCTTAAGGCTTCGAGCTCACCGGGCTCCGGCTCACGGTTAAACCTGAACCACCCCTTGTACCTCGAGTTCTCGTTTAGAATCGCTTCTCTGAACTCATTGCTACATGGCGATACATGGTGGGCGACGACGTCTAAAACAACCTTTATGTTTCTTTTTTCTGATTCTCGAAGAAGTTCCTCCCAGTCTTCCCATGTTCCAATGTCGTCGTCCAGTGAAAAATGGTCGATCACGTCGTAACGGTGATAGCTCTGGGCCTTGTAGATGGGTGTGAGATATATAGCGTCGACGCCAAGCGTGGCTATATGGTCGAGGCTAAGCGTAATATCTTTTATTTTTCCGCCTAGCTTTGTTCTAGGCCTGTCTCCCTGTATCACCTTTTTTTCACGTGTAAAGCTGTCCGGAAAAATCAAATAGTAAGTTGCACCGAGAAACCATTCAGCGTGGTCTACTCCTCTAATAGTGACAGGATAAATGTATTCTTCGTCCCCTATGCCGTTCTTTCCATAGACGGTGTCTCCGTCGCCTAGCCTAAGTAGAAACCTGTATGCGTCTACCCTGCCAGCTACCCTTCCTTGGAAATAGTCAACAAATTTGTTGCTATGAAACTTCTCCATTTGGACAACTTTTCCTTTACTTGTCTCAATGTAGGCTCCCATTACTGTGTTCCTTGGAGCCTTTAGCCTAATAATCGTGTCGCCTAGGTAGTAACTGATAAAGCCTGGATCGTTTTCGTCATGTATTATGAGCTCTGGAGGTGCTTTTCCCTCCCTCGAGGCCTTAATGAATTCTTCCACGCCAATCATTGCAAGAGAGAACTCTGCCGTATAGTCGCTGTCAGGCCAAGGCTTCAACATTTCTTTCAACGGGTTTTCCTCGTCTAGAAAGCTGAATCCACAAGTCGATGCAAACCTGTATGGGTACACTCCTTCCCAAAGCTTTACGATGGCTTTTCCACGGCTTTCTTCTCTCTTCATTTCTATCCTTCCTGGAAAGTAAGAAGTAAAAGTGGAGACAAGATAAAGGAAGCTTGCCTCTTGGGGCCACCTACAGGAAAACTCTACAATGTATCTGCCCAGTCTCTTATCTCCTAGCTTTTCGCGTCCTATCACCTTGTACACGGCTTAGACCCTTAGGGTATAATGGTCTATAAATTAAGGCTTTAAGTATTCATAGACCGTGTTAATTGTTGGATAATTTGGTATTATAAAGTTTTAGCAAAGAAATTTATTTATGCAAGCCCAACAAATATTTTAGTGCAGGTGGAAACATGAACATAAGTAGAAACGTGCTGATAGCAATTGTTCTCGTCATTGTAGCTGTCGGCATAATAGGCGCATATTACCTAACCCTGCCCCCACCTACACAGCCCACACAGCCAACCCAGCCAAGCCAACCTACTCAACCTACTCAGCCCTCTCAGCCCTCGCAACCTAGTCAACCCTCCCAGCCGAGCCAGCCTTCCCAGCCCCAGCAGCCCTCACAGCCATCACAGCCCCAGCAGCCTTCTGGCCCAACTCTCCAAACACTCACTATTGGAACAAACCAAATAAGAGTCCCCAGCGACTTTTACGACTTTGTCCAGAAGGCTAAAGCTGGACAAGTACAGGTAACAATAAACTTCTGGACTGGGATGAGTGACTGGGAAGTCCAAGTAATGAAACAGGTCATAGACAGATTCCAGAAAGAGTATCCGGGGATAACTGTCAAATATACAAATGTCCAGAACCTGAAGGAACAGGTAAAGGCAGGCGTCTTGACGGGGGACGTCGAGAACACTGCCCACGTGTTTACTTGGGCGCATGACTGGACGGGAGACCTGGCGGACAGCGGGACAATAATAGCGCTTGACCAGTACCTCCCAGTAGAGACCCTGACAGACCTTAAGCAACAATACATGGCTTCTGCCTATTCAAGCGGTGTCTACAAGCTACGCTTCTACGGCTTCCCATGGGCGGCAGAAGCAATTGCCCTCGTATGTAACAAGGACTTTGTACCGACGGCTCCACAGACCTGGAGCGACTACGAGAAAATAATGCAACAATGGTACAACCCATCTAAGAACACGTATGGTATAGCCTACCAGATTGACCCCTACCATGTCTACCCATTTGTTACCGCATTTGGAGGCTTCTACTATGACGACGACAAGAACACGGCCGGAGTCAACACAACTGGCACCCTCGAGGGGCTGAAGTTCTACATCACCCATGTTATGAAGTACATGTATACGTCTGACACAGGCATGGAGACCCAACTCAAAATACTCCTCGAAAAGAGGACCCCATGCATGGTTACGGGTCCATGGAACATAAAGACAATCAAGGAAACAATTCCAAACACCGTTGTGTACCCGATTCCATCAATCGACGGGAAGACTCCGAAGCCCTTCTCCGGAATCAAGCTACTATGGGTAACAAGCGTCGTTGCCAACGACAAGAACAGGCTCTACGCATCCATCCTATTCTCGATGTGGTTCACACTCAACGATGACACATTGAAGACCCTTGTCGACGCGGGATACATCCCAGTAAAGCTATCCATTCTACAATACCTACAAGCTAATGCAGACAAGTACCCGACAGCCCTTGGCTTTGCACAGTCAGTCTCAAACAGCGTTCCAATGCCCAAATCAGCGAACATGCAGTACGTCTGGGGTCCAGTCTCCGACGTTCTAAACTCAGTGGTGACCACCTACAATGAGAAGGGTCCCGACGCGGCTGTACAGGCGCTGAGCCAGCTACTCAACGATGCACAGGCAAAGATCCTAGCAAAAATAAAGAGTTAAAGTCTAGACAAGGGAAGAATAATAAAATAAAGAGGTTTTTTTATGGCCAAGTCCAAGAGTAAAGGTTTGTATCCATCACACGTAGCCTTTATGCTAATTTTCCTGAGTCTAGCCATGTACCTCTTCTTCTCAATATGGCCAATAGCATACTCGATCTATGTTGCCTTTACAGACGCCAACAATTACAACATAGCCTCTGAGCCCAGGATACGTGAACTCCAGGCACAGCGCGCCAACATAGTCAACTATCTCCAGAATAACCGGGAAAACGTTTTGAAACAGGTTTATGCAGTAGATAATTATCTCGGGAATGCCTATTCCTCCTTGCTTACCCTGAAACAAATCATACAGTCCTCTACGCCTCAGAACTTTTCAGTTGCGAAGGTCACTGAGATAAGAGGAACCATTGACAATGCTCTTGCATATGCCTCAAACATAATAACGAGTAACACAACTTTTCTCTACTACTATGCCAATCTAGGCGATGTTGTCTCCAAGGCCGTTACCCTTATTGATGGAGGCATCTGGGCGGACATCGACAAAATAGTAGGCTTCAAGCTTATCCTGACCGAAGACGACCTCGCACAGCTCAGGACAAGCGTTGTCCCAAAAATAGACCAAGCGCTGTCACTTCTACAGACGGCTAGAGACATGCTTAGACAAATAGAGACAAACTATGACTCTTTTGTCGCGTCTGCTACTAAAGGCCTAGACGAGGAGATAGACAAAATATCCATGCACTTTGTTGGCCTCAAGAACTTTGAAACCCTTTTCTCGGACTCGCGGTTCCCTAACTCAATATACAAGACACTTCTCTTTGTCCTTACAAGCGTGCCATTAAAGGTAGCGGTCGGAGTCTTCCTGGCTTTCCTCTTCTCGTCAGAGCTCATTTATGGGAGAAAAATAATGAGGGCGGCTTTGCTTGTCCCTTGGGCGTTGCCAGTGCTCCTCTCTGTTACAACGTGGAGAATGTTTATGGCCCCACAGATGGGTCCATTGTGGTACTTCCTCAACGGTCTTGGCATAGATATAAACATCTACAACAGGGAGTGGGACGCTTTCCTGGCCTACAACATCGTGGAGATGTGGCTAGCCTATCCATTCATAATGACTGTCACGATGGCCGCTATCGCCTCTATACCTAGGGAGCTCATTGAGTCCGCGATGGTTGATGGTGCATCTGTCTGGCAGAGATTTAAAGACATAATGCTACCTCTAATCTCTAGGCCAGTGCTATTCGCCAGCATACTGACGGCTGGAGCATCTTTACAGGCATTCATGGTTCCACTACTAATAAACAATGGAGGACCAACAAAGGACATACAGTTCTTGTGGTTCCCACGCACGACCGGAGGCGTAAACGAGATGATGGTTCTCTTCGGCTACAATAGGGCCTACCTAGACCAGCTATACGGATTGTCAGCAGCGGCTTACCTCGTCGTTGTAGCCATACTGTTCATATACGCGCTCATATGGTACTTCCTAATCTACAAGAGGACGACTCCAGGTGGTATGTGATGGCTGGAAGGTACTGGTACCGGTTTGTCGCATCAATAGTCTTGACAACCTTCGGGGCACTAATCGTCCTTATCCTTTTATACCCAGTTCTCTTTGCCTTGCTGTCAAGCCTCGTAAGGGGACAAATGATAGTAACAGATATTTCGCAAATAGCAAAGGCCGGACTGTCGTTAGAGCACTATGTAAAGGCTATAAGTGACCCACGATTCATTAACGACACAATCCTCAGCCTCCTAGTAGCACTCAAAAACATAATATTTGCTCTCGTAGTGATTACTCCAGCAGCCTATGCATTTTCAAGGTTCAGGTTCCCAGGCAGGGACACGTTGCTCGTAGCATACCTGGTAATGAACCAGGTCGGTGGAGGATTCGGCGTGGCTGCAGTCATAGCACTGTACGTAATGCTCCTAAAACTCAACCAGCTCGGGTTACCAGTCATTGGGAACCCAGTCGTCTTGGCGGCAATCTATACCGCGGGAGCAGTACCATTCCAGACCTGGATGGTCAAAAACTACCTGGACGCCTTGCCGAGGGAGATAGACGAGTCCGCTTTCATTGACGGCGCTAACTGGAGACAAATAATATTCGACGTAGTCCTTCCCGCCTCGAGGCCAACAATGGTGGTCATCGCGCTCTTCGCCTTTATGGGCGCCTGGGGAGAATTCATCATTGCAAACTTCCTAAGGGTGGAGACCCTGGCCGCATACGTCTATGCCACTGCGACGGGCCAGACAATTTTCTGGAGCGACTTTGCGGCCAGAACTCTTCTATTTGCTATACCAATCATAGCGATATATGTGTTTACACAGAAATACATAGGAGAAGCAATGAGGTACGGAGCCGGCAAGATTTAATAACGACTTTTTCAAAGTAGAAAATTACTAATATTTCTCGCATCTTTTCAGATCTATGATTGGTAGACTAGCCTTAGCCGCTATCCTCCTTGCAACAGGCTACCTATTGTCGTTTACATTTGCGCTGTTTCTTCCCAGGCAGGTCGGCGAGACCATGCTACTTGTATTCCTCGTAGCATCTCTACTCGCCGCATACAAAGAGTGGAAAGAGGCGTCCCTACTCGTAATACTCGGCTCACTGGTAGGATTCTTTTCAGAGTTTCTGGGGCTAAACTTCGGCGTCCCATTTGGAGGCTACAGGTATCTAAGATTCAGAAACGCCACGCTTTTTAACGTACCTATCCCAATCATCATTGCTTGGGGCACGTACCTCTACACATCATATCTCGCGTCACTAGCCCTGACGAGGGACAAGTGGAGAAGGCTCGTACTGGCCCCCCTACTCATGGTTCTATTAGACCTCGCCATAGACCCGGCCATGGTTAGCGCTGGCTTCTGGGAATGGTTCGATACCGGGCCATGGTTTGGAATACCCATGTCTAACTTTGTAGGCTGGTTTACCGTATCCTTTGTTGCTACGCTCCTATACACACAAATAGTGAAAAGCAATCCAGAGGGAAGCCCAGCACTCTACCTCCCGTACTTGGCTACTTATCCGCAGCTCTTCTACTTTGCCAATGGAGAAGCTCTTCTAGCTGTCTCTATCAGCTTCACAATTGCAATATTGATTTTCGGTCTAGTCTTACACAGGTACATCAACAAGAAATTTTCTGTGGCTACCCATAGAGAGCAACATAACTATTCATGAACAACGTTTTGGTTTAACCTTTAAAGCCGGCATTTACAATTATCATATGGGTGTTATGCAGGAGGCTGTAAAGAAGCCAATCAAGCCTACAAGGATGCTCTCAGGAGTCCACGTATTCGCAGTCATGGCCAAGCCCTACCCATGTCCACATGGGAAATGCCTCTACTGCCCCGGGGGACCAGACAAGGGCACACCCCAAAGCTATGTTGGCAACGAGCCTGCACTAATGAGGGCGATACATGCTGGCTTCGACCCATACCTACAGGTAAAGCTCAGGCTCAAACAGTACCAGGCCATGGGACATCTCCCCAGCAAGGCAGAGGTAGTAATTATGGGCGGGACATTCAACGCTATGCCCCGAGACTACCAGGTATGGTTCGTCACGAGGACGTTTGAGGCCTTCAATAGGTACCCCGAGGATCCACCTGGAGAACTACCAAGCCTAGAGGAGGCCCAGCTACGAAACGAGACCGCACAAATCAGGGTCGTCGGGCTGACAATCGAGACTAGACCGGACTGGGCCAGAAAAGAGGACGCAGACTGGTTCCTCTATCTGGGCGCTACAAAAATAGAGATCGGAGTCCAGAGCATTCACGAAGACGTCCTGAAAAGGGTCAACCGGGGCCACGGGGTAAAAGAGGTCGTAGAGGCTACACGCATACTAAAGGACACGGGCTTCAAGGTCGTATACCACATTATGCCGGGTCTGCCGGGATCCAACTTTGATAGAGACATAGAGATGGTGAGAGAAATCTTCAGCAATCCAGACTTCATGCCAGACATGCTAAAGATCTACCCAACCCTCGTCATGGAGGGTACAGGCCTCTACGAGCAATGGAGAAGGGGTCTCTACAAGCCGTTGACCGACGAGGAGGCAGCAGAACTCATCTCCGAGATGTACAGGTACATTCCACGTTGTGTCCGCGTAATAAGGGTTCAACGAGACGTCCCAGCCAACCAGATAATAGCGGGGCCTAAAAAGTCAAACCTGCGCGAGCTCGTCGAGAGAAAAGCGATAGAGAAGGGGATCAAAATCAACGACATTAGGTACAGGGAGGTCAGCCGCCAGATAAGGAGAGGAATAGTCCCCAAGGAAATAAGGATAACAAGGGAAAC
>Ga0272449_1000931_pt1 | contig 32103 bp, 33 predicted proteins | sample YNPCB0241_FD_198679 | JGI IMG/M metagenome (GOLD analysis project Ga0272449, IMG submission 198679) | Hot spring sediment microbial communities from Yellowstone National Park, WY, United States - YNP-CB-024-1 | ecosystem: Environmental > Aquatic > Thermal springs > Hot (42-90C) > Sediment... | reverse complement strand
GCTGTTGCATATCACCCCTTTTTATTAGTCCCCACGGGTAGAGGAAAAGAGCTTGCCAGCGAGGCACTTTCTGCTAAGGAATATGAAGAAGTATTAGAGTGGTTTGAAGATATGAGAGATAAAGTACCTCTTCAATTTAAGCCGACCTGTGCCCCCCATTATTATAGAATTATACGACAGAAAGCAAAAGAAAAGGGCAAAACAGTTGATTTTAAAACATATGGTTTTGATGCCATGACTAAGGGGTGTTTAGGCGGACAAGGATTTGCTTTTATTTCTCACCAGGGCATTGTTCAGATTTGTGGTTATATGGAAGTGCCATGCGGTAATGTAAGGGAACAAGACTTTAAAACGATATGGGAGACATCACCTGTTTTCTTAAAAATGAGAGATTTAGATCATTATCACGGAAAGTGTGGTGTATGTGAGTACAGAAAAGTATGTGGCGGGTGTAGAGCAAGGGCATATGAACTTACAGGTGATTATTTAGCAGAAGAACCTCTTTGTACATATACACCCACTGTTTGTAGATAAATATTGCATTGATATTTTTTTAGTGTTATCATTTAAATATGTGTGAATCCAATGTGTATCTCATAAAAGATGGTAAGGAAGAGCTTGTTTTTAAAGAAGTGATGAAGATTGTCCCTGAAGGGGATGAGTTTGTACTTTATGGGGTTTTGGGAGATTCTCAGAGAATTAAAGGTAAAATAAAAGAAATGAATCTTCTTGCCCATAAAATTGTTTTTGAAGGAACTAAATAAATAGTGAAAGAGTAGGACCTGGGGGTGCTTTTAAGGCTGAGAGTCCTCATTAATGGGGGACAACCCTTAGAACCTGATACGGGTAATGCCGTCGTAGGGAAAGGTCAAAATCTATCAACCTATCTACCCCATAGTCCTACCAAAAAAAAATTATGAAAATAAGAGTAAATGAGAAGATTGTTGAGATTCATGATGGAGTTACACTTTTTCAGGTAAAAAGTGCCTTTAAACCTGATGCAGATGTAATAGTTCTTAATGGCTTTCCAGTTAATGAGGATGTTGTACTTAAAGAAATGGATCAGGTGTTTTTAATTAGACGTGGCGAAATGCCTTCTAAAGAAGAACTGGAATATATGATGATTGCTAGACACACCCCTGGTGTATATGAAAAATTAAAACACTCATGTGTTGGTATAGCAGGTGTTGGTGGGCTTGGTTCTAATGTAGCTACTGCTTTAGCAAGAGTAGGTGTTGGAAAACTAGTTATAGCTGATTTTGATGTTGTTGAGCCTTCTAATTTGAACAGACAACAATATTTTATTGACCAGATAGGTGAATATAAGGTTGATGCACTTTCTAATAATTTGAAGAGAATTAATCCTTTTATAAATATAGTTCCACATAGGGTTAAGTTAACACCCGACAACATACCAGAGATATTTAAAGATTGTTCAGTCATTGTTGAAGCCTTTGATAGAGCAGATATGAAAACCATGTTAATTCACATTGTACTAGAAAGAATGCCCCATGTATTTATTGTAGCTGCATCTGGTCTTGCAGGATATGGTCCAAATAACGAAATACTTACAAGGAGATTGGCAAAAAAACTTTTTGTTGTAGGTGACCTTATTTCTGAAGCAAGACCTGGTCGTGGATTGATGGCACCACGTGTAGGAATTGCAGCATATCAACAAGCGAACCAAGTTGTAAGAATTCTTTTAGGTGAGTTTGATGAGTTTGAAGAAAAAGCCTAATAGACCTTTGAGATTGTTAGTTATTGCTGGTTCAGACCCTATGGCAGGTGCTGGGCTTCAAGCAGATTTGAAAACTGCTTCTGCTTTGGGTGTGTATGCATTGACTGTGGTGACCGCAGTAACATCTCAAAATACAAAGGGTGTATGTAAAATTCTCAATGTACCTAAGGAACATTTAAGCTCACAACTTAAGTCAATATACGATGATGTTGAATTTGATGGGATAAAAATTGGGATGATAGGTAATAAGGAGCAAGCAGAAATAATTGGTAAATTCATAGAAAAGATTAAAAAACCAGTCGTTTTGGATCCTGTTTTAGTTGCTCAAAGTGGAGGTGAACTTTCTAAAGAGGTTTATGTGAAAGGTTTATTTAAATATTGTGAATTAATTACTCCAAATGCATCGGAGGCAGAACGTCTTTCTCGTATCAAAATTAAAAGTTTAGAAGATATGGTTAAAGCTGGGAAATCACTGCTATCCCAAGCAAAAAGGGTCCTCATAAAAGGTGGTGATACTAATATAGGTTTTGACGTATATCTTGAAAAAGATAAAATTCACACATTCCCCATTGAAAGAATAAATACCCAAAATACCCATGGAACTGGTTGTAGCCTTGCCACAGCAATAGCTTCAATGTTTCTAAACGGTTACGACTGGTATGATGCAGTTTCAAAATCAAGGGAGTTTATTAGAAAATCAATTCTTGGAGGCGTGCCTTTGGGGAGCCAGTTTGGAACTATAGACCAATTTGCATCATTAAAGGATGATGCAAGGAGATACTTTATACTTAATGCTTTAAAAGAAGCTTACGAGATTTTAAATAAAGAAGATTTAGGTGGATTAGTTCCAGAGATTCAAACAAATTTAGTATATGCGTTGCCCTATGCTGAAAAGCATCAAGATGTAGCTGGTTTTCCGGGAAGAATTATTAGGTATGGAAATAAGTTATATGCCCCATTCCCACCTGAATTTGGTGCATCCAAACATGTTGCAACACTCGTCCTTTCAGCAAGAAAATTTTATAAAGAAGTAAGTTCTGCTATGGCTTTGAGATATATACCAGAATTAATTCCTTTGTTAAAAAAGGAGGGATTTAGCATTGCCAGCTTTGATAGAAATAAAGAGCCAAAGGAGATAAAAGAGAAAGAAGGAAGTAGCCTCGACTGGGGGGTTACAGAGGCATTAAAAAATACAAAAAATATGCCTGATATTATTTATGATGAGGGTGGTGTGGGCAAGGAACCAATAATTAGGATATTTGGTAAAGACCCCTTTGATGTAGTACAAAAGGTTCTAAAAATTAAAAAGGTTTGGAATGAAATATGTTAGATTTTGAAAAAATCAGCCAGATTTCAAAAACATCTTTTAAAACTGATAATAAAAGGTTTTTAGAAATCTTAAGCAAAGCTAAACAACTTGAAGAATTAAGCCTTGATGAAGTTGGTTTTTTACTTTCTATTAACGATAAACAAATGGTAGATACATTGTGTAATGTTGCCTTAGAGGTAAAAAAAACTGTATTTGGTAATAGAATAGTTCTTTTTGCCCCGCTCTATTTGTCAAATGAATGTGCAAATAAATGTCTTTATTGTGGTTTCCAACAAGGGAATATTTATGAAAAAAGAAAAACCCTTACAGTGAATGAGGCTGTTGAAGAGGCTAAATATTTAACAAAAAGGGGGTTTAGGCGTACTTTATTGGTTACTGCAGAAAACAGAGCTAAATGTGGTGTTGATTATATTGTAGAGGTCGTAAAAAATATTTATGAGAAGACAGATATGGATATACTTCATCTCAATGCTGCACCAATGGATGTAGAAGCATTGAAGATCATTCGTGAAAGCGGTGTTGGTGTATTTCAAGTTTTTCAGGAAACCTATCATGAGGAAACATATAAAAAATACCATGTAGCTGGCAAGAAAAAGGATTTTCAATATCGGCTTACTTGTATGAACAGAGCACTTGAAGCGGGATTTAAAGATGTTGGCATTGGGTGTCTTTTAGGTCTTTATGATTATCATTTTGATGTGCTTGCTACAATTGCTCATGGAAAATATTTAAGAGATAATTATGGGACATACCCTCATACAATTTCAGTCCCTAGATTAAGGTATGCGAAAGGTGCAATAGTGGGAGAACCACCCTATCCAGTAGATGATTTTACATTTAAAAAGATAGTTGCTATATATCGTATTGCCATACCTACCGCTGGAATAGTTATTTCAACAAGAGAGCCTGCATATCTTAGAGATGAAGTACTTATGTGTGGTGCTTCACAAATTAGTGCGGAATCTTCTACTGCACCAGGTGGTTACACAGGAAAGCTTTCCAATGAAAATGGTTCTCAGTTTAGTTTAAGTGATAAAAGAAGCCTTGAGGAAGTTGTTATTTCTATACTTGAAAAAGGTATGATACCAAGTTTTTGTACAGCTTGTTATAAAAAAGGGCGTGAAGGCGGTATTTTCCATAACCTTGCAAAGAATGGGGTTATTAAAAATCTTTGTGAAGAGAATGCAATAAACACCTTAATAAATTATATGGAAAAAAATGCTAAAGAGCCTTATAGACAAAAAATGGTTGAATTATTTACAAAAATCTACTCACAGATTATAACGTTGGAAGGTATGAGATGCGTGTTAAAGTAAATGGTAAAGAATATATTATACCAGATGGACTAACAGTAAGGGGGATGCTTTCATACTTCAAAATAAATGAAAACTTTGTAGCTGTCGAAAGGAATAAGGAAATTGTCCCAAAAAAGGAATGGGATAATGTGTATGTTTGTGAAAATGATGTTTTTGAAATTGTAACCTTTGTAGGTGGTGGATAATTTAAAACAGGAGGTTTTATATGAAAGATGATTTACTAGTGATAGGTGATAAAACATTTAAGTCAAGATTATTTGTAGGAACGGGTAAATATGCAACGCCAGAATTAATGCTTGATGCTATTGAAGCATCTGGAGCAGAGGTAGTAACTGTTGCTTTAAGAAGAATGAATATAGAAGGGCAACAAAGAACCATTCTTGATTATCTCTCCCAGATTAGATGTACCATATTACCAAATACTGCAGGTTGTTATACAGCAGAAGAAGCTATAAGAACAGCACGATTAGCGAGAGAATTAGGGCTTAATAATATGATTAAACTTGAAGTCATTGGTGATCCAAAGACTCTTTTTCCTGATAATGAAGCTCTATTGGAAGCAGCAAAAGTGCTTGTTAAAGAGGGTTTCATTGTACTTCCTTATACAAATGATGACCCCGTTATGGCAAAAAAGTTAGAAGATATAGGATGTGCAGCTGTTATGCCTTTAGGTGCTCCTATTGGTTCAGGTTTAGGCATTAGAAATCCATACAATATAAAAATCATTCTTGAAACTGTGAAAGTTCCTGTCATAGTTGATGCTGGTGTTGGAACTGCATCAGATGCTTCCTTTGCGATGGAGTTAGGTTGTAGTGGGGTGCTTATGAATACTGGTATTGCAGGGGCTAAAGACCCTGTCAAAATGGCAAGAGCTATGAAATTAGCTGTAGAGGCTGGCAGACTTGCATATTTGGCTGGAAGGATTCCCAAAAAGCTATATGCTTCTGCTTCAAGCCCTTTAGATAACCTTATAGAGTAAGAGGTGGAAGTTGTTACCAAGAATTTGTATCGTTACTGATAGAAGATTATGTAAGGGTAGTTTAGTTAGTGCAATAAAGGAACTTGTAGATATAGGCTTTTCCTTTGTACAGTTACGAGAAAAAGATCTATCTACTAAAGAGTTGTTTGAGCTTGCACAAGCTATCAATGAGGTTACAAAAGGTAGCGTAATACTTGTTATAAATGATAGAGTGGATATTGCAAAGGTCCTTTCCGTTCAAGGGGTTCATCTTGGGCAAAATAGTCTACCACCTAACATTGTTAAAAAACATTTCCCAGAGCTTTTAGTTGGAATTTCTGTACATAGTTTAGCTGAGTTAGAATCAAAAGATGGTTATGATTATGTCTTTTTTGGGAATGTATTTGAAACTGATTGCAAGCCTGGGATGAAAGGAAAAGGATTGGAGGCATTGAAAGAAATTGTTAAAGTTGCTAAAAAGCCTGTTTATGCAATAGGTGGTATAAATTTAAAAAATGTTTATAGTGTTCTTGAATGTGGCGTTTATGGTATTGCAGTAAGAAGTCTTGCGTTTAATAATGGTTTTGATGAGCTCTTAAAAGTAAAAAATATCATTGGAGAATTCTATGGTGGAAGTTAAAAAGGATTATCTTTCAAAAATTGTCAAGTATGAAGGGATACCAACACTTCAATTGTTAAATGGCATAAAAGAAGGGAAAATTGTTTATTTTAATAACAAAAAAAGAGATACGAGACCTACTGCAATAGGAGAAAATCTCACAGTAAAAGTAAATGCTAATATTGGGACATCCATGAAATGCAGTAATATAAAACTTGAGTTAAAAAAAGTGAAAGTTTGTGAAGAAGCTGGTGCAGATACAATAATGGATTTATCAACAGGTGGTAATCTTGATGCGATAAGGAAGGCAATTATTAATGAAACTGATTTGCCTATAGGAACAGTTCCTATTTATGAAGTTGCCTATGATATTATGGTTAAAAAGGGAAAAGGTATTGAAAAGATGGATATATCACAGTTTATTGAAGTGATGGAAAAACAGGCTGAACAGGGTGTAGATTTTATGACTATTCATTGTGGAATAACCCAGAATTCAATTAAAAGGCTTGCAAATAAAAAAAGGGTTATGGGAGTTGTCTCAAGAGGTGGAGCTCTTTTAGTTGAATGGATGAAAAAAAGAAACCAGGAAAACCCTCTTTACGAACATTTTGATAAAATTTTAAAAATAGCGAAAAAATACAATGTAGTTTTGAGTTTAGGTGATGGTTTAAGACCTGGCTCTACTTTAGATGCAACAGATGGCCCCCAGGTAGATGAGTTAATAACCCTTGGAGAACTAGTTCTTAAATGCAGAGAAATGGGGGTTCAGGTAATTGTCGAAGGTCCTGGACATGTTCCAATAAACCAGGTAGAAATAAATATAAAACTTGAAAAGGCACTTTGTTACAATGCACCTTTCTATGTTTTAGGTCCGCTTGTCACAGATATAGGTGCTGGTTATGACCACATTGTTTCTGCTATTGGTGGGGCATGGGCAGCATATTTTGGAGCCGATTTTTTGTGTTATGTAACTCCAGCAGAGCATTTACATTTACCCAAACTTGAGGATGTTAGAGAAGGTATTATAGCGTCTAAGATAGCTGCACATGCAGGGGATTTGGCAAGGGGCAAAAAAAAGGCATGGGAGAAGGAAAAAACAATGTCTGAGTATCGATTTGCTCTCGATTGGGAAGGGCAGATAAGAAGCGCAATTGATACCTTTAAGGTTCGTAAGATTGTTGAAAGGGAAAAACAAAATAAGAAAGAACCTTGTTCGATGTGTGGCCAGCTTTGTTCTATAAAAACTTCTGAGAGAAGTTTAAAAAAATAATTTAAGGTGCTATAAACATTGGGAAAATACATGCTAAAAGAATTGATAACCAAAGAACAGATAAAGGAAAGAGTAAAAGGCTTATCCTTAGAAATAAACGCTTTTTTTGGTGGAAAAAGTTATATTGTAATTGGTGTTTTAAAAGGTGTCCTGTTTTTCATGGCAGATTTACTAAAGAATCTTGAAAATTATGAGACTTATGACTTCATCCAGGCGAAGTCTTACATTGGAAAAGATACAACAGGCAATGTAAAAATTTTAAAAGAGCCAAATATTGATATATACGGAAAGGATGTATTGGTTATAGAAGATATTCTTGATACAGGCATTACTGCCAACGCAATAAAAGATTATCTCAATAAAAAAGGTGCAAAAAATATTTATTTTTGCACTTTTCTTGATAAACCATCCCGTAGAATAAAACCGATAACTCCCCACTTTTGTGGTTATACTATTGATAACCTTTTTGTTGTTGGGTATGGTCTGGATTTTAATGAGCAGTTTAGAAGTAGGGAAGCTATTTATGTTTTAGAAACTGATGTTACTAGCTTTTGATTTTATCATTCTCTCAATCGTTTCTCTGTCAATTATTTCTTTTAAACTATGGCCTTCATCATCAATGACATCAACAAGTTTCCACTCACATTTACATCTGGTGATAATTATGTTATAATTTTCAATCTTATGTTCTTCTTTTTTATAAGGGGTTTCGCATTTTTTGCAAGTTTTTCTGTCTCTCATAAGAAGATGGTATAAGAAAATAAAAAAAAATTAAAGGAAAAAAGTGAAGAAAAAAGAAAATGTAAAAAAGTTTGAAGATTTAGGGTTATCAAAACAACTCGCAGAGGTGATCTATGAATTTGGTTTTGAAGAACCTACTCCCATTCAAAGAGAGGCAATACCAGTTGCACTGAGTGGGAAGAATCTCATCGCACAGGCACCAACTGGGACGGGAAAAACACTTGCTTTTGCACTGCCTATTCTTGAGAGAATTAAAAAACAGAAAAATCCTTACGCAATTATTCTTGTTCCTACAAGGGAATTGTGTATACAGGTTGCACAAGAGATTAATAAAGTTGGTTCTAACAAAAATGTATTGACGGTTCCAATTTATGGTGGACAGTCAATATATAACCAGATTAGAGGTTTAAAAAAAGGGATTCAGATAGTAGTTGGGACTCCAGGCAGAGTAATTGACCATATTAATAGAAAAACCTTAAATCTTTCTGAAATTAAATGGGTTGTTCTCGATGAAGCAGATGAGATGTTTGATATGGGGTTTGAAGAGTATGTAAAAGAAATTTTAAATCATATACCAACTAAAGCTCAAAGAATGCTATTTTCAGCAACTATGCCACCTGCAATCGTTCGAATCTCAAAAAAATATATTAAAGATGCTGAGGAAATCTCTCTAAGTATGGAAAATATTATTGTTACAAATATAAAGCAGATTTTTTATGAACTAAAAGAAAATGAAAAACTCTATGTATTAACGAAGATTCTTGATTCAGAAACATCAGACCAGATACTTATATTCTGTCATACCAAAAAAGAGACCGATGAGGTGGCTTATGCTCTAAAAAATAGAGGATATAGTACCGCTGCTTTACATGGTGATTATTCACAGGCTCAAAGAGAAAAGGTAATGTCAAAGTTTCGGGAAAAACAAATCAACATACTTGTTGCAACTGATGTAGTAGCAAGGGGTATAGATATTAGCGATGTCAGTCATGTTATCAACTATAGTATACCTCAAAATCCTGAAAACTACGTTCATCGTATAGGGAGGACAGGAAGGGCTGGTAGAGAAGGTGTGGCAATAACCTTTGTAACACCATACGAATACAGGAGTTTAAGGGAGATTGAGAAAATAACAAAAACGAAAATTTCTAAAACTCAAATACCCCATATTCAAGAGTTGATCGATATAAAAGTAAATAACTTTATAAAAAACATAGAAAATATAATGGAAAAAAATAAACAAAGTGTAGATATGCTTTTGCCTAAATTTAATGATGTTAAAGAGAAAGATTTATTGGCAATGTTAGTAGCTTCCTTTATGCTTTATACAAGTGTATCTCTTATAGATGAAGGTAAGGTCAAGCCGCTTATTACAGGCATGAAAAGGTTATTAGTTTCTATTGGCAAAAAAGATAAAATTGAGGCAAGGGATATATACAAAGCTTTCATAGAAAGAGCAGGTATTAAGGGTGAGGATATTGGTAGAATCAGGATTTTTGACAATACAACTTTAGTCGAAGTGTGTGAAGAAGCAGCAGAGGCAGTAATAAGTGCACTTGATAAATTTGTGTTAAAAGGTGTTCCTGCAAGGGTTTTTCACACTGAAGAGAAAAGATAGTTTTTTTCTTTTTTGCTTTTTAATAAAATATAGCATAAATAAATTATAGGGAGGAGTTTTATGCTTTTTGATTCTTTTTTTGGTTGGTTTTCCAATGATGTTGCCATTGATCTTGGAACAGCAAATACTGTAATTTACATAAAAGGCAAGGGCATTGTCAGTTCTGAACCTACCGTTGTTGCAATACAAAGGGATACTGGTGGGGCTAAAAAAATACTTGCAATAGGCCAAGAAGCTAAAGAGATGCTTGGTAAGACACCAGGCAATATTATTGCAATAAAACCAATGAAAGATGGAGTAATAGCGGATTATGAAGTAACAGAGGCGATGCTTAGGTATTTTATCCAAAAGGTTCATAATAGGAAAAGTTTTGTAAGGCCAAGAGTAGTTATATCTATACCTTCAGGGATAACTCCAGTAGAAAGAAGGGCTGTAAAAGAATCAGCAGAATCTGCAGGAGCAAGGGCTGTATATATGATAGAAGAGCCAATGGCAGCGGCGATTGGTGCTGGATTACCAATAACTGAACCTGTTGGTAATATGATTGTTGATATTGGTGGTGGTACAACTGAAGTTGCTGTTATATCTTTATCAGGCATAGTGTATTGTCAATCTGTTAGGGTAGCTGGTAATAAGATGGATGAAGCAATTATCCAATATATAAGAAGAAAATATAGCCTTTTAATAGGTGAAAGAACAGCAGAGCTTATAAAAATTAATTTAGGAACTGCATATTCAGAGCCAGAAGATCAAATAAGAAGGATGACCATAAAGGGTAGAGATTTAATTGATGGGATACCCAAAACCTTAGAGATTAACTCTGAAGAAATTAGAGAAGCCCTTTCTGAACCTGTCAATGCTATAGTTGAGGCTGTAAAGGTCGCGTTGGAAAGGACTCCACCAGAACTTGCCTCTGATATAGTAGATAGGGGTATAGTGCTTGCAGGTGGTGGTGCATTGTTAAGAAATTTGGATGTTTTATTAAGAGAACAAACAGGTTTACCTATTATTATTGCAGATGACCCACTCTTTTGCGTTGTTAAAGGTTCAGGTAGTGTTCTTGATAAGTTAGATTTGCTAAAAGAAGTGGCAGTTCAAGTATGAAATGGTTGACACAAAACTAAAAAGAATTTTATTAAGTCTATTGTTGTTTTTTGTTTGCCTAAATTTAATTTACCTGTCAAAACCTGCTATGTTTAATGACAGGTTGATTATATGGAAACTTGCCTTATTTCCTTCTAAAGCGTTACAGATGTTCACTAGTTCAGTTTCAAATTTTGTCAAAACTACTTTCTATGCAAGAGAAGTAATAAATGAGAATAGGGAGTTAAAGAAACGTTTAGATACCCTTACAATCGAAAATCTAATATTAAAAAGAGAACTTGAAAATTCTAAAAGCATAAAAACTGTAGAAGATTATATAAAAAAATTCCCCTTTACTGTAGAAATTTCAACAGTTGTTGCGAGAAATCCCCAATTTTGGCATCAGTATTTACTTATAGATGGTGGTAAAGATAAAGGCTTTTTGCCTGGAATGCCTGTTATTACAAAGGATGGATTAATAGGTAAAATTGTTGAGGTGTTTGATGGTTATTCCAAAGTACTATTGCTAATTGACCCAGAATTTTCTGTAGATGTTAGAGGTGATAAGTCAAATGTTTTAGCTCTATGCTCAGGTATTGGAACATCTGTTATGAAGATTAACTATGTACCTAAATTTGAAGAATTAGAACTCGGAGAGACTGTTGTTACTTCAGGGTTAGATGGTGCTTTCCCTGAAGGTATACCAGTAGGTTATGTAATGGAGATAAATAAGCCCTTTGGAGATTACTTTCTTGATGCATACGTAATACCAGTAGTTGATGTTTTAAAAATTAAAGAGGTAATAGTAATCAAAAACTTTGCTAAGAAGCAAAAATGATAATACCTATTGTATCAATGTCAATATTATTTGCTTTTTGTAATATGTTAAACTTTTATACATCTTCATTATTTTTCTATATCGATGTTGTACCAATACTTCTTATATTTTGTGCAAAAAAGCTTAATGGTAAAAGATATTTAATTGCTTTACTTTTTATATTGTTAATGTCGCTTTTTTTTGAAAAGTTTGTTTTGACACATACTGCTTTTATAATTATCTTTGCCCTCTTGAGTTATAAAAGCAAAAAGTTGTTTAATATAATATCTGTAAAATACATTGTTTTTTTTATTCTAGTTTATTTGATATGTAAATATACCCTTTTTAGTATTGTTGTACATAGAAAAATTGGATTTCATAAGTTAGTTTTTTACGATATGTTAATAAATACATTAGGTAATTGTTTGTTATTACCCTTACTATATATGTTTTTTGATAGTTTATATTCCTTGTTTGAGGCCAAAAAGTGAAAAAGATTTACGTTGTGCTTGATTCTATTCCTCAATTGGAAAAGAGACTTTTCCTATATATAAAATTTTTAAGTATTTTTGTGCTTTTTATTATTGGATACTACTGGTTTTTGCAGATTTTGAGACATAACTATTATCTTGAGCTTTCTGAAAAAAACCGTATAAGAAATATAAGGATTACCGCTCCACGGGGTGTAATTAGAGATAGATATGGAGTTATAATTGCATCAAGTGCACCAAGCTTTGTTTTGAGTATAGTGAAAGAAGAAGTAGTAAATAAAGATGAATTAATAAAAGAAATTGCTAATGTATTAAAGAAAAATCCTAAAGAAATAAAAGAAGTCTATGAGGCAAAGGAGAGAGTAACGCCTAAGTTTTATCCCATTATCCTTTATGAAAACTTAAAAAGAGAGGAGGTAGTTAAGATAGAAGCTTTAAAATGGAAGCTTAAAGGTGTAAAAATTGACTATAAATCTGAAAGAAGCTACCCCTATAATGATTTTTGTTCCCATCTCATTGGTTATGTATCTCAAGTTTCAAGCAAAGATATAGAAAGGTTAAAAAACCGTATTTTTAGTACTAAAATTGGTAAAGCAGGTATTGAGAATGTTTTTGAAGATTATCTTAAAGGGTTTGATGGCGTAACAAGGGTTGAAGTAGATGCTTATGGTAGGAAAAAGAAGGTTTTATATAAATTAGACCCTATTTCAGGAGGGTCATTAAAACTTACAATTGATTGGGAGTTACAGGAAGTTGCTGAAAAGGCGTTAGGAGATAAAAATGGTGCAGTAGTGGCGATTTCTCCTAAAACAGGAGAAATACTTGCCTTTGTGAGCCATCCAAATTTTGATCCCAATCTTTTTGTTAAAGGGTTTGATAGAGAGGAGTGGGTAAAAATTACTAATAACCCTTTTCATCCTTTGCAAAACAAAGTGATACAAGGTGCATATCCACCAGGTTCAACTTTCAAGTTAATAACAGCAATTGCAGGTTTAGAAGAGGGCATAATAGATGAATCTACAACGTTTTATTGCTATGGTAAGAGAAGGGTTGGAAATCGAGATTTTAGATGTTGGCGTGAAAGTGGGCATGGTAGAGTAAATATCCATAAAGCAATAGTAGAATCTTGTGATGTATTTTTCTATGAGCTTGGGCTTAAATTAGGGCCTGATAAGATAGCAAAATATGCACGCATGTTTGGACTTGGAGAAAAAACAAACATTGGTTTACCAGGAGAACTTTCTGGAAATGTACCCGATACATTATGGAAAAAAAAGAAGTATAAACAAAGCTGGTATGATGGAGATACTCTACCCTACGCTATAGGACAGGGGTACCTTACAGTGACACCATTACAGCTTGCTTTGGCATATGCAACCTTTGCAAATGGAGGAACACTTTTAAAGCCAGTAATAGTTAAAGAAATTGAAACAAGCGATGGTAAAATTATTCAGGAACAGATACCAACTGTAAGAAGTGATGTAAGAATGTCAAGTAAAACTTTGGATATCATACGAAAGGCTTTAATTGGTGTAGTCAATGAATCGGGTGGTACAGGATATGCAGCAAGAGTACCTGATATTGTAGTAGCAGGAAAGACTGGGACAGCTCAGGTAAAAAGCTTTAAAGAAAGAAAAAAACAAAGTGGTTTTTTAAATGATCACGCCTGGTTTGTTGGGTTTGCACCTGCTTATGACCCTGAAATAGTAGTTTGCGCTTTTATTATGCATGGTGGACATGGAGGAGGGGTAGCAGCCCCTGTAGTTAGAGAAGTTATTGATAAGTTTTATAAAAAAGAGAGAGTAGCAAATGCAAAATTACATGAAGAATAATAGGCTTTTCTGGGAAGGTATTATTATAATAGGTGTAATCACTTTATTGGGTTGTGTAAACCTATATAGTGCGCTTATCACTCCCTCTGGTACCGTGGATAGTTTATTTTATCGACATCTTCTCTGGCTTCTAGTAGGAGGCGTTATTGCTTTTTTTATTCATTTTTTAAAGCCCATTGATATTGAAAACTTTTCCGCTATTTTTTATATACTTTGCTGTATTTTACTTGTTGGTGTATTACTAATAGGTAAAAAAGTAAATGGTGCGCAAAGATGGATAGGTATAGGAAGTTTTAGTTTTCAGCCTTCAGAATTTACTAAATTAGCTCTTATTTTTTTTATGGCAAGGATTTTCAAACAGATGCCTGTTGTAGAGACAGGCTATAAATTAAACCAATTGTTAGTTCCATTGATAATAGTTATGATACCCCTTTTGCTTATATTAAAACAACCTGATTTGGGAACTGCAATAATCATTTTTTCCATTGCTTTTTTTACAATACTACTTATGGGGGTCAATTTAAGACTTCTTATTACATTTTTTGCAAGTTTTATCTTGTTGTCTCCTATTTTTTACCATCTTTTAAAAGATTATCAAAAAAAGAGGTTTTTAGCCTTTTTGATGCCAGAAGCTGATCCTCAGGGGGCAGGATATCATACAATTCAAGCAAAAATTGCTGTTAGTACAGGTGGTATGTTTGGTAAGGGCTTTTTAAGAGGTGCACAAAGTAAACTAGGATATATCCCTGAAAGGCATACAGATTTTGTTTTTTCAGTGTTTGCTGAAGAATGGGGTTTTTTTGGAGTTGTAGTGTTTATACTATTATACCTTTATTTAATTTACTGGATGTTTAGAGTAACCCGTAATATTAATGACAGGTTTCTTTTTCTTTCTGCTTCAGGAATAATTTTCCTCTTTTCACTTCATTTTATTATAAACATAGCTATGGTATCAGGACTATTTCCTGTAGTTGGTATACCGTTGCCTTTAATGAGCTATGGTGGAACTGCTTTAATAGTTTATCTCGTATCCTTAAGTTTTATGTTAAAACTTGCAAGGGTATATTAATTTACAAGCTTACTTAAAATAGCATCAAGCTCATTTTCAGTATCTTTTTTTATACCTGTGATTTTTTTAACAATTTTTCCTTTGTTATCAAGAATAATGAAGGTAGGTAAAGATGAAATCCCGTCAAAGTAGTTGTTCTCATCAGGATGGTTTAACCAGACAGGGAATTTTATCTGGTTTTCTGCAATGGCCTCTTTCAACTCTTCAGGGTCACCTAAATCAGTATTTATCCCGATTACATGAACTTTCTTTTTGTATTTATTAAAGATTTTATTTGTTGTTTTGAAAGATAGCTTACAAGCAAAACACCAGCTTGCCCAAAACTCGATAAGTACAGGTTTGCCTTTTAGTTGTGAAATTGTGATATCCCTTCCTTCTAAACTTTTAAAACGCAGGGATAAGTAATCATTATTGCTTGCTATGGAAGTAGCAAAGCTTGCTAATAAAAAAAATAGGGCTAAAAAAAATCTCATATATATTTTTTTATCATTTCTTCAATTTTACCTTTTGGAAGAGCACCAACTGTTGTATTTACAGCTTGACCATCTTTGAAAAGTATAAGAGTTGGTATACCTCTAATGCCATATTTTTGAGGCGTTAAAGGGTTGTCATCTACATTAATTTTAACAAAGTCTATCTTGTCGCTGTATTCGTTTGCAAGTTCTTCAATTATAGGTGCTAACATCCTACAAGGTCCACACCATGCTGCCCAGAAATCTACAAGCACGGGTTTAGTTGATTTAAGTACCACATTTTCAAAATCAGCATCTTTTATCTCTTTTACATTACCAGCCATAAAAACCTCCAAAGTGTTTTAATATAAATTTATATGGAAATTAAGTTAATGTCAAGCTACCCTAATAAAGGTTTTGAATGTTTTTTTGTTTAATTTCTTCTATAAGGTTTTCAATAGTTTTTTTGCTTAAAACTTTTTTCAATTCTTCTTGTGTTTCTTCCCAAATGATGTGAACAGGGCAGAGTTGTTTTCTCCTACAATCAAAGCCATCGATGAGGCATTTATTAAGGGCTATAGGACCATCGATAGTCTCAACAATGTCATAAAGGGTTATTTCATTAAGAGGTTTACTTATTTTGAAGCCACCTTTAATCCCACGGGTTGAGCTTAATATTTTTTTTTGAGCTAATCTTTGTAGTATTTTTGAAAGAAATTTTGATGGTATATCTGTTATTTCTAACAATAGTTCCTTTACTGTATATACTTTGTTTGGGTTTTGTCCCATATGGAGTATAGCTCTTATTGCATATTCTGCAGCATTAGTGATTCTCATATTACTTCTCCTCTTTACCATTTACCCACCAGTTACTTGTTTTATCAAACCACCAGTGAGTTGAATCAGTCTTTATTATCTCTTCTGCTAATCTTATTCCCTCTTCTGTAACTAATCTTTTTAAAGCGAAATGAATCCAATCATCGGCATAGGGATTTCCAAGATCTTTCTGTTCTTTAAGTTGAAGCAAAAGTTCAATATTATCAGCATCTTTTGCTAATTTTGCTTCGTAAGTCTTTCCTTCCCATAGCTCTTTAAAGATTTCCTTTAATTCTAATTCAAAGGGGAGGTCTTTTAAAGCATCGTTCATAGCTTTTTCTTCATCAGTTGTAGTATACTTTTTGTTCATATAGTTAAGGTCACCTATTCTTGCTTCAAGAAAATCATGAAATAGGGCAAGCAGTATAAGCTTATTTTTATCAATGTTTTTTGCAAGATAGGAGAGACAGTATGCTGTATAAACAGTTCTTAAGATATGCTCTGCCACCGATTCATTCCCTGAACCTAAAAATTGGAACCCCGTTCTGGGAGTTCTTTTAAGCATTCCTGCTTCGAAAAGAAAATCTGCGATGTTTTTCATTTTTTTATAAACATTGTATCAATTTTATGATAAAAATACTAAATATTATTTTTACTGTAAAGGGAGATTTTGATGAAACAAAAAGGTACAAGATTTAAAGAAGAAAAACTCGAAAAAGAAACAGAAAAGTATTTAAAAGAATTATCTCTTAAAGCAAGAGGTGCGGTACTTACTATGACAACTCTTGCAGGTTCAGGACATCCTGGCGGTTCAATGTCTTCAATAGACATTTATCTTCTGCTTTATTATTTTTTGAGGATTACTGGTGATATTAAAGATGAGGATAGAGATTTTATAATTGTAAGTCATGGCCATACTTCACCTGGTGTGTATTCTGCGCTTGGTATGCTTGGCATAATAGATATTGATGAAGCAATAGCCTATTTCAGGAAGGCTGGAAGTCCATACGAAGGGCATATTGAAAGGCACGTTAAAGGTATAGAGTGGTCTACTGGAAATTTAGGGCAAGGACTTTCGGCAGGATGTGGCTTTTCTCTTGTTTCAAAAATTAAAAAAATTGAAAATTATGTATTTGTTGTTATGGGAGATGGTGAGCAGCAGAAGGGGCAAATTACTGAAGCAAGAAGATTTGCAAAGAAGTATGATTTGAAAAATTTATTCGCGATTATTGATTATAATAAGTTGCAAATTTCAGGAAATATATCTGATGTGATGAAGCAAAATATAAAAGAAAACTATCTATCCGATGGTTGGGATGTTTATGAGGCAGATGGTCACGATTTTAATAGTCTTTACGAAATAATAAGAAAAATGGTTTTAAAGGGCGGTCCAGCTGTACTAATTGCCCATACTGTAATGGGCAAAGGTGTAAGTTTCATGGAAAATGTCAAAGATTATCATGGCAAGGCATTGACAAAGGAGCAATATGATAAAGCTATGGTCGAGTTAGGTTTAGAAAATAAGCTTGATTTTTATAAAACAATGAGAGAACAAAAAAAGTTTATTCCACAACATATTAAAGCCCCTTCAAAATTCCCCGATATAAAGTTGCCATTGCCAAAAGTATATGATATAAATACAAAAATAGATAATCGTTCAGCTTTTGGAGAAGCCTTGCTCCATATTGCTTTAGAAAACCAAAACAATCATTATTTACCAATAGCTGTTTTTGATTGTGATCTTACGAGTTCAGTAAAAACAGATGGATTTGCAAAACATTTTCCAAATAATTTTTTCCAGGGAGGTATTCAGGAGCATAACACTGCAACAATAGCAGGGGCAGTATCTATAGAGGGTGTTTTATCTGTTTTTGCTGATTTTGGCGTTTTTGGTATTGATGAGGTATATAACCAGCAAAGACTCAATGATATAAATAATACAAATCTTAAAGTTGTGTGTACCCATTTAGGTGTTGATGTTGGTGAAGATGGTAAGACGCACCAGGCAATTGATTATATAGGCTTGTTGAGAAATCTTTATAATTTCCATTGTATAATTCCGGCAGATGCAAACCAAACCTATAGAGCAGTTTTGTATAGTTTTTCAAGGCCTGGTAATTATTTTATTGGGATGGGACGATCAGTAACTCCCATAATTGCTAAAGACAATGGCTTACCTTTTTTTGGGGATGGTTATGAATTTGAATATGGTAAGGCAGATATAATTAGAGAAGGTTACGATGTTGTAATTCTTACTTATGGTGTTATGGTTTACAGAGCTCTTGAAATTGCAAAGCTTCTTGCAGAAAAAAATATATTTGCTATGGTTATTAATGTATCCACACCGAAAAAATTAGATGATGAAGTTATGAAAAAAACTGGTAAAATAGGTAAAGTGGTAGTATATGAAGATCATAATGTATATACAGGGTTAGGTAGTATTGTTTCAGATTATTTTATAGAAAAAGCAATGACTGTTAAGCTTTTAAAGCTTGGTATCGATAACTATTGTTATTCCGGTAAGCCTGATGAGCTTTTTTCTTTGATAGGTTTAAGCCCTGAAATTGCTTCGGAGAGGATTGTTCAGTTTTTGAAGAAGTAGAAAAAAATAGAAGGAGGGCTTTATGGATTTGGTAAAAGAAGAAGCAGTTGTTAAGATTCTATTAGAAAGCAATGAAGAATTTAAGAGACTCTACAATGAACATCTTGAACTTGAGAAAAAAATTGCTGAATTTGATAGGAAACATTATTTGACACCTGAAGAAGAACTTGAGAGAAAAAGACTGCAGAAAATTAAATTGGCTGGCAAAGACAGGATGTTTGAGTTAATTAAAGAGTATAAGAACAGAAATAATTAAAAGGGGTAAACTTTATGATTAGCGATGATGTGAAAAAGGGGATTGAGAAATCTCCACACAGAGCTTTACTCATGGCGTGCGGGATGCCGAGAACACAAATGGACAAACCTTTTATTGGTATAGTTAGTAGTTTTACCGATTTGATTCCTGGTCATATAGGGATGAGAGATTTAGAAAGGTTCATAGAAAAGGGTATTCATACTGAGGGTGGTTATGCCTTTATTTTTTCTGTGCCAGGTATATGCGATGGTATAGCGATGGGACATTCTGGTATGAAATATTCACTGCCATCAAGGGAGTTAATAGCAGATATAATAGAATGTGTGGTTTCTGCACACAAGTTAGATGGACTTGTGTTTCTTACAAATTGTGACAAAATAACCCCTGGGATGTTAATGGCATCAATGAGGTTAAACATCCCATCTATTTTTGTCACTGCTGGTCCTATGATTGCTGGATACTATAAAGGTGAGAGGCTGTCTCTTGTGAGTGGGACATTTGAAGCTGTAGGTAGGTTTAAAAAAGGTGAGTTAAGCGAAGAAGAATTTTATGGGTATGAAGCAAATGCCTGTCCTGGTGCAGGCTCCTGTCAAGGGCTTTATACAGCAAATACGATGGCATGTTTAACTGAAACGCTCGGGATGTCTCTTCCTGGCTGTGCTACAGCACTTGCTGTTTCGAGCAAAAAAAGGCATATTGCCTTTGAAAGTGGTAGAAGAATTGTGCATCTTGTAAAAGAAAATATTAAGCCGAAAGATATAGTTACAGAGTCAGCCTTTAGAAATGCTATAATGGTAGATGTTGCTCTTGGTGGTTCAACCAATACAGTGTTACACTTAACAGCAATTGCTCATGAAGCAGGTAGGCCTATTGATATAGAACTGTTTGATGAATTAAGCAAAAAGACACCGCATATTGTGAGTATGATTCCGGGTGGTAAATATTATATGGAAGACCTTGATAGAGCGGGTGGAATACCAGCGGTACTAAACAGATTAAAAGATATGTTAGAATCTTCTCCTACTGTGTCAGGTATGGATATTAAAGAAATTGCAAAAAAAGCAGAAGTATATGAAGAAGATGTAATAAGACCTATTGAAAACCCCTATCATAGAGAGGGTGGACTTGCTATCTTAAAGGGTAATCTTGCTCCTTTAGGTGCTGTTGTTAAACAATCTGCTGTAAGTAAAGAGATGCTTGTTTTCGAAGGTAAAGCTAAAGTATTTGAAAGTGAAGAAGATGCAATGACTGCCATCTTGAATGGCCATATCAAGCCAGGAGATGTTGTAGTGATAAGAAATGAGGGGCCTATAGGTGGGCCTGGTATGAGAGAGATGTTATCCCCAACAGCAGCACTAGTAGGAATGGGGTTATCTAAATCATGTGCCTTGATAACTGATGGTAGATTCTCTGGAGGTACTCAAGGACCTTGTATCGGGCACATATCACCTGAAGCTGCAGAAGGTGGTTTAATTGGCTTGCTTAAAGATGGTGATATTATTAGAATAAATATACCTGAAAGAAAGCTTGAGGCAGTTTTGAGTGAAGATGAAATTGAAGATAGGAGAAAACATTGCAAACCCGTAAAAAAACAGCTTAAAGGCTATCTTAATAGATATGCCCGAATGGTAACTTCAGCAGGCAAAGGGGCGATTTTAAAGGAGGAATAGTGAAGTTAACCGGTGCAGAAATATTTGTTGAATCACTGAAAAAAGAAGGTGTAAATATTATTTTTGGTTATCCCGGTGGGGTTATACTACCTATTTTTGATGTTCTCTATCATGAGAAAGAAATAAGACTTATTTTACCAAGACACGAACAAGCTGCAGTTCATATGGCTGATGGTTATGCCCGTTCGACAGGTAAAGTAGGAGTTGCTTTAGCCACATCGGGACCGGGTGCTACGAACACTGTTACTGGTATTGCTACAGCTTTTATGGATTCAATACCAATAGTAGTTTTTACTGGTCAAGTGCCTACACCAATGATAGGTGTTGATGCCTTTCAGGAAGCTGATATAGTAGGTATAACAAGGCCATGTACAAAATATAACTATCTTGTTAAAAATACTGCAGATCTGCCCTACATTATAAAAGAGGCATTTTATATTGCATCTAAAGGACGTCCAGGACCTGTTGTAGTTGATTTACCAAGAGATGTACTTGCTAACAAAGCTGATTTTATTTACCCCGAAACAGTGTCTTTGAGAAGTTACAATCCTACTTATATCGGTAACAGATGGCAGATAAAAAAGGCTGCTGATGCAATAGTTAGAGCAAAAAAACCAGTAATATATGCAGGTGGTGGTGTTATTCTGTCTAATGCCCATCAAGAACTTAAAGAGCTTGCAGAGTTTACTAATATACCGGTAACCTTAACCCTAATGGGACTTGGTGCATTTCCTGGTGACCATCCCCTTTTCCTTGGTATGCTTGGTATGCACGGTACTTATCCAGCAAATATGAGTGTTCATAATTCAGATTTGATAATTGCTATAGGTGCTCGTTTTGATGATAGGGTAACAGGAAGGGTAAAAGATTTTGCACCGAATGCAAAAATTATACATATTGATATTGACCCAACTTCAATTAGAAAAAGTGTTCATGTCGATATACCAATTGTTGGTGACGTAAGACTTGTATTGATTGATCTTTTGAAAGAGTTAAGAAATATAAATGAAAAAAATGAAGTAATTGAAGAGGCACGTAAACAGTGGTTTAAACAGATTAAAGAATGGCAAAAGGAACATCCACTTTGGTACGAGTATGATGAAGAAGTAATAAAACCTCAATTCGTTATTGAGAAAATTTATGAATTAACAAAAGGCGATGCTATTATTGCTACTGAAGTTGGACAGAACCAGATGTGGACAGCACAATTCTACAAATTTATTAAACCTAGAACTTGGCTTACTTCAGGTGGGCTTGGTACTATGGGATATGGGTTTCCTGCAGCACTTGGAGCACAAGCAGCATTTCCCGATAAACTTGTATTTGATATAGCTGGTGATGGTAGCATACAGATGAATATCCAAGAACTTGCTACAGCAGTAATAGAAAAACTCAATGTTAAAGTGGCGATACTAAATAACTCTTGTTTAGGGATGGTAAGGCAGTGGCAGGAGCTTTTTTATGGTGAAAGGTATTCAGGGGTTGATTTAGGAGAAGCTCCTGATTTTGTAAAACTTGCTGAAGCATATGGAGCTGTAGGCTTTAGAGCGACAAAACCTTCTGAAGTTGAACCAATCCTTAAAGAAGCGATAAAGATTGACAAACCTGTTTTTATGGATTTTAGGATTGATAAAATGGAAAAAGTATTTCCTATGGTACCAGCTGGTGCAGCAATAAACGAGATGATTTTTCTTGAAAAAAAGAAAAAAAATGAAAGAATGAAGATAGTAAAGTAAGGAGAAACAATGACTCATATACTTTCATTGCTTGTAGAAAATAAGTTTGGTGTTTTATCAAGAGTTGCGGGGCTTTTTAGTGGTAGGGGGTTTAATATTGAAGCACTTTCTGTAGCCCCAACGCAAGATCCAAGTATATCTCAGATGACAATTGTAACAACGGGTGATGATAGAGTTATAGAACAGATTACAAAGCAATTGAATAAAATGATAGATATCATAAAAGTAAGCGATTTTAGCAATCAGGATTATGTGCTTAGAGAGGTTGCTTTGATAAAGGTATCAGCAAAAGGTGCAGATAGAGAAGAAGCTCTAAGAATTGCGACAATATTTAGAGCTAAGGTAGTTGATTCAAGTCCTACAACATATACTATAGAAGTTACAGGTGATGATAAAAAAATTGAGGCAATAGTAAATTTATTAAGACCACTTGGCATAAAGGAACTTGTTAGAAGTGGCCCAATTGCAATTTTGAGAGAAGATAAAAATAAATAGGAGGATATTAAAAATGAAAGTTCATTACGAAAGTGCAAACTCAAAGGATATTTTAAAAGACAAAGTTGTTTCTATTATTGGATATGGAAGTCAAGGTCATGCCCATGCGAATAATTTAAAAGATAGCGGCATTAATGTAATTGTAGGTTTATATGAGGGGAGTAAGTCGATAGAAAAGGCAAAAAAAGCTGGTCTTACAGTTAAAACGGTTTCAGAAGCGGCCAAAGATGGCGACATAATTATGATACTAGTTCCCGATGAAATACAGGCAGATCTCTATAAAAATGAAATCGCAAAGCATATGACTCCAGGAAAAGCTCTTGCTTTTGCACATGGTTTTAACATCCACTATAACCAGATAGTTCCACCCAAAGAAATAGACGTATTCCTAGTAGCTCCTAAAGGTCCAGGACACCTTGTAAGGTCTGAATATGTTAAAGGGATGGGTGTTCCTACGTTAATTGCGGTTCATCAAGATGCATCAGGAAAGGCAAAAGATTTAGCCCTTGCCTATGCATGTGCAATAGGTGGTGGAAGGGCTGGCATAATAGAGACCACTTTTAAAGAAGAAACAGAAACAGACCTTTTTGGTGAACAAGCTGTATTGTGTGGTGGGGTTTCAGCACTAATTACAGCAGGTTTTGAAACACTTGTAGAAGCAGGCTATGCACCAGAGATGGCTTATTTTGAATGTTTACATGAACTTAAACTAATAGTTGACCTCATATATGAAGGTGGAATTAGTAACATGAGATATTCAGTAAGCAATACTGCTCAATATGGAGATCTTACAAGGGGGCCAAGAGTCATAAATGAGTCAGTCAAAGCTGAGATGAAAAAGATACTTAAAGAGATTCAAACTGGTGAGTTTGCAAGGGAATGGATTCTTGAAAATAAAGCAGGCAAACCTGTATTTAATAGCCTAACAAAAATTGGTCAGGAACATCTCATAGAAAAGGTTGGTGAAAAGTTGCGTTCAATGATGGGCTGGTTACAGAAAAACAGACTTGTGGAAAAAGATTAATGCATGGCTAATAAAGGAGATAAAACATTTAGTATTGCACCTGAAGGGATAAAACTTACACTTATATTCCTTGCCATTACATTGTTTTTTTACTTTGTAGGTTATAAAATTATTTCAGGTGTAATGTTTCTGTTTGTGATATTTAACTTATTTTTTTTCCGAAATCCAGGCAGGATTCCGCCTACAGGTCCATTTATTGTTGCTCCAGCTGATGGTGAAGTCATTCTTATTAAAAGCGTAGTGGAAAAAGAATTTTTTAAAGAAGAAGTAACATTAGTAAGTATTTTTATGTCAATATTTAATGTACATGTTAACAGGGCACCCTATGATGGTAAAGTTTTAGCTATCAAACATTATGATGGGCGTTTCTTTTCAGCAAATTTAAATTCTGCTTTTGAAGAGAATGAAAAAAATTATGTTTTTTTTGAAACACCTGAAGGTATTAAAATACTCTATTCTCAGGTTGCAGGTCTTATAGCGAGAAGGATAGTTTGTGATTTAAAAGAGGGAGATATCATCAAAAAAGGTCAAAGAGTAGGTCTTATATGTTATGGCTCAAGGGTAGATATTTTTCTTCCTAAAAATGTTGAAATAAAGGTAAAATTAAAAGATAAAACAAAGGCTGGTGAAACAGTTATAGGAGTTTTGAAATAATGGCAAGTGAACAGGAACATCAACCCAAAGATAGCGTTAAAAAAGGCGTATACATATTCCCTAATTTACTTACTTCTGCAAGTCTTTGTTCTGGCTTTTTTGGTATTATTTCCGTATGGAATACTAACTTTAAACTTTCTGCATATCTGATTATACTTTCAGCAATATTTGATATGTTAGATGGAAGGGTTGCCAGAATGACAGGAGCTGTTTCAAGATTTGGAGTAGAGTATGATTCTATAGCAGATGTTGTAGCTTTTGGTGCTGCACCTGCATTTCTTGTATATGTTTGGGCTTTAGAGCCTTATGGAAGGCTAGGTATCATTGCCGCTTTCCTTTATCTTGTTTGTGGAGCTTTAAGACTAGCTAGGTTTAATGTGCAGTTTTATACTGTGGAAAGTAAGAAATTCAATGGTTTACCTATACCTGGTGCTGCTATGGTAATTGCATCTGTTGTTCTTTTTTATTATGAACTTGGTGGTCAAGGTAAGACTTTAAAAGAGTACTTAATTCTTGTTTTGGTTTTTTGTCTTGCCTTTTTAATGATAAGCAATATTAAATATTATAGCTTCAAAGATTTAGATCCTATAAAGAGGAAACCCTTTTCTGTTTTAGCAGTTGTGATTTTAGCAATGATTCTAATAGTTGCGCATCACGAGCTTTTTTTCTTTGTAATATTTTTCGGTTATGCTGTTTCTGGTCCCGCATTGTATGTTTATGAAAGATATAAGCTTAAAAGAGGGGGTAAATAACATGGAGTATGTAAAGATTTTTGATACAACTTTGCGTGATGGTGAGCAGGCACCTGGCGCAACAATGAATATAGAAGAAAAGGTAAGAATAGCCTTACAGTTAGAAAAGCTTGGGGTAGATATTATAGAAGCAGGATTTCCTGCTGCATCAGAGGGTGATTTTGAAGCTGTAAAAGAAGTAGCAAAAAATATAACAAAATCTGAAGTTGCAGGTCTTGCACGGGCAACGGAAGAAGATATTGAAAAGGCGTGGGAAGCAATTAAATATGCTAATAAACCACGAATACATACATTTCTTGCTACTTCTGATATCCATTTGAAATACAAACTAAAGATAGATAGAGAAGAGGCATTAAAAAGAGCGGTTAAGGCTGTTAAGTTTGCTAAAAAGTTTATTGATAATGTTGAATTTTCTGCAGAGGATGCTTGCAGAACAGACTTAGATTTTCTTTGTAGAGTAGTTGAAGCTGTAATAGATGCTGGTGCAAAAACTGTTAATATACCAGATACAGTTGGTTACATAACACCAATGGAATTTTACAAAATAATTTCCACAATTAAACAGAAAGTGAAAAATATAAATAAAGCTGTAATAAGCGTTCATTGTCATAACGACCTTGGACTTGCAACAGCAAACTCTTTATCAGCTTTATTGGCTGGTGCAAGACAGGTGGAATGTACAATAAATGGTATTGGTGAAAGGGCAGGAAATGCCTCCCTTGAAGAAATTGTAATGGCACTTAAAGTAAGGAAAGATGTATACAATCTTGCAACAAGAATAAACACAAAGCTTATCTATAGAACAAGTAAACTTGTTTCACAGATTACAGGTATGATGGTTCAGCCTAATAAAGCGATTGTTGGTGCTAATGCTTTTGCTCATGAGTCAGGTATACATCAGGATGGCGTTTTAAAAGAAAGGCTCACTTACGAAATAATGACACCAGAATCAGTAGGTATACCACAAAGTGTTCTTGTGCTTGGCAAACTTTCGGGAAGACATGCTTTCAAAAAGCGTGTAGAAGAGATGGGTTATAACTTAACTGAAGAACAGCTTAATAAAGCCTTTAAAAGATTTAAAGAGCTTTGCGACCAGAAAAAGTATCTTTATGATGAAGATATTGATGCGATTATATCAGAAGAGATACTTAAACTACCTGAGAAATACAAGTTTGTTTATCTCAATGTTGTTTCTGGTAACAAGACAGTACCTTGTGCAACAGTTGAAATAGATGTGGAAGGTAAGCTTGTAAAAGAAGTAGCAATTGGAAATGGGCCAGTTGATGCAGTATTTAATGCAATAAAGAAAATAATTAAGACAAAAAGCAAGCTTTTGAGCTTTGTAATAAGTGCAATAACTATGGGTACAGATGCTCAAGGTGAAGTTACGGTAAAGTTAGAAGAAGGTGGTAGACAGGTAGTTGGTAAAGGCGTTGATCCTGATGTGCTTGTTGCCAGTGCAAAGGCTTATATAAATGCTTTAAATAGGCTTGCTTTCAAAAAAGAAGTATCTCAGAATAAAGAAATACTTCCTTAAAACAATTCTTGTAGGAGTTATAAGTATGGGAATGACAATTACTGAAAAAATTCTAGCTGACCATTGTGGCAAAAAAGAGGTTCATCCTTGCGAGTTAATAATGGCTAATGTAGACCTTGTTCTTGCCAATGATGTAACAGCACCTATAGCAATCAAAGAGTTTGAAAAAACAGGTGCAAAAAAAGTGTTTGATAAAGAAAAAATAGCCCTTGTACCAGACCATTTTACACCAAACAAAGATATAAATTCAGCGGAGCAAGCAAAATTAGTTCGTGAATTTGCAAAGAAATATGGGATTGTCCATTACTTTGAGATTGGTGAAATGGGGATAGAACATGCCTTATTACCAGAAAAAGGATTGGTAGTTCCAGGAGATCTTGTTATTGGTGCTGATAGCCATACATGTACATATGGTGCTTTAGGTGCTTTTGCAACAGGTGTTGGAAGCACAGATGTTGCTGCCTGTTTTCTAACCGGGCAAGCTTGGTTTAAAGTACCAGAAAGCATAAAGTTTATAATTTATGGCAAAAGAAAACCCTTTGTTTATGGCAAGGATATAATTCTTTACATCATTGGTAAAATTGGTGTTGATGGTGCACTTTATAAGGCCATGGAATTTGAAGGAGAAGGGATATCTGAACTTTCTATGGATAGCAGATTTTCTATAGCAAATATGGCGATAGAAGCAGGTGGCAAAAGTGGTATTATCGCACCTGATGAAAAGACAATTGAATATGTCAAACAAAGGGCAAAAAAAAGCTGGAAAGTTTATACTAGTGATAAAGATGCAAAATATTCAGAGATATACGAAATAGATTTGTCAAAGGTTGAACCACAAGTTGCATATCCCCATCTGCCTGAAAATACAAAACCTGTCTCTGAAGCTACAAATATTAAAATAGACCAGGCTGTTATAGGCTCCTGCACAAATGGAAGGATGGAAGATATGAGAATTGCTGCAAAAATTTTAAAAGGTAGAAAAGTAGCTCCCTACGTAAGGTTAATCATCATCCCGGCAACACAGGAAATATACAAGAATTGTGTAAAAGAAGGGCTGATAGATGTATTTATTGATGCTGGGGCGGTTGTATCCACTCCTACATGCGGTCCCTGTTTAGGTGGTCATATGGGAATACTTGCAAAGGGCGAAAAAGCTATTGCAACTACAAATAGGAATTTTGTTGGAAGAATGGGACATCCAGAAAGCGAAGTATACTTGTCAAATCCAGCAATTGCAGCAGCATCTGCAGTTTTAGGCAGGATAGGTTCACCACAAGAGTTAGGTATAAAAGAATAGTTTATAGGAGGGAAAAAAGATGTTTTTAAAAGGTAAAGCATGGAAGTATGGTGATGATATAAATACAGACCTAATTATACCGGCAAGGTATTTAAATACGTCTGAACCTTCAGAACTTGCAAAACATTGTATGGAAGATGAAGACCCCGAATTCCCCAAAAAAGTATCAAAAGGTGATTTTATTGTTGCTGGGAAAAACTTCGGCTGCGGTAGCAGTAGAGAACATGCGCCTATTTCTATTAAAGCTGCTGGTGTTTCCGCAGTTATAGCTAAAAGCTTTGCAAGAATATTTTATCGCAATGCTTTTAATATGGGCCTTTTAATACTTGAATGTAATGAAACAGATGACATTTCTACAGGTGATGAACTTGAAGTTGACACCGAAAAAGGCATTATAAAAAATATAACAAAAAACAAAACCTACCAAATTACACCAATACCACCTTTTATGGAAGAGCTTCTTGGTTCAGGTGGGCTTATGGAATATGTAAAGAAAAAGAAGGGGAGTTAAGTTTTGATTGTTTTAAAAAAAGAGTTATATAAAACAAAATATTTAAGTCCAAAAAACAACTTCCAACTAACCGATGTATATGCTGAAAAAAGATACGACCCACTTACAGGGCACAGGGTAAGGGTGTATGAGATAGATTGGGATACAAGACCCGTTGATTTTTATGAGCTTGGAAAAAAAAGCCAGAAAAGATGTCCCTTCTGTGATGACAGACTAAATCGTTATGCTGCAAGATTTGATCCAGCTTTTTGTCCCGAAGGTTTCTTAAGAAAGGGAGAAGTGATACTTATTCCAAACATATTACCCTATGCTGAAAATGCAGCTGTTTCAATCCTTACTCGGGAACATGTTGTCCCAATGGGTAAAATGCCAAAAAAAACAATATCAGATAGTTTTTCCCTAATTTTTGAATACGCAAAGGATATATCTAAATTTCAAAAAAAAACTTATAAGTTTGCCCATCTACATTGGAACTATATGCCAACTTCAGGTGGTTCAATAATCCATCCTCATATGCAAGTTTATGTTACAGATGAACCTTTGAATTATCATAGGCGTGTTCTTGAAAAGGCCATGGAATTTCAAGAAAAGTATGGAAGTGAGTTTTTTGAATGTTATATAAAGAAAGAAGAAAATGAAAAACAAAGAATCATTAGTGTAGATGAAACACTAGTTCTACTTTCACCTTTTGCTTCAAGGGGCATGCTCGGTGAGTTTATGATTATTTTTAAACATGCATTTACCTATCTTGATATGACTCAAGATATCATTGATGAAGTTTCATCAGTAATTTACAAACTTACACTATTTTTCAAGTCTAAATGCATACCTGGTTTCAACTTAGCTTTTTATGCTTCTCCTGTTGGAGAAAAGGTAATGAGAGCGCACATAAGAATTTATCCAAGAGTTTATAGAGACCCTGATATATTTGCAACTGATGTTGAGACCCCAACACTTTTATATGGAGAATCCTTTTCATTGATATCACCAGAAAAAAATGCTGAAATGGTTAGTCATTTTTTTGAAAAATTAGAGTAAAATTATATACTTTTTATCCAAAAACATATTTAAAAATTGACATAGCGGGATAATTATAATAAAATGCAAGTCTATGAAAGCAGATCTCAATAGATTAAAAAGTTTGTTTATCATTGCAGTTGAGAAAATAAAAGAATTTTATATTAAACATAAAAATGACTGGAAGAATCCTAAATTATTTACACTTCTAATCCTACCCCACGATACAAGTAACGTTAAAAAGCTCCATGTAAACTCAAACTGGTTTAAAATTTTTGCTATAGTCTCTGTTATTTTTTGGGTCTCATCATTGTTTATGTTTTTCAACTATTTCAGACTAAAAAACAGAGTGGCTTACCTTGAAGAAGTAGAGAAAAAGGCAATTAAACAAAAAATTGAAATGGAAAATTTGAATTCAAAAATACAATTTTTAGAAACCCAGCTTGCAAGAATCCAGAATATGGACTTAAAAGTAAGAGAACTTGTTAATCTTGAAGTCAAAACATCAGGTACTTTCTTTGCTGGTGGAAATTCAACAAGAACAAGTGATGACTTAACGAAAGTTATGATAGAAAAAGCAGAAGCATTAGAAAAAGAGATAAAGGTTAGAGAAAAGAGCATGAGTGAGCTTATAGAGTATTTAGAAGATAGAAGATCCCTTTTTATGGCAACTCCATCATTATGGCCTGCAAGAGGGTTTATAACTTCTGATTTTGGCTGGAGAAGAGATCCTATAACAGGTGTTTCTGAATTCCATGAAGGTATTGATATATCCAGCCCTTATGGCACAAAGGTTATTGCAGCAGCAGAAGGTGTCGTTATAGAGTCAGGGCCTGATGCAGGGTATGGTAAGGTAGTTGTTATAGACCATGGTTATGGTATTGTTACAAGATATGCACATCTTTCAGCAAGTTATGTATCAGTCGGTAAAAAGGTAAAAAAAGGTGAGGTCATAGGTGCTGTGGGCAGTTCAGGTAAAAGTACAGGACCTCATGTACATTATGAGGTACGGATAGACGGTGTACCAGTTAATCCTCTTAAGTACCTCTTTTGATAATTCTTTCTTATCCTTTTCTTTTTTTTCTTCATAAATACGCATTTCGGAGAGAAATATGTTAGAGTTTATCCTTAAAAAAATAATGGGAACTAAAAATGAAAGAGAGCTAAAAAAGCTCTATCCCATAGTTGATAAAATTAACAGCCTTGAAAACGAAATAAAAGCCCTTACAAATGAACAGCTAAAAAATAAAACAGTTGAGTTTAAGCAGAGGATTGAAAATGGTGAATCTTTAGATTCAATACTTCCCGAAACATTTGCTGTTGTTAGAGAGGCAGCAAAAAGAACATTGAATATGAGACATTTTGATTGCCAGTTAATAGGAGGCATTGTACTCCATCAAGGCAAAATTGCTGAAATGAAAACTGGTGAAGGTAAGACGCTCGTAGCTACACTACCAGCATATCTAAATGCCTTAACAGGTAAAGGTGTTCATATAGTCACAGTAAACGACTATTTAGCTAAACGAGATAGTGAATGGATGGGCACAATTTACAAATTTCTTGGTCTTACAGTTGGTTGTATAGTTCACGAGTTAGATGATGAAGAAAGAAAAGAGGCGTATAATGCTGATATTACATATGGAACTAACAATGAGTTTGGTTTTGATTATTTAAGGGATAACATGAAATTTTCTCTTGATGATTATGTCCAGAGAGAGTTTAATTATGCGATTGTTGATGAGGTAGATAGTATTTTAATTGACGAAGCAAGAACGCCTCTTATTATATCAGGACCATCGGAAGAATCTACAGAACTTTATTACGAAATTGATAAAATCATACCCTATCTTAAAAAAGATATTGATTTCACAATCGATGAAAAATCAAGAATCGTTGCACTTACTGAAGAAGGTATAACAAAGGTTGAAAAGCTTCTAAATATAAACAATCTTTATGACCCAAGACATGTAAATATACTACACCATGTCAATCAAGCATTAAGGGCTCACCATCTATTCAAAAGAGATGTTGATTATGTTGTAAAAGATGGAGAGGTTATCATTGTTGATGAATTTACAGGAAGGTTGATGCCTGGTAGAAGATGGAGTGATGGCTTACACCAAGCGGTTGAAGCGAAAGAGAAGGTAAAAATAGAAAAAGAAAATCAAACTCTTGCAACAATTACTTTTCAGAATTTCTTTAGGATGTATAAGAAACTTGCTGGCATGACAGGTACCGCCGAAACAGAAGCTGAGGAATTTAAGAAGATTTATAACCTTGATGTAGTTGTGATTCCTACAAATAAACCCATGATAAGAATAGACTATCCCGATGTTGTCTATAAAACAGAGAAAGAAAAGTTTAAAGCTGTAGTGGAAGAGATTAAAAAGCTATATCAAATT
>Ga0272449_1000930_pt1 | contig 32114 bp, 28 predicted proteins | sample YNPCB0241_FD_198679 | JGI IMG/M metagenome (GOLD analysis project Ga0272449, IMG submission 198679) | Hot spring sediment microbial communities from Yellowstone National Park, WY, United States - YNP-CB-024-1 | ecosystem: Environmental > Aquatic > Thermal springs > Hot (42-90C) > Sediment... | reverse complement strand
GGCACGACGGGCTTCCCCAAAGGCGTGATGCTCTCCAGCGACAACATCCTGTTCGACATCGAAGCGTGCCAAGCGCTGCTGGAGTTAGACCCCGACGAGCGGTTCCTGACCGTGCTGCCGCTGTTCCACTCATTCGGGCAGACGGTGTGCATGAACTTCTGCCTGTGGCTGGGGGGAACCAGCGTGCTGATGGAGCGGTTCATGCCCCAGCACGCGCTGGAGGCGATGGAGCGCCACCGCATCACGCTGTTTCCTGGTGTGCCTGCGATGTACGCCGCCATCTTGCAAGTGCCCGCCGAGCGCGAGTACGACCTGAGCGCCCTCAAATACTGCGTGTCGGGCGGCGCGCCGATGCCCGAACCCATCCAACGCGCGTTCGAAGCGCGATTCGGCTGCGCCATCTTGGAAGGCGACGGACCCACCGAATGCGCGCCCGTCACCAGCGTGAACCCACCGCCCCACAAAGGCGTGCGCAAAATCGGGTCGGTCGGCATCCCGCTGCCTGGCGTTGAAATCAAAATCTTCGACGAGAACGACCACGAACTGCCCACAGGCGAAATCGGCGAAATCGTCGTGCGCGGGCGCAATGTGATGCTGGGCTACTACAACAACCCCGAAGCAACCGCCGAAGCGATGCGCAACGGCTGGTACCACACAGGCGACATGGGCAAGTTCGACGAGGACGGCTACCTCTACATCGTCGATCGCAAGAAGGACATGATTATCGTCGGGGGCATCAATGTGTACCCCAGCGAGGTGGAGCGGGTGCTGATGGAGCATCCTGCGGTGGCGATGTGCGCGGTAATTGGCAAGCCCGACCCCGAACGCGGCGAAGTACCGATTGCCGTGATTGTGCCCAAGCCCAACACGCAGCCCGACTCGCGCGAGATCATCCGCTTCGCCCGCGAGCGACTGGCGAACTTCAAAGTGCCCCGCGAGGTCATCTTCCGCAGTGAACTGCCCCTCTCCAACACGGGCAAGGTGCTGAAGCGTCTGCTTAAGAAGGAGTTGGAGTTGGAGGCATGAGGCGGGTCTTTGCGCTGTACGGGTTGATGGCGGTTGCGGTAGGCGTTGTGTTCGCCCTCGCTCCCAGCCCCTCTCTCACAGCGTGGGAGAGGGGTGTAGGGGCGCACGGCGGTGTGCCCTTCGGCGTTTCCCCCTCGCCCTCAGAGGCATTCCAATCAGGCAACCCGACCGCCCAACCCTCTAAGTCGCACACGCTGGGCATCGTGCTGGACTACCCTGCAGGTGACCTCGCCGCACAGTTGAGCCAACTCAAAGCGCAGGGCGTGCAGGAGGTGGTCATCCGCCTCGATGCGCTGCCCAGTCGCGAGGCGTGGCAGTCGCTGCTGGAGACGGCCGAGGCGTCGGGGCTGGACTGGCGGCTGTGGCTGGCGAACTTGCCGCGCACGGAAGGCTGGACCATCGCCCCCGAACGCTATCGGATGGCGGGCAACGCCGACGGGGTCTACACACTGGCTGTGCCCGATGCGACACGCCTGCTGTTGGCGGTCTCGCCCCGTGAGGCGCCATACCTGCGCCTGAGCAGTCTGTTGGAACTCAGCAACGGGCGCGCTGTCAGCGCGATTGGCGACACCGCCGAGAGCGTGCTACTGCTGTACCCCCTGCGCCGAGACGCCCTGCCCGACCTGTGGGACGGCTGGGACGCCTATCGCGACACATTGCTGCGCCTACTGATGCACCGTGCGCCGAAGCAGGGCTTTCGCGGGTGGCTGCTGCAGAGCGACTGGGACATCCTAAGCGTCAGCACGCTGCCAACCAGCCCGCTGGCGCAGGCAGAGTGGCAGGCGTACCTGAAGACGCGCTACCCCGACCTGACCGAACTGGAACGCGCGTGGGACACCAGCACGAAACTGGAGCGCCACGAGCAAGCCGCGCGACTAATGCCCCTCTGGCGCGAGGGGCGCGGGCTGCCATACCTCGTCGCGCCCGACGAGTCGGTCAAACCGCAGGAGTTAGACCCCAACCGCAGCCGCTTCTGGGACGATTGGCGCGCGTTTCTGGCGGAGCGGTGGCGCATATTGCTGGCGGGGCTGCGCGAGATGCTGACGCGCCACACGCCGAACGCCGAGTTCACCGTGCTACAGACCGCGCCCGACCCCGCCGAGTTGCCCTTGCCCGACGCCTTCGCTGACCCGCAGTTGCCCCTTGGCTGGTATCTGCCCGCCGCGCGACGCGACCTGTGGCGGATGCAACTGCTGCTGGAGACCCTGCGCCGCGAGCGCACGCTGGAGCCGCTAAGCACGCTGATTGCGGAGTGGGCTGCCGACGACGCCGAGCGCGCCAGTATGTTCCAGACCTTCGCGCGGGAGATGGGCATCGAGCGCGTCTACTGGCGCGGGCGCGTGCCCGAAGAGGCTTGGCGCACGCTAACGCAGACCGACGCCCCGCCCGACGCGCCCGCCCTGCAGCCGTTCCCCGCGACGCTGTGGGGGCTGACCGAAATCCGACGCTACCGCAGCGGCTGGTGGGTTCCCAGCGTGCAGCCCGACCTGCAGCCGCTGCTGTGGGGCTTCGAGATTCACGGCTTCCAGAAGGCGACGGAGGTGCGCACGCTGGACGCGCAGGGCAAACTGGACATCACGCGCCAACTGGAACTGTGCCTGTGGGTGGACGAAGGCGAGCGGGAGATCACTCTGCGCCGTTTTGACCGCGCGCCGCTAACGGCGTTTGACCTGAACGGGCAGGCGGTTCCGCTGAATGTGCGCGGCGACCGCGTGCGCCTGCGCGTCGGCGTGACGCCCGTGCGCATTCGCGGCTTCCAGAGCGAGCCGATTTGCGAGACCAGTGTAGAGGCGTGGACGGCGCGGGTCGCTGAGCTGTTCAAGCGTGGCAACCCAGCAGGACAGGACGCGCAGGTGCTGAAGTTCAACTTCGACAACGCGCTGAGCCTCTATCGGCGAAACCCGTTGCAGGGCTTCACGCTGCTGCGCACGAACTGGTTCGAAACCGAGCGGGCGTTCCAACCCTACCGCTGGCTGGAAGCGGAGAGCGCGCGCCAGCATGATTTCGGAACCGTTCGCCGCGACCCCGCAATGAGCGGCGGCGCAACGCTGTGGCTGAATACGCCGATGCCGATCGAGGGCGCGTCGGCGACCTACGCTATCAGCCTGCACGAGGCGCAGACCTACATGCTGTGGCTGGCGGTGCGGGGCGCCCCGTCGGGCAGCATCGAATGGCAAGTCGTACCCGCCAACGACGACGCGGAGGCGAAGCCGCTGGCAGAGGGCGCGGCGCAGCTATCCGCCGAGCGCGCCGTGTCTCGCTACGCCGACCAGTGCTACTGGCTGCCGCTGGGCACCGCAACGCTGAAGGCAGGCGAATATCGCCTAACGCTACGCTGGAAACCGAACACACCCCAGCCGCCACACTATACCGAGTGGGACGCGATTCTGATTGCCCCGCCCGGCGTGCAGCCGAAGCACATCCTACCGCCTGCGTACTGACTGCGTGGCGGCTACTCGATCTCGCGAATCTGCATCGGCGGTTCGGCGTTCAGCGACTCGCAGCCGTGCTCGGTGACGGTGTAGACATTCTCGATGCGCACGCCAAACTTGCCCGGCAGGTAGATGCCCGGCTCGATCGTGAAGCAGTGCCCGACCTCCAGAACCCCGTCGTAGGTCTGCGCGAGGTAGGGCGGTTCGTGGACGGACAGCCCGATGCCGTGCCCTGTGCGGTGGACGAAGTAGTCGCCGTAGCCCGCCTTTTCGATAACGGCGCGGGCAGCGCGGTCAACTTCGCGGGCAGGCACACCAGGCTTGGCGGCTTCGCGAGCGCGCATGTGCGCTTCGTAGACGATTTCGTACACCGCGCGCGCTTCGTCGGAGGCGCGCCCCACGCACGCCACGCGCGTGATGTCGCTGCAGTAGCCCTCGTACACCCCGCCGTAGTCGATGACGATGATGTCGCCTTTCTGTAACGCGCGCTGGCTAGTTGTGTGGTGGGGCATCGCGCTCATCTCGCCTGAAGCGACCAACGGGATGCCGAACGCCAGTTTGGAACCCATGTCGAACAGCGCGCGTTGGATAGCGATTGCGACCGCCCACTCGCTGTATCCTTCCATGCAGCGTTCCAGCCCAGACGCAAGCGCGTCGTCGGTCAGGCGCGCCGCTTCGCGCATGCAGCGCAACTCGTCGGCGTCCTTGACCGCGCGCACGCTACCCATCAGCTCGCCCCCCGCACGAAATAGCGCGGCGGGCAACGCCTCCTGCAAGCGCAGCAGGAACGCGGCGGGCATCTCGTCGTCGACGGCAATCGTCGCCGTCTCAAGGTCGTAGTCGCGCGTGCATGCCTCCAACGCGCGGCTGGGCCCATCCGAGTCGTGCCACACATAGCGCGTCTGCCAGCCTGCGGGGTTGGTGGCGGTGCTTTCCGCGCTCAGCGCGGGCGTGAACCACACAGGCTCGCCTTGCTGCGACACCAGCAGGAACATCAGCCGTTCCAGCGGCGGCTCCGAGAAGCCGCTCAGGTACTGCATGTTGACCTGCGTCGCCGCAAGGTACACATCGACGCCCTCGCGCAGCATCGCCTGCTGCAACTTCTCCAACCGTCGGCGATACAGTTCCATCTCAGCCGCCTCCCACGCGAATCATTAGCCAGCTGTCCAGCAAGTAATACACACGCCCTATTAGCAGCGCCATACGCGCCATCACCGTGTTGCCGAACATCGCGCCCAGCCCAATCATTAGGAACCAGCGTCCCAAGATTGCCGTGCGCTTGACTGCGCCCCGATGCTCGAACGAAAAGGTGAAGTAAGTCATCACTGAGATCAAAATGATTAGGAAAATCCAGTTGTTGAAAATGTTAGACAAGTATATCTCGCCTGTGGCGTTGGGGGGGAACCAGAGCGGTTTGGTCAGCGCGCTATGCAGCTGCGGGAGGTAGCGCGAGGAGAACATCTGGAACGCCAGCCCTGAGTATGCGCCAATTAGCGCGCCAATCACGATGCGGCTAATCCAACCGTACCGCTCGTTATAGATAAAGTAAAGATACATTCCGAAGGGTACCACGAACACTAACCACCAAACGCCCTCTGTGCGGATTGGCTCCCACCAATAACGGTAAAGGGCATCCACCAGATACGGTCCCAAAGCGTAGCCTGCTGCTAAACCGATGTACATATGTTCAAAGAACCGATAGAAGGGATTCTCACGATATAAAATAGAGTAGATGGCGAAAGTGCAAATGACGCCAATCCACACATTAATGCGCTCGACGCTTGACGGAAGGAACTCGATAAGCCAGTCCATAGCGACCTCCTTAGGACGCGCTGGCGCGCCGTTGCATGAACATTGCGAAGTTGCCGAGCAGGATGAAGAAGATAATCAGCACATGGGAGAACTGAATCGCGTTGATGAAGCGCGTGCCGAGTCCCACGATGCCGAGCAGGCGTTCGTATTCATACGCGCCTTTTGCGCCCGTGATTATGCCCAGAATCTGTCCTGAGTCAAGGAAAGTATACGCCTCAGCTGCGATTACCGAAGTAGGGCAGTAGAGAATTTTGAGGTTCGGCGGGCGGTAGGAAATCCACGAGACGAGGGTATCGGAGGGCGTGACATCCACGACGAGTTTGTAATCTTTGAGCGACTTGATGCCCTGCATAACCTCCAGCTCAGCAATTGGCACACGACGCACATCCTGGCGGATGGTCTGCGCAACATCCTCACTCATGCCTTTGATGGCGATGATGATGTCGGGCATGTAGCCGAAGTGCGCCCAGTCCTTACCTTCGACATAGCCGTTCTCTTCGGCGATACGGCGTGCGAGTCGGTGGGAGATGTCGCGTGCGGGCGGTGCGAAGGAGATAATCGTGAACCGCAGCCGCTTGCGCATCAGGTGCTTCAGCACCGCTTCAAACTGCGGCTGGTTCTCTGCCAGCGTGCCCGCGCTCCAAGTGGAGGAAACCATCACCATATCGCCTGGCTGAAGCGCCTCGATAGTGTCGTAGAAACTTTTGACAGCTGGTGGTATGTCAGGCTCTATAGCTACGCGCACCATCAGCGTGCCGATGATATTAACCGCCAAAATCAGATACAGAATGCGGCGGTCAATCCGCATCATTCGTTCCCAAACGGTGCGTGGTTGCATCGTCAACTCCTCTCAGGTGATGCCCCGCTCCAAGCTAAGCCATAGTCGGATAGCCATCGCCAGTGCGCCGATGCCGACGCCGAACTCTATCGCGCGCTGCACGGGGGCGTTTAGCGTCTTCAGAATCCAGTCGGCAATCTGCGGGAGACGCAGGTTGTACAGAATGTTCTCCCACATAAACGGGTTTGTACGCATCTCGTCGGTCAAGGTGGTGGGCAGTCCCATCCAATCGCTGAAGTACTTTCCTAAAGGCACGATGCCTATCATCATAAGCATTGCCGTAAACATCAGGATGCTGGCTTCGATGGAGCGGATGCGGAATGCCCGATACGCCGCCGAGAAGATGTAGAAGGCAATTAGCGAGAACATCGTGGCGTCCAGTTGAATGAGCGTGTAGTCGAACAGCAGGGTGAACGCATTTTCCAGAAGCGGCGTGCGCTTGAGACCGAACAGCCCCTTTTCTGCCATCGTGTTCCAGATGCTGAAAAATGCCATCACGATGAATGCTGTTAGTAGCACCACACTGTAGCCCCACTGGGGGCGACGCTGTACTGTGTTGCGCAAGTGCAGGCGTACCAAGCCGTAAGTGCCCAGCCCCAACGAGAGGGCAGTAATCACCTGCAGCGAGCCTTGCATCTTCTGGAACGGGTCTGTGAGGATGTTTTTGTTGTCCTCGCCCACAGGCAGGAAAAACTCGGCGGCGAAAAACAGTCCCACGATAAAAGTAACCACTGAGATGAGCGCGAATCGCCCGCGCGGCGGCAGCGTGCCCAGCAGCGGGATAAGCGCAATCGCCAGCGCGAACGCCCCCGCAATCCACAGCAACGCCACCAATAGTTGTGTTGTGTCGAACAGCATCGCTTACCTCCCTAGCGCTTGGCTAAGCCACTCCACAAACGGTTGCCACCCTTGCGGCTTGCCCAGCAGCTGGACAATCGGGTGATTCGTTCCAAGAAAGGTGCTAATCAGCGAACCGCCTACAATCATACTGGCGAAGCTAATCTTGGCAAGATCTTGCCCAACCATGCTGCCTAACAGCACAGGCTCACGACTGATGTACGCGCTGGTGGCATAGAACTCATCACCAATTATCGTGTAGTCGCACGCTGCCACGAAGAAGGGCACCTGTGTAAAGCTGACCGTGCCCGCGATTTGCACCGCGCCCACGATGTTGCCCGTCTCGGCGAAAATCAGCGACTCGGCAAAGAAGATGCCGAACATAAAGTTCGCTGCGACGCGCTCGCGCTGAATCAGCCCTGCCACACCCGAGGCGAACGCGAACTGCTCGGACGAGAGGAAGCGCACGCTGTCGGGGTCGTACAGGTCAGGGCGCTCCGCCTCGTTGTAGGCGTCGGCAATCGCCTCCTGCGCCACCGCATAGACCGTCGCATTCGCTGTCAGCAGGCGCATCGGCGTCGCGAAGCGGGCAATCTGCTTCGTGATGTATTTGAAGATGGTCAGCGCTTGCACCGCTTCCACGCCAAAGCCTGTCAGTCCAGGAATCATCGTGACAGGGCGTCCCAGCTCGGTGGAGCGCCCAATCGCCTCGTCGATGGCGTCCAGCCCCGGAATGCGACGGATGTAAAGCTGCTTGCCTTGCCGCGCCCGCCAGATGTTCACCAGCACCGACAGCGCGATAAAGCCAATCAATATCGCCGCAAACCAGTTGTCCTCCGCGTGTTGATAACTCATCGATTCTGCTCCTTCGCGCGGGAAGCGCGTTGCTCCTCGGTTAGCTCTTCAATCCGTTCCACGAGCCGCTCCCAGTTCTCGCGCTCGCTCAAGAGTTGCGTGTATTGGTCAACGCGGTCGAATCCAAAAAACGGTGCAAGGAACGGCGAGAAGACGATGCCTGCCTGCGAGCCGATAAAGGCGAACGGCTTGTGCAGCTCCAGAAACAGGATGGCAGGCGCGCTCAACCCGCGCTTGACGACCTGTTGCGCCAGCGCGTCGATGAGTTGCGCCTTCTGCTCCTCGCTCAGCGGCTCTCTCCAGAACTCACGCATGGCTTCGTTGTTTCAGACGCTTCGCTTTACGCTTCGATTTCGTTTCGCCCAGCGCGTGGGCGCACCGCTCACGCACGAGCGATTCGATGACCTCGCGCTGGTCGCCATACCACAGGAACACCCCGCGATAGGCGTTCAGGCGCGACGGGTGCGCGAACGGGCTGAGCAGCACGCCGTCCTCGCCCCACACGACGCGCTTGACGCGCTCCCAGCGCATCACGCGGGGCGACCAGCCGCGTTGCCGCACGCCCTCTGCGTCCGCCTCGTAGCGTATCGGCAGCAGGTAGTCCGCCGTCGCGCTCCAGAGCATCCACAGCGCCGCCAGCCCGAAAATCCAGTGCCCCATCAGCCACGCGCCCACAATCGGCGCGCCCACCAGCGCCAGCACAACCACGGGCAACCGCTCAGGCTGCGCTTTCGCCAAATGCACCTGCCACCGATACACCACAGGCGTCCCTTCGTCCATCGGCATTTCAGTTCGACGAGACAGCGACCTCTCCTGCAGGTTTCTCGCGGAACAGCAGCGCAAACGCGATTCCTGCCAGCACGGTAATCACCGTCGGCACAAGGAACACCATCGTGTAGTTCGTGACGCCGTCCGTTGTGAAAACGTCCTTCAGCCAGCCCGCGAAAAAGCCGCCAATCAGCATCCCGACGCCCAGCACGGCGACATTAATCAGCGCTTGCGCCGACGAGCGCACATCGCGCGGCGCGACCATATCGGTGTAGATGAACGCCACCACGAAGAAGAACACATAGCAGAAGCCGTGCAGGGCAAGCGACGCCACTGCCAGCCACACTGTCCAAGGCGCCTGCTGGTGCATCGCCCACGCAAGCGCGAACACGGCATACCGCGCGGGCCATGCGAAGATGCCCAGCAGCATCGTCTTGCGCACGCCCCAAATCGGCAGCACCGCAGGGAGCATGAACGCAATCGTGAAAATCTCGGCGACTTGCGCAATCGTCATCCATGAGGGCAGGTTTTCGCTCGTGATGCCCACCACGCCCCCAGCCGACTGCAAAAATGGGAAGGTCAGCACATAGTAGAGCGGCAGCTCGGTCGCCACAATCAGCGCGATGATGAAAAAGATGCGATAGTTCGGGTCGCGCAGCAGTCCGAACGCTTTGGTGAACGCCAGCGGGTCGGACGACTCCCTCGCGGGCGGTGTGTGGGGCAGTGTCAGGCTCAAAACCGCCGCCAGCACCGAAGTCCCGCCTGCCAGCGCGAACACATCGATGACGCCCCACTGCAGCGACTGGAAGTTCGAGCGCACGAAGGTCACCAACAGGTTCGCCACAATCCAGCCGATGGTGCCCCACATGCGGATGGGACCGAACTCCACTTCGGGGTCTTTCAGGTTGCGGAAGGCGACCGAGTTGGACAAGGCGAGCGTCGGCGCGTAGAAGAAAGCGTAAGCGAGCATCAGCGCGGTCATCGGCACTAACTCGCGCTGGAACGCCAACCCGAACAGCAGCAGCCCGCCCAGCAAGTGGAACAGCGCAAGGGCGCGCTGCGCAGGCATAAACCGATCGGCGACCTGCCCTGCCGTGAAGGGCACAATCAAGCTCATCAGCGGCAGCGCGTTGTAAATCAGCGCAAGCCCCAGCCCAGCAAAGCCCAACTCCTGCTCCAAGTAGCCCGACAGCGCGACCGACCACGCGCCCCAGATGGCGTACTGTAGAAACATCATCACCGCCAAGCTGGGACGCTCGACAAGCACCCGAAACGCTACAGCGAACACATTCTCCCGTCGTTCCATAGTCCATCTCCTGCCTGTGTGGTCTCGCGACGGTTTCTGGGCATCAAGGGCAGGGTTGAGATTGCCCCCCTCCTTGAGGTTCCCCCCGCTTCGCGAGGGGAACCAACCCGCTTCGGTTCCCCCTGCTTGCAGGGGGAACCTGCAGGAGGGGGTTCCAAAGATCCGCCGCGTCTTCGTGTCCAGAAGAGATAGTTTTGCATTCCTGCGCCGATTCCTGCCATGCGTTCAGTATAATTGCGCTGTGCGAATCGTGTTGACGGGTGCAACGGGCTATGTTGGGGGGCGGTTAGCGCCGCGCTTGCTGGAACGGGGCTACTGCGTGCGCGTGCTGGCGCGGGACGCGAGTCGGCTGGCGGCGCGTCCGTGGCGCGAGCAGGTTGAGGTCGTTGAAGGCGATGTGGGCGACGCCGACGCCGTGCGCCGCGCCTTGGAGGGCGTGGAGGTCGCCTACTACCTTGTGCACTCGATGCAGTCGGACGCGGATTTCGCGGCGCGCGATCGGCGCAACGCGGCGGTGTTCGCCGACGCGGCGCGCGCGGCGGGCGTGCGCCATGTGATTTATCTCGGCGGGCTGCTGCCTAAAGGCGGCGCGCCGAGCCTGCACCTGAGCAGCCGCGCCGAAGTGGGGCAAATCCTGCGCGAGGGGACGCCCTGTACGGAGCTTCGCGCGGGACCCATCATCGGTTCTGGCTCCGCCTCGTTCGAGATGGTGCGCTACCTGACCGAGCGGTTGCCGATTATGGTCACCCCGCGCTGGATCGACAACCTCGTCTCGCCGATTGGCATTCGCGATGTGCTGCGCTATCTGGTCGCGTGCGCCGAGCGTGCGCCGATGGGCGTAGTGGAGATTGGCGCGCCGCCGCTGAGCTTCCGCGCCATGATGCAGATTTATGCAGAGGCGCGCGGGCTGAAACGGCGCATCCTAAAGACGCCCGTGCTTGCGCCCAAGCTCGCCGCGCTGTGGGTCGGGCTGGTGACGCCGATTCCGAACCGTATCGCCGTGCCGCTGGTGGAGGGCATCGTGCGCTCGCTGGTCGCCGACACCACGCGCGCCCAAGAGCTGTTCCCCGACATCCAGCCGATGAGCTACCGCGAGGCGGTGGAACTCGCGCTCACACGAATCTCCGAGAATGCCGTTGAAACGCACTGGAGCGGCGCACTGGGCACGGCGCGCACCTACACGCTGGAAGACTGGGAGGGGCTGATCCGCGAGGTGCGCAGTGTGCTGGTGGACGCGCCGCCCGAAGCGGTGTTCCGCACCTTCTGCTCGCTTGGCGGCGATACGGGCTGGCTGGTGTGGAACTGGGCGTGGCGGCTGCGCGGGCTGATTGACAAGCTCGTCGGCGGACCAGGCTTGCGCCGCGGGCGACGCCATCCCTACGAACTGCTGCCTGGTGAGGCGGTGGACTTCTGGCGCGTGGAGGCGGTTGTGCCCAATCGTCGGCTGCGCCTGCGCGCGGAGATGAAGACGCCTGGCAAGGCGTGGCTGGAGTTCGAGGCGATTCCCGAAGGCGATCGCACGCGTCTGGTGCAGACCGCGCTGTTCGAGCCGCGCGGGTTGCCCGGCGCGCTTTACTGGTATGCGCTCTACCCGATTCACCGCGTGATTTTCAGCGCCATGGCGCGCGCGCTTGCCCAGCGCGCCGAAGCCGAGCATAGGCTATGCGCGAGTCGCTCCGAATAGTCGTCGCCTGCACGCTTGCGGCGGTGGGGTACGGCATCCTGCACGATTTGATTACCGCGCATGTGTGCGTGGAGTATTTCACCGAGTGGCATCCCCAGATGGTGTCCAGCCGCAATCCTGTGGTTCTCGCGTTGGTGGGGGGTGTAGTTGCGACTTGGTGGGTGGGTGCGCTGTTGGGCATGCTGCTGGCAGTTGTTGCACGCGCGGGTAGTCGCTATCCGAAGCTCGCGCTCTCGCAGTTGGCGCGTCCGATTGCCTATGTGTTGGGAATCACGGGTGCCACTGCGCTCGTGCTGGGGCTGGCTGGATACTGGAGCGTGTGCGCGTGGGGCGCGCCGCCGTTTGTGCCGCCTGCCGACGCCGTGGGCTACTGGCGTCCCTGCTGCGCCGTTGCAATCGCTCACGACGCTTCGTATGGGGTGGGGTTTTTGTCAGGATGTGGGGCAATTCTGTGGGTATTGCAGAGGCGTCGGCGTCTGACCCCTTGACATTTCGCCAAAAGTGTGCTATAATAGAGTCGGGTTGCGTAAGCGTTTACGCAACCTTGTGGAGGCGACGATGGCGACGCGCCGCACGCGAGGCAAGCGGCTTACGATCAAGGAGTTCGCTGAGACCTTGGGTGTCTCGACGGCGACGGTCTCACGCGCGATTCACGGGCGGGGGCGAATTAGCCCCGAAACGCGCGCTCGAATCCTCGCGCAGATGGAGCAGCTGGGCTACACGCCCAACCTCCATGCCCAAAGCCTTGCCCGCCAGCGCAGCCAAGCCATCGCCTTAGAGTACCTCGGCGCTGTAGAAGTGCTTGCCGACAGCTTCTTGGTAGAGTTGGCGCGCGGCGTCCAGACCGAGCTGGTGGCGCACCACTACCGTCTCCTACTCAACCTCACGGGCGACCGCGAGTATCGTCGCAGCGTGCTGTGTCAATGGGTGCGCGCCCGCGTCGTGGATGGCGTCATCCTCGTGGGCAACCCGCGTGTAGACCCCGAATGGGTGGATGCGCTCCAAGCCGAGAACATACCCGCAGTCTGGATCGCCTACGATGTGCCCCAGCCACTGCCACCGAATGTGGCGGTGGTGCAACTGGACACCTCGGTCGGCTGGCGTGAAGCCGTCGACGCACTGGTGGCGATGGGACACCGCGCGTTCGGCTATCTGGGAGTAGACCCCGACGATGTCGCCATTCACGCAATCCGCTCGGCGCTGGCGCAACACGGGTTGCAGTTGCCCGACTCGCGAATCTGGCTCACGCGCGAGACCCCCGAAGGGGGCTTTGAGGCTGCTGTGCGCATCCTTAACACTTCCCCTATGCCGACCGCGCTCTTGGCGCGCACGGATTTGCTCGCAATCGGCGCGCTACAGGCGTTCCAGCAGCATGGGGTACGCATCCCAGACGCCCTGTCGCTTGTGGGACACGACGACCTGCCCATCGCACGGTGGATCGTTCCGCCGCTCAGCACCATTCGAATCGACTATACCGCTTTGGGGCGCGCGGTTGTCGAGAGCATGCTGCAGCTCCTCCACCTGCCCAAAACGCCGCCTCCACCTGTGCGTATCGCTACGCGCTTCCACCCGCGCCAAACAACGGCGCAACCTAAATCTTCCTGAAGGAGGTTCACACTATGAGAAGCCTGACTCTTGTCGCTCTTGGATTGCTACTTAGCGTAAACGCTTTCACACAGACGATTGTCGACGAGTTCGACGGCGGATTCGACCCTAATCTGCCTTGGTCTTGGCTGGTGGTTATCCCTGACAACGACCCTAACACTTGCGACCTTGTGAACACCGAGAACACCGATTACTATGCCTTTCTCGACGGCGAGCTGGTTTTGACGATGCACCCGTGGAACTCCGTGTTTGACCAGTGGAACTACGCGGTCAACTTCCCCAACCTGCCCGTAGCGGGCATGAACGCGGGATGGGCGATTGAGACCGAGGTTACCCTTGATTTGAACGGGAACACTCCTGGCGTCTACACGCAGGCGGGCATTATCCTGATGCAGGACATGGACAACTACTACTCGGTACAATTGATAATCGACCCGAACGCGAACCCGATTAGGTACTGGCTCAGCACGGCGCACGAAGTGAACCGCAACTACCAGTATGGCGGCGCGTCGGCGGGCTACTGGGGGGATGGCGCGCCCTCGTTCACGCTGAAGATGCGCATCGCCGATGCAGAACCCGACGAGAATGGCAACCCACGCATTCGCGTGCAGGTGCAGCTACCTGGTTGGAGCGACTTTGTGGATGTCTGGCCGTCGCCGTTCGCTGCTCCTTCGACCGTGCAAGCAATCGCTGCAAATGGCGGGCGTGTCGGATTTTTCCATGTCGCGGGCTTTGAGGGCGACCAGCAACCGATTGCCTCGTTCAAGTACCTCAAGTTGGAGAATGTGCGCCTTGTGCCCAGAGGGGATGTGGACGGCAATGGTTGCGTAGACGACGCTGACCTGCTGCAGGTGCTGTTCAGCTTCGGCGAGAGCGGCGACGCATGCCTGGGCGCGGATGTCAACCGCGACAGCCTCGTCGATGACGCCGACCTGCTCGAAGTGCTGTTCAACTTCGGCGCGGGTTGTTAATTTCTTGCGGGGGGACTTTCCCCCTGCAAGAATCGAGAAACACTAGTCTGGCGGGAGGCGAATATCGCCCCGACCGATACTCCATAGTAGGAGGGTACTATGACACAGCGAAGAGGCTTTACGCTGATTGAGCTATTGGTGGTTATCGCGATTATCGCCATCTTAGCGGCGATTCTGTTCCCTGTATTCGCGCAGGCGCGCGAGAGCGCTCGCAAGACGACCTGCATCAGCAACATGAAGCAGATTGGGCTGGCGGTCACCATGTATATTGGCGACAATGACGAGCGGTTCTTCATCCAGCCGTGGCCCGGTGGATGCCCTACAGGCGAGACGGGCTATTTTATGCACAACCCGAACCATCCGCGTCAGCACTGGGCGACGCTGGTGTACCCGTACATCAAAAACGCGGGCATCTTCGACTGCCCCAGCTACGAGGGTGAGTGGTACTACGCCTCGTATGCGTTGTGGGAGTGCGGACGCGGTCGCCCCAACGACCCGCGCCAATGGATTGTGCCCAAAGTGGAGTACGGGCTGAACCAAGTCATCATCAACCGCACGCAGACGCTGAGTCCTGTGTCGTTGGCGCAGTTGCAGCGCCCTGCAGAGATTGCGCTGGTGATGGACAACAACTACATCTACAGCGAGTACACCTGTCTGCAGGGACCTGCGAACCCGAACGCCTTTATGAAATATGTGCCCTACGACCGTGAATGGCCGTGGGTGCAGGGCGTGGTGCGCCACCAGGAGGGGCTGGTGTTCACTTTTGCGGATGGGCATGCGAAGTGGGCGCGTCGCTCGGCGCGGGGCGCGCCGTACTTTGAGTGGCGTGGTGCGAACTTCTCACATTACTATCCCGTGCTTCTGGGCGACCGTGAGTTCGCCACAGGCACCGAATGCGCCAGCACTTACGACTACGGACAGTAGGAGGCACGCATGCAACGCGAGATTCCACCTGCGGTAATGTGGGGTGCTGTAGCGGTAGTGGTGCTGCTTGCGGCGGTGCTGCTGTACCGTGCGTGGATGGGCGGCGTCCACACCTATGGTGAGAGCGTGCCCAAGCCTGCGCCAGGCATGCCAGGCGCACCCAGCGGCACTGTACCAGGAGCGCCAGGAGGCACCATTCCTGGCGCGCTAGGGGGTACGCCCTCGGGCACCCCACCTGCCGCACCTCCTTCAGGCTACTGAGCGATGAGCCGTGTCGCCACGATCGGGAGCGGGCTGGCGACAGGGCGAGCGGAGCCGCGCACAGGCTCCCTCGCCCGCTTTCGCGCGCCGCTCCTGGCAACCCTGTTAGCCATCCCCAACGCGCACTGGATTATCCAAATCGAGAAAGTCCGCGATGGACCCTACCCCAGCACGATTTCGCTGTTTATGAACGCCCTTCTGTGGCTTGTGCTGCTACTTGTAGCCAATCAGGTGCTGGGGCGGTGGCTGCCGCGCTGGAAACTTAGCCCCGCGGAGCTCCTGCTCGTCTACACGATGCTCTCCATCACCACGGCGATGGCAGGCATGGACTTCACGCCTGTGCTGATACAGATGATTGCCCACCCCACCTACTACGCGCGCGAAGGAGTCGTCGACCCGCAAGTGTTGCAACACCTGCCCCCTCAGCTCATCAACACCGACTATGATGCCTTGCGCGCGTACTTTGTGGGCAACTCCACACTGTACCGTTGGGAACATGTGCGAGCGTGGCTGACCCCAGTGGCTTACTGGATGCTGTTTATTGCGCTGCTGTGGTGGGTGATGCTCTGCGTGGTGTCGCTGGTGCGTCGCCCGTGGACGGAATCGGAGCGGTTGGCGTTTCCGCTGGTCGAGCTGCCGTTGCAGATGGTGGAGCCGTCAGGACGGCTGTGGCGTTCGCCGCTGATGTGGGCAGGATTCGCCGTCGCAGGCAGCATCAACCTGCTCAACGGACTACACTACTGGTTTCCTACAATCCCCGAAATTCCTGTTAAGCATCAGGATCTCGTGCCATTCATGCCCGACCGTCCGTGGAATGCCGTGCAGTGGCTGCCGATTTCGTTTTACCCGTTCGTCATCGGCATCGGCTACCTAATGCCACTGGATCTGCTGTTTTCGTGCTGGTTCTTCTACCTGTTCTGGAAGGGGCAGTTGGTGCTTTCGGCGGCGTGGGGGTGGGACATCACACCTGAGTTTCCCTATATCCGCGAGCAGGGGATTGGCGCGTATTTGGGCATCGGGCTATTTCTGCTGTTTGCGCGGCACGGAGTTGTGCGGCAGGTGCTGGCGCAACTGCGTTCGGGCGCGGAATCGCAAGTCGCTGAAGCGATTCCTCCGCGCATCGCGGTATGGGGGCTTCTGGCAGGGATTACTGGATTGGTTGCGTTTCTGATGGTTTTTGGAATGCGTTTTTCGGTAGCGTTGGCGGCGATTACGCTCTATCTTATCATCGCGCTGGTCATCACACGCATTCGCGCGGAGTTCGGCGCGCCTGTCCACGACCAGCACTTCTCGGGACCCGACCACATTTTGACGCGTCTGACGGGCATGCAGGGCTACACGGGGCGGGAGTTGGCGATGATTAACTTTTTCTATTGGTTCAATCGCGCCTATCGCTCGCATCCGATGCCGTTTGCGTTGGAGGGGCTGAAGATGGCGCAGGCGACGCGCGTGCCGCTGCCGACTTTTGCGGTGTGGATGCTCTGGGCAGGGCTATGGGGCGCACTGCTGGCGTTCTGGGCGTACCTACACAACGCCTACCGTTACGGCGCGGGCGCAGAATTCTTCCAGGGGCAGTTGTTCGGGATGGAGTCGTACAATCGGCTGACGAACTGGCTTATGCTCCCGCAAGAGGCGCATCGCGGGGCGCAAACCGCAACAGTGTTTGGCGCGTTAGTTGCTGTGGGGCTGATGTGGCTGCGCGGGCAGTTCTACGGCTTCCCCCTGCACCCGATTGGGTTCGCCATCTCGGGCAGCTGGGCGATGAATTTGGTCTGGTTTCCCCTCGCGCTCGCGTGGGGTATCAAGCTCGCGATTGTGCGCTACGGCGGGCTACCGCTCTATCGGCGGTTGCTGCCCTTCTTTTTGGGGCTTATTCTCGGCGAGGCTGTGGTCGGAATGGGCTGGAGCCTCGTAGGCGTTGCGGCGAACATCCCCGCCTACAGCTTCTGGGGACAATAGTTGTTCGGAGGTGAATGATGCAAGTACGACGACAGGTACGGCAGTTGCCTTCTGCACTCGGACCGTTGGACAACCCGCTCAAGGGCTGGGCGCCTTACTGGTTCCCGTGGCTCACACAGTACTACCAACCTGTGAGCATGAACTTCTGGTATGTCTCGTGGCGCGAGCTGGAGCCGAACCCACAAGACTACCGCTTCGCCCAGTGGGAGCAGAGCTGGAATCAGACGCGCCCTGACACGCGTGAGAACCATGGGGTATTCCGCGTCTACTTGGACTACCCTGGTCAGCCCACAGGCGTGCCGCAGTGGCTGATTGATATGGGCGTGGAGATGCGTCCCTACAGCGACTACGGGGGCGGTCTGTCGCCCGATTATGACGATCCGCGTTTGGTGCAGGCGTTGGTGCGCTTCATCCGCGCGCTGGGGGCGTACTTTAACAACCACCCGCGCGTGGCGTTTGTGCAGCTGGGGCTGCTGGGCTTCTGGGGCGAATGGCACACATGGCCGCGCCCCGAGCTGTTCGCCAGCGACGCCACACAGCGCACTGTTGTGGACGAGATGCGCGCGGCGTTCCCCAACAAAATCCTGCAGGCGCGCACGGCAAACGGCTATCTGGGCGTCCACCCGTGGCTGGGCTACCACGACGATATGTTCCCCGAAGACACCGACGGCGGCGAAGCGTGGCACTTCCTGCCCAACTTGCGCCGCGCTGGGCGCGACCAAAACTGGAAGGTCGCCTGCATTGGCGGCGAGATGGTGCCCAATCAAGCCCTGCGCTGGCTCACCACCGATTGGAGCATTACCCGCACGATGCTGGAGCGCGGGCATTTCACCTACTTAGGACCCTACTGCCCCCCACTGGAGAACCATAACGCCAACGCGACCTTCCTGCAGAACAGCCAGTGGATGGTGCGGCGGATGGGCTACGAATATCGGCTGGACAGGCTGCAGTGGACGGCGCAGGTACAGCGTGGCAGGCGCATCGAAATCACCCTGTCAGGCGAGAATCAGGGCGTCGCGCCGTTTTATTACCCGTGGCAGGTCACGATGGCGCTGCTCAACAGCGCGAACCAGCCTGTGCTGCAGTGGCAGGTGAAGGCGGACATCCGCAGGTGGCTACCGGGCGTGTTCGGGTTCACGACCGTCTCGCCCATCATCATCACGCTCGCGCGGGGGACTTATCGGCTGGCGCTGGGGATTATCGACCCGTGGCGCAACCGTCCGCGCATTCGGTTCGCCAACAACCTGCCCGTGGTGAACGGCTGGACTGTGCTGGAGCAGGTGCGCGTGGTCTAAGCGGGTACACTTGTCGACGGTGATGCCGATGCGTGCGTCGACGCTGCCGTCCAAGCGCAAGCGCAAACTCACAGAAGCCGAGTTCCTGCGCCTGCCTGACGACGGGCGTAAGTACGAACTCGTTGACGGGGAAGCCAGAGAAGTGCCTGCGGGACACGAACACGATGTGATTGGTATGCGGTTGGGGGCGCGGATACTTAGCTGCGCCTCCAGCCGACGCGGGTATGTGGCAGGCTCTCAGGCGGGCTTTCGGATGCTGAGCGGCAACATCCGCAGCCCCGATGTCGCCTTCACGCTCAAGGAGCGTCTGCCCGACGGCAAGCCGTCCAAAGGCTTCGAGGAGGGCGCGCCCGACCTTGCGGTGGAGATTGTCTCGCCGAACGAAGACGCCGCTGACCTGCTGCGCAAGGTGGGCGAGTATTTCGCGTCGGGCGCGCAGCAGGTGTGGCTGCTGTTCCCCGAAACACGCACAGTGAATGTGTATACCTCGCCGTTCAGCGTGCGCACGCTGCAGCCCGACGACGAACTCACAGGCGGCGACCTGCTGCCCGATTTTCGATGCACCGTGCGGGAGTTGTTTGAGGTGGAGTAGCTTATACCAATCGCGCGTTCAGAGTTCATGAATCGACCCTCCTTCAGGTTCCCCTCGCGAAGCGAGGGGAACCGCGAGGAGCGCGCTTACTCGGTTCCCCCTGCATGCAGGGGGAACCGCTGATAAGGGTACATCGCTTGAGTTCACTGTGTGCGGGGCGCGCACGCTTTTTCGCCCTCACCCCCAGCCCCTCTCCCACGCTGTGGGAGAGGGGTGTGGGGGCGCACGGCAGTGCGCCCTGCTGCGCGTTCCCCCTCTCCCGCCTTGCGGGAGAGGGGGACAAGGGGGTGAGGGCAAAAAGTCGCGCCTGCCCATTCACGCCCGCGCGGAGAAAATCGCCCCCGCCGCAGCGATTCTGCACCGAACCGATGTACCCTTACCAGACCTTAAGGAGGGGGGTCTTCACTCTCACTTGCTTTTGCGAACTATGGCTGCGCGATTGGTATTACGCCTCCTGCAGCGGGCAGTTCAGCAGCGGGAAGCTGCGCATGCCTACGCCGCCAGGAAACATAACCGTCACGACCGTCTCCGCCGCTTTGACGACGATGCCCGTGCCGAGTTCAGGATGGCGCACGCGCTGCCCTGGCAGGAACGGCGCGGGCTTCGCGGGCGTCGTGGGGCGGGCAACCGCCTGCTTGGGCGCGCTCGGCTTGGGCGTGCTGGGCGTTGCCGCGCCGTACAGCACCTGATACAGCGTTGGCATCGGCTCGTCGCCCAGCGCACGCAAAAACGGCGACGGCACGCTGCTGCGCCTGCCCTCATACGCCCCGCGCGACAGCGCGTAGGTCAGGTGCAGCTCATCCTTGGCGCGGGTCATCCCGACATAGCACAGGCGTCGCTCCTCTTCAATCTCGCGCGGCTCCTCGCTGCGGGCGTGCGGCAGCAGACCCTGCTCCAGCCCCACCAGAAACACGACGGGGAACTCCAGCCCCTTCGCCGCGTGCAGGGTCATCAACACGACCTGATTCTCGCGCTCATCGAGCGTGTCCAAGTCCGACACCAGCGACACATACTGCAGGAAGCGCATCAGCGGGCTGAGTTCGGCGGCATCGGCTTCCTCATCTGCGTCGCGGGTTTCGAACCGCGCGGCGATGTTGACCAACTCGCGCACATTGCCCGCGCGGTCAATCGCTTCGGGGTCGCCGCGCTGCTCCACCCACGCGAGGTAGCCCGTCTCGTGCAACACGGCTTTCAGCGTGTCGGTCAGCGTGTGCGTCTCGGCGTACTCGCGCAGCTGCTCAATCAGCGCCACGAAGCTTAGCAGGGCGTTCTGCGTGTTGGCGGGCAGTTGCTGCAGCAGCAGTGGGTCGTGCATCGCGCGATAGAGGCTGATCCCGCACTCGGCGGCATAAGTCTGCACCTGCTTGAGAGTCGCCTGCCCGATTTTGCGCGGCGGCGTGTTCACGATGCGCAGCAGGCTCAGCGAGTCGTCGGGGTTCGCCAGCAGGCGCAGGTACGCCAGCACATCTTTGATCTCCTTGCGGTCATAGAAGCGCAGCGCGCCGACCAGCCGATGCGGGATGCGCTCGCGCATAAACCGCTCCTCGAACGCACGCGACTGGGCGTTCGTGCGGTACAGCACTGCGAAGTCGCCGTAGCGTCGCCTGCCCCGTTGCACTTGGCGGTAGATATAGTCCGCGATGATGCGCGCCTCCTCCTCCTCCTCGCGGGCGGGGGTGAGGGTAATCGGCGCGCCGCCTGTGCGCTCCGTCCACAACCGCTTCGGCGCACGAAAACGGTTCTCGCTTACCACCTTGAACGCCGCGTCCAAAATCACCTGAGTCGAGCGGTAGTTCTGCTCCAGTTTGATGACCTTCGCGTCGGGGAAGTCTTTTTCGAAGCGCAGGATGAGTTCCACCTCTGCGCCGCGAAAGGCGTAGATGGACTGGTCGTCGTCGCCGACCACGCACAGGTTGCGGTGCTTCTCTGCCAGCAGGCGCGTCAACACATACTGCGCGTAGTTCACATCCTGATACTCATCCACGAGGATGTAGCGGAACTGGTCTTGGTAGCGTTCGCGGGCGTGCGGTTGCGTCTCCAGCAGTTCAATCACTTTGTTGATGAGGTCGTCGAAGTCGAGGGCGTTCGCGGCGCGCAGGTAGGTCTCGTACCGCTCGTAGACGCTGGCGACGATGCGCTCGAAGTAGTCGTTGGCGGTCTCGCGGTAGGCGTTGGGGGTGAGGAGTCGCTCTTTGGCGCGGCTGATAGCGTTGCGGACGGGGCGCGCGCCGATTTGCTTCTCGTCGATGTTGAGGTCAATCAGCACGCGGCGCACCACCTCCAGTTGATCGTTGTCGTCGTAGACGACGAAGTTGGGGGGGATGTCGATGGCGCGTCCGCTTTCGCGCAAGATGCGTGCGCAGACCGCGTGGAAGGTTCCGACCCACAGCCCGCGCGCTTCATGCCCCTCCAGCAGGCGGTTCAGGCGCTCCTTCATCTCGTTTGCCGCCTTGTTGGTGAAGGTGACCGCCAAGATGTAGCGCGGGGGCACGCCGTGTTCGCGAATCAGGTGCGCGATGCGGTAGGTAATCACGCGCGTTTTGCCCGACCCCGCGCCCGCGAACACCAGTAGCGGACCGTCCTTGTGCAGCACCGCCTCCAGCTGCTCCAAGTTCAGCGTGCTGAGATCCATCGCGTGAAAGTGTACCCCGCGCGGCGGCGGCGCGGAGTAGACTCGCGTTCGCAGTGCATCGATACCAATCGCGCGTTCAGAGTTTATGAATTGCCCCCCTCCTTATGGTTCCCCCCGCTTCGCGAGGGGAACCGCGAGGGGCGCGCTTACTCGGTTCCCCCTGCGAGCAGGGGGAACCTTAAGGAGGGGGTTCTCGCTTATCCGTACTTTTGTGAACTCTGGCTCAGCGATTGGTAAGTGTCTTTGCGACATGATTGCAACATGCGAATCGGGCAGGCACAAGACCTGCCCCTACAAGGTTGGTGTCGCCACGCCTCCGTAGGGGCAACCCTTGTGGTTGCCCGCTGTGTCGAAAATACAGCGCATGGGCACTTATTATGGAGTGCGGAAGCGCAGCTTCCGCCAGACGCTGAAGCTGACGCTTCAGCACTCCAAGGGATCTGGGCGCACCGCCGTGCGCCCCTACACCCCTCTCCCACCCTGTGGGAGAGGGGCTGGGGGTGAGGGCACAACTACGGCGTGAAGTCCATATCGGGCGTGATGCGCCGTGTGAAGGCTGCCAGCAGGCGCGCGGCGTTCTCGACATCCTCCAGCGCAAGCAGCTCGCACGGGGTGTGCATGTAGCGCAACGGCACAGAGACCAGCCCCGTCGCCATGCCCGCCTTGTTGAGTTGCATGGCGTTCGCGTCGGTGCCTGTGCCGCCGCCCGCCGCCTCCAACTGGTACGGGATGCCCTCCGCCTCCGCCGCTTCCACCAGCATCTCGAACACGCGCGGGTTAATATTCGCCCCGCGACAGATGACGGGTCCCTTGCCGGGCTTGACATCGCCCACGCGCCGCTTGTCGACGGTGGGGTAGTCCGAGGCGTGCGTCACATCGACGGCGATGCCGATGGGTGCGTCCACGCCATACGCGCTGGTGCGTGCGCCGCGCAGCCCGATCTCCTCCTGCACGGTCGCTACTGCATACACCGCCGCCGTCGGGCGATCCTCCGCCAGCAGGCGCAATGCCTCCGCCACGACGAACGCTCCCATCTTGTTGTCGAACCCGCGCGCCGTCGCGAAGCCGTTCTGCAGCTCCTGAAACTCCACCGCGAAGGTCACGGGGTCGCCGATGCGCACTTTGGACTGCGCGTCCTCCTTGTCCTTCGCGCCGATGTCGATCCACAGGTCGTGCAGTTTGGGCGCTTTGCCGCGCTCGTCGTCGTCCAGCAGGTGGATGGGCTTTTTGCCGATGACGCCGGGGATGGAACCCTGCTTGGTGTGTACCAGCACGCGCTGCCCAACGGGGATCACGGGGTCGTGCCCGCCGATGGGACCGAAGTAGAGGAACCCCTCGTCGGAGATGTATTTGACGATGAAGCCGATTTCGTCCATGTGCCCTGCGAACATCACGCGAGGCTTACCGTCGGGGTTCAGCACGGCGATGGTGTTGCCCATCACATCGGTGTAGACTTTATCGGCGAACTCGCGCGTGTAGGCGCGGTAGACCTCCGCGGCGCGTTGCTCGTAGCCCGACGGCGACGGCGCGTTCACAATCGCCTTCAGAAACGCCAGCGACTCTGCTCTCATAGGCTCTCTCCTATCGTGCGTAGTAGGTGTGCCATTTCGATGGCGCTGAGCGCGGCTTCGCTGCCCTTGTTGCCCATCTTGCCGCCTGCGCGTTCCAGCGCCTGCTCGAAGGTCGCCTCGGTCAGGATGCCCAGCGCGATGGGTTTGCCCGTCTCCAGCATCAGGTGCATCAGCGCGCTGCAGACCGCGCTACTGATGTGCTGGGCGTGGCTGGTCTCGCCTTGCAGCACCGCGCCGAGGCATATGATGGCGTCGTACTCACCCGACTGGGCACACTCGCGGGCAATCAGGGGGATCTCCCAGCTGCCCGGCACGGTGTAGGTGTCAATCGCGTTGGGGTCGGCGCCGTGGCGCAGCAGGGTCTGAATCGCGCCCTCTTTGAGGCGGTCGGTGATCAGCTCGTTGTAGCGGCTCACTACTATTGCGAACCGCAAGCCTTGCGCGCTCAGCATGCCTTCGAAATGGCTCATCGCCGAATGTTATACCTGATTCCGCCCCCACGACGCGCTATAACCTGTTCTTAACCTACGGGTCAGTAAACTTTTCCCCCGTTATGAGAACTGTGAGCTTTGCACGGCGTGGTTTCACGCTGATTGAGTTGCTGGTCGTGATTGCGATTATCGCGATTCTGGCGGCGATCCTGTTCCCTGTGTTTGCTCAGGCGAGGGAGAGCGCGCGCCAGACCTCGTGCTTGAGCAACCTGCGCCAGTTCGCGTTAGCGACACTGTCGTATGTGCAGGACTACGACGAGACCTTTCCCCAGAGCGCGTACAGCATGGAGCGCGCCATTCTCCAGCCTGGCTCCAACGACCGAGTCTTCACCGTGTTTGACGCGGTACTGCCCTACATGAAGAATGTGGACATCCTGATTTGTCCGTCGAATCGTCCGGGGCTGGACTGGCAGGCGATTTTGGCGACGCTGGGACTGCGCACGAGCGGCAATTTCCGTTATGCGTCCTACGCGCTGAACTTCGCGCTGTTCCAAGACCCCGCGTTGCCGCCGGGGCTGTTCGCCGATGACCCTGTGGTGCCGCTGGCGGCGGTGCAGGATCCTGTGAACACCACGATGTTCTTCGACTCGGTCTACAAGCGTGCGAACGACCCCGTGATTGACCCGCGTTGCCGCGCGCCGCAGGGTCCGTTCGGCTGGGATAACTTTCCTGGCGACCCGCGCCACAAAGACGGCATCAACATCAACTTCGTGGACGGGCACGCGAAGTGGTACAAGCGCGACGCCAAGATTCCAGGGCGCTCGCCGACCAGCGGCGGCGAAGTGGACACCTACACGCTGCCGTGCGACCTGTCGGGCATTCCAGGCGGCACGCCGAACACCTAACACTAGCCGCAGCAGATAATCCCCTCCTTCAGGTTCCCCCTGCGAGCAGGGGGAACCGAACGAGTGCGCGGCTTGGTTCCCCTCGCGAAGCGGGGGGAACCTCAAGGAGGGGGGAATTATGAACTCTGGCTGCGCAGTTGGTGTTATTCGCCCTCTACCTCCTCCCCCAGCCGATAGAACCGCCCGCGCGAGTAGGCGATGGCGCGTTTGGCGGGGTCGCCCACCGCGCGCAGTGGCTCGCCGACGACCAGCATGTGGCTGCCGTAGACGCGCCGATCCAGCACGCGACACTCAAACTGCGCCGCCGCGCCCGCGATCAACGGCGCGTCGATATACTGCGCAGGCTCCGTCGGGATTTGGAACGCGCGGATTTTGTCTACCGCGCTGCCAGAGTGCCTGCCGCAGGCGCGCCCGATCCACGCTTGGTCTTCCGCCAGCAGGCTCACGCCGAAGGTGGTCGCCCGCTCGATCAGCCCGCGCGTGAAGCGCTCCTCGCCCACAAACACGCCTATCAGCGGCGGCTTGAGCGACACAGGCGCGCACCATTCCGCGCTCATCGCGTTCACCACGCCATCCACAACAACGGTAATCACGCTTACGGAGTTGACAAACCGCCACGCTTCGCGGTCAATCTGCGTTAGGGGCTGCATAGGCGTAATTCTACTCGACGAGGATTTGCTCAGATTCCTATCTTTACTATAATCACTCCCGTCGAGGTTCTTTTTCGTTCGGTTTTGCGCGCCCCCACCCCTGCGGTGCTTGTAGCAGAGGTTCTTGCGAGTTGCGCCCTGAGAGAGTAGATGACCAAAAAATTCGCTTAATGAACTCTGCGCTAACGATATATAACAGCAAGATGCCTGCCAAAGCTATTAAGAATTGGGGCGGCAGGGGTACAAAGCCCAGTATGCCTGCCAGCGGCGAATAGGGCAGCCATAGCGTAAGCAACCATACTACTATTGACAATCCCAACAACCAACGGCTGGGGAATGATCGGAAACAGGAACGGCGCGTGCGGACGATTAACACCACCATAGACGCTGAAATCACCGACTCAACAAACCAACCTGAACGAAAAGCAAGGGTATCCGCATGCAGGTACCATAGCAAGACGCCGAAGGTTAAGTAATCGAAGATTGAGCTGAGTGGACCAAACACCAACATAAAGTTGCGAATCAACCCTACATTCCAACGGGTTGGTCGCGCGATCCACTCTTCATCGACTTGATCGGTTGCAATCGCCATCTCGGGTAAATCTGTCAGCAAGTTCGTGAGCAGTATTTGCTTGGGTAGCAACGGTAAAAAGGGCAGAAAGAGCGATGCCCCTGCCATGCTGAACATGTTGCCGAAGTTCGCGCTTGTCGCCATTAATACATACTTAAGTGTGTTGGAGAAGGTGCGTCGTCCTTCGCGAATGCCCGCCGCTAGCACCGATAGGTCTTTTTCCAGAAGCACGATGTCGGCAGCCTCTTTGGCGACATCGGCAGCCGTGTCCACCGAGATGCCCACATCAGCAGCGTACAGGGCGGGCGCATCGTTGATGCCGTCACCCAAGTAGCCGACTGTGTAGCCTGCTTTGCGCAACGCGCGAATGATGCGCTCTTTGTGCGTGGGTTCCACTTCAGCAAACACATCAATTGCTTCCACTTGGCGAATCAGGGATTCCTCCGTAAGTTGGTTTAGTTCTCTGGCGGAGATTACTCGCGTGTTAGGGTAGCCCAGCTGAGTCATTAGATGCTGGGCAACGGCTGCGTGGTCGCCTGTAATCACTTTTAGCGTCACGCCCATCTGACGCAGCTGCGCCAGGGCATCCGCCGCCGTCGGCTTGAGTGTATCTGCCAACAAAATATAACCCAAGAATATCATGCCGTTTTCTGAGGAGGGGACGATGTCGCTCGGGGCTTCGGGGAAGGGGCGTAGTGCGATTCCAAGAACACGATAGCCTTGAGCGAACCACTTGATCGCACGCGTTCGGATGGCGTCTTGCTGACTCTCCAGGGGCACAATGGCTGAGCCCACTAATGCTGACTCGCAAACCGTCAGCACCTGCTCCAACGCGCCTTTCGTAATGAGTAGTGCCTGACTTGTCGCCAGCGGACCTAACAGGGGCGAAGGAGCACTTCCTTTGTACCGCACCAGAACACTCAACCGTTTGCGCATGAAGTCGTAGGGGATTTCCCCCAGCCAATCCCATTCTGAAGAATCGACCGAAGACGCTTTGGACAGGGCGTCGTCGATAGGGTTGGAAAATCCCTGTTGCAGGCAGGCGTTGAGCGCTGCATAGCGTAGCACTTGTTCGTCAGGTTCGCCTTCGGTATTGACAACTGCACGCACCTGTACCACCCCTTCGGTGAGGGTACCCGTCTTGTCTGAGCAGAGCACCGTCATGCTGCCAAGATTCTCAATAGAAGCCAATCGTTTGACGAGGGTGTGCGCGCGAGCCATCCTCACTGCACCCTGAGCAAGGTTAACGGTAATAATCGCAGGAAGGAGTTGGGGAGTCAATCCAACCGCCAGAGCAACCGCAAACAGGAGCGAGTCGATCACGGGGCGATAGAGATAAACATTGAAAGCAAAAATCAATAAGACGAGCACCAGCGTGACCTCCATAAGGAAGTTCCCGAATCGGCGCACGCCGCGCTCAAAATCGGTCTCTTCAGGTCGCAAACGGAGCCGCTGGGCGATTTGTCCAAACAGGGTGTGTGTCCCCGTCTGAACAACCAACATCGTGCCAAAGCCGCTGGCGACATAGCTGCCCATCCAGAGGGCGTTCGTGCGTTGAAGCAAGGGCGCGTCGACAGCTGTCGGTTGAGGGTCTTTCTCCACAGGAAAGCTCTCGCCTGTCAATACTGCCTCGTTCACCAGCAGGTTCTGTGCGGTAATCACTACACCGTCCGCAGGTACCAAATCGCCTGTGTTCAGTCGCACAATGTCGCCTGGAACGAGTTGTTCGATGGGTACGGTGCGCAGTTGTCCGTCCCGAAAAACATCCACTTGCACTTGCACCCGCGCTATCAACTTGCGCATTGCATCCGAGGCACTTGCCTCTTGCCAAAACCCCAACAACCCACTCAAAAACACGATGGTGCCGATAATCAAGGTGTCGGTCCAATCACCTAATCCACCTGCTACCAGCGCTGCACCGATTAAAATTAGCACGATGGGGCTGCTGAACTGCCTTAGGAACAGAAACGCCTTGCTTTCTGGGCGCGTTCGCCCGATAGCGTTTGCCCCGTATAGCGCAAGTCGTCGTGCTGCTTCCGAGTCGCTCAAACCCTCGGTAGTTGTCCCCAGCTGTTCGAGGAGATGAGGGACGGGAACCGCCCAGAATTGGGACGGAATAGTTTCCCTTGCGGAAGACCGGGCTTTCGTATTTCCTCCTGTGGTTTTTTGTATCATCAGACGCTGCGGGTAACCTCGCTGATAGCCGAATTATACCTATAGTTCACGGGAGGGGCTGTGGCTTTCACGCATCGGCATAGTATAATTTGCCCTGTGAATGTGCGGCGGTTCGTGGAGCGTCGCAAGGCGCGCTGGGAACGGTTCGAGCAGTTGCTGGACGCGCTGCAGTGGTCGGGGGGCAATGGGCTTTCGCGCGCCGACTTGGACGAGTTGGGCAGGCTGTACCGTCAGGCGGCGGCGGATTTGGCGTATGCGCGGCAGCAGGGCGCAGACGCCAGCGTGGTGGAGTACCTGAACGCGCTGATGGGGCGGGCGCACGGCGCGTTGTATCGCGCGCGGCGGGGCAGCGTCCGAAACGCGCTGCGCCACTTCTGGTACGGCTTCCCCGACGCCGTGCGCCGACGCGCAGGCTATGTGTGGGCAGCGATTGGCTTCACCCTGCTGGGCGCGCTCATCCCGTTCCTGATGATCCTCGCCAACCCCAGCATCGCCCAGACGCTTGTCGACCCCCAGTGGCGACCTGTGTTCGAGCAGTGGAAGTCGGGGCAGCAGCGCGCGCCGGGCGAGACAGGCATGGCGTCAATCATGAGCAGTTTCTACTTCGTGAACAACTCGCGCGTGGCGATGCTGGCGTTCGGGCTGGGGGTGTTTTGGGCGATTCCGACGGTCTACCTGCTCATCATCAACGGCTTCCTGCTGGGCACGCTGGCAGGCGAGATGTACCATGTGGGCAAGCTGGGCTTCCTGCTGGTCTCGATTTACCCGCACGGCGTGCCTGAGTTGGGCGCGGTGTTTCTGTGTGGGGGTGCGGGGCTGATGCTGGGGCGCGCGATGATTGCGCCGGGCGATTTGACGCGCTCGGAAGCGGTGCGCCAAGTCGCGCCCGATGCGTTCCTTATACTCGCAGGCTCCGTCGTGCTGATCTTCATCGCCGCGTTTACTGAGGCGTTCTTCTCGTTCTACGCCTTTCCGAGTTGGTCGAAGCTCCTGTGGGGCACGGTGGAGCTGGTTGCGCTACTGGGCTACATTTTGGGGGTGCGCGCGCCGAGTTCGATCGGGGCACGGCGGTAGGTGCGCAAGCGTCGCCGTCTGCGGGCGCGCCGCCAGCCGACGACGCCCATCGTCGCGCCGATGAATGCGACCCAGCCCAGCCCTGTGGGGAACGCCCTGCGCTGCGCAACTGCCTCCGCCGCGACGACAGGGGCTTTGAGGATCGGCTTCGCGTCGCGGTAGACCACCAGCCAGCCTGCGGGGTCGCCTGCCTGCACAGGGGCGCGCAGCGGGTTCGCTTGCACCGCCCAGCGGTAGCGCGCCTTGTACGCCTTTGGCGCGACCCAGCGTAGCGTCTGCGCCAAACGCAACGAAGCCTTCGCCGTCTCGCCGTCCACCACCTCCGCCTCGCCGACCGCCATACCTGCAGGCAACTCCATCCGTTCCCAGTCGTTGAAGCCGTGTTCCATCAGGGCAATCGTGTCTGCCACGCGCTGCGGGCTGTTTAGCACCACAGTAATCAGCCGCCAACCGTCGCGAGACGCTGACCCCGCAAAGCAGTAGCCTGCCTGATTGGTGTAGCCCGTCTTGACCCCCTCGGCGTCAGGGTACTCCTGCAGGAACTTCGCCTTGTTCACCATCCACAGGTCGTCTTGGTTCATAGAGCGCTCCACGATGTAGTAGGGCGTCTTCACGATGGTGCGGAAGGTCTCGTTCTGCATCGCGTAGCGGGTGATGAGCGCGAGGTCATAGGCGGTGGAGAAGTGGCGCGGGTCGTGCAGCCCGTGCGGGTTCACGAAGTGGGTGTGCTTTGCGCCGAGCGACTTCGCTTTCTCGTTCATCAGCTGGGCGAACGCTTCCACAGAGCCTGCGGCGTGCTCCGCGAGGGCAACCGCCGCGTCGTTGGCGGAGCGCAACATCAGCGCGTAGAGCAGGTCGCGTACCTTCACCTGTTCGCCGACGCGCAGGTGCATCGAACTCGCCTGCGTGTTCACCGCGCGCTTGGAGGCTTTCACAACCGCGTCCAAGTCGCACTGCTCCAGCACGAGGATGGCGGTCATAATCTTGGTGAGGCTGGCGGGTGGGAGGGGCTTGTGCGCATTTTTGGCGTACAGCACCTGCCCTGTCTCGGCGTCCATCAAAACCGCTGCTCGCGCCTGCACCTGCGGCGCGCCTGCCCAGCCCAGCGCAAGCGCAAACAGCCAACCTAAAATCACTCCGCTCCAGCGACGCATAGCCCCTATTATGACGCTTAGGGGGCAAATCCTGCCGTTGCGTGCCCCGCGCCTCTAAAGATTCGCGCCCGCTGCCAATAATACGGGCGTGATGGTCGGATTTAACCTGCTTGCGGTCGGGGCTGCACCAGAGGCGCACTTGGGGGATGCGCCTGTCGCCACGGCCTCGCCAAGCGAGGGGATAGACTTCGCAGGCGTGCTGGGGACGATGCTGCCCGCAGGCGAGTCGCCAAAGCCCGATGAGGCAGCGACGCCTGACGCACCCGACGCCGACGCGCTGGGGGCGCAGTTCGCTGCCGTGGGGCTGATGACGCTGCCGTTGCCGCTCTCAATCGAGCCAACAACGACCACAGATTACCCCGCACAGACGCTCGAACCACGCCTGCACACTGCGGGGGACGCGAGGACGCTACCGACCGAACCGACTCTATGGCTTGAACCCATAACAGCAGCGGGGGATATACCCGAGCCTACAACAATCCTTGGGGATGGGACGGGGGATATAGACTTCGCAGAGACGCCTACGGCAGCATCCGAGAATCTCCTCGCGGTGGAGGGGGACGCGCCGCCTGCAGCCGCCCGTCAGGCGGAGCCGCCTCCTCCATCGCCCTCCACAACGGCATTGACGGATGCTTCCGCGCTGTGCGCGCCGTCCACTGTGCCCGCGCAGAACGCGCCGCTTCGCGACGACCTCGCACCAACGCCAGAGCCGTTGCGCCCGCGCGAGGAGCCACCGACGCCTGCGCCCGCGCACGAGCCGCGCACGCACGCGCACACGCAGCCAACACACGCCCCCGCGCCGTCGCACGAGACGACGCTGGGCGCGCCCGAAGCCGCAGCACCCGCTGCTGCGCCGAACTGGAACGCCGCCGAGCAGGTCGCGCAGCACATCGAGCGCATGGTCTACGAACGCGAGCGCAACAGCCTCACGGTGCGCCTCGACCCGCCCGAACTGGGCGTCGTCGAACTGCGCATCCAAGCCACAGGCGGCGAGGTGCAGGCGTGGCTAACCGCCGAGCGCGACCTGACCCGCCAGATGTTGCAGCAAGCCCAGCGGTACCTGCGCGAGCAACTCGAATCGCGCGGGCTGCACCTGACCCACTTCGATGTTGGCGCACAGAGCCAATTTCAGCACGCGCCGCGCGAGCAACACACACGCTACGCGGCGCAAACCATATCCACACGCACCCCTACGGCTACGGACAGCCTCCTGCACGACGGACGATGGAGCGTCTGGGTGTGAACACAACTCAGATGACGGAGGTTGGACGATGACAATCGGAGCGATACAATCGGGCGCGAACGCCCCCACAGGCAACTCGCGCACCACGATGGACACCTACCAGTTTCTGCGACTGCTGATCGTGGAACTCACTTCGCAGAACCCGATGGATCCTGTCAAAGACCGCGACTTTCTGGCGCAGATGGCGCAACTGAACACCGCGCAGCAGATGGAGCGCATCGGCAGTATGTTCACCACCTTCCAAGCGGCAGGGCTGATTGGGCGCGAGGTGGAGGCTGCCTTGCCCACAGGCAGCGTCCTTAGGGGCAAGGTGGAATCGGTGCAGATAAGCGCGGGGCGGGTAATGCTGACCATCAACGGCGAGACCGTGCCGATGAATGCCATCCGTACCATTCGCTAAGGAGGTCAAACGCTATGTGGCAAGCGATGCTTTCGGGAGTCGCCAGCTTGAAGGCGCACCAGACGAAGATGAATGTGATCGGCAACAACATCGCGAATATCAACACGATCGGCTACAAGGGCAGTCGCGTCCACTTCCAAGAC
>Ga0272449_1000929_pt1 | contig 32115 bp, 43 predicted proteins | sample YNPCB0241_FD_198679 | JGI IMG/M metagenome (GOLD analysis project Ga0272449, IMG submission 198679) | Hot spring sediment microbial communities from Yellowstone National Park, WY, United States - YNP-CB-024-1 | ecosystem: Environmental > Aquatic > Thermal springs > Hot (42-90C) > Sediment... | reverse complement strand
AATATACCTCTTAAATTCATTTCAAGAGTCTGTGGAGAAGGAGAAACTTCAAAGGCAACTTCTTCACTAATCATACCGCTTTGTACTAACTGAAGAAGATGTTTATTAAATGTTAACATACCCTCTTCTCTATCGGCTGCCATTGCTGAATATATTTTATTAAGTTTATTATCCTGAATCAATTTTGCAATAACAGGGGTTACTATCATAATTTCACAAACAGGAACAAGCCCAGTTCCATCCTTTTTGGGAACAAGTTTTTGACATATTGTTGCTCTTAAATGGTGAGCAAGTATTTTTCTTACCTGATCATGCTGAGTTGAAGGGAAAAAATCAAGTATTCTTGTAATTGTCGTTATTGTATCAACTGTATGTAAAGTAGAAAAAACAAGATGTCCTGTCTCACATGCACTTATCGCTGTTTCAAATGTAGCAACATCTCTCATCTCTCCTATTAGAATTATATCAGGGTCTTCTCTCAATACATGTTTTAAAGCTTCACCAAATGATAAAGTATCTATTCCAACTTCTCTCTGATTTATAATTGCCTTTTTATCTTTATAGAGATATTCTATAGGGTCTTCAATTGTAATTATATGCTCAAAACTATCATTATTTATTATCTCTATCATCGCTGCAAGAGTTGTTGATTTACCACTCCCTGTTGGACCAGTCACTAACACAAGTCCTTCATAGAATAAAGCAATTTTTTTTACAACAGGAGGCAAATTCAGTTCTTCAATTGTTGGAATTCTGTCTTTTATCCTTCTTAAAACAAATCCAGGATATCCTCTTTGCCATAAAGCATTAACTCTATATCTTCCAACTTCCGGATGGTCAAAAGCAAAATCTGACTCTTTTTCTTTCATAAATTTTTCTTTCTCATCTTCAGGCATCATTATTTCCATAATATTAAACATATCTTCTTTAGTTAACTGTCCATCCCACTCTTCAATCTCAGTTAATTTGCCTTTTATTCTCATTACTGGTTTTCTTCCACATTTAAGATGTAAATCAGAGGCATCTTTTTCTTTCATTAATCTTAATAGAGCAATAAAATCTTTCATTTTACCCCCCTTTTTATTAAATATTCTTCTATCGCTACATCAATTAAATTTTCATTTTTTTTTATTTCTATTGAAGGAATAGCACCTTTGATTAACTCATGAGTCCTTTGGGCAATATTAATTATAACCTCATAAATATTTTCATTTTTATCTATGGCGTCAATTAGTTTAATATTTTTGTTTTCCATTTTTTCAAACAAGTTTTAATATTGCTCTTTCAGCACTATCCCCTCTTCTATACCCTATTTTTATTATCTGAGTATAACCACCATTTCTATCAGAATATCTTTTTGATATTTCAATTATTTTTTTAACTGTTGGTGGATGATTTACAAATTGATTTACTCTTCTATAATCAGATAAGGTCCCTTTTTTCGCAATGGTTATCAGCCTTTCTACAACTCTCTTTAATTGTTTCGCTTTTGCAGTAGTTGTTATAATTTTATTATTTTCAAAAAAACTTATTGTCATGTTCCTCATTAATGCTTTCCTATGCGACTTATTTCTACTAAGTTTTTTTACATCTTTTTTGTGTCTCATTTTTTCTCCTTCTTTTCCTTTGAAAGTTCTTCAAATGTTTTTAACCGATAACCCTTTTCTGCAAGAATCTTTTCAAGTTCTTCTATTGACTTTTTACCAAGATTTTTAGTTTCTTCCAATCTTTCTTTGGGCGTTTCAAGAAGATCTTTTAAAGTATATATTTTTCTTGAAATAAGAGCATTATTTATCCTTGATGGAAGTTTTAAATCTCCTATGGGAATATCAAGTGGATCTTTAACTTCCTCTTTCTCCTCCACTACTTCTTCCCCTTCAATTTTCAAACCATCTATTATCAAATTAAATTGTTTTCCAAGAAGTTCACAGGCATATTTAACACTTGTATCTGGAGTTATTGCTCCTGTTGTCCATATTTCCAGAATAAGTTTTTCATAATCTACAAATTGTGCAACTCGTGTATTTTCAACATGGAAAGCAACTTTTCTTACAGGAGAATATAAACCATCAATTAAAATTGTTCCTATCGGTAAATCTTTAATCATAAGTTTCATCTTTTCAACTGGTAAATAACCAAATCCTTTTGTTATATCAAATTCAAATTTATATTTTTTTGAAGGGTCAATAGTCGCTATATGTAAATTTTTATTAATAACTTCTACAGATCTATCTAAAAAAAGGTCTCCAGCACATATTTCCTCTTTCCCTTCTATTTCAACTTTAATCACTTTAGGATATTCTTCAACTACAGGTTTCAATGCAATCTGTTTTAAATTTAAAACAAGTTCAACAATATCCTCTTTCATCCCTGGAATAGTAGAAAATTCGTGAAGAACTCCTTCTATTCTTACACCAGTAATCGCAATTCCTGGTATTGAAGATAATAAAACCCTTCTCAATGTATTCCCAATTGTCACTCCATAACCCCTTTCAAGTGGTTCTATTATAAGTTTACCATAATTTTCCCTATATGTCTCTTTTTCCCAAATAAACTTATCAGGATAAACAAATTCCTTCATTTTTTTCTCCTTTATTTATTTTGAATAAAGGTTAACTATTAATTGTTCATTAATTGGAAGAGAAACTTCTTCTCTTGTAGGAAATCTTAAAATCTTTATTTTTAAGTTTTCATCATCAATTTCACACCATGATGGTCTTACTTTTGCTTTATATTCTTCAATACACTCTTTGGCAATTTTTGTATATTTACTATTTGGCTTTATCTGTATAACATCTCCAATTTCAACTAAATAACCAGGTCTATCATTTTTCTTGCCATTCACAAGAATCTGGCCATGGTTTATCATCTGTTTTGCCATTTTTCTTGAATAGGTCCAGTTTGCTCTGTAAACCACATTATCAAGTCGCCTTTCAAGTAATTGAAGGAGTATTTCTCCTGTTACTCCTTTATGTTTCTTGGCAATCTCAAAATATCTTCTAAACTGCCTTTCAAGAACGCCATAATATATTTTAACTTTATTCTTTTCTCTTAATTGCATACCATACTCAGAGAGTTTTTTAGGTTTAATCAATCTTATTTTACCTCGTCTTGGATCAACAGCACATTTGTCACTCTCACATCTTTTCCCTTTTAAATAAAGTTTTATCCCATATTTCCTACAAATTTTACATAACGGTTTAATATATTTTGCCATAATCCCTCCTTATACTCTCCTTCTTTTTGGTGGTCTACATCCATTATGTGGTATCGGAGTCACATCTTTAATTGAAACTACATTTAATCCTGCACTTTGTAAAGCTCTTATTGCTGTTTCTCTCCCAGGGCCTGGCCCTTTTACCCTTACATCTACCTCTTTCATATTCAACAAAGCCTGGGCTCTTTTTGCAACATTTTCAGCAGCAAGTTGTGCAGCAAATGGAGTTCCTTTCCTTGTACCTTTAAATCCAACAGTCCCTGCGCTTCCCCATAATAAAACTCTTCCAGATTCATCAGTAATAGTTATTATTGTGTTATTAAAAGTTGCTTTAATATGGGCAATGCCTTTAGGAATATTTAATTTCCTTTTTCTTTTTTTAACATATTTTCTTGCCAATTTAACCTCCTTGTTTTTCTTGTCTTTGCTGTTTTATTGCCTTTCTCAATGCTTTATCTCTCACAACTCCAACAGTTTTCCTTGGGCCTTTCCTCGTTCTCGCATTTGATCTTGTTCTCTGTCCTCTAACAGGTAATGAAAGTTTATGTCTTATACCTCTATAACAATTTATGTCTATTAGCCTTCTTATATTTTGTGCTATCTCTTGTCTCAAATCTCCTTCAATTTTATAATTTTTTTGGATAAAAGATGTTATTTTCCCGAGTTCCTCTTCGGATAACTCTTTTACCCTTTTTTCTCCATCTACTCCTGTATTCTGAAGAATCTCCTGTGCTCTTTTTGGCCCAATTCCGTAAATATAAGTTAGTGAAATTTTCACTTTCTTATTATCCGGTATTTCTACTCCAAGTATTCTTGCCATTTTGCCTCCTTATCCCTGTCTTTGTTTATGTTTCGGTCCATCTTGTGGATTACTACAAATAACCCTTACAACTCCTTTTCTTCTTATTATTTTACATTTTGGACATATTTTTTTAACTGATGCCCTTACCTTCATTTTTTCTCCTTTTATATTCTTTTAACAATCCTACCTCTCTTTAAATCATAAGGCGAAATTTCAACAACAACTTTATCCCCGGGAACAATTTTAATATAATTCATTCTCATTTTACCGCATAAATGTGCTATAACAATATGTCCATTCTCAAGTTCAACTTCAAAATTTGTTGCTGGCAAAATTTTCTTTATAACACCTTCTGCTTTAATTTTTTCTTCTTTTACCATTTTAACTTAAAATTTCATATCCATTTTTTTTTACAACTACACAATTCTCATAATGAGATGCATATTTTCTATCCTTGGTTACAGCAGTCCATCCATCTTCAAGTATCTCTGTTTCACCCTTTCCTTCTGTAACCATTGGCTCTATGGCAATTATTTGATTTTCATATAAAATATCTCCTTTCTGTCTCTCTCCAAAATTAGGTATTTCTGGTAATTCATGCAAATTCTTCCCTATACCATGACCAGCAAAATCTCTAATGACAGAAAAACCATTATTTTTTACATATGTTTCTATTGCATAACCAATATTGCCTGTGGTTGAACCAGCATATACCTCTTTCAGTGCTTTCTCAAATGCTATTCTTGAAACTTCTATTAATTTTTTATATTTTACCTCAATTTTACCAACAGGGAAAGTATCTGCACAATCGCCATAATATCCATTATAAATAACTCCTACATCAATGGAAACAATATCTCCCTCCTTTAAAATCTTCCCAATTTTTGGTACTCCATGAACTACTTCATAATTAACTGAAATACATATATTTGCAGGATAACCTCTATAACCTTTAAATGCCGAACTAACTTTTTTCTTCCTCATTAATTCAATACTTTTTATCTCAATTTCATAAGTGGAAATTCCCGGAAGCAAATACTCTTTAAGTTCTTCTATAATCTCTCTTGATTTTTTGCATGCTGTTTTAACCATTTCAATCTCTCTTTTATCTATCATTTTTCTCTATTCTTATTATTTCTGAGATAGTATCTTCAAGATTTCTTGTGGCATCTATTTCAAATAAAATTCCTTTATTTTTGTAGTAATCAAGTAATGGAGAAGTCAATTGATGGTAAACCAAAAGCCTATTCTTGACAATTTCTTCTTTATCGTCATCCCTCTGAATTAATTTGCCTCCACACTTATCACAAATACCTTCAACTTTTGGTGGTAAATTTATCAAATGGTATATTGCACCACAATCTCTACAAATTCTTCTATTTGAAAGTCGCTTAATAAGAAATTCATCATCTGCTTTTAAATATATAACATTTGCCCGGCCATTTTTAAGAAGTTTTTCAAGATTCTCTGCCTGATTTATATTTCTTGGGAAACCATCAAGGATAAAACCATCTTTACAATCATCTTTTTTTATTCTTTCAAGAAGTACTAAAAATACGATATCATCTGGAACAAGTTGGCCTTTATCCATATATTCTTTTGCTTTTATACCTAAATCTGTCTTTTCCTTCACATTTTCTCTGAGTAAATCACCCGTTGAAATTAAAGGATAATTCCATATTTTACTTAATCTTTCTCCAACTGTACCTTTTCCTGCACCAGGTGGTCCAAGTAAAATAGTAATCTTTTTCATTTTATTTTTGCTTTTTTAATAAATCCTTGATAATGTCTTAAAAGTAAATGGGCTTCAATTTGTCTTATTGTCTCTATAAGAACTGAAACGACAATCAGTAATCCAATCCCACCAAAAATACTTGCAACAATATAAGGTATTTTTCTATATAAATGCCTAAGAACATAAGGGAAAATGGCAATTCCTACCAGCATAAAAGAACCGGGTAAAGTTAATCTGTTTAAAATTTTTTCCAGATAGAGAGCAGTTGACTTCCCAGGTCTTATCCCTTGAATAAAACCACCATATTTCTGCAAATCTTCTGCAATATTGTCTGGGTTAAAAATAATTCCAGCATAGAAATAACAGAAAAATATTGTCAATAAAGCATATAAAAGCATTCCAATTGGTTGTTCAGGAGACAAAATTGTTGCAAGTTTACTTAAAAACTTATTTGGTGTAAAAGAAAGAATAGTTGCTGGAAAAGTTAAAATTGCTATCGCAAAAATTAAAGGTATCACTCCACCTTGATTCAATTTTATTGGTAAATATGTAGATTGACCTCCATAAACTCTTTTCCCTATAACTCTTCTTGCATATTGAATTGGTATCCTTCTTTCACTTTCATTTACAACTATTGCTGCTGCAACTACTCCAAAGATCAAACCTATTAGAATAATAACAACAAAAAAACTTACTTCTCCAGAAGCAACAAGTCCAGCCATTCTGTGAAATGCAACTGGCATTCTTGAAACAATACTTGCAGTAATTATTAAAGAGATACCATTACCAATGCCTTTTTCTGTAATCTGTTCGCCAATATACATAAGGAAAATTGTTCCTGCTGTCATAGTCAATGTTGATATAATTCTAAATAACCACCCTGGATTTGCTACTATTACAATACCTCCAAAGTGTTCAGGATTTTCTAAAAACAAACTTATGGCTATTCCTTGAAAAATACATAATCCTACAGTACCAAATCTTGTCAATTGAGTCAATTTCCTTCTTCCTTCTACTCCACTTTTAAGCATACTTTCAAAATATGGAACAACTGATGTAAGTAACTCAAGAACAATAGAAACACTTATATATGGCATAATACCAAGAGCAAAGATTGTTGCCTGACTTAAAGCACCTCCAGAAAATAAGTCAGCAAGAGAAAACAATGTATTTGCAGAACTCTCAAATATTTTTGCAAGTTCCTTACCATTAATACCAGGAATAGGAATATAACAGCCAAATCTATAAACAGTAAGCAATAAAATAGTAATGCCTATTCTTCTTTTTAAATCTGGTATTTTGAATGTATCTTTAAATGGTTCAAACATTTTTTATCTTTTCTCTATTATAATTGCTTTACCTCCAATTTTTTCTATTTTTTCTTTTGCTTTTTTGGAAAAATGGTGTGCATTAATAATTAATCTTTTTGTCAAATTCCCTTCTCCAAGTATTTTAACAAATTCAGTTTTTTTAACTAATCCCTTTTCTTTCAATTTTTCTGGATCTACAACTTCTCCCTCATTAAACTTTTTATCAATCTGATTCAAATTCACTATTTCAATTTTATATTTTTTTAAATGAGTAAAACCTCTTTTTGGAACTCTTCTAAAAAGGGGCATCTGTCCACCTTCAAAGTTAAAGGATAATCTATATCCACTTCTTGCTTTATGGCCCTTATGTCCCCTCGTAGAAGTACCTCCATGTCCTGAAGAATCACCTCTTCCCAGTCGTTTAACTTTATGCTTTGCTCCTTCAGGAACTTTTAACTGATTCAATTTCATCTTCTTCTCCCTTAACTTTAATTTTTTTCAATGCTTTAACTGTAGCATGAAGAACATTTATACAATTAGTAGAACCAAGACATTTACATGTAATATCCTTAATACCACACACATCAAAAAAAGCTCTCATTGTTCTACCCGCAACCATTCCATGGCCCTTTGTTGCTGGCTTTAAAATTACTTTTGAAGGTCCAAATTTACTTTCAATATCATGGGGAATAGTGGTCCCTTTTAATGGAATATCCATCATATTTTTTCTTGCCTGTTCAACTGCTTTCCTTATTGCTTCAGGAACTTCATTTGCCTTCCCAATACCAAAACCACCCTTCCCTTTACCATTCCCAACAACAACAACTGCTCTAAAACTTAAATTCTTACCACCTTTTGTAACCTTTGTAACCCTTTTTATTTCAATCACTATCTGTTTTTCTTCAACTTCCCCGGTTAAATTTTCTTTTTCTAAAATTTTAAACCTCCTTTTCTTGCTGATTCTGCTAATGCTTTTACCCTACCTATATATTTATATCCACCTCTATCAAAAACAACTTTTTCAATAGAGAATGACTTTGCTTTTTCGGCAATAAGTTGACCTACTATTTCTGCTCCTTTTACATTTCCCCCATGAATACTTTTATCTTTTGCAAGTTTTTTAAATTCATTAGATAAACTTGAAACAGAAGTGATTACTCTATTTGGAACATAACTATCATCAATCAACATAGCATATATATGTTTATTGCTTTTAAAAACACATAATCTTGGTCTTTCAGGTGTTCCTTTAACTTTTTTTCTCACTCTTAAATGCCTTATCCTTCTTTTTTCTTCCTTAGATTTTCTCATTTTGTTGCTCCTACACTTGCTTTTGTAGGTTTTTGTCTGATATACTCTCCTCTATATCTTATGCCTTTGCCTTTATATGGATCGGGAGGAGATATCCTTCTTATACTTGCTGCAAATTCTCCTACCTTTTGTTTATCCACTCCTCTAACAAATATTATTGTGTTTTTATTAACTTCAACAGAGATACCTTCTGGAATTTCAACTTCAATAGGATGGGTAAAACCAAGTGTAAGAATGAGTTTTTTCCCTTTTACCTCCCCTTTATATCCAACACCATGTATTTCAAGAATTTTCTCATATCCTTCAGATACTCCCTTTATCATATTACAAATTAAACTTCTCAATAAACCCCACATTGCATTTGTCTTTCTGTATAACTTTTTATTCTTAGGATCTACTTCATTTTTAACAAATATTTTTTTATCTTCAATTACAACACTTAAATTTGGAAGTATTTTCTGAGAAAGTTTACCTTTTTTCCCTTCTATATAAACAAAACCATTTTCTACTTTTACATTTACTCCTTCAGGAATATCTATGGGTTTTTTGCCAAGTCTTGACATCTTCTATTCTCCTTTACCAAATATAAAAAAGTAATTCTCCACCAATCCCAATTTCTTTTGCTTTTTTATTACTCATCACTCCTTTTGAAGTTGAAAGTACTGCTATACCATAATTATTCTTTATAACAGGAATTTTATCTTTTGAAACATAAATCCTTCTCCCTGGAGTACTCATTCTTTTAATCTCTGTAATTACCTTTCTTTTCCCAAAATATAAAAGGTAAACCCTTATAATTTTTTTTGACTTCTCTTCAACAATCTCATAATCCTTTATATATTTCTCTTCTTTTAAAACATCAAGTATTTTTATCTTAAAATTGCTAAAAGGGATATCTACATAGATTTTTGAAACTGCATTGCCATTTCTTATTCTTGTCAACATATCTCCAATTGGATCGGTCATAGTCATAAAACCCTCCTTTACCAACTTGCTTTTTTCACTCCAGGGATTTCTCCTTTTCCTGCGAGTTCCCTAAAACATATTCTACATATTCCAAATTTTCTATAATATCCACGAGGTCTTCCACATCTCCAACATCTATTTCTTTTCCTTACTTTAAATTTTGGCTCCTTTTTCATCTTCTCAAAAAAACATTTTCTTGCCAAATTAAACCTCCCTTATTGGTAACCCAATTGCTTTCAATAAAGCTATTGTTTCCTCAGGACTATTTGCTGATGTAACAATTGTGACATTTAACCCTTGAACTTTATAAATTGTATTGTAATCAACTTCAGGAAATATAATATGTTCCTTTATGCCTATTGTATAAGAACCCTTACCATCACAGGACTTTGGAGGTAATCCAGAAAAATCTCTTACTCTTGGTAAAGCAACTGTTATTAATCTATCAAGAAACTCATACATTCTATTTCCTCTTAAAGTTACCATAACTCCTACAATATTACCTTTTCTAACATTAAATCCAGCAATAGATTTCTTTGCTTTTGTTAAAACTGCTTTCTGCCCTGCAATCAAACTTAATTCTTTTTGTGCTGCTTCAATTGCCTTTGCATCTTTACTATCTCTTCCTATCCCCATATTTAAAACAATTTTTAGAATCTTTGGGACTTGCATAATATTTTTATATTTAAATTTTTCTTTTAATTTTGGAACAACTTCTTCTTTATAAATTCTTTTCAATCTTGGCTCTTCCATATTATTTCTCCTCTACAATTTCCTTACATTTTTTACAATATCTAACTTTACTCCCATCTTCAAGAAATTTTATTCCAAGTCGTGTTGGCTTACTGCATTTTAAACAGAAAAAATTAACATTACTTATTGAAATTGGTTTCTCTACTTGAATTATACCACCTTGTCTATCAACAGATCTTGGTCTTGTATGTTTCTTAACAAAATTTATTCCCTCAACAAGGACTCTATTTTCTTTATAAAAAATTTTAAGAATCCTTCCTTTTTTCCCTTTATCCTTGCCTTTTATAACCTGAACAAAATCTCCTCTTTTTAATTTAAACTTCATTTTATATCACCTCTGGAGCAAGTGAAATTATTTTCGTAAAATTTTTATCTCTTAATTCTCTTGGTACAGGGCCAAAAACCCTTGTACCTCTTGGATTCCCTTCATTATCAATAATAACTGCTGAATTATGGTCAAATCTTAATATTGAACCATCCTTCCTTTTTATCTCCTTCTTTGTTCTTATAATAACTGCTTTGACCTTTTCTTTCTTTTTCACAATTCCATCAGGAAGAGCATCTTTAACACTACAAACAACAATATCTCCAACATATCCATATCTCCTTTTAGAACTGCCAATAAATCCAATCACCATTATTTTTTTTGCTCCTGTATTATCAGCCACCTGTAACATTGTCCTGAGTTGTATCACTTATTTCTCCTTTTTTACCAAGAATTTCTACTATCTTCCATCTTTTTCTTTTACTCAAAGGTCTAGTTTGAATAATCTTTACTATATCTCCAAGTTTGGAAATATTGTTTTCATCATGAGCCATAAATTTTCTTCTTTTTCTTATTGTTTTCTTATATTTGGGATGCTGTGTCATAAATTCAACCATAACAACTCTACTTTTATTCATTTTATCACTTACAACTACCCCAATTTTATCTATTATTCTTTTTGTCATTTTTAACTCCAATTTCTCTTTCTTTCAAAATTGTATTTAATCTTGCTATATCTTTTTTTATTTCTCTTAGTTGCGAATAATTTTTTAATTGGCCAAGAATTAATTGGTTCCTCATATCGTAAATCTTTCTTTTCAACTCCATAATTTTATTTTCTATCTCCTGTTTTGTTGCTTCTCTCCACTTTTTAATTTCTTCTTTTTTCATAGTTTCAAAACATAAATATAATATTATATCACTCTTTTAAAAATTTTTCAACCTTTTAACTTATACTACGCGAGACAATTTTTGACTTATAAGGAAGTTTATAGGAAGCCCTTCTTAAAGCCTCTTTAGCAAGATCCTCTGATACTCCTGCAATTTCAAAAATTATTTTTCCAGGAAGGACCACTGCTACCCAGCCACTAACATCTCCTTTCCCTTTACCCATTCTACTTTCTGCTGGTTTTTTTGTAATTGGTTTATCTGGGAAAATTCTTATCCAGAGTTTGCCTTTTGATTTTAAATAATGGGTTATGGCAATTCTTGCTGCTTCAATCTGCTGCGCTGTTATCCATCCAGGTTCAAGGACTTTAAGTCCATATTCACCATAAAAAAGAGTATTACCACAACTTGCTTTCCCTTTTGTCCTTCCTTTTTGCATTTTTCTATATTTTACTCTTTTAGGCATTAACGGCATCTTTCTCTCCCTTTTCTTCTTCTAAAACTTCACCAAAATATACCCATACCTTAATCCCAACTGTTCCACTTCTTGTAAAGGCAGTACTTGTTGCATAATCAATTTTTGCTCTCAATGTATGAAGTGGGACTTTCCCAACTATATACTGTTCGCTTCTTGCTATCTCAGCACCTGCTATCCTTCCAGAAATTCTAACTTTTATTCCTTTGGCTCCTGATTGCATTGCTAAATCCATTGCTTTTTTTATTGCCTGCCTATGAGGAACACGTTTTTCAAGTTGAATAACAATTGAGTCAGCGAGAAATTGAGCACTTAATCCTGGAGGATTCACTTCTATACAATCAATATTAATTTGCTTTTTGAAAATTTCATAAAGTTCATCCCTCAATTTATTTATTTCTGTACCCTTTCTTCCAAGAACCACACCAGGCCTTGGAGTATAAATTCTAATCCTTATATTATCTGTTTTTTCTATTTCTATTTTTGTGATACTTCCTCTTGGATATCTCTTTTTGATATACTCTCTAATTAAAATATCTTCTTTCAACAACTCCTTAAAATCCTTTTTGTTAGCAAACCAATTACTCCTCCAGTTTTCCACAATACCAATTCTCAATCCAATAGGATTAACTTTTTGTCCCATTTATTATCCCTCTTTTGATTCAAGTGTTACAGTTATATGAGATGTTCTTTTTCTAATCATAACTGCTCTACCCATAGTTGTTGCTCTAAATCTTTTAAGCATAGGCCCTCCATCTATAATTACATTTTTTATCTTCCAATCAAGTCCTTCTCCTTTATTTTTTGCAGCATTTTCAGCACTTTTTATAACCTTTTCCAAAATCCTTGCTCCCTTTTTTGGAAGATTTCTCAAAATTCCAATTGCTTCATCAATACTTTTACCCAAAACAAGTTCTCTTATCATCCTCAACTTTTTAGGACCAATTCTTACATATTTTGCTTTTACTTTCACTTCCATATCTACATCCCTTTATTTCTTCTCTCTTGCTCTTTCAGTATGAGCCCCATGTCCTCTAAAAGTTCTTGTTGGTGCAAATTCTCCTAGACGATGTCCAACCATATTTTCAGTAACATACACATTTATAAATGTCCTTCCATTATGAACAGCAAATGTATGTCCAACAAATTCAGGAATAATTGTACAACTTCTTGCCCATGTCTTTATGACCTCTTTTTTCCCACTCTCTTTTTGTTTCATTATCTTTTCAAAAAGTTTTTTGTCAACATATGGACCTTTTTTCTTTGATCTCATTTCTTCTTCCTTCTTTCTATTATGAATTTATCAGATGCTTTATGTTTTTTCCTCGTCTTATATCCTTTACAAGGAACGCCTGTTGGACTTTGTGATTGATGTCCTTTACCTCTTCCTTCTCCTCCTCCCATTGGATGATCAACCGGATTCATTGCAGTTCCTCTTACAGTTGGCCTTATCCCAAGGTGCCTCGTTCTTCCTGCTTTACCAAGAGAAATATATTTGTATTCTGGATTACTGACTTGCCCTATAGAAGCATAACAATTCAAATCAAATAATCTAACTTCTCCTGAAGGTAGTCTTACTTGAGCATATTTTTCCCCTTTTACCATTAAAGTAGCAAGTGTTCCAGCACTTCTTGCAATCTGACCTCCTTTACCGGGGATCAACTCTATATTATAAATCTGAGTCCCTTCAGGTATATTTTTCAATGGTAATCTATTTCCAACTTTTATTTCTGCATCTTCTCCAAATTTTATTCTATCTCCCACAGAAAGTCCAATAGGTGCTATAATATAGCTCTTTACACCATCTGTGTATGTAATTAAAGCGATCCTAGCATTCCTATTAGGGTCATATTCTATACTTTTAACAATCGCTTCATATCCAATCCTTCCTTTAAAATCAATTATTCTATAAGCTCTTTTATGACCTCCACCTCTATGCCTTACTGTAATTCTTCCAGTATTATTCCTTCCACCTTTCTTTCTTAACCCAAAAACAAGAGATTTCTCTGGTTCTTTTTTTGTAATATCTGAAAAATCCTGTAAAATTGTATGCCTTTGCCCTGGAGTTGTTGGTTTTAATTTACGTAATGGCAATTTTTTCTCCTTCTTTCACTTTAATTATTGCTTTTTTATAACCTGACTTAAAACCTTCAATATAAAATCTATATCTTTTTCTTTTGGGCTTCACATTTATAATAAATACATCCTCAACTTTCACTTTATAAATTTCCTCTATCGCTTTTTTTATCTGGTATTTATTTGCTTTTTTGTCAACACAAAAAACATATTTATTTTCTTTATTTAACTCAGTAGCCTTTTCTGTAATTATTGGATATTTTACTATTTTATATGGGTCAAACAATCTCCCCTCCTTCTAAAAAATTTTTAAGTTTTTCATATGAATCATCCTCTATAATCAATCTGTCGCTATTTAAAATTTCATAAGCATTAATTTTTTCAATGTAGTCATAACTTACATTTGGTAAATTTCTTACAGACAAAATTTTATTTTTATCCGTTGCATCTCTAAAAATGAATAAAACTTTTTCATTATCCAGTCCAACTTTTTTTAAAAAATTACTAAAAATCTTTGTCTTTGGTCTTTCTATCTTATCTAATTTTATAAAAGCAATTCTATTTTCTAGCAATTTATCCCTTAAAGATTCAATAAGTGCTTTTCTCTTTACTTTTTTAGGTAATCTTATTGAATAATCTCTTGGTTTTGGCCCAAAAGCAACTCCTCCATGGCGCCATATTGGATTTCTTATTGAACCAACTCTTGCTCTTCCTGTCCCTTTCTGTCTCCATGGCTTTCTCCCTCCACCACTCACTTCTCCTCTTGTCTTTGTGGAATGAGTTCCAATTCTTTGATTTGCAAGATAACTGACAACATAATAATAAAGAACATCTTTATTGATTGGTTTCTTCAAAATCTCTCCATCAAACTCTCTTTCTCCAACAATATTCCCTTCAATATCATAAACATTAATTCTAGCCATTTTTTTTAACTGCCTTTTTTATAAAAACATATCCATTTGATGGACCTGGGACTGCCCCTTTAATCATAATTATATTTTCATCCTTCATTATTTTTACTATTTGTAAATTTTGAATTGTAACTTTTTCGTTTCCCATATGTCCTGCCATTCTTCTACCTTTTATAACTCGCTGAGGCGCTGTGGGTCCAATAGACCCTGGAGCTCTATGAGACATTGAACCATGTGTCGCAGGCCCTCCATGGAACCCATGTCTTTTTACCACTCCCTGAAAACCTTTACCTATAGATTTTCCAGTTACATCAACATAATCTCCTTCTTTAAAAATATCAATTGTTATTTTATCGCCTATTTTATAATCTTTAATTTCATCAATGCTATTAACTCTGAATTCTTTTAAAATTTTTAATGGAGGTAAATTCCTTTTCTTTAAATACTCTATCTCTGGTCTATTTAATTTTTTTTCATTTACTTCCTCAAATCCAACTTTTAATCCAATATATCCATCCTTTTCTTCTGTTTTCAAATCAACCACATATCCCTCTTTATATTCAACAACTGTAACAGGGATAACTTCTCCATTCTCATTAAAAATCTGTGTCATTTTTAACTTCTTTCCCAAAATTCCTATCCCCATTTTACTCCTTTGGTTATAATTCTTTCATTTCAACTTCAACCCCTGCTGGTAAACTCAACTTACTTAATGCATCAACTGTTCTTGTTGTTGGCTCAATAATATCAATCAATCTTTTATGTATTTTCAATTCAAATTGCTCTCTACTTTTTTTATTCACATGCGGAGACCTTAAAACTGTATATATCTCTCTTTTTGTTGGTAATGGTACAGGTCCACTGATTCTTACACCAGTAGACCTTGCAATTTCAATTATCTCCTTTACAGACCTATCAAGTAATCTATGATCAAAGGACTTTAATTTAATTCTAATTCTTTTCTTTTCCATTTTTTATTCAATTATTTCAGTAACAGCACCTGCACCAACAGTTTTACCTCCTTCCCTTATAGCAAACCTCTGTCCTTTTTCAAGTGCTACAGGATATATTAACTTTATCTCCATCTCTAAATTATCTCCAGGCATCACCATCTCTATCCCTTCTGGTAATTTAATTTCTCCAGTGACATCTGTTGTTCTTATGTAAAATTGCGGTCTATATCCACTGAAAAATGGAGTATGCCTTCCTCCTTCTTCTTTCTTCAATACATATACTTGAGCCTTAAAATGTGTATGAGGAGTTATTGTACCTGGAGCCACTACTACCATTCCACGTTCTACTTCATCCTTTTCTACTCCTCTCAACAATACTCCTACATTATCTCCTGCTACTCCTTCATCCAATTCTTTTCTAAACATTTCAAGTCCAATAACTACACTCCTTTTTATCTCATGACTTAATCCTATTATCTCTACTTCATCTCCTAATTTAACCTTACCTCTTTCTATTCTTCCTGTTGCTACTGTACCTCTACCTGTTATACTAAATACATCCTCTACTGCAAGCAAAAATGGTTTATCTATTATCCTTACTGGTTCAGGTATATTATTATCTATAGCATCCATCAATTCCCATATCCTTCCACACCACTCACATTCTCTTTTACCACATCCACACTCAAGAACTTTTATTGCACTTCCCTTTATTATAGGAACTTCATCTCCAGGAAATCCATACTTTGTTAATAACTCTCTAACTTCTAACTCAACCAACTCAACCAATTCCTTATCCTCTATCATATCCATTTTATTCATAAATACCACTATATAAGGGACATCTACTTGTCTTGCTAAAAGAATATGTTCTCTGGTCTGAGGCATAGGACCATCGGGTGCACTCACTACAAGTATAGCACCATCCATTTGAGCTGCACCTGTTATCATATTCTTTATATAATCTGCATGTCCTGGACAATCTATATGAGCATAATGGCGTTTATCCGTTTCATATTCTATATGGGCTATATTTATTGTTAATCCTCTCTCTTTTTCTTCCGGGGCCTTATCTATTTCTTCATACCTCATAAACTTTGCTTTATTTGCTTTCTCTAATACCAACGTTATTGCACTTGTCAATGTTGTCTTACCATGGTCTACATGACCAATTGTTCCCACATTCACATGCGGCTTTGTCCTTATAAATTTCTCTTTTGGCATCTTGCCCTCCTTTTTAAAAATTAAACACTCATCCCTACTATTTTCTTAAACTCTTCTTCTGAAACAGCCTCATAATATAATGGTTCTATTATAAAACTTCCTCTTCCTTGTGTCAAGGACCTCAAAATTGTTGAATATCCAAAAATCTTTTTCAAAGGAACATTACCATTAATTATACCTGTATTTCCATGAATGTCAATACTTGCAATTTTCCCATTTCTCATTGAAAAATCACTTATAACATCTCCTATAAACTCTTCAGGAACTATTATTTCTATTCTCATTATTGGCTCAAGAAGAGTAGGTAACCCTTTTTTATATGCATTTTTAAAAGCGATAGATGCAGCAACCTTATATCCAAAACTGGTAGAATTTTCTGGATTAAAAATGGCATCAATTAGCAAAACTTTTATATCTATAATCGGAAAACCATAAATCCCAACTTCTAAACACTCTTTTATCCCTTCTTCAATTGCCGGTATAAATTCTCCTGGTAACTTTAAACTATCTACCAAATTTAAGAATTTGAATTTTTCTCCTCTTTGACTTGGTTCAAGTTTTAAAACTACATATCCAAAATTTACTTTCTCACCAATTGTAGCCAAAAACTCTCCAGTCCCTTCAGATGAAACAGTTATTGTCTCTTTATAAGCAACTTCTGGTTTCCCAACTCTAACAGGAATTTTATACTCTCTTTTTAATCTTTCTGCTATCACATCTATATGAAGTTCGCCCATTCCCATTAAAATTATCTGTCCGGTTTCATCATCTATTTTCAATCTTAATGTAGGATCTTCTTCTAAAATTTTATTGAGTGCTTCATATAAGTCCTCACAATTACTTTTAGTTTTTGGTTCAATCGCTGAATAAATTACTGGCTCAGGGAAACTCATTTTTTCATAAATAATCGGACTTGTTTCATCACTTATTGTATCTCCTGTAAATGTATTTTTAAATCCAATAATGCCAACTATATCGCCTGCAATTGCAGAATCCCTATTAAAATATTTATTTGCATGAACTTCAAGTAATTTCAAAACTTTTTCTTTTCTATCTCTCAAAGAGTTCAAAACTCTATCTCCTTTTTTTATTGTGCCTGAATAGATTCTTGCATAAAGAATTTTCCCCATATGAATATCATTATGAATTTTGAAAATAATTCCTGACAATTTTTCTTCTGGCTCTGGCTTCCTTTTTTCTTTTTTTCCTGTATAAGGATTTATACCAGAAATTTCTCCTCTATCTAAAGGAGAAGGGAGATAATAACAAATTGCATCAAGAAGGAGAAGTGTTCCTTTGTTTTTCAATGAAGAACCACAAAATGAGGGAAAAAATTTCCCTTCAATAGTTCCTTTTCTTATCGCTCTTCTCAACAAATCACTCTCTATTTTCTCTCCATTAATATATTTTTCCATAATTTTTTCATCTATCTCAGCAAGTTCTTCAATCAAAATATTTCTATACTTTTCAAACTCTCCCTTATACTCATCTTTAATTTCCATTATTTTGGCTTCTGTTTCAAACTCTGAATCATAAATTATCATTTTACCTTCTACAATATCAATTAATCCTGTAAAATTCTCCTCTCTTCCAATAGGTAAAACAAGAATCAGTGGTTCTGAGCCAAGTTTTTTCTTTATATCATCTATTACTCTAAAAAAATCTGCTCCAGGTCTATCCATTTTATTTACATATATTATTCTAGGAACATTATATTTTTCACTTTGTCGCCATACTGTTTCTGATTGTGGTTGAACTCCAGCAACTCCACAGAAAATTCCAATAGCACCATCAAGAACCCTTAAAGATCTTTCTACTTCAACTGTAAAATCAACATGCCCGGGAGTATCTATAATATTTATCTTATAGCCCTTCCAATAACAGGTTGTGGCTGCTGATGTTATTGTTATTCCCCTTTCTTTTTCTTGATCCATCCAATCCATAACAGCTGTGCCTTCATCTACATTCCCTATTTTATATGTTTTACCAGTATAATAAAGAAATCTCTCAGTTGTTGTCGTCTTTCCAGCATCAATATGGGCTATAATACCTACATTTCTAACTTTATCAATCATAAAAACGATCTCCTCTTTATAGATTTTGATATTTTAGATAAACTTACCATCTATAATGAGCAAAAGCTCTGTTTGATTCAGCCATCTTATGTGTATCTTCTTTTTTCTTCACACTAGGACCTTCTCCTTTTGCTGCTTCAAGAATCTCATCCACTAACCTTTCTGCCATTGGTTTCCCTTTTCTACTCCTTGCTGACTCAACTATCCATCTGATTGCAAGGGATAAACTTCTATGTGGAGGAACTTCCATAGGGATTTGATAGGTAGCACCTCCAACTCTCCTCGGCCTAACTTCAAGCCGTGGTTTCACATTATTTAATGCTTTTTTAAAAACAGAAAGTGGATCCTCTTTTGTTTTTTCTTTAATTATATCCATTGCTTTATAAAATATTTTATAAGCCAATGATTTTTTCCCATCCCACATTAACTTATTAACAAATTTAGCAACTTCATAATCATTATATTTAGGATCCGGCTCTATTTTCCTTTTTTCTGCTCTTTTTCTCCTTGGCATTTTTTACCCTCCCTTTTTCTCTTCTTTTGGTCTTTTAGTTCCATATCTTGAACGGGACTTTTTTCTATTTTCTACTCCACTTGCATCATAAACACCTCTTACTATATGATATTTTACACCCGGTAGATCCTTTACCCTACCACCTCTAACAAGAACTATTGAGTGTTCTTGTAAATTATGTCCTATACCCGGAATATATGCAATCACTTCTTTCCCATTTGTAAGACGAACTTTTGCTATCTTTCTCAATGCTGAATTTGGCTTTTTAGGTGTCATTGTTTTAACATATAAACAGACCCCTTTCTTAAATGGATTTTTTTCAAGTGCAGTAGATTTAGATTTTCTAATTTTGGGTTTTCTTCCTTTTTTTATCAATTGATTTATTGTTGGCATCTTTAACCTCCATTTTTATATATTATATATATTGATATTCTTCTACTTTTTCCTCTTTCTTCTCAAAAATTCCAGTTCCTGCAGGTATCAATCTACCCAAAATCACATTTTCTTTCAATCCTTCAAGAGTATCTTCAGCACCAAGAACTGCAGCATTTGTTAAAACTCTCATTGTTTCCTGAAAAGATGCAGCAGATATAAAACTCTCACTTGCAAGAGCAACTCTTGTAATACCAAGGACAAGTGGTTTAAATGTTGCAGGTTTTTTGCCTTTTGGTAATGATTCGTTTATTTTTTGTATTTCGTATCTATTAATCTCTTCTCCTTCAAGTAAATATGTATCTCCGGGATCTTCTATTCTTACCTTTGAGAGCATCTGCCTTATAATTACCTCTATATGCTTATCATTTATCTTAACTCCTTCCACCCTATAAACTTTCTGAATCTCATTTAAAAGATATTCCATAACTTTTTTCTCTCCTTGAATTCTTAAAATATCATTTAATGATTTAAATCCATCTGTTAATTCTGTTCCTGGAAGAACCTTATCTCCATCGCTTACCACAATTGTCTTACCATAGGGGATAACATATTCTTTTATCTCTTTTGTTTCTTCATTTTTAACAATCACTTTTCTCATACCTTTTTCTATTTCAATATTAACTATCCCCTCTATTTCAGATAATATTGCTGGATTTTTAGGAGATCTTGCTTCAAATAAATCAGATACTCTTGGAAGACCTCCTGTTATATCTTGAACTCTACCAACTGTTCTTGGAGTTTTTGCAATTATATCTCCTCTGGAAACTTTATCCCCTTCATTTACAATTATATGAGCCCCTATTGGAATATGATAACTACCAACCATTTTATTATTTTCATCATAAAGAACTATTTGCGGATCCATCTCCTCTTTATGTGGAATTATAATTAAATTTCTTCTTGTGGTTGATGTATCTATTTCTTCCTTGGCTGTTTTCCCAACTTCTATATCCTTATATTTAACTATTCCCTCCTTATCAACAACTACAGGAATTGAATATGGATCCCAATTTGCAATCACATCTCCTTTTTTTACTTTTTCTCCATTTTCAAATTCTATTATAGAACCAACCCTTAATGTATATCTCTCAAGTTCTCTATCTCTTTCATCAATAATAATTATACTACCTTCCCTCTGACATACAATATTCTTACCCTCTTTATTTCTCACAACTTTCAAATCTTCAAGATATTTAATTGTTCCATCAGATTTACTTGTTATTGAAGATGTTCCAACTCCTCTTGAGGCAGCTCCACCTGTATGGAATGTTCTTAAGGTTAATTGTGTTCCAGGTTCTCCAATTGATTGTGCTGCTATAATACCAACTGCTTCTCCAATATTAACAAGTTTTTTTCTTGATAGATCCCATCCATAACATTTAGCACAAACACCTTTTTCTGCTCTACATGTTAAAACACTTCTTATCTTTATCTTATTTGTTAATAATAGTCCTTCCTCTCTTGCTCTTATTATCATTTCCGCTTTTTCCTCATCTATAACCTCTCCACTTTTAACTATTATCTCACCAAGAATATTAACAACATCATCAAGTGCAACCCTTCCAATAATCCTTTCTTTTAAAGATATAATTTCTTCATCTCCCTCAATAAGTGGACTTGCATAAACTCCTTCTAGTGTTCCACAATCATACTGAGTAACAATAACTGAATGGGCAACATCAACAAGTCTTCTGCTTAAATATCCTGCCTCTGATGTCTTTAATGCAGTATCAACAAGTCCTTTTCTTCCACCATGAACTGAAATAAAGTATTCAAAAACTGAGAGCCCTTCCCTAAAATTGGAAATAACTGGTGTTTCTATAATCTCTCCAATTCCTCCTGTAACTTTCTTCGTTGGTCTTATCATAAGTCCTCTCATTCCCATTAATTGTGTTACTTGAGATTTATTACCTCTTGCTCCTGAAGAAACCATTAAATATATGGGATTGATTCTAAATGGGTTTGTCCTTACATCATTTTTAATTGTATTTATAACAATTTCCATCAATTCATTACTTACCGAAGTCCATATGTCAATCTTTCTATTATATCTTTCTCCTTCTGAAATTATTCCTTTTTTATAATTTTTCTCAATTCTCTCTACTTCTACTTTTGCCTCGTTTATCAATTTCATTTTTTCTTTTGGAACGATAAGGTCATCTATTCCAATAGTAATTCCACTAACTGTTGCATAATAAAAACCAAGTTCTTTGCAAGCATCAAGAAATTCAACTGTTTTCCCATATCCACATTTTGTAAATATCTCATCTATAAGTTTTTCAAGAGAACTTGATTCAAAAACTGTATTCTGGAAAGGAATTTCAGGTGGTAAAATCTCATTAAATATAATTCTACCAACTGTTGTTCTAATAATTTTACTATTTTTATCCTTAACTCTTAATGGTTGGTGAAGTTCAATTTCTCCAATATAATTTAAATATTTCGCCTCATCAAAACTTGAAAGAACTTTTGGATATTCCTTTTCGTCGCTCATATAAGTTAAATAAGCACATCCCATAACTATATCTCTTGTAGGAGTTACAACAGGTTTCCCATTTGCAGGTAAAAGTATATGTGTTGTTGCCTTCATTAATAGTTCTGCTTCAAGTATAGCTTCAGGAGTTAAAGGAAGATGGATACTCATTGTATCTCCATCAAAATCAGCATTATAAGCAGGACATACAAGTGGGTGGATTGCTATAACATTCCCTTCTATCAATCTTGGTTCAAACGCCTGAATACTCAATCTATGTAATGTTGGCTGTCTGTTCAATAAAACAGGATGGTGTCTTATTACTTTTTCAAGAATTTCCCATACTTCTGGTCTATTTTCTCTTATTGCCTTTTTTGCAGTACCAAGAGTATGGAAATATTCTTTTTTCCTAAATTCTCTCAATACAAAAGGACTGAAAAGTTCAAGAGCCATCTCTTTTGGTATTCCACATTCATTTAATTTTAAATTTGGTCCAACAACAATAACTGCTCTTCCAGAATAATCAACTCTTTTTCCAAGTAAATTCTGTCTAAATCTTCCCTGTTTCCCTCTCAATGCATCTGCAAGTGATTTTAATGGTCTTTTACCTTTTCCAAGAACAGGCATTCCATGTCTTCCATTATCCATTAAAGCATCCACTGCTTCCTGTAATAATCTTTTCTCATTTCTTACAATAATATCTGGTGTTTGTAATTTAATGAGTTTTTTCAATCTATTATTTCTATTTATAACTCTTTGATAAAGGTCATTTAAATCAGAAGCAACAAACCTACCTCCATCAAGTGGTAAAAGTGGTCTTAAATCAGGTGGAATTACAGGTATGATATTTGTAACAAGATACTCCGGCTTTACCTGGGTCTTTATCAATCCCTGAACCATTCTCAATTTTCTAATAAGGTCTTTCTTTTCTTCTACACTTTTATGTTTTTTCTTTATTTCTTCTTTCAATTCTTCCTCAAGTTTTACAAGATCAATCTTTTTCAATAATTCGTGTATTCCTTCTGCTCCTATTCCAACTTTGAATTTATTTCCATATTTTTCAAGATATTTATGATAATCTTCCTCTTTAAGAAGCATTTTTTCCTTCAGTTCAGGTACATTGCCAGGATCTACTACTATATATCTTTCATAGTAAATAACCATCTCAAGATCAGTTTGAGAAAGGTCAAGAAGTAAACCAAGCCAGTTTGCTGTACTCTTAAATAACCAAACATAGGAAACATAAGTTGCAAGTTCAATATGTCCCATCCTTTCCCTTCTTACTTTTCTTGTAGTTACCTCTACTCCACATCTATCGCATATTATTCCTTTATATCTTAACTTTTTATATTTCCCACAGGCACATTCATACTCTTTTTCAGGTCCAAATATCTTTTCACAGAATAAACCATCCCTTTCTGGCTTTAGAGTTCTATAATTTAGTGTTTCTGCTTTTTTAACTTCTCCATATGACCAAGAACGAATAACTGTTGGAGTTGCAATTCTAATTGTGACAACTTCCTTTTCTCTATCTCCTATCCTTCTTTTTTCAAGTCGCATATCAAATCCAAGCCCCTGTAATTCTCTTTTTAAAACCTTAAATGACTCTGGTATATTTTCTCCTTTAAAATCTAAACCTTTAGCAATTGCCTCATACATCTGTTTTCTTCCTTCTGTATCATCGCTTTTAACGGTAAGCATCTCTCTTAAAGTATAAGCAGCTCCATATCCTTCAAGAGCCCAAACTTCCATTTCTCCAAATCTTTGCCCACCAAACTGTGCTCTACCTCCAAGTGGTTGCTGAGTTATTAATGAATATGAACCAGTACATCTTGCATGAATTTTCTCATCTGCAAGATGTATAAGTTTCATCATATACATATATCCAACTGTTACTGGCTGATAGAATGGCTCACCTGTTTGACCATCATAAAGAATTGTTTTACCACTTTCTGGTAATCCTGCTTCTTTTAAAAGTTGTTTAATTTCAAGTTCTTTTATTCCCTGGAATACAGGGACTTCAAGTTTATATCCAAGTGTTTTTAATGCCCATCCAAGATGTGTCTCAAGAATCTGTCCAACATTCATTCTTGATGGAACACCAAGTGGATTTAAAACAATATCAACAGGAGTACCATCTTCTAAAAATGGCATATCTTCTTCTGGTAAAATTTTTGCTATAACTCCCTTATTTCCATGTCTACCACTCATTTTATCTCCGACACTAATCTTCTTCTTTATTGCAATTTCTACAACAACTTTAACTCTTACATCAGGCGGCAGTTCATATCCTTTTCTTATCTTTACTTCCTCTTCTTTACACTGGATCTCTATTTTTTCAATTTCATTTTTTCCTATCTCTATTATTTTTTTAAGTTCTCCTCTTACATCATCAGGAACTTTATTGAGCAATTTCTCCCATCCACTAATTCCTGAAGTAAACTTAATTTTCAACTTCTTTTTCTCAAGATAATTTCTAATTTCTCTTGTAATAATGTCTTTCACTATTTTTTCTTTCTTTTTATAATTTGCTTTAATTTGAGAAACTTCCTTCTCTATTTTTTCTTTGGCTTTAGTATCATCCTCTAAATCTCTTCTTTCATATTTCCTTACATTTATCACAACTCCTTTAACTCCTGGCGGAACCCTTTCTGAAGTATTTAAAACATTTTTTGATTTCTCCCCAAATATTACCCTCAAAAGTTTTTCTTCAGGAGTCAATTCAGATTCACTCTTTGGAGTTATCTTTCCAACAATAATATCATCTGGTTCTACTTCAGTTCCTATTTTAACAATCCCATCTTCATCAAGATTCACTAGTTGCTCTTCTGGAACATTTGGAATATCAGGGGTAATCTCTTCAGGACCAAGTTCTGTTTCTCTTGCTTCAACTTCAAACTCTTTTATATGGATTGAAGTAAATATATCCTCTTTAACAACTCTCTCACTTATTAGAATAGCATCCTCATAGTTATACCCATGCCACGGCATAAATGCAACAAGTAAATTCCTTCCAAGAGCAAGTTCACCATCCTTTGAAATTGCATAACCATCTGTAAGTATCTGACCTACTTCTACTTTATCTCCAACATCAACAATCGGTCTTTGATGAAAACATGTATCTTGATTGGTTCTGTTAAACTTCTTTAAATAATAAATATCCTTTTCTTCCCATGGGAATAATCCTGGTTTGTCCCTTTTAACAACTATTTTTTCTGCATCAACATATTCAACAATACCAGAATTCTTTGCTTTTATAACTGCTCCTGTATCTCTTACAACATATTTTTCCATACCTGTTTTTACAATTGGAGATTCTGGCTTGATTAAAGGAACTGCCTGTCTCTGCATATTTGAACCCATCAAAGCCCTATTTGAATCATCATGCTCAAGAAATGGAATTAAAGAACTACTTACACTTACCATTTGAACAGGAGAAATACCTATATAATCAACCTTTTCTCTATCAACTTCTATGTAATTACCCTCCTTACCCCGCACTACAACCTTTTCAGGTATTATTTTTCCTGTCTCCTTATCATAGGGAACATCAGGAGAAGCAATATTATATTTTTCCTCTTCATCAGCACTTAGATATTCAATTTTATCTTTCTTCACAATTCCATTTTCTACTTTACAATAAGGAGCCCTTAAAAATCCAAGTTCATCAACTTTTACATAAACAGTTAATGAATTTATTAAACCAATATTTGCTCCTTCAGGTGTCTCAATTGGACAAATTTTCCCAAAGTGAGTATAATGAACATCTCTTACTTCAAATCCTGCTCTTTTTCTTTCCTTTATACCTCCCTCTCCAACTGCTGTCACTCTTCGCTTATGAGTAAGTTCAGCAAGCGGATTTGTTTTATCAAGAAACTGAGACAACTGGTTCCTTGCAAAGAAATCATTCACAACATTTGTAAAAAATCTATGATTTATTAAATCTTGAGGAGTAAGATTATCTGTTTTTGATTTATCAACAAGTGCCATTTTTTCTTTACAGTATCTCGCCAATCTCACAAGTCCTTCGTAAACATGCTCTTTAATAATTTCAGCAGATGTCCTAACTCTTTTATTTCCAAGATGGTCTATATCATCTACTTCTCCTTCTTTCTTTTCATATAGATTAACAAGATATTTTATAACTCCCTTTATATCCTCTTTTGTAAGATGTCTCTCTTTTAAATTAAGTCCAAGTTTCTTATTAATTTGAGAGCGGCCTGCTTCTGAAAGGTCATATGTTTCATTTGTAAAAAATAAAGAATTCAAAAACTTCTCTGCCTCTTTTAAAATAAGTGGATAACCGGGCCTTAATTCCGAATAAAGATATTTTAATGCATCTTCTCTATCCTTTGTTGTATCTTTAAGAAATGTCAATTTAATCACAGAATTTTCCAGAACATTTTTTTCATCTCCATATATTTCTTTTATTAATTCTTTTTCTTCTATTCCTACTGCCTTTAAAAATGTAGAACCAAGGATCTTCTTTTTACCTATTAATACATATATTACATCATACTGGTCTATATAAAATTCTATCCACAATCCTCTTGCAGGATAAATTTTAGCAGAATATAATGTTTTCTGAATAATCTCTTCCTCTTCCTTAAAATATACTCCTGGACATCTCAATAATTGATTTACTACAGTCCTTTCTATCCCATTTATAATAAAACTCCCGCTCTCTGTCATTAAAGGAATCCCACCTACATATACCTCCTGTTCTTTTATTGCAACATTTTTTAAATTTCCATCCTCTTCCTTTTTATTTACCAGCAACCTAAATCTTACCCTAATTTTCCCTTCATAATTAATCCCTTCCTCTATACATTCTTCCACTGTATTTGTTGGATCTTCAATAGTATAGGATATATACTCAAGTTTCAATAAGCCATCTTCACTTTCAACAGGAAAGACCTTTCTAAATGCTTCTTCTAATCCTTTATTTTCTCTTTTTTCAGGTGGTATATCTTTTTGTAAAAATTCTTTATATGCTTCTTTTATTATTCCTAACAAATCAGGAATTTCAACCATTTTAACTCCTTTTTAAAATCAATAAAAATATTACCCCCCTCTTGCTCTTCTAAAATTAACTTCTTACTTTTTTATTTTATTTCTACTTCTGCTCCAATTGCCTCAAATTTTTTCTTTATTTCTTCTGCTTCTTCCTTACTAACTTTCTCCTTTAATGTCTTTGGTAATGATTCAACCAAATCTTTTGCTTCTTTTAATCCAAGATTTGTAATTGCTCTTACTTCCTTTATTGTCTGAATCTTATTTGAACCAGCAGATTTTAAAATAACATCAAAAGTGGTCTTCTCTTCTACTGGAGTTGATGGTTGTGGTTGAGAAGCAGTCGCAACTGCAACAGGTGCAACCATTCCACTTACTCCAAACTTCTCTTCCAATTTCTTTGCAAGTTCAGCAACTTCAAGAACTGAAAGTTTTTCAATTCTTTCAACTATTTCATCAACAATATTCTTTTCTACATTTTCCATTTCAACTCTCCTTTTTTGTTTTAATTTGATTCAAAATATTTATTACTTTCACAATAGGTGATTTTAGAGAATTTACCAATCTAATAGATGGCATTCTTACAAGATATATGATATGAGCCTGAAGTTCTTTTTTTGTAGGTAACTTTCCAATCTCTTCTAATCCCCTTTTGTCTATTATCTCTCCATTTAACAAACCACCTCTAATTTCAATCTTTCCTGTATCTTTTTGAAATTCAACCAATTTTTTAATTATTTCCACTTCGTTTTCATTATTACTCCAAACAACAAATGTAGGACCTGATAGAAATTTACAAACTTCGTCTTTACTTAAATTTTGAAAAATAATCTCAACTAAATTATTTTTAATAACCATAATATTGCCTCCACAATCTTTAATTGAATCCCTAATCTTCCTCATTTCTGATACACTCAATTTTGTAAAATTCGTTAAAATATTAATTTTACTATTTTTAAATTCTTCTGTCAAATTTTTTACTAACTCTGCTTTTCTTTTTTTTGTCCATCTATCCATTTTTCCAGTCCTTTTTAAACATTTCTCAAGTTTTGTAAAATACTGTTATCAAGTTTTATAGAAGGAGACATTGTAAGAGATAAGTGCATTGATTTTATATATGTTCCTTTAATTCCAGGTGGTTTCACACTCAATACAGAAACAATTACAGCAATTACATTTTCTTTCAATTTCTCATCTGGAAAAGATATTTTACCAACTGGCACATGAATATTTCCATCTCTATCCATTTTAAAATCAATCTTACCCTTTTTGGCTTCCTTAACAGCACTTTCAACATTTTCAGTTACAGTTCCTGTTTTAGGATTTGGCATCAATCCCCTTGGACCAAGAATTTTACCTAAAGGAGCAACTACTTTCATCATATCAGGAGTAGAAATAACATAATCAAAATTAAGCCATCCATTTTTTATCTTTTCAGCAAGTTCACTACCTCCTACATAATCTGCACCTACTTCCAAAGCTTTTCTCATATTTTCTCCTGTTGCGAAAACAAGAACTTTTATTGTCTTACCTGTTCCATGTGGTAGAACAACAGAACCTCTTATTGGAGAAGAAAGTTTTTTAGGATCAACTCCAAGTTTTATTGAAAGATCAACAGTCTCATCAAATTTGGCTGAATGTAGTTGTCTCAAAACCTTAATCCCTTCATCCAGATTATAAGTCCTTTTCTTATCAACTTTCTCCAATAAAGCAGAATATCTTTTTGACATAATTTACTCCCTTCAATCAACTATTTCAACTCCCATACTCTTACAGGACCCTTCTATTATCTTTATTGCCTTATTTAAATCCTTTGTATTCAAATCAGGTAGTTTAATCTTTGCAATTTCCTCAATCTGTTTTCTTGTTATTCTTCCAACTTTCTCTCTATTGGGTACAGATGAACCTTTAACAATTTTTACTGCCTTTTTAATCAATTCTGAGGTTGGTGGTGTTTTTGTTATAAAAGTAAAACTTCTGTCTTCATAGATTGTTATAACCACAGGAATTGTAGTCCCTTCTTTGCTTTTTGTTATATTATTAAATTGTTTACAAAATTCCATTATATTAACTCCATGCTGGCCAAGTGCCGGACCAACAGGAGGAGCGGGATTGGCCTGACCTGCTGGAATTTGCAACTTCACAACCGCTTTTACCTTTTTCTCTTCTGCCATTTAAACTCCTTTTATGTTATTTTTTCAACTTGCCAGAAATTAAGTTCCAGTGATGTAGACCTTCCAAATATAGAAACACTTACCTTTACTCTTTCCCTCTCTGGATAAACTTCTTCAATAACACCTGTAAAATTAATAAATGGTCCATCTATTATTTCAATTCTATCTCCAACTTTAAATTCCACTTTTGGTGATGGTTTACTTCTTCTTTCTTCTATCTCTCTCAACAATCTATCAATTTCATCTTCCCTCAAAGAAACAGGCCTTTCACCTGCACCAAGAAATTTTAATATTCCAGGAGTACTCCTTATTTTATGCCACACAATTTCATTATCTGATTCATCATCAATCTCAATCAACATATATCCAGGCCAAAATCTTCTACTCTTCAATTTTTTTTCTCCTTTTTCTACTTCTGCAACCTCTTCTTTTGGAATAATAATTTGTGTTATCCTTTTCTTATCTCCATTAACTCTATTTTCAAGCAACTTCCTTATTTTTTCTTCCTGTCCTGTCCTCACATGTAAAATATACCATTTACCCATTTTTTACCTCAATATCAAACTTATAACTTTTGCAAAAATTACATCCACTATTCCAAAGTAAATAGCCATAATTATCATAAAAATAACAATGACAACCGTTGAAATTTTTAAAGTTCTTTTTTCTGGCCATGTTACTTTTTTTAATTCCGATCTTACTTCATAAATATAATTTTTTATTTTCTCCTTCATCAATACCTCTTTTGCAGGCCTGGGAGGATTTGAACCTCCATCCTACGGATTTGGAGTCCGCCGCTCTTCCAGTTAGAGCTACAGGCCTAATTAAAAATTTATTATAACACAAAAAACAAAAATTGTAAATAGGTAAAGAAATATTATAGCATTTTTAAATTACTGTCAATATTAATTTTCATTTTCCCTCTGTATGCAATGTATGTTTATTACACTTTGGGCAGTACTTATTCAACTGCAATTTATCTTTTTTAACTTTCTTATTTTTTGTAGTGTAATAATTTTTATTTCTGCATACAGAACAAACCAAAGATATAATTTCTCTCATTTATTCTCTCCTACCAACTAATTCTCTAATTTAATTAAGCTGCTGATGGGATTCGAACCCATGACCCCGTCCTTACCAAGGACGTGCTCTACCCCTGAGCCACAGCAGCGATATTTATTTTCTGAAAATCTCTTAAAGAATATACTCAGAGCGGGAAACGGGATTCGAACCCGCGACTTCGACCTTGGCAAGGTCGCACTCTACCGCTGAGTTATTCCCGCACATTTAAAATTATAACATAAAAAATTTAAATATGTCAATCTTTCAAAATTGCCTTATAATTTTAAATTTCTATTCCGACTAAACCTTTTTCAAAAAAAAACGTCTAATTTATAGAAAAAAGAAAGGAGGTGAAAAAATGAAAAACGCAAAAATGTTAATGTTAAAGGTAGTGGCTTTATGTTTACTTATAGTAAATTTTGCTTTTACTCAAAATGAGCCAGAAATTTTACCAGATGCTCCAAACTACCACTCAAAAAGACAGATAGAAAAAGATAAACTAAAGACCTGTTCTGATCCAATAGAAAGAGCCAAACTTCATATGAAATGTGCAGATGAAAGAATAGCAGAAGCAAAAGCAATGGTATCTAAAGGTAAACATGAATTTGTAGAAGGATTGGTAAAAGATTATGAAGGTTCTGTTAATGATGCTATGAATGAAATAGAAATAGCAGAAAAGGAAGGCAAAGATGTAAATGAAGTTTTAGAAAATGTTGAGAATGCTACAAAAAAACATATTGAAGTTCTGAAAGAATTATTAGGAAAAGTTCCGGAACCGGCTAAAAAAGGCATCCTCAATGCAATAGAAGCATCTCAAAAAGGAAGAGAACGGGCCCTTGAAGCATTGAAAAAAAGACATCACAAACATAAAAGACATCACAAACATAAAAGACATCCGGGCAAACACGAGAAGAAAGGAGAACCAGAAGAATGTAGAGAAATAGAAGAAGGAAAACATGAAGAAAAAGGTAGACCAGAAGGATTAAGAGGGCCTCAGGGAGAAAAAGGCAAACCAGAAGGATTAAGAGGACCACATGAAGAAAAAGGTAGACCAGAAGGACTAAGAGGGCCTCAGGGAGAAAAAGGCAAACCAGAAGGATTAAGAGGACCACATGAAGAAAAAGGTAGACCAGAAGGACTAAGAGGGCCTCAGGGAGAAAAAGGCAAACCAGAAGGATTAAGAGGACCACATGAAGAAAAAGGTAGACCAGAAGGATTAAGAGGACCAGAAGGTAGATTTGGTGGAAGAAGATAAGAATATAAAGGGAGAGGGGCTTCCCTCTCCCTCTTTTCTCTTCTAAAAATTTGGTCTTTCAATATTTGCTTTACACCCATCCTACAAAAGTTTATATTTAATCGAATTGCCTCATCAAAAATCTAATTGAAATTAAATCGTTGCCTCAGGAAAAAATCTAATTGAAATTTTTTCTCACCTTCTTAAAGATAAGATAAAAAGGAGGAGAGAGAAAGAGAAAGGAGATAG
>Ga0272449_1000928_pt1 | contig 32121 bp, 23 predicted proteins | sample YNPCB0241_FD_198679 | JGI IMG/M metagenome (GOLD analysis project Ga0272449, IMG submission 198679) | Hot spring sediment microbial communities from Yellowstone National Park, WY, United States - YNP-CB-024-1 | ecosystem: Environmental > Aquatic > Thermal springs > Hot (42-90C) > Sediment... | reverse complement strand
GGGCCAGGACGAAGGTCCTGAGCATGTTGCTCATGCTCGTGGCGCACAACCTCCGCACCTACATGCGAGTTCGAGTTGCAGAAAAATTGTGTTCTATTTTTATTTTATGGATTTTTTCGACAAACCCAAGGAAACAGCAAAGGCTAAAATAGGGAAACCCAACCTATCAGTGTGCAACCGAGGAGAGTTGTTGAATGTTTGATGCCAAAAAATTTGTTCGGGAAAAAGTTGCCTGGTTAAAAGAAACCATTGGAGAGGAAAAGGCCTTCGCCGCCGTTTCCGGAGGTGTCGACAGCACGGTGGCGGCGGTGCTGGGGCACATGGCCGTTGGGAAAAACCTCACGGCGGTATTCCTTGACGACGGGCTGATGCGGGAAGGAGAACCTCAACAGGTCTACAACAGGTTGAAGAAGCTCGGCCTGAATGCCAAGGTCTATCACCTGGGGGACGACTTCTTCAGCGCGCTGAAGGGGTTAACCGATCCCGAGGAAAAGCGAAAGGCCTTCCGGGATGTTTTCTACAGATCACTGGGCAAAATCTCACAGGAACTCGGCGCCAGCTTCATGATCCAGGGCACCATCGCGGCCGATGTGGTGGAGACCAAGGCCGGAGTGAAAACACAGCACAACGTTCTGGAGCAGATAAACGTTCACCCGCTGGAGAGGTACGGGCTGAGGATCCTCGAGCCGCTGAAGGACCTCTACAAACACGAGGTGAGGGCGGTCGCCAAGGCATTGGGAATGAAGCCCGAGGCGTTGAGGCGGCCCTTCCCTGGACCGGGACTTTCCATCAGAGTCATCGGTGAGGTGACCCCGGAAAGGGTGGAGCTGGTGCGGAGGGCCACCAGAGTGGTTGAGGAGGAAACGAAAAACATCCCCTGCTTCCAGGCCTTTGCGGTGCTGTTGCAGGACCGGGCCACCGGGGTGACCAAGGATCTCAAGAGAAAATACGGAGAAATCGTTGTCGTCCGGGCGGTGAGATCAAAGGACGCCATGACGGCGGAAGCGGTGGCGCTGCCCTGGAAGGTCCTGCGCCGGATCGACAAGAGGATAAGGGAAGAAAACCCGTCTGTCACCCACGTCCTTTATGACCTGACTGGTAAACCACCGGCGACCATAGAGTTCGAGTGAAGTGCCCTCAGGTGGATAAAGTGACCCGACTGCCCCTGCTCAAGGAAGCTCTAGAAAATGCCATCGTCGTCAAGATGGGGAAGTACGAGTATTTCGTGAACCCGACCCAGGGAGTCGCTCCGCCGCTTAAGCCCGAGCTCCTGAAGGAAATCGCACAGAGAATCGTGGAACTGGCCGATTTTAACGTTGACAGGATCGTGACCATCGAGGCCATGGGAATTCACGTTTCAGCGCTGGTCTCCACGATGACCAACGTGCCCATAATCATCGCCAGAAAGAAGAAGTTCAATCTGCCCGGGGAAATTGAGGTTGTGGTGAAAAGGAGCTACCGCAAAATTGCCGGAAAAGAGAAAGGGGAGAAGTTCTACATCAACTCCGTCAACAAGGGCGACCGGGTGATAATAATAGATGACGTCATGTCCACCGGCGGCACCGTCTCCGGAGTAATTCAGGGGCTGAAAAAGGTCGGCGTCATCGTGAAGGACGTGATCATCGTGATGAACCGGGGCAATGGTCCCGAGAGGGTGAAGAAGGAGACGGGACTGACGGTGAAGACTCTGGCCGATGTGGAGATCAAGAACGGAAAGGTTCACATCATCAGGATCGACTAGAGAAAATTATGCGGAGTTCATAGCTCCCTTCTTTCGTACTTTATCCTCAAGTTTCCGTTTTTATCCCATTCAAAGAGGGGAACGTTTCTCCTGAGCCTCTTGAACTTCTCCGCGAGCGCGTGCGAGATTATGGGCAGGGCTATCGTTGCGTCGGAGTAACACATCACCTTTTTCGCCCGAAGGTCAATCTTGCCCCAAGACTGGGCCTCCTCGAAGGTACATCCGGAAAGACCGCCCCACATTGGTGCGTCCATTGATATCTGCAGGGCAAATTTGTGGCTCCGATCTCGTTTCGTCTGGTAGCCGGCAATCACCGCCGTCTGCTGGATGAAGTTCTTGGGCACCCCGCCCCCCACATAGATCACCGAGGTGGTCCCGGCCACTTCAGTTATCCGCGAGCTCTCATCAACGTCCTTAAGGGAATCCAGGATGATGCGCCGGTTTCTCCGTCTGTTGGCGAACATGATGGAGAAGCCGAGAGAGCTGTCATTCAGGGCCGGGCAGAAGACGGGAACACCGCTTTGATAGGCACTCAGGATGATGGAGTCCTTCTCCGCCCCGTAGCTCTCCAGAAACTTGCCCAGCTCATAAATTATCTCGCGCGAGGAGTAGCGGTAGCCGTCCGAGAGCTGCGAGCAGAATTCCTTTTCTATCCAGAGGTCGGTCTTGTAGAACTCGGTCTCGTCGGCGAAGACATCGTAGATTCGATCCACGTAGTGCTTCCTCAGCTTCACGTCGTCGACCAGATGGCTCCCGACGTAGTGCTTCTTTCCCCTGGCCTCATAGAGGTCGTGGTAGAGGTTGGCCCCGGTGGAAACCAGAACATCGATCATCCGGCGCCTTATCAGGTAGGAGATTATCCGCCTCATTCCGGCCGGGACCATCGCCCCCGCCAGCCCCAGCCAGATCGTGTTCTGTTTTTCCCGGAGCATTCTCGCCCAGACATCGACGGCTTCACCCAGCTTTCTCCCCTGAAAACCGGTCGCCAGCAGCCCATCGGTGAGGCTGCTGATGCTGCGCCCGGGCTGTACCTCGAGGGGGTGGGTCGGGGTCTTCAGGAACTTTGATCGCATAAAATACAGTAGGATGGGTCAATTAATAGTTTTTCTGTTTTCACCTTCATCGTTGTGCCATAGCGGCGGTGTCCCATCAGATTTCCGGCTGCCAGATCTCGGGCTCAATTTTCTGTTCCACCTGTTTCTTGATGCTGCGCGCGATCTCGGTGCCAATGTAGGGGACGCGCGCCAGCTCCTGCTCGCTGGCCTTCTCGATGTCCGCAAGCTTCCGGTAGCCGGCCCGGAACAGGCTGCGACCGCGCACCCTTCCTATCCCGTGGAGCTGCACCAGTTCCAGCAGCTCCTCCCTGATGCCGTGTTTCACCCGCTGCTCCAGCTTTCTCAGCGGAGCCAGAGCCGCCCTGATCTTGAACAGACTGGCGATCTCGTGCGCCGAATAGAGCAACCACTTGGCCGTGTCGGCTGCCCTCCGGATATCTCCGGCCCCGACGCCGAAGATCTCGTGGATCTGGTCCTCGCGCGTTTCGTTTATCCAAGCCTGAAGCATCTTTGCCGTCTTCAGCTCCGCCAGCAGGGTTTCAAACTTTTCGGGCTCGGCCTGCCCGTCCGGGATCTCCGTCAGCAGTTCCTCAGCGTGTTCTCGATAGAAGGATTCCAGATCCTCGTAATCATCCTGACGGAGATAGAGCAGCTCCATGTCAGGAGTGTGGCAGACCAGATGCAGGAGGCCGATCTCGGTCGGCTCCCTGGTGGCCACCCCCCTGAGGCCGTCGCGAAGTATCACCGCGGAAAGGGGATCGATGTACAGCATGGAGACCCGCCGCCCGAATTCGGTGGCGTGGAGCATTTTTCCCTCCTTCTTTATCATTTCCTCCCGCTCAAGAAAATCAAGCACCCGCTGAACCACCCGCTCCACATCGGCCACCCCGTACTGGTGGGCGAAGAAAGTTCCCGCCATGAAGTCGAGCAAGGCCGCGCTATCGCTCACATAGCCGGCCGCGATCGAGGAAAGGACGTGCGTTCTGAGAGCGGGCTCGGTTGCCAGTTTGGAGGTTATCCTCTCGGGCTCGGCCCTGATGAACCTCTCAAAAAGCGCCTCCACCTCATCCCGGCTTTTCGCAATCAACACCGCCTCACCGTACTTGTCATACTGGGGTCTGCCGGCCCTGCCCGCCATCTGATAAAACTCGAGCACCGGGATGAAGACCTGGCCGTAGGGCTCAACGTATCTCCTGTAGTCCCGGATGATCGTCCGGCGCGAGGGCAGGTTGACCCCCATGGCCAGGGTCGGGGTCGCACAGACGACCTTTATCAAGTTCTTCCGGAAAGCATCCTCGACCGCCTTTCTCTGGAGGTGGTGAAGGCCGGCATGGTGGAAGGCCGCGCCCTTGCGGATGCAGTCGGCCAGCTCGCGGCAGGTGCGGGTGGGCTCCCCCAGGGCCCCCTCGACAGCCTGAGCAACAGCGGCAAGCTTCTCCCTCTCCTCAGGGGACAGCATTGGTGCCACGTGCTTCGCGATCAATGCGGCGGCGGCCTGAGCGGAGCGGCGGGTGTTGACGAAAACCAGGGCCTGGCCGCCGTCCCTTACCGTGCTGTTCGTCAGCGCCGTGAGGTCATCCTCCGCCTTCACCTCCAGCTTCAGCCGGCTGCCGTCGTCAAATACTATCCTTTTGTTGTAGTACACGCCCTTCTTCAGCGGCACCGGGCGCCACTCGCTCCTCACCAGCTCAGCCTGAAGCCAGGCGGCGATCTCGTCGGAATTTTTCACCGTTGCCGAGAGGGCCAGGATCTGCGTGGACGGGTTGACCTGCCTGAGCCGGGCGGTTAGGACCTCCAGCGTCGGACCGCGGCCGGGGTCGTCGATCAGGTGGACCTCGTCCAGAACTACCACGGTGACCACGTCGGCCAGCCACTTGGCACGGTGACGCAGCAGCGAGTCCACCTTTTCCGAAGTAGCTACCAGAATATCATAGTAGGCCAGTCTCGGGTCGGCGACATCGAAGTCTCCTGTGCTGATGCCGACCTTCACTCCCAGCGGCCCGTATTTCTCCTTAAAGTCATCGTACTTTTCACTGGCAAGGGCGCGCAGCGGCACTATGTAGAGGCACTTGCCCTTCTCCAGGAACACCGACTTGAGCATGCACAGCTCGGCGATGAGCGTCTTACCGGCGGCGGTGGGTATCGCCATCACCAGGTTTTTGCCGTCGAGGGCCCCCTTCTCCACGGCTTCCTGCTGGGGAGGATAAAGGCTGCGGATGCCCGCCCTCTCAAATATCTGCGAGAGCTGAGCTGGCAGCCCGTACCTCCCACATATTTCCGCGATATCCACGACAGCACCGTCAAGAAAATTAGCCCCCATGTAGATTAACCTTAGGGATAAGGGATGGATTCCTTCTCCATGGCCTGCCGCGAGATAATCAGGAAGATCCTGCAGGAGGGGACAGTCCGTCCTCCAGAATTGTCCCGGCTGAAAAATGAAGTCTGCCGCGAGTTCGGGCTGACCCGTCCACCGCGGAACTCGGAACTGCTCGCCGCCGCCACGGCCGAAGAGAGGGCCAAGCTTCTCGGGGCTCTCCAGCTCAAACCCGTGCGCTCAATCTCGGGAGTCACGGTGATCACCGTCATGCCCCAGCCATACCCCTGCCCGGCCGAGGAAACCTGCATCTACTGCCCCGGCGGTCCCGAGTACAACACGCCAAAGTCCTATACGGGCAGAGAGCCAGCGGCGGCCCGGGCGCTGCAACACCACTACGACCCCCGGGCTCAGGTCAGCAGCAGGATTGAGCAACTGCGCGCCATAGGTCACGAGGTGGACAAGGTTGAATTGATCATTTTTGGCGGGACTTTGACCTGCTACCCGCGGGACTACCTTGAATGGTTTATCATCCAGTGTTTGAACGCCATCACGGGCTCAAAGGCCGCGACAATGGAGGAGGCGCAGCTGGCCGCGGAGAAGGCAGCCATCCGCATCAGCGACATCGCCCTGGAAACCAGGCCCGACTACTGCAAGGAGCCCGACGTGGACTTCCTGCTTGATCTCGGCGCGACCCGCGTGGAGCTGGGCGTGCAGACAGTCTACGACGACATCTACCGGCTGGTGAAGCGCGGGCACACGGTCGAGGATGTCGTTGAGGCCACCCGCATAGCCAAGGACTCGGGACCTGCCGTCGTCTACCACCTCATGCCCAACCTGCCTGGATCCAGCTACGAGCGCGACCTTGAGGCATTCCGGACAGTTTTCCATGACGAGAGATTCAGGCCCGATGCCCTGAAAATTTATCCAACGCTGGTAATGCCGGGGACGGAGCTGTATGAAATGTGGCGGCGGGGGGATTACCAGCCCTACCCCCTGGAAAGGTTGGTTGAACTGATCGCCGAGGTGAAGAAGCTGGTCCCAAGGTGGGTCAGGATCCAGCGCATCCAGCGAGATATACCCGCCAACCTCGTGGCCGCGGGGGTCAGGCGCGGTGACCTGAGATCCCTGGTTCAGGAGAGGTTAAGGAAGGAAGGAAAAACCTGCCGGTGCATCAGGTGCCGCGAGGTCGGCCATGTTCAGTACAAGGAGGGGTTTGAGCCCCGCCCGGAGGATATCACGCTGCTCTCCGAGGAATATCGCGCCTCTAACGGTGACGAGGTTTTCCTTTCCTTTGAGGACGTTAGCCACGGTGTGCTGATCGGGCTGCTGAGGTTGAGAAATCCCTCGGAAAGAGCCCACCGGCCGGAGGTGAAACCAGGCAGCACCACCATTGTCCGGGAGCTGCACGTCTACGGCCCTCTCGTCCGCGTGGGCACCAAGGCCGGCCCAAGCCGGTGGCAGCACCGGGGCTGGGGGGAGCGCCTGCTGGAGGAGGCGGAAAGGGTCTCCCGGGAGAGCTTCGATGCCCGGAAGATTTTGGTTCTGGCCGGGGTTGGCACCCGGGAGTATTATCGGCGCTTGGGCTACGAGCGCGAGGGACCCTATATGTCCAAAAAAATCTGATTTTAAGCCATCTTTTTTGAAAAAGGGGATTTTTGGCAATTCAATCGCAAAATGGGGGGAAATAATGGCTCAGCTGGCATGAAGCTGGGGAAAGGGACCCATAGCAACGTTTAAAGGGTTCATTTGTTAGTAGCATTCGATATTATGGTAGAGGAGAATAATTCCTGGCAAAAAATACTGAGGGAGAGGTTAAGCCGGGAGGACCTCGAAAAGCTGCTGAAGATAGACAACCCGTCCCTTCACCGCTTTGTGGCCAAATACGTGGAACACTGCAACCCGGACGATGTCTTTGTCAGCACCGGGACCCCGGAGGAGCTGAAGTTCATCAGGGAGGAGGCCATCAGAAGCGGTGAGGAGAGGAAGCTGGCGATCGAGGGACACACCGTCCACTTTGACGGGTATTATGACCAAGCCCGGGACAGGAAGAACACCAGGCTGCTCCTGCCCAAAGGTGTTGATCTCGGGCTGGGGGCTCTGGCCGCAGGAGAGAGCCTGGGCCAGCTGGAGAGGGAGGCCGGGCTGCAGGAAATTCACGCGCTCTTGAAGGACATCATGAGGGGCCACCGGCTCTACGTCCTGTTTTTCTGCCTCGGTCCCACCCACTCGGACTTCGCCATCCCCTGCCTGCAGTTGACCGACTCCCCCTACGTGGCCCACAGTGAAAACCTGCTCTACCGCCAGGGCTACTCCGAGTTCCTCAGGCTGGGCAGGGCCGCGAGATTCTTCAAGTTCGTCCACTCCGAGGGTGAACTGGTCAACGGGGTGAGCAAGAACATTGACAAGCGCAGGATCTACGTGGATCTCAGCGACGAGACCGTATACAGCGTCAACACCCAGTACGGTGGCAACACCATCGGGTTGAAGAAGCTCGCCATGCGGCTGGCGATAAAACGGGCCTCGGAGGAGGGCTGGCTGACCGAGCACATGTTCATCATGGGCGTCCATGGCCCCGGGGGGCGGCTGACCTACTTCACCGGGGCATTTCCTTCCCTCTGCGGCAAGACGTCCACCTCGATGATGAAAGGTGAAAAAATCGTCGGTGACGACATCGCCTACCTCAAGGTGAAGAACGGGGAGGTTCGCGCGGTAAATGTCGAGTACGGCATGTTCGGGATAATTCAGGGGGTGAACTCCAAGGATGACCCGATCCTCTGGAAAACCCTCCACAGCCCCGGGGAGATCATCTTCTCCAATGTGCTCGTCCTCGATGACGGCAGCGTCTACTGGATCGGGCATGATGGCGAGGTACCCAAGAGGGGGATCAACCACTCCGGGGAATGGTATCCGGGAAAGAAGGACGCCGAGGGCAACGAAATTCCCCCCTCCCACAAGAATGCCAGGCTCACCCTGAACATGGAGTTGCTGGAGAACCTCGACCCCAGGATAAACGACCCCGAAGGAGTCGAGGTCTCCGGGATAATTTACGGCGGTAGGGACTCGGACACCTGGGTTCCGGTGGAGGAAGCGTTCAACTGGGTTCACGGGATTGTGACCAAGGGGGCCTCACTGGAGTCGGAGGCCACCGCCGCCGTTCTGGGCAAGGAGGGGACCAGGGAGTTCAACCCCATGGCCAACCTGGATTTCCTCTCCATCCCGCTGGGGAAGTACATCGAGATCAACTTAAAATTCGGCGCCCAACTGGAGAGGCCCCCGAAGATCTTCTCGGTCAACTACTTCCTCAAGGAGGAGGGGAGATACCTCACCGACAAGCTCTACAAGGCGGTCTGGTTGAAGTGGATGGAGCTCCGCTGCCACAACGAGGTCAGGGCGAGGAAAACCCCGACCGGACTCATCCCAGTCTATGAGGATCTCAAGAGGCTCTTTAAGCAGGTGCTGGCCATCGACTATGCCAGGGAAGACTACCTGAAGCAGTTCAAGCTGAGGATACCGGAGCACCTGGCAAAGATAGACCGGATAATGCGGATTTACTCCACCAAGGTGCCCAACACCCCAAGGGAGGTCTTCGTGGAGCTGGAGAACCAGCGCCAGCGGTTGATGGAGGCCCGGAAGAGATACGGGGATTATGTCTCACCGGAGAATTTTGAGATCGTGGTCTGATCCTGTTTTCCCCTTTAGGACATCGTTTTATTGCTCGCTGCCAGAGTGGTTATGGTGCTTCCGTGGTCTCTGCAAGGCTCGGGGACGTGATGGTCGGAGATGGCCGCCCCACCGTGATCATCGGCGTGATTAACCTTGGCGACAGCTCCTTTTACCGCGGGTCGATTGTCCGGGATCGCGATGACCTCGTCAAAAGGGCACGGGAGATGGTCGAGGAAGGTGCTGAGATCATCGACATCGGGGCCGTGGGCACCGGGCCGACATCGCGGCCGGTTCCGGAGCACAGGGAGCTGCAGGAGTTAATTCCGGCAATCAAGGCAGTCGCCAAGGAGATCTCCGCTCCAATCTCTGCCGACACTCAACGAGCGGCGGTGGCTGAGGCGGCGGCTGAGGCCGGGGCCTCGATAATCAATGATGTCAGCGGTTTCAAGGCCGACGCCCGTATGGCGGAGGTCGTCGCGAGCAGCGGCTGCTCGGCGATCCTCATGGCCGCCAGAAGATTGCCCGGTGATGTCTACCAGATCGGGGAGATCCAGGAGGCGCTGCGGTCAAGCCTGAAGATATGTCGCGAGCACGGCGTCCCGCTGAAGAAGGTGGTCGTGGACCCCGCCTTCGGGCAGTGGCCAGCGAGACTGGCGCGTCTGGGGCCGCGAGCGAGGCGGCGCCTTCGGGGCAGGGGCTACAGCCTCGCCACATTCTTCGACCTGAACATCCTGGCCAACCTGGAAAGGCTGAAGATCTCCCGGCCCATCTGTTTGAGCATATCGAGAAAGTCATCCATCGGAGATGTCCTCGGCCTTCCTGATCCGGAGGAAAGGCTTTACGGTTCACTCGCGGCGGCGGCCATAGCCGTGCTGAAGGGGGCCCACGCTTTGAGAACCCACGACCCGGTCGAGACCCTGCACGCGGCACGGATCGCGGAGAGCATAAGGGATTTGCCGAGGTGAAAAGGTGGAGGTTTTAGGACTGAGCCTGCCTTTGGTTGAACCGGGGGATGACCTGCCCTCGCTGATACTGAAGGCCGCCGATCAGATCGGTGGGCTTCATGATGGAGATGTTGTGGTGGTGGCCTCCAAGGTGGTGGCGGTCGCGGCCGGAAGGATCAAGGAGCTGGCCAGGGTTCGCCCGTCAACAAAGGCGAGAAAAATGGCGAAAAGGAGCGGGCAGATCCCGGAGTTCGTTGAGCTGGTCCTGCGCGAGGCCGACCGGGTGCTGCGCGTCTGCCGCGGCGCAATTCTCACCATAAAGGACGGCATCATCTGCGCCAACGCCGGCGTTGACCTGTCCAACGCCCCCGCGGGTAAGGCGATACTGCTTCCCCGCCACCCGGACAAGGCCGCCGAATCGTTAAGGCTGGCGCTCAGCTCCGGCTCCGGCGCCAGGGTGGGGGTGATAATCGCGGACAGCGTTGTTCATCCCCTGAGGCTCGGCACGGTGGGGCAGGCGATCGGCACCGCTGGCCTGGAGCCGGTGATCGATTTCCGCGGCAGGCCCGACCTCTACGGCAAGCCGCTGAAGATAACCTACCGAGCCATCGCCGACCAGCTGGCAAGCGCGGCGCAAGTGGTGATGGGTGAAGCGGGTGAGCGGATACCGGTGGCCGTGGTGCGGGAGGCTGAAGTTGAGCTGGTTGATAAACCCAGGACATCGCCGAAGATCCCGCCACGCAGGTGCATCTACTTCGGTGGCCTGAAGCTCTGAAGGATGTTCGGTTTACTTTACAAACAGCCTAAGCTCCAGAGGAAAGTTGGCTTTTCGCCTCTGAGATCCTCGCCAGCCAGAGCCGGCAACGGAGATGATGTTGAAAGCATGCTAATATAGCTTATCAACAAGAGGTCATTGGAGCAGAGTGATGAAGGCGCGAGTGCCCAAGAAAATTGTTTGGTGGATTCTATTTCGTATACCAAACAGGAATTAAAAAAGGTTTTTAAAAGTTTTGAAAAACCAAAAATAGCTTTATATGGCGATATGAACGATTTGATCATTTTTTAAAGCGCGAAAAAATGAAAATAGCTAAAAATTTTTCTTAAAAAAATCTTTTTATCAACAGTCTTTGGAAACTTTATAAATACCGCATCAAGCGAAAGTGAACGCGAATAATGGTGAAAAAATGAAGAAAGCAATTTCAATGCCGGCGGCGGGGAGGCTGTCGATAATCCGAATGCCAGCTGCCGGAGGATGTCAAGATTGGGCTCTTTCGCGGGTGATAAAATGAAAACACGTGGCAGAAAATTTAGGGGCAGCGCATATTTGGCTGTCCCGTTTGTGCTGCTGGCCTTTGTCGCAACTGCCTCAACCGCGTTTGCAGCCACCGAATCAACTTCAAAGACAGCAATTTTCGCAAGGGTGACTTGGAAGGTCGTGAAACCGGGAGACGCCGTGGACTTCGATCTTCAGATAACCAACGGGGCAAGACTAGGTGAGGACCCAGTCGCCTACGACCTAAAAATATTGGATCTGCCTGAGGGGTGGCAGGAGAAGTTCTTTTACCAAGGCGAGCAGGTAAAATCCCTCACCTTGAAGCCCGGGGAATCTTTAACGGTAACGGTCGAAATCCTGACCGCTCCTAATTCAAGCTTGGGGATCTACCAGCTGACATTTATGGCGTATTCTTGGATGGCGGAATATGCCAGCACTCAATCACTGTCAGTCGAGTTGCGCGAGCCCATCCGTGAGATAAACTTGGTGGCAACGTTCCCGGGGATCGTGGCCCAAGTGGGGGAGACTGTTCAGCACTCAATTGTAATCCAGAACAGAGGAGAGTCAGGTGAGTCCCTGAGGTTGTCTGCCTTGGCCCCGGAGGGTTGGTCCACCAGATTTATCACCCAAGACAAAAGCGAGGTCTCCAGCGTCTACCTCGCGGCGGGACAATCGATAACGCTCGCATTGGAGACGGAAACTACAGATAACGCCACACCCGGGGAATACACTCTAACCGTGAGGGCATCGAGTGAAGACGGTGTGGTGAACGCCTTAATGGAGCTGATGATCGCTCTGAGGGAAAAGGAGAATGTCTCAGACTTTGATTTTGTGAGCAGATTTCCCGAAGTTACGGCCGAGGCGGGGAAATCCCTTACTTACCCCATCACCCTGAGAAACCTGAGCGCGAATGATCAGGAGATAATTCTATCTGTTGTGACGGCGCCTGAAAAATGGAAAACTGCGTTTAAATCTGGCGACACAGAAGTAACGAGGATCACCCTCAATCCCAGCCAGTCCCTTGATCTCATTTTCCAGGCTACCCCTCCAAGTGAGGTTTCCGTGGGGGATTATTCAATCGTGGTCGAGGCCGAGAGCGGGTCAACGGTCAAGCAAGTTGTTTTCAAGGCCAAGGTAGTTGGTCTTTACAAGCTCGATGTGCAGCCATCAACGCTCTACACCAGCGTTACCGCGGGCAACCCGTTGACGACCACGGTCAAGGTCACGAATTCTGGCCTGTCACCGGTCACGACTTTAAGCATCCAGGTCACCGCGCCCTCCGGCTGGGACGTTTCCTTTTCTCCAGCGAGGGCGCTCAGTCTGGATCCCAAAGATTCTTACAGCTTCACCGTCACTGCCGTACCGCCGTCAAACACCGTAGCAGGGGACTACCTGATTTCAGTCAAGGCGTTGAGCGACCAGTATGTGTCCGACGAAGTCCAGCTCAGGGTAATGGTTGAGGCTCCAACCTCTTGGGCCCTGGCAGGTGTCGTGGTTGCGGTCATAGCCGTTTCATTGCTGATATTCATCTTCAAGAAGTTTAGCAGGAGGTAGAAAATGCCGGAGCGAATAATCCAGACCAGTGGACTCACCAAGATATACGGGGAAGTAACTGCGGTGGACCAACTAAACCTCGAGGTTAACGAGGGAGAGATCTTTGGGTTCCTCGGGCCCAACGGGAGCGGTAAGACGACGACGATCCTGATGCTGATGGGGTTAACCACGCCTACTTCCGGCACAGGTAGAGTCGGAGGATATGACATCATTAAAAATTCGAGGGATGTGAGGAGGATAGCCGGCTGTCTTCCGGAGGCAGCGGGCTACTACGAGGACTTGACCGCAAAGGAGAATCTGGATTATTTCGGACAGCTCGCCGACCTACCGCGCGTTAAACGGGAAAAAAGGGTGAACGAGCTGCTGGAGTTCGTTGGCTTGGGCAAATGGAGGGATGTGAAGGTCGAGAAATTCTCCAGGGGCATGAAACAGCGCTTAGGCATTGCTCAAGCGTTGATTAAAGATCCCAAGATTATTTTCTTGTACGAGCCCACCATTGGTCTTGATCCTCAGGGGACGAAGGAAGTGCGCGATTTAATCCTTCGCCTGAACAGGGAGCAAAAGCTAACGGTCTTTCTTTCCTCGCACCTTCTTCACGAGGTGCAGCAGACATGCTCCAGAGTTGGGATCATACGCCAAGGTAAGTTGATCGCCACCGACACTATTGAGAACTTATCCCGCGGGATTGCCAAGGAAGAGGGGTACTGTGTGGAATTTGAACTGGACAAGGTTACGCGGAGGTTGATAGAAGAAATCAAAACTGTAAAAGGAGTGACGTCTGTTGAGGAGGAGGGTGGAAAGCTCCTTGTTTACATGGAAAGGGACAATAGGGCTGACGTTTCTCGGGCGATCACAAAGTATGGCGCGACAATATTGCTGATGAAGCCTAGGGAGTACACGCTTGAGGAGATATTTTTGAGATATTACAAGGGGGCAGGATGAAATGGCCGGGATGATGACGGTCTTTAGAAAGGAGCTGTCGGATCACCTAGGAAGCAAACGTTTTCTTATCTTGTTCGCAATCATAATTTTGCTCTCAACACTTTCTGCCTATCAGGGAGCGGACTACATCAAAAACAACCCCGATGCAGGATTTCTCGCCATCTTCTCCGGAGGGAGATTGGCTTTTTCTTTCATTTCACTGATGGTCTATTTCGGTCCGCTCGTAGGTCTGGCCCTCGGCTTCGACTCAATAAACAAGGAGAGGACGAGTGGCAGCCTGTCTGTGCTTCTCACCTACCCGATATTCAGGGACTCGGTGTTCAACGGCAAATTCCTTGCCGGCGTCGCTGCCATCGCGTCGCTTGTTGGAGGCACCATCGTCATCATGTGCGGCGTTGCCACCCCTCTGCTTGGGTTTGGCCCCACACTTGAGCAGATGGTGTCAATAGTCGCGCTGACGCTTCTGACCATCCTCTACTTGGCCTTCTGGCTAAGCCTAGGTCTCCTGTTTTCGGTGCTCGCCAAAAAAACGTCAACATCAATGCTCGCGTCGATAGCGACATGGCTGTTCTCAGTCATGATCGTCTCCGTAATTGCAGCCTTGGTCGCTAGCCTGATGGTGCCACTTCCCTTCCAGCCGCTTGGAGCACCTGAGAACTTTAGAGGCTTCGGACAGGCCACCCAGACGGAGGAATACCGTTCGCTGATGCAGGCGAGGTCGGAAATACAGACAAATATCGGCAGAATATCACCGTCAAACCTCTACAACGAAGCGGCATCCTCAATACTCGGGCTGAGGGCTTCGGCATTTTTCGTCGTCGGAGGTATGCAGCAGCAGATCAGACCTTCGCTGGCCCAAGGCATCGCTGCGAGCTGGCCGCAAGTGTTGGCGATATTTGTGGGCATGTTAGCCTGTTTTGTTATATCTTACCTGCGTTTCCTGAGGCTGGAGATAAGGCCGGGGGGATAAACCAAGCGCCAGAGCCCAGCCGCTAAAAATCACTGTGGATGCTGATTGCTACGCCATACTATCAGTTCACGAACTCGTCGGGCACGTTGAAGAGAACTGAGGTGAAAAGATCACGTTTGTGAAGATTGTTTTCACTTTCAACTCGCAGTGATTGTGGAAAAGCCAAGGCTTCGTGATCTTGACGATAGCCCAATGTAGCTCCCGGCTCCATCCTGTTTCTCGAACACGCTCGCTAGGGGTAGATTCTCATGTTTCTTGATGATAGAGGAGAAGAAACCTTACTCCACGACAGTTCTGAGATCTGTCGGGTCTCATGAAAATGGTCAGCTCATTCAATCCGGGATAGATTCAGGGCCCCGAAAGCAAGTAACAAGTTCTTTATGAATAATTTGTCAAAGGCCATACTTCAATAGCATCCCTCGGATCCATCACAATAATGCAAAGACAGACCATAGGTTTTTCAATGTTAAAGCTGGGGATGTGCTGGGATAGCCAAACAGTCAAGAAAGCGGGATGCAGGCCCGTTATTCGTCGGTTCAAATCCGACGCTTGCTTCGAATTTAGTATAAACGCCTAAATGACCGGAGCTCCTTGTTCATTTAGGGGGCTCTGATTTGTGAGCGGCAAAATTACAGGTTACAGCATGGTCAAGGAGGAAAACGCCCGCCAAAGAAAACCCAAACCCACTGTTGACCCGGAGGAAATTTTATTTTTACCGACCGAAGAGGTGTTAGCCCGATTAGGAACCTCTCAATCGGGCCTCACATCTGAGGAGGCAAAAAAGCGACTTGAAATCTATGGCTACAACGAGTTCGCCAAGAAGAGAAGGACGGCTCTAGTCGCATTCCTTTCCCACTTTAAGAGCCCGCTTGTGATCATACTTCTTGTCGCCGGGGTGATCTCGGCTTTTTTAGGGGAGTTAGTGAACGCCATCATAATATCGGTGATAGTGCTTCTGAGTACCTTCCTCCTTTTTTACCAAGAATCACGGGCCGAAAAGGCTGCGGAGATGCTAAGGAGAAGAGTGACAACCACGGCTACCGTCCTCAGGGATGGAGAAAAGAAAGAGATGGACCTCCGCGAGATCGTCCCGGGCGATATCATCCATCTTTCGGCCGGTGATATCGTCCCAGCAGACGCTAGGATCATCAGTGCGAAAGATCTGTTCGTCAATCAGTCGGCGCTCACCGGAGAATCTCTGCCGGTTGAAAAAACATCTGATCCTCTCGCAACGAGGGAAGCCTCGATCACCGAATGGAACAACTATCTCTTCCTTGGGACATCCGTAGTCAGCGGCACGGCAACGGCCGTCGTTGTCAACACCGGGAACCTCACCGAGTACGGAAAGATCGCGAAGAGGCTCATCGAAAGGGCTCCCGAAACAGAGTTTGAGAGGGGGCTCAGGAGATTCGGTTTTCTGATGGTGGAGGTCACTTTCCTGCTGGTTATCTTCGTTTTTCTGATTAACGCCCTTTACAAGCGCGACGTGCTGGAATCTCTGCTATTTTCCGTGGCCTTAGCCGTGGGCCTGACGCCTGAACTCCTGCCGATGATAATCACGTTGACCCTTTCAAAAGGAGCGATAGCGATGTCCAAGAAAGGTGTCATAGTGAAGCGCCTGTCATCCATCCAGAACCTCGGGAGCATGGATGTCCTGTGCACAGACAAGACCGGCACGCTGACGGAGAACAGGATAAAGCTAGTTTTACATGTGAATCCGGAGGGCAGGGAAGACGACAGGGTGCTCCTCTTTTCGTTCCTCAACAGCCTCTATCAGACCGGGCTAAAGAGTCCGCTCGATGAGGCGATACTTAAGCACGAAGAGATCGATGTAAAAGGTTATCAGAAAATAGATGAAATCCCATTCGACTTCGAGAGGAAGCGGGTATCGGTCGTGGTCGAACGCGATGGTCAGCGAATCCTGATATCAAAAGGAGCCCCAGAACAAATATTGGCAACATGCTCCCATTGTGAATTAAGTGAAGGAACAGTCGAGCTGAGCAGAGAGCTGCGCGACAGGGTACAGCAAAAATACTATGACCTCAGCTCCGAGGGATTCAGGGTCCTGGGGATTTCTTACAAGATGGTCGGGGAAAAACGGGTGTACTCGATAAACGATGAGATTGGGGGGATGGTTTTCCTAGGATTTGTGGCGTTCGTCGACCCCCCAAAGGAAACAGCCAGAGAGGCCATCCAACTATTGAGAAAAAACGGGGTGGATCTGAAAATCATCACCGGCGACAACGAAATCGTCACCAGAAAGGTATGCGAGTACCTGAACTTCGAAATTAGTGGGATCGTTCTTGGGAACGAGATCGAGCAGATGCAGGACGACGCTCTGATAAGAGTCGTCGAGAGGGCCAATGTCTTTGCAAGGGTCACCCCGGCCCAGAAAGACAGGATAATACTTGCGCTTAAGAAAAACGGCCACGTCGTCGGCTTTTTGGGGGACGGAATCAACGACGCACCTCCCCTGAAGACATCCGATGTGGGCATATCCGTGGAAAATGCTGTGGATGTTGCCAAGGAGTCAGCGGACATCATCCTCCTGCAGACGGATCTCAAGGTGTTGAACGATGGTGTGATTGAGGGGCGGAAGGCCTTCGGAAACGCGATGAAGTACATAATGATGGGGACGAGCTCGAACTTCGGCAACATGTTCAGCGCGGCCGGTGCCTCCCTTTTCCTGCCCTTCCTGCCTATGCTTCCGACGCAAATACTCCTCAACAACTTGCTCTACGACCTCTCAGAGTTTGCCCTACCCACTGACAACGTTGATCCAGAGTACATCGAAAAGCCCAAGAAGATGAACGTTTCCTTCATAAGAAAATTCATGCTCATCATGGGTCCGGTGAGTTCCGTTTTCGATTACCTGACTTTCTTCCTCATGATACTGGTCTTCAGCGCGATCGAGCCTATATTTCAAACGGCTTGGTTCATAGAATCCCTGTTCACACAGACCTTGGTGGTATTTGTCATAAGGACAAGGATGTCGCCCTTCAAGAGCAGGCCGAGCAAGACCCTCTTTTTAAGCAGCGCTGGCATCTTGGCGGTGACACTGCTGGTGCCCCTCACCCCGTTAGGCAAGCTTTTCGGGTTCGTGGAGCCCCCCTTGCTCTTCTACCCATTCTTGGTCTGCATTGTTGTAGCCTACTTGGCCCTGGCCGAAATAGTGAAAAGGTGGTTCTACCGGAAGTACTATTCCCTCCTGGAACAGGTCTCCGCTCCTGTGGAGGCCACGCCGTACATGAGCAGGGCCACGATTTTAATCCAAGACATGGTCGCCGTCATCGCTCTTCGTCCAGAAAGCGAGGTGACCATAGACTCTCTGGTGGATGATTTGAAGAGCGGCGTGAGTTACCCCATCGAGCCGGAGCTTATTGTCCAAGGGCTTAACCATTTGCGACGTGCGGGAGTTGTCCGCCTAGACTGGCGCAAAAGGCTGGTCACGCGTCAAGAGGCAATGAAAGACTACGTGACAAAATACGTGGTTGGGGGACCAATGTGGCCCAAAATCTCGCAAAATTGGAATCGCATGGGCCGTTTGATTCTGTCAAAATATAAGGGGATTAACCCGGACCTTCAAGGTGTTCTTGATCTTAGGTCCTGAGAACAGACCATTATTGGCCTTCCTCGCCAGCTACAACCCCAGCTTTCTGAATACCCAGTACTTTGGGAAATCGATGGCCAGCGTGAACAGCGAAGAGAAGGCCAAAACAAAGGCGACCTGCAGCGCCGTGACCGGTGGAACGACTAAACCACAGACGCCCAAAAATGCAAAGCCAACGATTGCGCCGACGCTGGAGAGGAGGAGTGCCCTGCCCGGCCTTGAGTTCCAGAAGCGTCCCCTTTCCCTAACGATGAAGACCCTGAAAAGACTGCTGAAGACAAGGGCCAGCATGACGAAGGTTTGCAGGGTGGCCAGCGGCATGTGGAAGTAATGGATGCCGACAAAAATTACGACAGCGCCCTCAACCACAAGCAGAAGTCCCACGACAAGGGCGGCAAGGGTGATGTTCTTAACGTTCCACAGGTTTGGCCTCGTCGTGCTCTTCGAGTTGTCCGTCGCCAGCGACATCGTCACAAAGTCATTTGCGAATATCAGCAGGACCATCCCTATTGGAGCGAGCAACAAGTCACGCAACCAGAAGAAACCGAGGACAAGCAGCCCCACGAACTGAATCACCTTACTGACCTTGTTCAGCACCCAGGTGAGCATGCGCTGGTAGATCTGCCTGCTGGTCTTTACCGCATCGATGATTCCCCTCATCCCCGGCTCGGTCAGGACGATGCTCGCCGAAGCCTTGGCAACATCGGTGGAGTTGCTCACCGCTATTCCGATTTCAGCCTGCTTCAGTGCGGGGGCATCGTTGACCCCGTCACCGGTCATCCCCACGATGTAGCCCTTGGACTGGAGAAGTTTGACGATCAGGTACTTGTCCTCCGGATATATCTCGGCAAAACCATCGTTCTCCTCCACTATCCTCAGTTGCTCCTCCTCATTCCTTCCCTTCAGATCAGACATCCGGACGATCCTGTCCCCAAGGGAAACCTGCCGGGCAATTTCCTTGGCTATGGCCACGTTGTCTCCGGTAAGCATCTTTACCGCTATGCCCAGCTCCTTCAGCTCCTCAACGATTTCTTTAGAATCTGGCCTTGGGGGGTCAGCTAGGGCCAGAAGCCCCACCAGCTGAAGATCGTTGAGGTTGCTCCCCTTGGATCGGGCCACGGCAAGAGTCCTGTAGCCCTTTGAGGACTGATCAATCACGATCCGGTCAATCCTCTCGTTGAACTCCGCTTCCGTCATTTGACACAGTGCTGCGACCACCCGCGGGGCACCCTTGACGACCTTGAACCGCTGCCCTCCATGCTCGACTATTGCCTCCGACCTCTTCGTCGTCGGGTCAAAAGGTGTGAAAGAGACCGGCACGTAATCAGAGACTCCAACGCCGGTTGACCTTGCCCGTTCGATAATGGCGAGGTCCATTGGATCCCCGGTTTCAACGCTGGAGGCCAAGCTCGCCATCAGCACAACATCTTCCTTTTCAAAACCCGAAAAGGGAATGGATTCCACGACTGAAAGTTTGTTCTGAGTGATCGTCCCTGTCTTGTCAAGGCAGAGGACTTGCATCGAGGCTGCATCCTCTATCGCGCTCAGCTTGGTGACCAGGACATTTTTCTTTGATAGCTCTATCGCGCCGGTAGCCAGCACCACAGCGAAAACGGCGGGCAGCGCCACGGGGATTGCCCCCATGAGGAAAACTAGAGCAAATGTCAGCATCGTCATGGCATCCATGTGCAGCAGAAAGGCATAAGCGAGAACCAAGATCAAAGCGGCCATGCTGACGTAAAGACTGTATCTCACAACGGCCATCATTATCTGCTGCTGGTGTGACTTTGGCCGGGCAATCCTCACCAGTTCAGCGGTCTTACCAAAGTAGGTGTTTTTCCCGGTGCTCACGACCACGCATTTGGCTTCCCCGCGTTTCACGATGGAGCTCGAATAAACGATATCTGACTTACGACGTTCCACAGGCAGGGACTCACTGTCAGTGCTGACTGGTCCACCAAAATCTCGGTTTCGCTGATTATCTTCGCATCAGCCGGCACAAGATCGCCGAGGCCAATTGCTATCACATCTCCCGGAACCAGCTCCCTCGCCGGGATCGTCACCCAGCTTCCGTCACGCAGAACTTTCGCCTTGACCGCCAATCGCTGCTTTAGCAGTTCCAACGCTTTTTGAGAGCCCCTGGAGTGCCAGGACCCTATCAACGCATTTATCGTGAGCAGGGAAAAGATCACCAGAAGTTCCAGATAATGAGCCGAGATGTATGAAATCAGCATCGTAAATTCCAACAGCCACGGCATGGGCCCCCAGTAGCGGGAGAGGAAGTCCACTGCGGGGCTTCTGCCTTTTTCCACCACTTCATTGAACCCGTATCTGGCCAACCTCTCGTTGACCTGAGCACTTGTCAGCCCGTTCACCGAGGTCTCCAATAGGCGAATCGTCTCCTCAACTGAGAGGTCCTTGAAATCTGGCGTCGCTGGCTTCAAGGGATAATTCCTCCGGACACTTTTAGTGCAGTATTACTGCAGATAAGTAAAACCGTTTTGTCTGTAAGTTTTCCCGGTTTAAACAACTGGTCGGCGGTTTCTTTCATTTTTCCTCGTCCGCCGCCGTGCTTGAATGCTCAGCTCTTTTTACTGGAGTCTTCGGCCCCAATGATGGTTACCAAGTGTGGTGGGCCCGCGGGGATTCGAACCCCGGTAACTACCGCTCCCAGCAGCCCTGTGAGGGTAGTGTCTTAACCACTGGACCACGGGCCCAAGCTAAGTTTTCCCTGCCGCTATTAATCTTTTTTATTTTCAAGCTCCTCCAGCAGGCGCTCCAGCCTCACCAGCATTTCTCGCTTCAGGGCGATGAAGACTCCCCCCTCCTTGCCGCTGACAAAGGTTGACTCGTTGGGCTTGATAATCTCGTTCAGCAGCGGTGACTCGATGTCGATGTGGGGGATCTTCGATCGGGTGAGAGGGTCACGCTTGTGAAGGTATACCTTCGCTGGGATCTCTATCTTGCTCTCCGCCGGTCCGGTCATGCCACCACCCCTGCTTCGCCCTGTTGCCTTTTCAGGATAATGTTCCTCGGCCTTCGTTTCGAAAAGTTTATTATTCTGGGGAGACGACTCAAAAATAAAAAGGATGGTTTTTGGATGCCGCCGGTAAAGGTTTTGGAGAATATCTACTGGGTAGGCGCGGTGGACTGGAACATCAGGAACTTTCACGGTTTCACTTACACCACCCACCGCGGGACGACCTACAACGCCTACCTGATAGTTGATGAGAAGATCGCCCTGGTGGACAGCGTCTATGGGCCGTTCGCCGGGGAGATGCTGGAAAAAATCAAGGAGATAGTCGACCCCTCGAGGATAGATTACATCATCGCCAACCATGTGGAGACGGATCACTCGGGAGCGATAGCCGAGGTCCTGAAGCAGGCACCCCGGGCCAGGGTCATCGGGACGGCCAGGTGCCGGGCTGGGCTGGAGAAGCATTACTTTGGCAACTGGGACTTCCAGGTGGTGAAGACCGGGGAAGAGCTGAAGCTCGGCAAAAGGACGCTGAAGTTTCTGGAGGCGCCGATGCTTCACTGGCCCGACAGCATGTTCACCTACATCGAAGAGGACGGGCTCCTCCTGCCCAACGATGCCTTCGGCCAGCACCTCGCCTCCTCCGGCCGCTTTGACGACGAGGTTGACGAGGCGGTTCTGATGGCCGAGGCCGCGAAGTACTACGCCAACATCCTCTGGCCCTTCAGCACCCTGGTGCTGAGGAAAATCGAGGAAGTGCAGAAGCTCGGGCTGAAGATAAACATGATCGCGCCGAGCCACGGGGTCATCTGGAGAAAAGATCCGGGGAAGATCATCAACGCCTACCTGAGCTGGGCCAGGGGAGAGGCGAGGAGGAAGGCCCTGGTGGTTTACGACACCATGTGGGGCAGCACCGAGAAGATGGCCAAGGCGATGGTCGAGGGGCTGAGGAGCGAGGGCGTCGAGGTGATGATGTTCCGGCTGCCTTACTCGGACAGGAGCGACATCGTCAAGGAACTGCTCGACGCCAGGGGGCTGCTCATGGGCTCGGGCACCATCAACAACGGCATCATCCCTACGGTGGCGCCTTTCTTGGAGGACCTCGTGGGATTGAGGCCGCGGGGGAAGATTGCCGCCGCTTTCGGTTCCTACGGCTGGGGCGGTGGCGCGGTAAAACACATCGAGGAGTCGTTGAAGAAGGCGGGGATGGAAATCGTCCTGCCCGGCCTGGAGGTGAACTGGGTCCCGAACAAGGAGGAACTCCAGAAGTGCTTCGAGTTCGGGAGGGAGTTTGCCAGAAGAATAGGAGAATAACAAATTTTCGTGATTTCGACCTACACCGAGGTCACGTTACCAACCCAGCCGGAGCAAGCGCCGACTCTGCCCGTCTTGCCCGCCCCGGAAACGGTCACACCGGCGGCGGCCATGCCAGCTTCCTCGCTTCCACCCACCGGGGGCGAAACGGTGCCTTCCCACGTCGGGCCGATTGTGATCGTCGGTGGAATTATCGCCATCATCATCGTCCTGCTGTCGCTGCTCCTGCCGAAAAAGCGCAAGTAAAGGGGAGCAAAATAAGACGGATTGTGATACATAACCTCAGAAAGAGCTACTAAATCCCTCCTTTTCACCATAGCGGCGTTTTAATCACTTTATCTTCGAAGAGTGCCAAATGAGGACAACAAGGGCTATATATTTTGGTGTTTAAAATATTGTCCGGAAGCGGGCTGGAGAATGGGAAATTCTTCTTGGCTTGTTTATGCAATGGTAATTTTGCTGTTCACCTCAGCAATTCTCATCTTGCCCCCGAAAGCTCAGGCTCAATCCCTCACGACCCACGACCCAATCTTCATCGAGAACGACGACTTCTTCACCCCGGAGAACGGCGTCAACGGGGGCGGCACCGGGACGATCGATGACCCATACATCATTGAGAACTGGGCCATCGACGCTTCGAGTGGCCATGGGATTCGGATTGAGAACACGACCAAGTACTTTATCATCCGGAACTGCCTAGTCGAGAACGGCGGCGCTTCTTACTACGGAATCTACTTGGAGAACGTGATCAATGGGAAAATCGAAAACAACGTCTGTGAGAATAACCAACATGGCATCGTTCTGTCCTCCTCCTCCAACAACACTGTTTCCAACAACACTTGCTCGAACAACATCGCTGGCGACGGTATTTACATATATTCTGCCTCGGATGGCGACATCACGCTCGAGAACAACGTCTGCGAGAGCAACGGCTCAGACGGCATCTACATAGACTACTCCTCCACCACCCTGCTCAATGCCACCCTGAGGAACAACACGTGCTCCAGCAATTCCGGCCACGGCATAGACATATCTTCGGGTGGATCTGCGGAGAGCGTCACCCTCGAGAACAACACCTGCGAGGGCAACTCCAACTCGGGCATCTACCTATTCTACTCTTCCCTGTCCAAAGCCATCCTCAGGAACAACACGTGCTCCAACAACTCCAACTCGGGCATCTACTTGGAGCATTCGGACAACTCCATCGTCGAGAACAACATATGCGATAACAACTCCAATGGCATCTACCTGTACTACTCCACATACAACACTCTGTACAACAACACGTGCTCCAACAACACTGGCGGTTATGGGATTTACATATATTCTGACTCTGATGGTGAAGCCACGCTTGAGAACAACACCTGCGAGGGCAACGGCTCCTATGGCATCTACGTGTACTACTCTGGTGGTCTGTCCAACGCCACGCTTAGGAACAACACATCCTCCAACAACCCCAACGGTTACGGCATCTACCTGTACTCGGAATATTCTGGTGAAGCCACCCTTGAGAACAATACCTGCGAAAATAATTCCAACTACGGGATCTACGTGGAGTATTACTCCCTGAACAACGCCATCATCAGGAACAACTCCTGCTCGAACAACACCAATTACGGGATCTATATATATTCTGAGCAGTATTGGGAAGAGTCTTCGGACAATGTCACGCTTGAAAACAACGTCTGCGAGAATAACAATGACTATGGTATTTACTTAGAGTATTACTCCCTGAACGATATCATGCTCAATAACAACAGGTGCTCCAACAGCTCGAATGGCTACGGCATCTATGTATATTCTGATGTGTATTGGGATGGAGGACCGGTTAGCGCCACTATTGAGAATAACACGTGCGAGAATAATTATTACTCCAACATTTGGTTAGACATCTATAACGGCCTAATCAACGCTGTCATGGGAAAGAATACCTGCAGGAACAGCCCCGGCTACGGCATCTACATATATTCGGGAGATTCCGCGGAAAACGCCATCCTTGAGAGCAACACATGTGAGAACAACGATGACGGCGGCATCTACATGGACTATCCCTACGGTCTTCACAACGCCATCGTCAGGAACAACAAATCCTCCTCCAACACCAGCGGCTCTGGGATCTACCTGCGCTCGGGAGGAGATCTGGACAACGCTCACCTTGAGAACAACGCCTGCGATAACAACTCCGAGGGCATCTATCTACAATACCTTGAAAACACCACCCTCTCCAAGAACACCTGCAGGGGCAACTCCAACTACGGCATCCACCTGTACGATTCTTCCAGAAACTTCATCGAGAACAACTGCATTGACAACAATGGCCATGGCATCTACATAGATGGAAGCGTCACGTTCGCAATCATTCGCTTCAACCGCATCACCAACAACACCGCTGTCGACTCTGGGATTCACATCGCGGGTGGGGTTGACAGCACGGGAATAAAGGTGAACAACAACGACATCATCGGCAACTCCGCCGAGGCCGGAAACTACGGGGTCTACAACGGCGGCGATGGGGTGCTCAACGCCCGCTACAACTGGTGGGGCCACTCCAGCGGCCCGGGCGGGGTTGGTCCCGGCTCCGGGGACAACATCAGCGAGAATGTGGCCTACGCGCCTTGGCTCATGTCGTCCTTTGAGAACGTTGTTTCGAACCAGACCTCCCAAGGAATCGCGCCGGGAGCCAACACGGTCAGCCTATCAGGAGTGGCCGACGTCACCTTGGATGCCACTCAGGCGGGGGAAATCTCGATCACCGTGATAACGACCCTCGCCGGAACCTCCATCCCCGAGGGCTTGCTTCGGGCAGGTATGTTTTTGGACATCAGCACTTCCGAAAACATAGCCGAGAACATCATGATCACCTTCCACTACACGGATGAAGACGTGGCCGGGTTGGACGAGAGCTCGCTGAAGATCTACTGGTGGAGCTCGGCGGACAACTCTTGGCACCCGTGCGACAACATCGTCGTAAATACGGCGAACAATACCGTCACCGGATGGGTTAACCACCTCACCCTTTTCGGCGTCTTCGGGGCCCCGCTTCCTCATCTTGCGCCGCCAGCACCAACGCCTACACCCACCCCAACGCCCACTCCGACGCCCACGCCGACCCCAACCCCGGCTCCAACGCCTGCTCCGACACCCACTCCCACACCAACCCCAACTCCCATTGTGCCTCAGCCCACGCCAACGCCCATCGGCGTGCCGCCCATACCTTTGGACTGGATAGTGATCCCTGGCGTGATCTTGGTAATCCTGGTGATAGTCATTGGTTTACTATCGGATCTGGTCTTCAAAAAAAGATAGATTGAGCCAGGGAAGGGGCTGTTTCTTTAGACAATCTCAACTGAAGCATTATCGGCGTCGACGATCAGATGATCCCCAGTCTTAATTCTGTCAATGTCGATCCTGTCCACGCAGGGAATTCCGGCCAGGATGACTCCCGTCGCCACAATTGTTTCCGTCTCCCGGTTGACTATTGCCGCCGGGGCCACGCCATTCTTCTTCAGGCCGTAGATGACGTAGGAGCCAACGGTCGAGCCCTTTCCCTGGGGGAAGACCAAGATTTTGTCCTTGACGCACTTTCCCTCGAGCTCGTGGCCCTTCTCGATGACGATTCCCGTCTTGGGGTCGATGCCCCCGTAGAACCCGATCGGCGCCCTTGAAACCAAGGCCTCGCCCCGGGCCTTTCCCGGGCTGATCATCCTCCCCTTCACGTCACCAACTCCAGCAGCTCGTCAAGGTCTCTGAAAACCACCTGTTGTTTGCAGAACCCGGGCAGGTAGTTGGCCGCCTTCCCCGAGTCAACCCCCACAACCCGGAAGCCCATTTGCTCGATCGGCGAGACCACCGTGCAGGTGTCGGCCACAATCCTCCCGCCGGACTTCTCGATGACCTCAGCAAAGCCCATCCTGGCCGCCGCCTCCTTAATCATGCGCGAGGTGCAGATCCACAGCGGCCTCCGCAGCCTTCTCCCCTCAAGCTTGCGGGCCAGCGTCGCAATCTCCTTGAGCGAGGCGTGCGGGCAGCCGAGGATCACGATATCCGGTTCCGACCCGGTGTTCAGCTTCTCGTAGGCCTCGCGCAGCTCCCCCTCGCCAATCTCAATCCTCTCCAGCCCGGTGACGTCCATCAGGCTGGCCTCGGGAGTTATCCCCTCCACATGATAGAGCGCCACGGCCCCCGAAGCCGCCATCGCCGCCCCCAGAGCCTTCAACTGGTCCACGTCGGCTGATTTTATTCCCCGGAAATAGGGAACTTTATCCCTCACCAGCCTCCCCACCAGATAGCCGAGGGCGCCGAAGTCAGCGTTGTTCCTCAGCTCGGCCTTCACCTCGATCAGGAAGTGCGGCCTTCGATTTTCGTCCAGATGCAGGCCGTAGTTCGGCGTCAGGCCACAGATGGCCGCCGCAAGGGCCGAGGGTCCGCCCTCCCGGTTCGTGCGCGCGCCAATAACCGAGTTGGCAAAGGAAACCGCCGAGGATTCGGACCAAGCGATGTGCTCGCCAAAGCGGGGCAGATTTCCCACCAGGTAGGGGGTGCAGGTTGCGGTCATCATGATCCCCATCTTTCTGAAGGCCTCCATGATCCGGAGCTGCTTCACGGCAAAGTCCTCGGGAAAGCCCAGCTCCCTCCAGTCGACGAGGTCCATGCCCGGCGGGTTAAGAGTCGTGGGCACCCTGACCCTGGCCCCCTTCGCGGCGATGTCCTCCAAAAACTCAAGACCGGGATCGCCGATGGATTTATAGGAAACTCCGGCGACCTGAACAGATCCCACCGGAATCATGCGGTCGGCGCCGTAGACCTCCCCCAGCCGCACCAGCAGGCGGAACATCCTTTCCACAACCTCGCCCTGTTCCCCGGCGAGCATCCGCTCCTGTTCCCTGGTCAGGTACATGATATCAGCTAAAAGTAGAACCTGCCCTAATTTAACCTCTTTTCCCGGCCCACCTTAACGCCGGCAACTCGGGGCACTGTTGCCGCGGGTGAAACGCGGCCTGAGGAACCTCAACCGGCGCGCTCCCTCAATCGTTCGAAGAAGCCCTTCCTGGTCTTGGCCTTTTTCTCGAAGATTTCCCGGAGCAGGGGTTCTTTCTCCTTGGGTATCCTCTCGGGAATCTCGACGACCACCTTCACCAGCTGGTCCCCCCTTCTGCCCGAGCTGAAGTTGGGCATTCCCTGCCCCCGCAACCGGAACACCGTGTGGCTCTGCGTACCCGGAGGTATCCTCAGGATGGCCCTCCCGTTTATCGTGGGCACCTCCACCTCGCCACCGAAGATGGCGGTGCCCAGATCGATCGTGGTCAGGCAGAAGAGATCATCGCCGTGCCTTTCAAAGATATCATGGTCTTTAACCCTGACCACCACGTAGAGGTCACCCGGAGGCCCGCCCCCCTCGCCGGGTTCACCCTCCCCCGGTATTCGCAGATATTGGCCGTCGCTGACGCCCCGCGGAATTTTGACCTCAATTCTCTTGATCCTCTTGATTTTCCCGCTGCCCCGGCAGGATTCACAGGCCTTCTCCACCACCCTCCCGGTACCCTGACAGCGGGGGCAGGTGGTTATGTTCACCACCTGGGCAAAGGCGCTCCTCTGTATCCTCCGGATCTCTCCCGTCCCACCGCAGCTGCTACACTTCTTCAGAAAACCGGGCTTTGCCCCGGTCCCGCGGCAAACGGGGCACTCAGAAAAATGGGGGACCTCAATATCCTTGGAAACTCCGTGAAAGGCCTCCTCCAGGGAGATCTCAACCTCAAGGCTCAGGTCGCGGCCTCCCCTGGCCCGCTCTCCCCTTTCGAAGCCGGAAAAGACATCGAAGATATCGCCGAAACCCAGGTCCCGGAAGAGCTCCTCAAAGCTCGGCCACCTGAAGCCAGCGAAGTCCTCGGGCCTGAAAGCCGCGTGACCGAACTGATCATACTGGGCCCGCTTCTCCGGGTCGCTCAGGACCTGATAGGCCTCGTTTATCTCCTTGAACTTCTCCTCGGCCTCCTTGTTCCCGGGGTTAACATCGGGGTGGTACTTTCTGGCCAGCTGCCGGAAGGCCCTCTTTATCTCCTCGGGGCTGGCGTCCCGGCTGACCCCTAAAATCTCGTAATAGTCCTTCTTGGTCATGGTGATCTGGAAAGAATTACTCCTCCACCTTGAAGTCGGCATCGATCACTTTTTCCTGGTGCTTCTTGCCCCCGCTGCCCTCCTTCTCCTCCTGAGCACCGGCCTTGTGCTTCGCCTGCTCCTCCGCATACCTCCGCGCCGCTTCCTGGTAGATGGCGGTTCCGGCCTCCTGCAACACCTTCTGCAGCTTCTCGGTCTCCTCCCTGATCTTGGTCACGTCCTTCCCCTCCAGCGCCGACTTGAGCGACTTCACGGCCGTTTCAATCTTTTCCCTCTGCTCCTGGGTCAGCTTGTCCCCCAGCTCGGAAAGGGTCTTCTCCGTCGTGTAGATCAGGGAATCGGCGTTGTTTCTGATCTCAACCTCCTCCCGCTTCCTCCTGTCCTCCTCCTCGTGCTCCTTGGCCTCCCTAATCATCCGCTCAATCTCCTTTTCCGAGAGCTTGGTTGAAGCCGTCACCGTGATCTTCTGCTCCTTTCCCGTCCCGAGGTCCTTGGCCGTGACGTGCAGAATTCCCGAAGCATCGATGTCAAAGGTCACCTCGATCTGGGGCACACCCCGGGGAGCCGGAGGAATGCCCGTCAAGGTGAACTTTCCCAGGCTGGTGTTGTCGGCGGCCATTGTTCGCTCACCCTGCAGCACGTGGATGGTCACCGCCGTCTGGAAATCGGCGACGGTGGTGAAGATCTGGCTCTTCCTCACCGGTATCGTGGTGTTTCTCGGGATTATCGGCGTCATCACTCCCCCCAGGGTCTCGATGCCCAGGGTGAGCGGGGTGACGTCGAGCAGGACCACATCCCTAATCTCCCCCGCCAGAATTGCCCCCTGGATGGCGGCGCCCATGGCCACGCACTCCATGGGATCAATGCCCCGGACCACCTTCTTGCCTATCTTCTCCTCCACGAACCTCTGGACGCAGGGCATTCTCGTGGGACCGCCTACCAGGATCACCTTGTCAATGTCATCCTTGGTCAACTTGGCGTCGGCCAGGGCCCGCTCGATCGGCCCCGCGCAACGGTTGATTATGGGCTCGACCAGCTGCTCCAGCTTGGCCCGGGTGAGCTTGAGGGAGAGGTGCTTGGGGCCGTCCTTGCCGGCGGCGATGAAGGGAAGGTTGATCTCGATCTCCAGGACGGTGGAGAGCTCAATCTTCGCCCTCTCCGCGGCCTCCCTGATCCTCTGCATGGCCATCTTATCGTTTCTCAGGTCGATGCCCTCCTGTTCCTTGAACCTTTCCACGATCCAGTCAATGATGGCATTATCCATGTCGGTGCCGCCGAGCTGTGTGTCACCCGAAGTGGACAGGACCGTGAAGGTCCCCTCGCCGAACTCCATGATGGTGACGTCGAGCGTGCCTCCACCAAGATCGAAGACCAGTATTTTGTGCTCCCCCTCCTTGTCCAGACCGTAGGCCATCGCCGCCGCCGTGGGTTCGTTCACCAGCCTCACGACCTCGAGCCCCGCGATGGTGCCGGCGTCCTTCGTGGCCGTTCTCTGGTTGTCGTTGAAGTAGGCGGGTACCGTGATCACCGCCTTTTTAACCTCCTCCCCGAGAAAGGCCTCGGCGTCCCTCTTTATCTTCTGCAGGATGAAGGCTGAGATCTGCTGCGGGGTGTACTCCTTGCCGTAAATTTTGTACTTAAAATCAGTGCCCATCTTTCTCTTCACACCGATGATGGTGCCCTCGGGGTTGGAAACGGCCTGTCGCCTGGCTGGCTCCCCCACCAGAAGCTGGCCATCCTTGGTGAAGGCCACCACTGAGGGAAACATCTTCCCCGCCACGGTGGGCCCCTCCGCCGAAGGGATTATGGTTGGCTTCCCTCCGATGACCACCGCGGCCTGGCTATTCGAGGTGCCGAGATCTATCCCGATGATCTTCTCCCTTGCCATCGGATCACCCCTCACCGCAATTTTCCGCGACCTTCACTTTGGAGTGTCTAATAACTTTGGATTTAAACATATACCCCCTCTGCAGCTCCTCCAGAATCGTCCCCTCCTCCTGTTCCGACTTTTCCCGCAGCACCGCCTCATGGTAATAGGGGTCAAACTTCTTGCCCACGGCCTCTATCGGCTTCAGCCCGTGCTTCTCCAGAACCCTTAAAAAATTCCGGTAGAGCATGGCGAGCCCCTCCTTGCTCTTGCCCTCCTCCATCCCCTGCAGGGCCCGCTCGAAGTCATCCAGGATCACCAGGAGATCCTTCACCAGGTTCTCGTTGGCCAGCTCAATGATCATCTCCTTCTCTCGATCCAGGCTCTTCCGGTAGTTCTCAAAGTCCGCCTGAAGGTATTTCAGCTGGTTGAGCCTCTCCTCGGCCAGCCTCGTCTTTTCCTCCATCTCCCGCTGCAGCTCGACCAGCCTTTCCTGCAGCTTTTGGGTCTCCAGATTAACTTCTGCGGACATCTCTCATCACCAAAGGAATTGATTACTCAGACAGCACAGAGGGGGACACGGTCCTGCCCGCGCCCTTCTGTCAACTTTTAAAGGTGGCAAATTTTTTAAATTTTATCTTTTTGGCCAGATGCAGAAGGAGCTTGAACTACAGGTAGTCATCGAAGTTCAGCTTCATCGGGATTTCCGGCTTGGAGAATCCCTTCTGGGTGTCCCCCCAGGGTATGGTCAGGTCAAAGCCCATTTTGGTGGTCATCCTCGTCTTCATGTCCGAGGAGGGGTCAAGAGAAGATCCCGGTTCCCTCTTCATGACGATGTCCCTGTCCCCCTGGAATCTCGTGGCCATCGCCCACTCCACCTCCTGCGGGTTGTGAATATCGATATCATCGTCGACCACCCAAACGTGCTTCAGGGATTTGTGTCCCCGGAAGGCCGCCTCAATCGCCTTTTTGCCGTCATCCGGAGCCCTCTTTTTTATGCTGACCACCGCGTGCAGCCAGGAGCACCCTCCGGGGGTGATGTAGACATCCTTGCATTCGCAGACCCGGTTCACCTCGCGAAAGATCGTCGGCTCCCGCGGCATGCCCATCAAGGTCTTGTGCTCCAGGCCACCAGGAAGCAGCGCGTGGTAAACGGCACCCTCCCTGACAAAAATCCTCTTAATCTTCGCCACCGGCTGTTTGCGAACGATGTCGGCGATCTCGGTGAGATCCACAAACGGCCCCTCATCGTGCTCCTCACCGGTCATCTCGGCGATCATCACTATCTCCGCCTCCGGAACCCTGTGCCCGCCAAGCTGGATCAGATTGGTTTCGGCCAGCGCGTTGGCTATGCTCAGCTCGCTCTTTCCCAGTTCCACCGAGACGGCCGCGGCAAGCAGGACCGGGATGGAGTTGCCGATGCAGATGGCAAATTCCCGGTTGCCGCGCTTGAGGAAGGCATCGAAGTCCCGCGGCAGAACCCTCACCACGACCTTGTCCTTTTCAATCACCATCATCCGGTGGAACGAGGCATTCAGGCCGAGCTCCGGATCCCGCGCGATGACCACCCCGGAGGAGATGTAGGGTCCACCATCGAGGGGATAGTGCAGCAGGATCGGGAACTTGGTGAGGTCGGCCGGGACCTCCCGATATCCCTCCGCTGCCACCACCTCCGGCTCCTTCGGGTTATCAATGGCCCAAGCCAGCCGCGTGATTATCTCCTCGGGTTTTATCCCCAGCCCCAGGGCCACCAGCTCCCGCGTGGAGCAGATGTTGGCGA
>Ga0272449_1000925_pt1 | contig 32205 bp, 16 predicted proteins | sample YNPCB0241_FD_198679 | JGI IMG/M metagenome (GOLD analysis project Ga0272449, IMG submission 198679) | Hot spring sediment microbial communities from Yellowstone National Park, WY, United States - YNP-CB-024-1 | ecosystem: Environmental > Aquatic > Thermal springs > Hot (42-90C) > Sediment... | reverse complement strand
TGAGCTGTCACAATAAAACAGGTCTAAGGCCACCGAATCTCTGTGGTGGTTGACCTTATTTCCGGAGTGGCCAACTCATAAGTGGAGGGTTGGCAATGAAAGGAATTGCCCAAAATTGATTTTGGTGGAGAATGGACCCGGTGGATATACAGCAGGAATTATCGCGAGAGGCTCGACATTGGAGGTGAACATCCAATGAAAAAGCGAACTATAAACCACGTAATCGTTGTGCTGTACATAGCAGGTGCAGTCCTTGCACAAGCACAGTCTGCCATAACCGTGACTGTGAACGGCAAGGAGATCCAAGTGCCGCATACGCACGCCCCCAACTCAGTCGGCGGTGTCACAATTACAACAAACGATGTATTGAAGTTTATTGCGAACACGGTCCGGGCAGAACTACTGGCAAAATGTGTCGAGGCTTCTGGCATAACTGTGCCTGACGAAGTGTTGGCACACTGTGTTGAGCTGTATTTTAGTGTGGGTGGAATCCGCGATGAACAAGCACACTACATCAGAGATAAAATGCGCCCGATAATCGAGGCTCTAAATGATGTAGTTGTTGGGAAGCTCGATAGAGACCAAGCGTATGAACGGCATTTGAAAGACAAGATTACCCGGGAGGAATGGGCCTGGTGGGTCACAGGCTACACAAACAAAAGCATGGTCGAGCAACTCGAACGTCTTGTACCGCGTTCAGTGGCGGATATGAAGCAACAAACGCAAGCCAGCCTCAGGAAAGACATCGAGATATGGTTGTTACTCGAGCAAGTGGCCGGTGAACCTGAGCCAGTGCGCCAGGAGATAGAAGCGCTGTACCGTAAGCTGTATCCGACTGGTGAACCACCTCTGGCAGACGTTGAACAAAACATTGCAATGCAAATTGTCAATCAGCATAAACGGAAGCGCACGGCACAATGGTGGGAGACACAAATTGCGAAGGCAACAATTGAACTGCCTCCACAGTATCAGAGTGCCAAGGAACTAATCCAGGTGCCACCTGTGCGACCGTTTCTGCCTGGTCCAGTTGTGGACCATTTGCACAAAACAATGTTGACGAATCAGCCGAACAAGCAACTGGGACAGTCAAAATGAAAGGTTAAATCCCTAGGCGAGCGAGAGGATTTAGCTTCCCTCCCATAGCCATGCTATCGTAGCCATGCCCTCGTAGCCGCGCCCGTAAGGGTGCGGATGGCAAGGATTATAGCCCCAAAAAGCCGGGTCCGCACGACCCACAGCGGCGCGTCCCGCACATGCGGGACGCGCCCTACCTTACTCTGCATCTCTGGAAAACGCCAAGCGAAGCTTGGTGGCTGTAGTGAACTGAGATGTGTTCACTATGATAAAAGGTCGAGAGTCATGTAGCCGACCCTTAAGCGGACAGGAGCGATCCGGTCCGCTGAGGCCTTGGTCTGTGATCCATACCTCTCCTATGAACCGTCCCGTTTGCGGCTTTAGCCATGATATTTTCCCAAACTCGCATCTGGTTTTCGCTCACAGGCGAGCCAGCCGCAACCGCCCGGTCTCTGATGCGATTACCCGGAACAACCGCGCCCGAAACATTTGTCTGCAGTTCACGCCCAGAGTTGCAAACCGCCAAGCGCACCAAATGAAGCCAAAATTTTCGGGACAACACGTGCACACGCGATAAAAAACCCGGACTTAGCTGTGAGCATACTTGCCTATATTCGCCCGGTATCACCCAAAATGGCGATACCGGAGATGAGTTGCATTGGTTAGAATTGGCTGAAAGTTGGTAGACATGCCAGGGCGTGTTGGCCAGAAAATTCGCAGTGAACGCGTGGCACAGTCAGCGGTAAACAGGTAGGTAAACCAAAAACAGTCAAAAGACCGAGAGCACAATGCTATGAAAACCGAAAATTATCCACGTGACACGAAAAGCATCGTCATGTTGGTCATTAAGCTATTGTCTTTGCAAACAGCACCAGAAAATTGCAACCGGTGTAGACCCCCAAATTTGTCTGCGGTGCTCGCGTGTCTGGTTTACATTGCGTGCGCGTTATCTGCTTATGGGCAGAGCGGCACGTGGACAAACGTTACGAGCAGCTCCTGGAGCGACGGTTACAGTTGGCTAGATGGAATAATTGCGCAAGGGCCGGACAACACAGCCACGTTCAGCGCTGACTTGACTGGTGGTGCAACTACCACGGTAACTGTTGATTCACTGGACTACATGAACCCTATTACAATCGGCTATCTGACGTTCGTTGACACAGACCCTGCTACGCTTGGTCACTGGACATTGGGCGACTCAGGGTGGCCGTTAGTGTTGTCGAATGTGATGCAGCCGGAGACGATCGTAACGGCTAATCTGGCTGTTGGTGGCCGAACAAACTACGTTACCGGTTGGGGCGTCGCCACAATTCTGAATTCGCTGATCACTACGAACACATTCGTCAAAGCCGGTCCTTCGCACGTGGTGCTGAACCCACCTTCTGGTACTGGAAACATGCTGGGTGGTGGTATCGTGATAAGCAACGGAATGCTTCAGTTGGGCGCTACAGGTAATGACGGGCTAAACGCGGTTAATCAGTATGCTGTGGCAGGCGGACCAATAATTTTCCGGGGTGGTGAGCTGCGGGCAAAAATGGCTGCAGTGCCTGGGAGCAGCCCTTCCACAACGCCCACTGTGTCCGGGATCACCAATGACATAGTAGTCGAGGCGGGTCAGACTGGGACACTGTATTTGTCACCTCGGGCGTACCCATCTTATGGCGGTACTGTAACCGGCGGCGGCACACTAAACCTTGTCGTGGACTATGTACGTGGCAATCTAGGCGGTAACTGGAGCGGGTTTACGGGAACCGTCGTGGTAGCGGCTTCGCCACGTGGGAACAGTGACCTGCGCTTCACAGACGCTTTCGGCGATAACGGTGGTTGGGCCAACGCACGCGTGCATATCACAACCAACGGAATCAATGCCAACATTGTCAATATCTACAATCGCGGCACTCCAGGCCGGACTTATGAGATAGGTGAATTGTCAGCTACCGTGCCTGGCATTGCCTCAGTATTTGCCAATGGTGGCTCAGGTGACGGGGCCTCACCGGCAATGACTTTGGTCGTTGGGGGCCTGAACACCGACGCGACTTTCAGTGGTAACTTCCCGGCGCCAGGTGTGACTCCAGGGATCGGAATAATTAAGGTAGGGAGCGGCACCTGGGTGTTGAACGGCCCGATCATCGAGTACAGCGGTATCACCGTCGTCAGCAATGGCGTGCTTCAATTTGGTAGCGGTACCACTGGTAAGCCCGGACGCAGCCCGGTTATCACAAACTATGCTGCAGTTGCATTTGGCCGTTCTGATAACGCTCTGGTAGTGACCAACGTGATTGATGGGCCGGGTGTGGTTATCCAGCGCGGTAGCGGCATGACAACTCTTGCCCCCTTAACACCAAACGGGGCGAATACTTACACGGGGAAAACAATTATCACCAACGGTACCATTGCCGTCAGCAACCAATTCGCCCTCGGTGCAACACCGCCCGTGTTTGTAGCCGATCAACTCTATCTGAGTGGCGGCGAGCTGCGCGCATTGAGTGATATGGCATTGGATGATGTAAATCGCGGCATAACACTTGGCCCGGGTGGCGGTACTTTGAGCGCTGCTGAAGGTGCAACATTAACCGTGGTCAACAACATTAGCGGCGGTGGCGATCTCCGGATCGCGACCCCGGGCACGGTGGCTTTGGCAGGAGCCAAAAGTTACACCGGCAAAACAATTCTTGAGTCCGGCACACTCCTTTTGTCTGATGAAGCAAGCCTCGGGCCGGCACCCGGCACACTCGTGACCGACCAATTAACGTTCAATGGCGGTACACTGCGTCCCACAACCACGTTAGCGATTGATGATCCAACCCGCGGTATCACATTTAGTACCGGTGGTGGGAGCATCCTCACAGACCCAGGTGTTACACTAACTCTGGCGGTGCCGGTTACAGGTCCGGGAACGCTTATCAAGCTTGGTACCGGCACGCTAACAATAAATCGGGCCGATACGCGCACCGGCAACACAGTGATAAACGCGGGTACGCTTGCAATTGGTCCCAATGGCACGCTCGCGGCTTCGCCGTTAATTTCGGTTGCCAAGGACGCAATGCTTGACGTGTCGGGTACGAGTTTCATACTCGGTTCAGGCCAAACACTGGCAGGTGACGGCACTGTGGTAGGCAACTTTACCGCAGGTAACGGTTCAACAATCAGCGCCGGGTTAGGCATCGGCGCGTTAACATTTGCAAATGATCTGACACTTGCTGGTGGTGCAACCAATGTCGTTGATATTGTTGTAGCTACGAATGACAGTGTGCATGTGAGTGGGAACCTGGTATTAAGCGGCTTGAACACGATCAAGTTGAATGTACTCGAGTCTCTGCCTGTGGGCACGTGGCGGCTGATCACGTATGGTGGGACTCTCTCAGGTGGCACAGGAAACCTGACATTGGCTGGTTACCCAATGTCGCGATTAACGCCGAGCCTAGCGCATGACCCGATTGGTAAAAGCATTAACTTGGTCATTAGCGGCACACCAGCGTCACTGGTCTGGGTTGGTGGGCTGAACGGCAATGCATGGGACGTCGCTACTACACGTAACTGGTTGAATGTGGGCATTTCAGATTACTTCTTTAACGGTGACACTGTAACGTTCGACGCAACGGGCGCGACAAATCCGGTGGTGAATCTGGTCGGCTCGCTTTCACCCGCCGAAGCAATTGTTGACGCAACTGCAGACTATACCTTCCAAGGAACAGGCAAGCTGACCGGGCTGGCAAAACTCCGCAAGGCAGGCACAGGCACGCTAACAATTTTGACCACAAACGATTATTCCGGGCCGACAGTTATTTCAGGAGGCACGTTGCGGGTTGGTATTGGGACGGTATCTGGTTCACTTGGCACAGGCCCGATCACCAATCACGCTTCACTGGTGTTCAACCTGCCGGATACACGTGAGGTCCCGGGCATGATCAGTGGCACGGGCACCCTGACAGTCCAGGCGGGAACACTCATCTTATCAGCGGACAATACCTATAGCGGCAGCACGGTAATTGGGCAGGATGCCACGTTGCAGGTGGGTAAAGGCGGCCCGAGCGGGTCACTCGGCACAGGAGCCGTTAGTCTAAACGGTAATCTTGTGTTCAACCGTACAGGTATCGTGACCAACTATGGCACAATCAGTGGCATCGGTGATCTTATCGTTCGCGGGCCGGGCACAGTTGTTCTGGCCGCCAACAATTCATGGGCCGGAGACACAGTGGTTGATACCGGCACATTGCAAGTTGGTGCAGGGGGTGTGACAGGCACACTCGGCACCGCAGGCAGTGTCACACTTACCAATGGCGGCACGTTGGCGTTTAACCGCGCCGACACCATTACCAATGCGGTTGCTGTGCTCGGCACAAACGGTACCCTGGCACAGGTTGGCACAGGCACACTCGTAATTACCAACGAAGCCAACAATTACGGTCCGACCCTCATCACGGCTGGCCGGCTGCAATTAGGCGATGGCGTGAATCCGGTCGGCCAACTTGGTCGTGGGCCAATTACAGTGATGTGGCCCGGTCTGCTGGTCATAAATCGGCCTGAGGCACCAACCCTAACAAATTTGGTGACTGGCACGGGCGGATTGGTCTTGATGGGCCCGACCAACCAGATCAGCACTGTGGCAGATGTAAACACATATTCAGGCGGCACAATTGTTTCAAACGCAACGGTTGTACTTGTTCCACCTGCTACTTCACCGGCGGATGTCGGTTACCAGAGGGTTAACAACGGTGCGTTTGGCACTGGCACAGTCACGTTCTACGGAGATTCACTTGTCGAGCTAGCCGGTGCGCGAATTGCAAGTATCTCTGAGGCCGGTGCCGGCAACTTCGCCGTGCCGATTAACGTACCTGCAGGCCAGACCGTTACGTTCTGGTTGCCTGGACGCTTCACAATGAGCAGTACGGTAACCGGCAGTGGTACAATTAATCTGGGGGTGAACTATGTCCGGGGTGACATCACTGGGAACTGGGTAGGGTTCAGTGGTCAACTTAACGTGGTGGCCAGCCCGGTTGCTCCTTCCGGTTACGACTTTCGCATTGCCAATGCGGCCGGGTTCCCCAATGCGCGCGTCCATCTCGGCGATAACGTCAGCATGTATTCACGCGCCGCTTCGGGCAGCACAATCCCATTTGGCGAGCTGACCGGCACAGAGCTTTCGACGATCCGGTCGTCCTCGGGTGGAGGTGGCTCGCCGGGTCAGCCTATGACAATGCTTGTTGGCGGGTTGAACACAGATGCGCAATTTGACGGGCAGATCCTTGATGCGATTAGCATTGTTAAGGTCGGGTCCGGCAAATGGACACTAACCGCGCAACACACCTATACCGGCAACACGATCGTGAGCAACGGTGTTCTAGCGCTCGCTACCAATTTGGCCGGCATGAACGGCGAACTGCAATCCTCACCTACAATCAGAGTTGTAGCACCAGGCGCAATTGATGTGCGCGGGCGCACTGATGGTACGTTGCCTGTAGGCTCAAGCACCTTGCAAACATTGTCCGGTAACGGTACCGTGTACGGCGACGTTTTGGTGGATTGGGGCGGCACACTTGCCCCAGGATTCGAAGGCGCGGTTGGCACATTCACGATCATAGGCAACCTGCAGATAAATGGAATTGTGAACATGAAAGTGACACGTGCGCAATCGCGGGCTGCATGTGACTCCATCACATGCGCCTCCGTAACAGCGGCCAATGGCACGCTTAACGTGACTCAATTGGGCACGAACGATCTTTGCACGGGCGACGTGTTCAAACTGTTTAGTGTGCCGGTGAGTGGCGAGTTCAGCTCTGTCAATCTGCCTCGATACAACGCAGATTACACCATCGAATATGTCTGGACAAATATGCTCGCCATTGACGGCACGGTTCGTGTGTTAAGCGGTGCAGTACCGCCACCACCAGTTAACACTGTCCCAACCAACATAACCTGGAGGGCGGTCGGCAACGCATTAGAGCTGAGCTGGCCGGAGGACCGCATTGGTTGGCGGCTTGAAACAAACGCTGTGAGTGTGGTCGCGACCAATCAGTGGTTCACTTGGCCAGGATCGGCTGCGACAAACCGTGTCTTTATCACGATTGATAAACTAAAGACCAACGTGTTCTTCAGGCTTGTGTATCCTTGAGTTTAGCTGTCGGCGATCTATCTGAATGCCATCAAATACCGCCGGCGCCCGAAGATTGTAGCGCCGGCGGTATGGGCTTTTAAGCTGGAACCGAGCCGTAGCAAAACGATTCAGCACAACTTCAATCCGTTGTCGGCGGGCATATTGTTGTTCTAAAGCCGTACCTGGCCCCATGAACTTGCACGGTCTGGATACGAACAAATTGCAAAGGTAACCCCCGGACAGAACTCGGTGCATGTACCCCGGAATGTTTCCCTACGAAATGACATTAGCGATAAGTCGTTGTATTTTGCGCTACAGTGTGACTCGAAGAAACGTAAGAACGGTTTTTGCCATCGGCGCCCGGCGCGCATGTCTTCGGGCAGTCGAGTGCGTACGCTCGGGAACCGCAACAGCGTTGGTCTGCACCGGCATTCTTCTTCTGGTGGGCGGGTCACATGCACATGCGCAGCGGCAGATGGAAAAGCTTGGTCGTGGTGTCGTAGCAATACGTACGGGCACGTCCAGCGTGTACATTGGCTGGCGATTGCTGGCCACAGACCCGCCTGACACCGGATTTAACCTGTACCGATCCGCTGCGGGTGGCCCACTGGTCCGCTTAAATGCGCAATTGCTCACAAATACAACTGATTTCGTTGATACGGCAGCAAACCTATCTGTGTCAAACGCGTGGTTTGTGGAGCCTGTGTTTGGCGGCGTCACACAAGCGATGAGTACGCCAGCCGGGTTGCCTCCCAATGCGCCAATTAGGCAGTACCTTAGTGTGCCTCTGCAACCCGTTATCGGTGGGGCGTACCCGCCGTACGATGTAAAGTTCTGTTGGGTTGGCGACTTGGATGGTGATGGCGAATACGACTTCGTAGTTGACCGGCTTTCTACGACGGCGGGTACACCACAATATTTGCAAGGCTACAAGCGCACTGGCGAGTTGTTGTTCCAAGTGGATCTCGGGTTCAACAGCACAAACCAGTACAATATCGAACCCGGCTCGTCGGCCATCAGCACCGGCCACGGCGACAAGGTGACAGTGTACGATCTGGACGGTGATGGTTTTGCCGAGGTGTTGATCTGCACAGCCAATGGCGTTGTGTTTCGAAATGGCGTGGGCACGGTCGTCGGATCGGTAAGTGCGGCCAACAATAATCAACAGTTTCTCTCGGTTCTGGACGGCCAAACAGGTGTCGAAAAAGCACGGGCGGGCGTGCCAAATCCATGGTTGAGTGACGGGCCGCTCAATGGTTGGTTTTTCATTGCGTACTTGGACGGGGTGCAGCCATCAATTGTGTTTTTTGGCGCGAACAGACGCGATGATGGAGTGTTTCAGCACATTTGCACTGCATGGGATTACCGCGACGGCATGCTGACCCAGCGCTGGAGTAAACCATACACGAGTGGAGATTGGGGCAGCGTGTTCCACCAGGTCCGGATAGCTGATCTGGATGGGGATGGGAAGGACGAGATATCGCTGGGTGGATTTGCGTTGGATGACGATGGCACCGTTTTGTTCAACACAGAACTAATACACGGCGACAGGCATGATACTACCGACATTGACCCTGAACGACCTGGACTTGAGACATTCGCAATTCAACAAAACAACCCTACATTACTTGGAATGGCGTTGTACGAAGCCGGGAGCGGGAAAATGATCAAAAAATGGTATGCAGGTGGCAATGTGGACGTCGGGCGGGGCAAGGCATTGGATATTGACCCACGGTACAAAGGCTGTGAGATGTTCGGCGTCGGAATGGGCGGAATATACAATTGCAAGGGCGAAAGAATTCATACCTCAACCCCGTGGCCAAACGAAGGTTTGTGGTGGGACGCAGACTTGGTGCGTGAGCACGTGCGCGGAATTGATTCGAGCGGGTACAACCCTGCCATCGAAAAGTACAATTTGGATGGTGGCTGGTCGCGCCTTTATTCGGTTTACCAGGAAGGCGTTCATACAGCTTATGGCGGCCGGGCAGCGTTCTGGGGCGACATAATCGGCGACTGGCGTGAAGAACTCGTTCTGGTGGCGAACGATTATTCCGAGTTAAGAGTTTACACCACCAAAGTCCCAGCTACAAACCGCCTCTATTGTTTGATGCACAACCCGGCATATCGAGTGCAATGCACCGCCAAGGGATATTACCAGGCTAGTTACCCAGATTATTACCTTGGTCAGGACATGGCGCCGCCCCCAGTCCCGCCAGTATCGAGCGCACTCCTTGTCTGGCGCGGGAGTCCGACTTCCAACGTCTGGGACACTGTAACTGCCAACTGGCGCACAAATTGGTTCTGGTCCACTAACACAACTTCCCCAGCACGGTTTTTTAACGGAGCAAGCGTGCTGTTTGACATGACAGGCACAAATTCTACCCCGGTTGTGTTGGTAGGAAGCTTGACACCGGCCAGTGTCACAGTTCACTCGCCGACCGACTACGTATTTATCGGGGGCGGTCGATTGACTGGGCCGATGAGACTGACCAAGTGTGGCCGCGGTCGGTTGGTCATTAACACTACCAACGATTATTCCGGGGTCACCTTGGTTAGCAGTGGTCCATTGATTGTGAATGGTCGGTTGGATGCCAGCCCGGTTGTGGTTTGGGGTGGAGTCTGGCACGATGGGAGGATCGGCGGTACGGGCGTTTTAGGTGCCGGTGTCACAGTGGAATTCGCGGGTGGGGTGAGCCCGGGCCAAGGAACCAATTCCACAGGCACACTTACTATCAGTAACAGCCTCGCGTTGCGCGGGTTTACATTCAACGAGTTTGACCTGGCTTCAGCACCGGACGGGCAAAACGATCGAGTGATTGTGTTTGGTAATATTGGCTTGCAGGGGACGAATTACATCGTGGTCAATCGGTTGCAGGGTAATCTGGCTGTTGGACAGGTTTATCCGCTCATCACGTATTCGGGGGCGCTCTATGGAGGATTACAAAATTTCTCGGTAAAAGGTTTGCCAGGAATCCCAGTTGTGTTGACGAATCCGCCGGGGTTAATTGGCTTATTTGTTAAGCCTTGTCGCGCGCCTGCCACAGTAGTTTGGACAGGTGGCAGCGGCGGAAACGTTTGGGATCTGGCTACGACAACGAATTGGCTCACTGGAGGTGTAAAAGACATTTTTGTGCCAGGGGACATAGTTCGGTTCGATAACACGGGCCTCTCAAATCCCGTTGTAAACCTTGTGGGTGATTTGAATCCGGCAAATATCGTAGTGGATAGCACCGGCTCGTACACGTTTACCGGTTCCGGGGCGATAATTGGCCAATGTAGTCTTGTAAAAAGCAATTCGGGTGTACTAAGCATTTTCGTGAGAAACAACACGTTTACTGGACCGACAATAATTGCTGGAGGAGTTTTGGTTGTGCCTGAGCTGGGGCCTTCGGGCTTCCCAAGCGCCCTGGGTAGCGCGTCACCGAACCCAACAAACCTCGTGCTGGCCAATGGGGCGACATTGCGCGTGACCAACGATTGTTACACGGACCGCGGGATCACACTGCAGGCAGGGACAAATTCAATCGAGGTTACCTCCGGTCAGTTAACCTTCGCAGGGCAGCTCGTCGGCCCAGGCGCATTACAAAAGCTAGGTACTGGCACACTGGCGATTACAGGCAGCAACGGATACACGGGCGGCACCGTAGTCAAGGCAGGTACAATCAGCCTGGGTGGAATGACGGCTAACCAATACGGCTTTGGTTCCGGCACGGTAACTCTAGATGGCGGTGCTATTGCAATGTTTAGGGACACGAGCACGTACGACCAAATTAACTGGAACTTGCATGTGCCCACTAACTCGGCTGGTGCACTTTACACCGATGATAGGTGCGACATGCGCGGGCGACTTACTGGGGGCGGCACGTTGAATATGTGGGTGTACTACATCCGGACCACGCTCTATGGGGATTGGTCACAGTTTTACGGCCAAATTAATGTGTACGCCGACAGCGACGGAGGCGATTTCCGTATTGCCAATTCCTATGGCTATCCGAACGCGAGTATTTATTTGGGGGACCAGGTCAGTGCTTATCATGTGACAAGCGGCAGCACAGTTTCGATTGGCGCGCTTTCCGGCAGCGCACTTTCGAGTTTGAGTAACGCCAGATGGATAGTGGGCGCCAAAAACACCGATGCTACTTTCGCAGGCTCAATTTATGGTATCTCAGTTACCAAGGTTGGTACTGGCACATGGATACTGACAGGTAACACAAACACGTATTCAGGTGGGACAGCCATTACTGCTGGCACACTACAAATTGGAAATGGGGGAACAACAGGGACCATCGGCTCAGGCAACATCACAAACAACGCAACTCTTGTGTTTAATCGGAGCGACCTTGTGACTGACACTAACTTCGGCGTGATCAGTGGCACAGGCAGACTCGTCAAACGCGGCACCGGTACACTTGCGCTTACCAAGTCGCATACGTACTCAGGCCCGACTGTGATCGAATCTGGTGTGCTTATGCTGACGAATGCAGGTGAGATACCAAACTCATCGTTGATCCAAGTCTCGGCCGGTGCGGTATTTAACGTAGCTGGGCGATCGGGCGGGTCGTTGACCTTGACCTCCGGAAAGACAATTTCAGGTAACGGAACGGTAATTGGGAATTTTACTGTCGGTAGCGGGGCAGTTCTTGCGCCCGGCAGCAACGGCATCGGGACGCTGACCTTCAGCAACGCACTTGTACTCGTCCCTGGTTCCTCGAACGTGTTTGAGATATCGAACACGCCTTTGACTAATGATGCAGTGCGCGTTTTTGGGCCGCTGACCCTGGGCGGAACGCTTGTTGTGACTAATGTGGGGGGTACACTTGCTCCAGGTAACACGTTCAAATTATTTAATGCCCAGAGCTACGCCGGGTCGTTTGGCAGCATACTTTTGCCGCCTTTACCTAGCCCACTGGCGTGGGACATAAGTGGATTGAACATAAACGGAACGATCAAGGTGATTGTAGCCACTCCACCATTTATCAACAGGATCGAGGTTATGGGCACTAACATTGTTATTACCGGTACGGGTGGTGTACCGTACGGCACATATACACTATTGAGTTCGACCAATCTGGCCCTGCCGATCGCCATGTGGACACCAATCGCTACAAATGCATTCGATGGGAATGGTAATTTCGCCATCACAAACGGTATTAGTCCGGACGCACCTCAAAAGTTCTACATGCTGCAAGTGCCGTGATGACTGTTCCGCTGGTCACAAAGGCAAACGGTGAGATACATCGGTTCTGACGATCCTTGCATCGGGATGAAGCGACATGGCAACTTTGGAACAGGAGCAAAAAGGTTGTATCGCATGAAGCTGAATTGGAGAGGGTTGGTGGTAATCATTTGGATTGGAGTCGTGCCGGAACTCATGTCGGCTGAGAAGTTTGTCGCCCAGCCGTCGGCGCGTGTGGTATTGGACTTCAACCGTGGGTGGAAGTTTTTCAAGGGCGACGCCACAAATGCGGCCCAGGTCGAATTCATTGACTCGGACTGGGCAGACGTGAGCACACCGCACACGTTCAACGACGTGGACACGTTCGACAACATCATCACCCGCGGCGGCGAACGCGACCTGTTCGAGGGCGTCACCTGGTATCGGAAACATTTTAAGCTTCCTGCTGCGGCGCGGGGCGGCAAGGTGTTCATTGAGTTTGAAGGCATCCGCCAGGCTGCGTGGTTTTTCGTGAACGGCCGGCTCGCCGGCAAACACGAAAACGGCGTCACGCCATGTGGCATTGATGTGACGGACATGGTGAAGTTCGGGCACGAGAACAACGTTTTGGCTGTGAAGGTGAACAATCGGCATGATTACACTGAAGAAACCACCGGCGTGCCATTTCAGTGGAACACACGTGATTTCAACCCGATGTACGGTGGCATTGTGGGCAACGTCCGCCTGCATTTGACGGGTAGGGTTTATCAGACTCTGCCGCTGTACGAAAATCTCAGAACGCGGGGCGTGTATGTGTACGCGACAAACATTTCTGTGGCGGACAATACGGCGACCGTGACTGTTGAATCCGAGGTGCGCAACGAGTCCGGCGACCAGCAGAGCGTCGAGTTGTCGGTTGCAATTGTAGATACCGACGGAAACCTTTGCGCCCAGTTCAAAGGTGAAACAGCGGACATGGTTGACGGTGAAATCCTCACACTGCTCGCGCAGGGCACGGTGAAAGATTTGAAGCTCTGGAGCGACCGCACGCCAAACCTTTACGACGTTTATTCCATTCTTACGGTAGATGGCAAGGTTGTGGACGTGGTAAAGACGCGCACCGGCTTTCGCAAGACGGCATTCAAAGGCGGGGCGGGTACAGGCGGCGTTTACATCAACGACAGCTTTGTCTGGCTCACTGGCTATGCCCAGCGCAGCACCGATGAATGGGCGGGACTCGGAGGTGCATACCCGGATTGGCTGCACGATTTCGACGCACAACTCATCCGCGCCAGCAAGGCTAACTACATCCGCTGGATGCATGTTGCGCCGCGCCCGGCAAATGTCCGGGCGTGCGACCGGTTCGGTATCATTCAGATTGTGCCCGCCGGCGACAAAGAAAAGGATGTGGCCGGACGCCAGTGGGACCAGCGCATTGAAGTGATGCGCAACACCATCATCTATTTCCGCAACAACCCGAGCATCTTGTTCTGGGAAGCCGGCAACAGCGGTATCAGTGCCGAACACATGAAACAGATGCTTGAGTTGCGAAAGGAATTGGACCCGTACGGCGGGCGCGCGATGGGCTGTCGTTCGCTCAACGATCCAGCCACCACCCCATTCGCAGAGTATTTCGGCGTGATGATCGGCCAGGACGAACGCACCGACCGACTTACAGGGCCGACGAACATGTTTCGGGCATACAGTCATGAGCGCCGTGACCGTGCCCCAATCATCGAGACGGAAGATTTCCGCGACGAAGCCGCGCGGCGGTTTTGGGATGACTATTCACCGCCACATTTCGGGTTCAAGCCCGGCCCCAACGACACTTGGAAATGGAACAGCGAAACGTTTTGCATTGCCGCAGCCGGACGTTACCACGCGTACCGCGCGCAGGTCATTACCAACACCGACCCGAACCGCGCCAAATGGTCCGGGTACGCTTCAATCATCTGGTCGGACTCGAACAGCCACGGGCGACAATACGACAGCGAAGTGTGTCGCGTGAGCGGCAAGGTTGACGCAGTCAGGTTGCCCAAGCAGGCGTTTTATGTCTATCGCGTGATGCAAAGCGATACGCCCGATATTCACATCATCGGCCACTGGAATTACCCGTCGAACACGGTCAAAACGGTTTACGTTGCGGCGAACCACTGCGACACCGTCGAATTGTTTGTGAACGGCAAGTTCATTGGCAAATCCAATACACCGACCAACGGTTACATCTACGCATTCCCGGAAGTCAAGTTTAGCCCAGGCAAAATTTTAGCCGTCGCCAAATCAAAAGATAAAACTGTTGCGCAAACCGAGATTGAAACCGCCGGCGAACCGAAAAAGCTGAAACTGACGCCCATCATGTCGCCGGAAGGCTTCCACGCGGACGGCGCAGACGTGGCATTGTTCGACGTTGAGGTGGTGGACGCACAAGGGCGCCGTTGCCCGACCGATGAAGGACGCGTGGATTTCCAGCTCGAAGGCCCGGCAATCTGGCGCGGTGGCTACAACAGCGGCCGAACAAACTCGATCAACCGCCTCTGGCTCTATACCGAGTGCGGCATCAATCGTGTGGCGGTTCGTTCCACCTTTCAGCCCGGTACAGTTACGTTGACAGCGCGGCGGAACGGCCTCGAGCCGGCTACGGCAAGCATAGTAGCGCAGCCAGTGCCTGTCCCGGCTCATTTTGGCGATTGAATGGCGCAGGTAAACCGCACGATAGCTGGCGAAATATCAGCATGCTCGGGCATTTGGGTGCACTGGGATTCACACAGGTTGAAAGCGGCCTGTGCATTCGGCTGCTGGCTGAGCCAACACGCAAACACGCATTCGCTGCTGAGACTGTCGGTCTCACGGAGACCAAATCTACGCATTGATTGTATCGCCTCCGCCGCCGACGCGGGGTGGTCCGGAACGAAAGGATGAACGTAAGTCCGCCCAACTTTTTGCCGGGCTTGGCTGCACGGAGCCAGCAGTGGCGGCACTACATTGCATAGCAACGGCGGTCCACCATGACAATCCCAATCACCGCAGAAAACTAAAATTGGCGACACTACCTATCCTCAGCTGAAACACTGCATGGGAATGTACCCTTTCAAACGATTGACGATGTACCGTTCTTCATCTGAAACTTGCCATATGAAACCCATGTTAAGGCCGTGTTTGGGAATCTCAGCTCGTTGTCATGCCTTTGAGTTGCACATTCGGAGGGGCATGTTAAAGCATGGATGTCGAACCATCGAGTCTCTCGCGATGCGCAGTGAACTTTGGGTTTTCAACCATGTGTTTAAGGTTTTTATCCTCGGTTCAGTCTGCTTGGCGAATTTAAGCCAAGCGCAGATCACGAATGACAAAGTCCTTGGTGCGCTTCAGAAGACCGGTGTGATCAGGGCAGACACCGCGTATGACGTCGGCAGTTGGGGTAACTGGCTTCGATGGGGTGACCAAGGCGACGGTACGTATCGCAATCCGGTGTTACCGGGCGACTTCAGTGATCCGGATTGCATACGGGTAGGCTCAGATTACTACGCGATTTCGTCCACTATGCACTTCGCACCCGGCATGGTGGTGCTCCATTCCAAGGACCTGGTGAACTGGCGGATCATAGGGCACGTCGTGTCTGATCTACGCGAGATCGGCCCGGAATTGAACTGGGATCGGATGAATCGGTATGGACGTGGGGTTTGGGCAGGTGCCATCCGGCATCACGACGGACGGTTTTGGGTGTATTTTGGCACGCCAGACGAAGGCTATTTTATGACCACGGCAACTAATCCGGCTGGACCATGGGCGCCGTTGCATCGGATGATGGCTTCTGCGGGGTGGGACGATTGTTGTCCGTTTTGGGATGATGACGGGCAGGGTTACTTTGTCGGCACCCATTTTGCCGATGGGTACAAAACTTATCTGTTCAAGCTCACGCCGGACGGACGCGACCTCATTCCTGAAAGCAGGGTGTTGATCAACGAGGGCAATCGCCGTGAAGCCAATAAACTCTACAAAATCAATGGCTGGTACTACCACATTTTCAGTGAATTTCAGCCTGGTCGGGGTCGCTATCTCATGATCCAGCGGGCGCGCAAAATTACCGGCCCATACACTGAGGTAAAACAGCTCATGCATCCACAGCGCGAGGCTAACGAGCCGAATCAAGGTGCTCTTGTACAAACTGAGGCAGGTGATTGGTATTTCCTCACTCATCATGGGACGGGTGCGTGGGAAGGCCGCGCGTTAAGCTTGCTGCCAGTAACTTGGAATGACAATTGGCCGGTCATAGGTGAACTCGGGCCGGACGGTTTGGGGCGCATGGTGTGGGCCAGCCGCAAGCTGGTTAGTGGCACGCCGATCGTTACACCACAAAGTAGTGACGAGTTCGATGCGCCTTGCCTTGGGCCACAATGGGAATGGAACCATCAGCCAAGAGCTGACATGTGGTCATTGACGGAACGGCCCGGGTGGCTACGATTGCGCGCATTCAAGCCGCTCGAGCCAGATAATATGCTCAAGGCAGGTAACACGCTGACGCAACGGTGTTACCGCACTGCCACTAACCGCGTGGTGGTGAGGTTGGACATTAGTGGCATGGCCGACGGACAGTGGGCGGGTCTTTGCCACTTTGCACGTGGGTACTCGGCCCTGAGCGTCCATCAATCGGGCGAAACGCGCACGCTGGAATTCTGGTTGAATGGTCGTGTCACCAGCGGACCCGCGATTACAAACAACGTTATCTATTTGCAGTCAACCTGGGGGCTGGATGGCAGGTGTCAGTACGCGTATAGTCTCGATGGCATAACATTTACAACGTTTGGCGACTGGTATCAGTTTGACTGGGGTTACTATCGTGGCACGCGCGTCGGTCTGTACTGTTACAACAACAAAGGAGAGTCGGGGTATGTGGATTTGGATTGGTTTCGCTACGACTACGCTGGCCCTGAGATTCGGACGCTAGCCACGCACCCATGAAATTAGCATTGTCATTGGCCTATCCCAGCCGACACGGAATCGTCGTAACACAACTGATGTATCGAGCGGTTTTAAAACGCGATTTTTTGGCACTCGCTCATGTTGAGAACTGCAAAGGACGTCGGGGTAGCCGTCCTATGAAACCATGCAGTCGTGCTGAAGGCCGCTAGCGAACCATGCAAAAATGCCACTACACTTCCTGCGAATAATTGGTGCAACTGGCACCGTACACCTGTCGCTTCTTTGGACGCAAATGCATTGATGGGGACGATGAAATTGCGGATGTAGCTGCGGTGTTTGATGACGATGGCAGCGGACCGTACTGGACCCGGCGGATACGGCGACGCGCCGCACGTTTCGGACCTCGATCCGCCCTATCCGGCTCTTGAAAGCGATGTGTATCCAGGGGCGGTTTGCGGGCCGAGGCGCGTGTTGCAACACCGATAACTGTGAAACAGAACCTGAAACGCTGCTGTTTGTTCTGGAGGGGCAAATTGTCCATAAACAGCCAGAAGGCTACACCAGTGCTCAGTGCCGACCTCATTGGCGGCCCGGCGCGAGGGAAATCATCTGGTGCTCAAACGCTGGGAAACAGTTGCGCTTTAATGCGACGAGCATTCTCATCATACACCTTTTGTTCACCCAAATGTATCTCCGCAACACTGGCTGGCTGGCGCGTGCCAAAACGTCGGTTACAACCACCCGCCCCAACCAAGTTTGTACCTCGATGAAGCTGCGCCGTTACTGCCGGATCCAAAAATTTTTGCCGGACCGCCGATAACGAACGCACCTACCGCAGACAATTCAACACTATGGTATGCCCGCCGCACACCACAGAATTGAAATGCAATTCAACCGGTTCTTGGCTGTCTCAATTAAGATTGAAGCCGACACTTCGACACCGCCGGCAAATATAGCGGAATCAAACCCGATGACACCGCGGACGTGCTGTGGATGCATCGGGGTGTTTCGAGGGCGGGCCACAACGATATTTCCACAATGCCGCTACCGTAAAGCGTGGTATGGTTTCATGTCAGCAACTATCACATGAGGAATTTCGTCAAATGCAACCGAGGCCGTGAAAGTCCAGATGTGCTGGTCCAGGAATGGCATCGGCCGGGTGCATGTCTGTTACCCGGTGGTAATTGTAGTTTGGTATGGGTGCAAACTGCATTTGGACATGTGCCCGCGAGCGAATCGCAGGCGAGGGCGCTGCTCAGACCGATCCATACCTTGCGCGCTGCGTGCCCAAACAGTCTGATCGCACCTTTGTGTAGCTAAGGTTTTTCGCTGAACGACCCCCAAAAAAACGGTCGGCTCATTCACCTGCTCATTCCTGACCGACAATCTCGAATGGAATGGCAGGGAATGTAGCAATGGGCACCCGACGTTGTGCCTGTGGCCGTGTGGCAGGTTCCGAACCGGCTTGCTGAAGTCGCCCCGGTGTCACATTGACGATTAGATTGCCTTTGACGCCGGGCTTAACCCTGGCAGGGTCAGCGCCGATCTCGAGCTGGATGCCTCGATCAAACGGCTCGACGCTTTGCAGCATGATACCATCCGGGGGTGAATCAAGCTCGAACTCGAATTGATTGGCTAACGCAGGCACGGGCATTGAAATCTGCACGGTGGCAGTGCCACCAGCCGGGATTTTGACTGGCGTTGTGCTCAGGACCTGCACGCCAGCCATGACACGTGGGCGCCGGTTTGGAAGCACCATCACGCAAAGTTCGTTGGCCGGTACCAAATGATGGTACGCAAACGCTTGCATAAAGTCGTCAGCAGGCACGGCATGCCTGACCACATTGTGCCCGCCGATTGTTGCAACTCCAACCACGGAAAGTGCGACCGGCTCGAGCGTCGGCAAACGCGGTGCTTTCAACGTAAGCCGGACATTATCCTGGCCAGGGCCAATTCGTGCACCGGCAAGGCTGAACCCGTCCGGTGCATTACTCAGCACGAGTGTGATTTCGTTTGTGAAGCTGTCTTTGCGCAATGCATAAACCGTGAGCGGCACGTTCATGCCCGCACGCACGCTCAGGCTCGACGGCACAATCATCAATGCGAAATCGTGTCTGGGTGGGCTGACTCGTAAACGGTACGCGTAGTCAGGACCGCCTTTACGCTGCGCATCACAAACATGCACGTACACCGGACCGCCTGACGGGCACCGCACATGCAGGTAAGAATCCGCCTGATGTGTGATCAGGCCGAAGCTTTTGTCATCGGAATCATCGTTGGCGGCGATTTGGTTTCCGGCCGCATCCGTAACACGCAACACCGAGTCCAGAGGCGAATCGAGTCTGCGCGCAATAACCTCGACCACAATCTCGGCCCCATCATTGGGTTCAAACCTAAACACATCTACGTCGCCTGGCGCGTTAATCCGCCCGTTAACGATCACCGGCGCAACGATGGCTTGGGCCGTTGCCTGTGAATTATTCGGCTCGGTTTCAATACATTCAGGCAACGTGTCCACGGCAAAAGGCATCGGGTTCGACACACGTCCCGCATTAGTAACGACAAGCTCGTGGATGCCTGGTAGCGGGAAGTTGACTTCAATGGTTTGGTTTGTTTCGGCTAGGTTCCACCCGGCTAACGTGACTTTGGTTGGTTGTCCGGCTGAGCAACCCAATGGGAACAGACCGGTCAAGAACGGTACTTCACCGATCGTGATCCGATACACAAAATCTTCGCGGCCGCGATACAATGCATCATGCACCTCGATTTCGTACAGGCCGTCCTTGGGCACGTTGAAGCACAAAACCGGGTCGGGGTTGAATCTGAAATCGTCCACACACGCAAGTTCGCGTCCAGCATTGTCGTACAGGGTCAACACAGCCTGGAACCACCCTGGCACTGCATCCGCAAGATATGGGATCAATTGCCGTGCCGCTACAGCCACTACAATCCGCTGGCCTTTGCGCGCGCTAAAGCTGTACCTGTCGCTGCCGCCGGGTAAAATCTGGCCGTTTAGCACAGCCGGTAACCGGATACGCGCAGTGTACCTGGGCAGTTGCGGTTTACCGCCCAAACGCTCGAGCAACTTGTCCAGGTCAGGGTTGGGGGCGCGTACGGGCGGCTTGGTAAACTCGTTGTACTGCCCGACGTAAAACCGCAGCGGATTCGACAAGCCGTTGGTGCCGATGAGCCGCAGTTCATGTGCACCAACAGGCGCATTTGTACCAATGGCGATTTCGAGTGTGATCGTCTCTGCAATTGCAGGTGTGGCTTGTCTGTTTGGCGGGTTTTTGAGCAGCTTAGCACGAAGCTCAGTTAACTGTTTTTCGTCTGCGGCAGTCCATGCGTTGGTCGAGCCGGGCGGACGCTTCACGCGGCTGTTTGAGCGGTTTGCCATTGACGTGTTGCTGTGTGCGCGCAGTGTCAAACAGGCGGCTGGTTTGCTGGGGCTGTCTTGGGACGAGGTGGATCACATTTTGCGCCGGGCGGTGGCGCGGGGTTTGTCGCGGCGCGAGTTGGAGGCTCTGACGCACCTGGGGATCGACGAAAAGAGTTTTCGCTCTGGCCAGTCGTATATTTCGCTGCTGACGGATTTGAAGGGCCGGCGTGTGCTGGACGTGGTGGAAGGCCGGACGCAGGCGGCGGCCGAGGCGTTGTGGGACACGTTGAGCGCAGAGCAACGAAAAGAGATCGAAGCGGTGGCCGTGGACATGTGGGAGTCGTTCATGAAGGCGAGCCGGGCCAAAGCGCCGCAGGCCGAACTGGTGCATGACAAGTTTCATGTGTCGGCGCATTTGAACGAGGCGGTGGACCAAGTGCGGCGTGCGGAGCACAAAGAGCTGATGGCGGCAGGCGACGAGACGCTCAAAGGCTCGCGGCAGTTGTGGCTGTATAATCCGCTGAATTTCAGCCAGGAACAGGCGGCGAGTTTTGCGGCGCTGAAAGATTCGGGGCTGAAAGTGGCGCGGGCCTGGGCGGCCAAGGAACTGTTCACCAAGCTGTGGACGTATCGGTATGAGGGGGCGGCGCGGCGCTTTTTCAAGCAGTGGTTTGGGTGGGTGAGTCGCAGCCGGCTCAAGCCGTTGATCAAAGTGGCGCGGATGTTGAAGGCGCACTTAGAAAACCTACTGACGTATCTGCGGCATCCGATCACCAACGCGGTGACGGAGGGATTAAACTCGAAGATTCAGACGATCAAATCCAACGCCCGGGGCTTCCGCAGCTTCGAGAATTACCGGATTCGGATCCTGTTCTTCTGCGGCAAGCTCAACCTTTACCCATTATGAAGCCGGAAGAAGGGGCGGCAGGCAGACCGATCTTCCAATTGGCGTGCGTTCAGGGTTTTTGGAGTGCAGCGCTTCAGCAAGCGCCTCGCAGGTTTGTCCCGCAATAGCCTGACTCGAGACAGCAGACTTGGAAGTCTGCGCTGGGAAAGAACGCGTGAAATATTGGGGTTGCCAGCGTTGTTTGCTCTGGATGCTTGGATTAACTAACCCGAAATCACCAGTTTACTGATTGCGGTTTGTTGTGGTGTCAGGTTTTTTTTGACCGGTATCCAGGGGGCCGGCGCGTTTAATTAGCGTGATTTTTACGGTTCTGTTCCGGTACTTTTGCGTTCGAACCTCAGTGTCGTCGGGTTCCATACCACATTGACTTCCAGGTTTGTTGACAGTAACGGCTTCAGCAGATGCAGTGCGGTTGCGAGTTCATCGGCAGTTGCAAATTCGATTCTCAGTCGTTCACCAAGCCGAACAGCGAGGTCGATTCTGCCTGCTTTACCCTGGCTCAATGACCAGAATGTGCCGGGATGAACCGTGCCGTGCCGAATCTCGGATATGTGCAGTTTGAAATTATGCTCACTCGATTGCAGCAGTTCGTATGGATCGAGGTGGGCCAACTGCTGTTTATCATCCTGCGTTTTTGTGTTCGAGATCAGATTTTCAACCAATCTACCCAGCCACGCGAATGCAGTTACAATACCACCAACCGGCCCGAGCATGTGGAGACCGGCTGAAATCAAAGGTGAACCACCGGCATCACATCTGATGAAGATGAGGTCTGATTCGCGAACGAAAACGAGATAATTGCCACTCAGCCGGATCGGAATGCTTATGTGCGCTTCAAATGCGCCAAAAGCCGCATGAGGTGACAACCGCGCCTGCGTTTCGGCCGCAACACCGTTTGTCGGTGGTGAGCTCGAGTTATCCGAAACGGTCGCGTTCACAGCAACAGCTTTTTTGCGCAATTGCACAGCAGCTCACACTGTAGATGCTGTGCGGGTGTTTCTTTGCTGTGCGTTTTTTCAGCCCAAAAATGCTGCGTGCACTTCGCGTGCAGCCTGCTCTGCCCTGGCACCGTCAATCACGACCGAAATTTTGATCTCGCTGGTCGAGATCATGTCAATGTTGACCCCGATCTTTGCCAGCGCCTCGAACATCTTGGCCGCCACGCCGGTGTGGCTTTTCATGCCGACGCCCACGATTGAGAGCTTGCCAATGTTTTCGGTGGCTATCACCCCGGTAAAGCCAAGCTCGTTTTTGATAGTGCTGATGACCTTTTGTGCCTTGGGCAGGTCGGCCTTTTCGATCGTGAACGAGATATCCGTGGTGGGCGATCTGGTACCGTGACTGACGTTTTGCACGATCATGTCAACGTTGATGGCCGCATCAGCCAGCGCCTTGAAAATGCGCGCAGCAACACTAGGCCTGTCCGGCACGCCTACGATTGTTACTTTCGCCTGGTTCCGGTCGAGCGCAACGCCGCGCACGACAACAGCTTCCATGCTTTTGGTTTCTTCTTTCACGACTGTTCCCGGGTTATCGTTGAAACTCGAACGCACTTCAAACGTGACACCGAATTTCTTGGCGAACTCGACGGAGCGCGACTGCATAACTTTGGCGCCCAAGCTCGCCAGCTCAAGCATCTCGTCGTAGGAAATTTCATCAAGTTTTTTCGCCTCAGGCACAATACGCGGATTAGCGGTGTAAACCCCGTCAACGTCGGTGTAAATCTGGCACAGATCGGCCTTTAACGCGGTAGCCAGCGCAACGGCAGTCAAATCCGACTCGCCCCGACCAAGAGTTGTGACGTCGCCTTCGGGTGTTTCGCCTTGGAACCCTGCAACAATGACAACATTGCCAGTGTCAAGCAGTTCGTGAACTTTCTTAGGTGTGACATTGCGAATTTTTGCCTTCGTATGGACGCCATCCGTCACAATGCCAGCTTGCGCGCCCGTAAGTGCAACTGCTGGTACACCAATTGCCTGCAGTGCAATTGCAGTAAGTGCGATTGCCTGTTGTTCGCCGGTGGCAAGCAACAGGTCCAACTCGCGTTCACTCGGCAGCGGTGTGATTTCTTTGGCCAGCCTAATGAGGCTGTCTGTGACGCCGCTCATGGCCGACACAACAACAACAAGTTTGTGGCCGCGCCTGTGATAATCAGCAACACGCGCAGCAACGTTTTTGATATGGTCGATGCTACCGACCGATGTGCCACCGTATTTCTGGACAATCAAAGCCATTGGCCGGTCACTATCCCCGCCTCAAACCCGAAAATCGAGCGTGCAAAGAGCTGAACAGATGGATCAACGAATCTCTGGTGACACAAAATACTGCCTTCGGCCACACGGTGCGATGCAATGCAAACTGTAATGCGCATCATGCACGTCAGGTGTTGCAATTTCAGCGGCATGAAGACCATCAAAGTTGTCCTGGGTTGAGTTGTTCATGCCGAATTAGTCACGCGGCACAGTTGGCAGAAACTGTAAACTTGCCAGTCGGTTCAATCGAAGTTCTCGACTCGGATCATTGCCGGTTTGCCTTTGACAACCGGCAGTTTGCCAATCTGTGACAATGCCTTTGCCAAGGCAGCATTACGCGTCTGGTGCGTCATCATGATAACCGGCACGGTTGACCCTTTGTGTTCCTCGGGTTGAATGACGGATGCGATGCTGATCTTTGCCCGGCCGAGAATCGAGGAAATCTGCGCGAGCACACCCGGTTGGTCTACCACGCTCAGCCGCACGTAGTAACGCGAATTCACATCTCCAATCGGTACGACGGTACCGGTCCGTTCATGCGCAACGAAGGCAGGCACACGGTGTTTGGTGCCCAGTATCAGGTCAAGTGCTGAATCTGCGAGGTCGCTCAAGACCGCACTTGCGGTGGCATCCTTACCGGCGCCGCGTCCGTAAAACATTGTGTCGCCGACAACGTCACCGCGCACAAACACAGCATTGAACACGTCGTTTACGTCTGCCAGCAGGTGCGATTTCGGCACAAGCGCAGGATACACCGAGACCTGAATTTGCGGCCCGGTGTGCCTGGTGTAGTCCAACAGTTTTACTATGCCGAGCAGTTTGATTGTGTAGCCCAACTGGTCTGCGAACCTGATGTCGGCCTGTGTAACTGCGCGTATGCCTTCGACGTAAATCCGGCGCGACTCAACCCAGAAACCGTGTGCTAGCGATGCCAAAATCCCTGTCTTGTGCATTGCATCCAGCCCGTCCACGTCAAGTGTCGGGTCCGCTTCGGCGTACCCGAGCCGCTGCGCTTCTTTCAACGCCACGTCAAATTCCATCCCGTCGCGCTTCATCCGGGTCAGGATGTAATTGCATGTGCCGTTAACAATGCCGTAGATATGCGTGATTCGGTTGCCGACAAACCCTTCACGCAATGCTTTTATGATCGGGATATTACCAGCTACACTGGCTTCGTAATAGAGATTAGTGTGATTTGCCCTGGCTGCTGCAAACAATTCTTCGCCGTGTGCGGACAAGAGCGCTTTATTGGCTGTGACGACCGGTTTACCGAGGCGCAGCGCGCTCAAGACCATTGTGCGTGCAACAGTTGTTCCGCCGGCAAGCTCGGCAACAATCTGCACTTGTGGATCGTTGACAACGCTGTGCCAGTCGGTTGTCAGGTACCGACGTGGGATTGGATACGGGCGCGGTTCATCAAATGCTTTGACGGCGATTTTGACAATGTTGATCCGCACGCCGGTACGTTTGGCAAATAGTTCACCGTTCTGCTGCAGCGCATGAAACACGCCGCTGCCGACTGTGCCACCGCCTATCATGCCCAGATTAACCACGTGCATAATGCGCCACAAATTGCCGAGCTTGCTCGTGCGCGACAACTCAATTTTGGTGTGTGATTGCGCACGCATTCTTGCGAAGATGGACTCACTGGCTGGCACCGTTACCAGGCATGATTTGGCCGCGCAGCCATTACTTGCAAGAGCTGCCTGGCAATGTAACCTATGGCAGACCCGGCTCGTCTAAGACTACGAGCCGGGTAATCCCGAGCGCAAACGCCACCGGGAGCGCGTCGGCCTGAACCGGGCCAACAGCCGCCCGGGCCACGGTTCAACATTGACCAGCGTGTGCAAATGTACACGCAGAGGTTGAACCCTACACAGGAACAACAGACCAAACTGCGTGCGATTCTCGAAAACGAGCAGAAGCAGATGCAAGAGCTGCGCACAAATACAGCAGTTGCACCCCCTGAGCGAATGAGTAAAATGCGCCAGATCAGGGAGGAAACAAACAACAAAATCCGTGAGATCCTAACCGCTGAACAGAAGGAAAAGTTTGATGCAATGCCGCGTGGGCCGCGTCCCGACAGACCCGGGAGACCAAATAGGCTAGATAGACCTGCCGCAACCAGATAACTCGGCTCGTTCGAATTGAGTGTTTTGCTAAGCCGGCCTCGGACTTGGTTAAGGTCGAGGCCGGCCCAAAATTTTTTCCAGTTTTGTAGCCGGGTGCGCTTAACGCGCCTGTTGCTGGCTTTTGTTGTATTCCTCTTTCGCCTTGGGCAGCCAGGATTGTAGCTGACGAATCCGGGTTTCATCCAGCGGATGCGTGCGCAGGAACACCGGCATGCCGCCAGCACCCCTCCGTCGGTTGAACTCGGCGAACCGTTCCCAGAACTTTACGGCTTCTTCGAGATCATAGCCCGCACGCGCCATGTAGATCAGGCCGATGTGGTCGGCTTCGGATTCCTGTGCGCGGCTGTGTGGCAGCACACGACCCAGTGTTGTGCCCAGGCCGTACGCAGTGGCGACTGCGGCTTGTGTGCGTGGGTCTGCGCTTGACAACGTCACACCAAGAAGTTGTCCGCCAGCTTCAATCAACAGCGCTTCACTAATTCGTTCTGCGCCGTGTCGTGCAACTGCATGTGCAATCTCGTGCGCGACTACCGTGGCAAGCCCGGCTTCATCGCGTGTGATTTGGAGTATGCCGGTGTACACGCCGACCTTGCCGCCGGGCAAACAAAACGCATTCGGTTCGTCATTTTCGAATAACACGAATTCCCATTGCGCATTTGGCAAGGGCGCAACGGCGGCTATTCGCCGCCCAACGCGCTGTAGCATTTCAGTTGCTGCAGTGTCTTTGCTGATTGGCGTTTCCTTCTTTAGCTTTTCAAAGCTGCTCAAGCCCAACTGCATCTCTTCGGACGCAGGTATCAGTCGCAATTGTTTGCGCCCGGTTTCAGGCACAGTTGCACAACCCGAAATCACAATGGCCAATACAACCGCACTCAAAACATATCTGACTGCATCCAAGGCAATTTTCATACGGTTCCGCGCGGAAGGTTACCTTGTGATTCACCAGCGCTGCACCACCGAACAGGCCATGCACCCGTGTGATGGGAGAAACGCGCTTGACCGGCTGCTGTGGTTCCGGGCAGACAGCACCAATTAACCGAGCTGCTGAAGCAGTGTTTCCAGTTCTGCTTTGATTGCACGCAATTTGGGTGCATCGGATGTGCGCTGGCTGAGCATCTGCTCGAGTGCAACCAACTCGTTCTCGGCGTGTTGAATAGCCTGTTGTTTAAGTTCTTCGATTACGCGGCTCACGCGGTCGCGCCAGGCAGCCGCAAGTCGCGACATGTTCTTGCGCACCTCGAATTGCGCCTGTCTCAACAAACGCCGGTGTATCCACCCCCTGAAAATTGTCATCGGCACAAGGTAGCCTATCAGGTCCAGTGTCACGTCAAATGCAACACCAACTGCCACAGGTGGCGAGGTGGGTTCCTGGACGTGAAACTGAAACTCGCGCGGCGCAAGTTCAATACCAAGCGCTTCCTTAACATGCTTGGCCAGTCTGTCCTGCAACGCACGCAGCGTGCGTTCGAGGTGCCGGCGCACATTCTCGATCGGTGCGCAAAACATTCTCCGTTCGGACACTGACACAGCATGCAATTCTTCCGCAAGGAATTGCGTCAGCCATTCAGTGTAAACCTCAAGCAACACAGGCAACCGAAATCGCCACTGGGCAAATTGCGCTTGGAGCGCTTCTGTGACTTTCTTTTCGAGGGCGCGTGTGCGCGGATGCAGATGTTCGAGTGCCCACTCGAATGCCTTTGCATCCCACTCGCGCGCAAGTACGCTCAATTCCTCGCGTAACAGCTCGAATTGCTGGCGTTCATCGGCAACTTTTTCCGCTAAGGCAGCTCGGGCGGATTCACTTTGCGTAGCCGATGCAAGGGCGATATCGAGGTAATTCAATGTTTGTTTCGCTACTGAGACGAGCTTGTGCCGCAAAATTTCCGCAGCCGCTTCGCGCGAACGTTGGAGCAGTGGCAAAAACAATCGTTCTATAAGTACCGTTTTCAACTCGGCCAGCTCGGGCTTGATCGAGTAGAAAAATACGGGCCATTCGACCCCGAGTTTCCTGCGCAGTTGTTGTTGCACGAACGCCTGTACCTCGACGCGTTGTGGCTCGGTCAACAAGTCGGCTTTCGTCAGCAGTAGAACAATTTTTGGCGTGTGCTGACGCAGTTCTTGTAATAGGTTTAGATCGCGCTCGGACAACGGTGCATCCGAGCTGACAGCCACAAGCGCCGCACCCACCTGCGGCAGCCAGCGCAACGCTGCCTCGGTATTGTGCGCAAACGCACTGCCCAGACCCGGTGTGTCAACAAATTCAAGCGGAGCCAAACGCTCCAGCTCCGGCAGCTCGATTTCGACCGACTCGACCTGTTTTGCATTATCCGGGTTTTCATTCTCGCTCACATAAAGCCCCACATCCCCCAGTGGGATGGTCTCGGTCGTGCCGTTGAGAAACCTGACTGTTGCACGTTCAGTCGGGCCGTATCGGAGTCGTGTAATGACTGCTGTCAGTGGCACCACGCCAATAGGCAGCACGGGTCGGCCCACAAGATGATTTAGAAACGAGCTTTTGCCGGCTTTGAACCGCCCAAATACAGCCACGTCAAGCCCTTCGCGCACGCCAAACTGGTGTTGGCACGCTGCAATTTGCGGGCGCAAATTTTCCAGCCGGAGTTCATTGGCAATTTCGGTAACTCGGCTTAGCAACGCTTGCACTGTTACCGCTGATATTTCGGCTGGGCCGGCCTGCCCTTGGCCTGCCTGCATTTCAATTTTCGTTTGCGCTTCTGTTCTCATACCCGACCCAAAAAGGCGCAATCAAACGCTTTTTTCGGTAGGAGTTATCAGCGGGTTAAACTGCGGTTCGCCCCGAAAAGCGCCGGGGCAGGCAAACTCCATTGCCGGCACCGCATTGTAGCACCCACACGGCTTTGTTCAAGCGGATTTTTTTGGTTGCAGCGAACTTTGCGTCGCACGGGAACAACAATGCCGGTTGGGCCACGTAACGTTGTGTTGGTGACGAGACTTATTGGTGTGCACGACGATTCCCAAGCTCGGCGTCCAATCCCGGATACGGGCAGCACCGCAAGCGGACTTTTCACGGATTGCACACATTATCCATCAGGCGGGCTTTGTCCTGCGCAACTGTGCAAGCGCCTTTTTTGCTGCGTTCCGCACCCGCGGACTCGGGTGCCGTGTGGCAGACTCGATCACTGTCAGTGCGTGCGCGTCGCCAATCTTGCCCAGGGCTTCAACGGCGCTTTCCACAATGAACGCGTCTCGCGATTCGCGCACCAGACGACAGAGCGGCTCGACCGCCACCGGTTCGCGCCGTTCACCCAAAATCCACGCGGCGCGTATGGGTGTGGTCGGTTCCGGGTGCCGCAGTGCTGCGATCAGTTTTTCCACATAATCCGAGCGCGCTTGTCTGGCAACGATGTCGTCACCGCATTTTGGACAAATCGTTGCCGATTCGGCTACTTCCGCCCAACAGTTTGTGCAATAAAACCTCATGATGTTTCAATGTCGGGTACCCGCTTGAGTTGGCGGCGCATCAGCCGCGCAGCGGATGCCTGTGTAATGGATGTTTACCAGCACTGGGTCGTTGCCGCGGCGGTAGGCGCAGCGGAAATGGTGGCGATGCCAACGCAAACACGTGCCGCCGCGTACCACGCGTTTCTCACCGCTTTGTGGCGGGCGCAGGTCGCCGGTGGCATACCGCCGGTACACGTCCCATTGATACCAGTCGGCGCACCACTCATCCACATTGCCGACCATTTGGAAGATGCCATAAGGCGAACAGCCGTGCGGATATGCATCAACCGGCGCGGTTGTTTCGCCTTCGCGGCGGTTGCCTCCATACCAACGCAATGCATCGTCGCGCCACTGATTGCCCCAGGGGAAAATACGACCGTCGGTCCCACGTGCGGCCTTTTCCCATTCCAACTCCGTCGGCAGACGCAAGCCTGCCCAACGACAATAGGCTTCGGCACCCGCCCATGATACGTGCACAGCGGGGTGGTTTTCGTATCCCGGCACGACGCTATAAGCACCGTCGCCAGTGGCAGGTGGGATGATGTGACCGAGCGCGGGCGCCCAAAGCGCAAGCTCGGCCGGTGTGGGATGCATCGCGGATAGAAACTGGGCGAACTGCGTGTTGGTAACCGCATACACACCCATGTAGTAGTCGGGCAGGTACGCAACAAACTGTGGCGTTTCGCAGGCTAATAGATCGGGGTGGCCCCACGGGTCCATTGCTGCAGCGGCGATTATTTGTTCGGTTGTCGAGCCAATTATGCATTCGCCTGCCGGGATGAGTCGCAGCAGCGTGCCGTCCTTTGGGTTTACGAACTCTGATTCGCGATTTACACGCGCACCTGGTTTTGCTGAGATTCGCAAATCACAATCCGCAAATCTTGAATTATCGGCATTAGATGAGCCTCCGATCGTTTTCATCTTTGACCGTTTTGAGCTGCTTCCTGGGGCGAGAGGTGCAGCCGGTGCTTTTTGGTGAACAGATCAAACAGTTCATCTGGTGTGACGCCCAACACCTGCGCGATGGAAATCACCAGGTGCAACAGCTCGGCGATATGTGCGCAGGCATGTTGTTTGTCAAACTTCTGGTAACAGGTCCACCATTTCCACGGCAAACAGTTGGTCAATTCGGCCGTTTCCTGGATCAACGCCCTGCAATAATTCAGCGCCCACTGCGGCCGCGTGGCGTCAGTGAGCTTGTCCGTGTCGAGACCGACACGCCTGTTGAGTAGTTTCTGGAGATAAAACATGGTTTCCAGCTTGTCCGGGTGCGCCTGATAAAACGCCTGCCACAACTCTTCAGCCGTTTGGTCCAACGGCATGTGCCCGCCTGTACGCAGGATTTCGGCCAGCACTTCGATCGTGTGCGGTTCCACCCCAAGTCCGTTGTAAGCGCCGATGGTTTGCTCAACATCGTAAGCGACGCGGCGCAACGTGACCTTGCCGTCCTGCCACAGCGCATACGCAGCCTGCGCATCGCCGTGCTTTGGTTGGCCGACGCTGCCCGGATTGACCACGAGCGTCTTGCGCACGCGAGTTTGGAACGGTTGGTGCGTGTGTCCCAGCAACAAAAAGTCGGGGTAACCAGCCACTCTGACTTCTGATTCCCACAATGTCATTGGACTGGCTGCCGACAGATAGTGATAGAGCGGCTCGGATGGCAGGGCGTGGCAGGCCATGAACACGGCTTCGCCCAATTGAAACCGTTGTACCGGGTCCAACCCCGCCAGAAACTGCTTCATTTCCTCAGGCAACAATCGTGCGCTGATCACTTGCGTGGCGGCAGCCAACGGCTTGTACGGCCCGACGCAGTGTGGGTCTTCGTTCCGGCCCACGGCGCGGTCGTGGTTGCCCTGCACTGTCCACTCCGAGCCGAGGTCTTGCATCGCCCATTGCACGCACTCGACAGGTTGCGGGCCGTAGTTGACAAGGTCACCCAGACACAAGATTTCGTCCGCATCCGGCTCGGCACGCAAGACGGCTTGGAGTGCAGGCCAGTTGCCGTGTATGTCAGAAACGATAAGCACCTTCATAATTCAGCACAGTTCCAGTTCGAGTTTACACTGTAAGGGGCACTTCGCGACCGCCGCAAGCGGCACCTCGGGCAACGCTCGTAGAGTGCCGCTACAAAAAAACAGTCGCGCGCTAAAATTTCTGTCACAACCGTCTGTTTGGCAGGAGTCATCAGTCCCCCGAAACCTTTCGCGGGACGGTTTGCCATGCGGCAGGCAAACTCCATTGCCGGATTACACTTTACACGCTCGCCGCCTGGTGGCAAGCCCGACAAAAGAGCAAGCTTGTTCAAAAAATACTCTTCTCAGTGTGGCCATGCCCGGAGTCGTTCGAGGTCGGCAGCCAGGCGTGCGCCGTTGGTTTCCTCACCAGCCCCGATCGCCCGAGTTTCCAATTCCGGACGCAGCAGGGCGGCGCGGCGCTTTTTCAAGCAGTGGTTTGGGTGGGTGAGTCGCAGCCGGCTCAAGCCGTTGATCAAAGTGGCGCGGATGTTGAAGGCGCACTTAGAAAACCTACTGACGTATCTGCGGCATCCGATCACCAACGCGGTGACGGAGGGATTAAACTCGAAGATTCAGACGATCAAATCCAACGCCCGGGGCTTCCGCAGCTTCGAGAATTACCGGATTCGGATCCTGTTCTTCTGCGGCAAGCTCAACCTTTACCCATTATGAAGCCGGAAGAAGGAAAAAAACAGGCTGTCGAGCACTGGCTGCGGAGCGGCCAGCCCGGCACGCAGATTGCCGCCACACTTGGCATCAGCTATTCCACGCTCAAGGAATGGAAACGCCGTTATGTGGGC